>WBZO01000209.1_pt1 | contig 148453 bp, 141 predicted proteins | sample 5204261 | NCBI WGS metagenome assembly WBZO01 (sample SAMN12412400, study PRJNA552823) | activated sludge metagenome | isolation source: activated sludge from anammox sidestream of wastewater treatment plant... | place: USA: North Carolina | collected 2017-09 | reverse complement strand
TGTGGGAGACTTCTGCATGGCGGTTCCTTTTCTGTGAGGCACTTCGCCTCGGGTTTGGTCACCACTCGTGTACCACGAGCAGCGACGGAACCGCCGCTTCAATTTCAACAGCTACCGGGACATCCCCATGCCCGCTTCCAAATCATCGCCGCGTAAGCCTTGGCGCCAATCGGTGTCGCCATGGGCCGATCCTAGCTCAACAGGCGTCGCGTCAAGAAGCTGCGAGTCATGTTGCTCGACAACTGGGAACTTCCGGAGTCCACCTTGATGTTATCTAGGGAGGCCGATGTCAATGAATGATGAGAGGCCTGGGCCCCCGCCTACGACGGATGGCCGGGCGACGCTGAGTCGGTTGGTTCATTCGGAAGCATCAAGTCACGAGAACGCACTCGAGTCTTCGTCTCGGGCGCTCCCGCAAACCACTTGGCGACTTATCTGGAGGAAATCAGGCGGTGTCGGTGGGTGCAGACCTTGGCGCAGGCGCGTCGCTGCCTGAGCCTCGCGCCCAGCCTGCCCCGCGTGAGGCCGTTGCCAGGAGCACTCACGGTGCTAAGCTGCTGTGGCCGTGCACAGCGGACCACCAACTCACGACGACATCTCCCAACGGGCGTACGAGCTCTTTGAGGCGAGGGGCCGCCGTCACGGGCGTGATCTTGACGATTGGCTGCAGGCAGAGAACGAGCTAAGCCTCGCGCGAGCCGGGGCGAGGTCATCTCCCCCTGACCAGTACGTTCTGCGAGCGGGTAATCCAGAGCGCTGGCAGCAGTTTGCGAGGTCTCATCATCAATTTCTGCTTCGACTGCCGAAGCTTGTGGCGCTGTCCAACAGGACCTTTAACCGCGAATGGGCGACCGCCGAACCGCTGGACCGTATCGTGTTCACATTCGGCGTGATGTGTTGGGAGGACTTCGAGGAGATCCTGCTGCTCGGCGCCAATGGCTACGGCTTCGGCTGCCTCAAGATTCTGCGCGGCATGTACGAGAGGTTGGTGACCGTCAGCTATTTGCGCCGGAATCCTGGAGAGACGGAACGCTTCGTAGATTTTCACTACATGGCGGACTACAAGGTTGCCCGCGAGCTGTGGGACGCCTTCGGAAAGGATGAGCTGCCCGCGGACGCACTTGAAGAGAAAAAGAAACTCCGGGACTCCGTCAAAGACAAGTTCATGCGCGCCTGCCCAACGAAGGACTGCGACCGGCAGATACCAGCGTTCTCATGGACCAATATGGATCTCGTCTCCATGGCCAAGAGCGACAAGGGGCTGGCTAAGCTTGTCGGATTCAGCTACTACATCCCAATGACGGAGACACACCCGTCGGTTCGCGCGATGATGTCGCGCATGGCCGAGGGCGAATCGGGCGTGACGCTGGCGCAGAGAACTGAAAAGGCCGCCACTTGGGCCAGCAACGCAGTCTGCACCGCTCACAACCTTACACTCCAGAATCTGTTCGTGCAGCAGGAACACTTCAAGGAACTGAAAGAGTTCGAGCCACTCCTCGAAGAGTGTCTGGCTGATTTTCAGGCCAGCTGGGGCGAGGCTCGGGAAGCTGCAAGCAAAGAAAAGCCGCCCCAGTGAAGGGCACGGGCGCGCAACTCGCGGAGTTCCTCCTGAACCCAACGCCCGCCTGAGAGCAGCACGCAGCGCTGTAGAATCTCGCGATGGAGGTTTCGCCCGCCGGGCGTTCGAAAAAGCCGACACGGCGACACCACTACACGCCGGTCCTCTACCTGCGCAACTTTACCGACGCGAACGGTGCGCTGCACGTCGTGAACCGGCGGAACGGCCATCGACGAGAGAGCTCGCCCGAAGCTATAGGGTTCGAGAAAGACCTGTACTGGCCGGGCGACCTCCAGGCAGGCGAAGACCCGGAGACCTACGAGAGCCAGTTCCGCGAGTTCGAGGGCAAGGCTGCGCCGGTCATCAAGCAGATCATCGGCACCCGCGCGATACCGGCCGACGATGAACAGCTCGGAATCCTCTACAACTTCATCGCCTTCCAATTCGTCCGCACCCCGAGCGCACGACGACTCGTCGCCGGACCCAGAGAACAGGCGGCGCGCATCATCATCGACCTTCTCGAAAACGACCGGAATCTCTACGAGAGCGAGATGCGGCGATCGGGAGGCGACCTAAACGTGTTTCCCTTCGAGCGCATTCAGCGGACGAAAGGCATGTATGAGCCCCGACTGACGACGGAGGGGTTCATCGAAGGCGCGATGGTAATGATGAACGCCATACTGAAGTACCTCCATCAACGGACGTGGACGGTGCTCGTGTCGGAACGGCCGGGCGAATCGTTCGTCGTATCCGATCATCCGGTCGTGCTCGAATGGTCGGACCCGCGCGGCAAGCCATTCCCGCCTGGACACGCGCACATCGACACGGAACTCACGATTCCTTTGAGTGCGCACGTTGCGCTCATCGGCTGCTACACGCCGTTTGACGTGGACTCACGTTGCACTCCCGCATACGTTTCAGGAGTGAACTCACGGACGATCGATCGCGCTCGCGTGTTCGTCGCGGCATGCGAAGACCGATTCATCCTCCAGAACAACGGCGACGTCATCACGTCGGCGCGCTTCATCGCGCAGCTCGAAGCGGACGCGCAACGATCGAGATAGCCGCTAGCTGGCGGGAACGGCCCGTTGAAGAGTGGGCGCTACTACTGATAAACGCCGATCCCGCGCTCGACGCCAGAGGCGTCGGTTCCTCGGTCCTTTGACGCTCGCTGGACGCCATCTGTACACCAGCGCGTCTAGCCCTTCGACCGCCGCGGTCTCGAGAGCGCATCAACGACTTCATAGACGCGCGTCGCAATATTCAAAAGCATGTCATGCATCGAGTGAGTCATGCCGTGTGCTTGCATGGCGTCCTTGAAGGCCACCGCAACGTCCAGCGAGGCAGTCATCTCGTCGTAGTGCCCCTCAGGGTGGGTGAAGCTAAAGAAGACGCGGTGATGTCGCAGCTGAATGTCCGGGCTGCTGATGGTCCCGATCGTTCCACGCCGGTCGTTCAACCGCGCGCCCCGCAGGCCCATGACCGTGGCGGAGACGAACCGATGCTTGTCGGTGTTGTTCAGGTCCTGAAGAATCCACAGGGGGTCTTGCGTCGGATCATCCGGCGTTCGGTTGTACGGCTGCATCGACTCGATCGTGGCGGCGGCGGCTCGCGACACGCCGTGAATCTTCGCGGGCGCACCCTTCTTGTACTTGGCCGCATCCACAAAGATCGGAAACTGCGTCGTCCGACTGCGGTACGCCGATTTCCGGTTCTGAATGATCAGGTCGTGAACTTTGTGATCGAGTGCCGAGCGAAGCTGGTGTAGCGCCTCACCGGCAAGCAAAGCGAGGGTGGGATCGGGCGGTCCCACGGCCGGATTCTTGACGGCAACCAATCGCCCTACGACGGCTCCGTTGTGCTTGTCCTTCTTGACCCGGACGGAGTAGGGCTTCGACCTGGCAAACAGTTCGGTCTGCCGTTCGAGTTCGCCGATATGGATCAACGCGCGTTCCAACTTGAGTCGGATGTTCGCGTCTCGAATGCGCGGCAACGGTGGGCGTTGAGTCATGGGAGTACCCGGCAGGGGCGGACGGCGTCCCAGCCGTGATCAAGCCTTGGGTCTTCGACCGAGAGAGGCTAGCCCCAATTGTCTCCCAGTACAACCTATGAGAACGACCTCATCGCGTGCAGCCGACAGCGGCGCTTGCAGGCATCCGGTACCGCTGCGGCTGAAGCCGCGTTAACTCGTGATAGACGCCGTAGGCTTCACCATCCTCACGATCCGGCCCTCCACGTCCATCGACGACGGCTCCGCCGCAGGACTTGCTAACGGCGAGAGCGGGGTCAGATTTGACCCTTTGGGTCTGACCCTTCAGGGTCAGATCTGACCCTCTCGCGCGACACGCCCACCCTCAATCTGTCGCGCGAGCGTGTATTCACCGCTCTCATATGACCTTGCGCTGTGCCACTCACGCAGCGGACTTTCTTCGACAACTCGCTCGTTTCTGCCGGCGGTGCCCGCGGGTGTTGCTCTCGCGCGGCACGCCCACGCGTGTCAATCGAGACGGGACACTCAGGTTGTCACGCGTCTTGCTCAATGTCCGCGCACACGGAGATCGACACGATGAGCGAGGCCCGATCCACCGATCACGCGTCCGGGCGCACCCGACGAGACTGTCGCCACCGCGAATCGCCACCGATTGAACTGTGGCGACTGCGCGGCGCGAAGGACGAATTGCGCGGTCTCGCGTTTGAGACGTCGTTCGGCTACGCACTCGGCCTCGAACTCGATGCCGAACTCGTGTTGCTGCACCTGCAGCCGACGCTCGACACGCTGGTTGCGTACGCCGATCGCATTCAAATCGCCTTGCAGGCCCAGGGCTGGGCACTCATCGAGGACTCGTCCATCCAAAGGAGCCGCTATGTCGCACGTTGATCCGCAGTCATCACTCTCCGAACCTCGCCGCCGGCGTCGATGGTGGCGTCCGTTGCTGTGGGCGCTGGGCGCCCTCTTTCTGCTGCCGGCGACCAGCTATGCCCAGGCCTCACCGTGGGAGAACGCCGTCAACGTGCTGATGGTGAGCTTCACTGGGCCCATCGCGCGCGGGTTAAGCCTCGTCTCCATTGTGGTCGGCGGCGTGACCTTCGCCTTCGGCGAGGGCGGCTCGAAACGCCTGCTCGCCGGCATCGTGTTCGGCGTCGGGATGGCGATCGGCGCCGTCAACTTCATGGCGTGGCTGTTCCCGTGATTACGCCGATCGCTCCCCGACTGCAGCCGGTATACGCGTCCGTCAATCGTCCCCTGACGATTGGAGGCGCCGATCGCCGATTGTTCTTTGTTGCCGTCGTCCTCGGCGGCGCGACGTTCACGTTCTTCGGCAGCCTGCTCGCCGGACTTGTGATGTTTCTCACGCTGTACGTCGCCGCGCGCGTTATCACGCAGTGGGATCCACAACTGATCCGAATCGTGCTGCGCAGCGGTGCCGCCCGACGCCGGTATGACCCTGGGAAATTGGCGCCCGTGACCGTGATCCGCGCGGAGGACCGATGACGCGTCTCAGCCAGGTGCTGCGCGACTACCACGAGACGGGGGCGATGAGCGCGCTCATCCCGCTCTACGGCTTCGTCGACGAGGGCGTCTTTCTGACCAAGAGCGGCGATGTCGGGGTCGTCCTGCGTCTCGGCGGCGTCGACTACGAATGCCTCGACGCCACGCAGCGGGAAGCCGTCACCAAACGGTTCGAAGTCGCGCTGCGGCTGTGGGACGAGCGCACCCGCTTGTCGCAGTACGTGCTGAAGCGCAACCGGCTCACGTGGCCCGAGGAGACCCACCCCCATCCGGCTGTCGACGCCCTCCTGCGCCGACGGCGCGCCTTCCTGACTGGGAAGGCGGCCGACCTCTACACCGTCGAGCTGTACCTCGTCGTGGTGACCGAAGCGACTCAATCCCCGGAGCAGTGGCGCACGACCCTCCGCCAGGCGTGGCGGACGCCGGCACACACGCTGCGCGAATGGCTGTCGCCGGCGCAGACCATGCTCCGTCTGGATGCCGGTCTCCGACACCGGTGCCAACAGCTCCGACACAAGGTGGACGCCTTCGTCCTGCAGCTCGAGGACACCCTGCATCCTCGCGTGTTGTCGAGCGCGGAGGCGTTCACGTTCTTCCGGCGCCTCCTCAACTACGCGCCGGGCAAGGCGGACGCCGTTCGGCTGCGCGGCGACACCTTTCTTGATTACGACCTTTCTGATTCCGCGCTCGAGTGCCACCGGACGCATCTGCGCCTCGACGACACCTACGTCCGCGTCATCACGTTGAAGGAGCCGCCCTCGCAGACATTCCCGCACCTGTTTCAGGCGCTGTACGAAATTCCGTCGAATTTGATCCTGATGAACGAGTGGCAGCGAGAAAGCCAGGCGAGGGTGCGGCGAGAAATCCACGCCAAGCGCCGTCACTTCCACAACGCGAAGGTGAGTCTCACCAACTACGTCACCGACACTCCGGCTGCGCCAGGCGAGCTGCTCGTCGACGACAGCGCCGCCGCCCTCGTCAAGGATCTTGGCGCGTGCCTCACCGAACTGACGCTCCAGGGGCGGTACTTCGGCCAGTACACCATGAGCGTCGTCCTCTATGACGACGATCCCGCCTCGCTGGAGCGCAGTGTCGCGGCGTGCGTGAAGGCCTTCGCGGGCCACGACGCACAGGTGACCGACGAGCGCTACAACCTCCTCAATGCGTGGCTCGCGGTGCTCCCGGGTAACGGCCCGTACAACGTGCGGTCCATGCACCTCTTGAACTCGAACTATGCCGATTGCTCGCTGCTCTTTTCACAAGACGCCGGCGCGCTAACCAATCCCCACCTGCGGCGGGAGGCGCTCGCCGTCCTCGAGACCACGCAGGGCACGCCATACCACCTCAATCTGCACGTCGAAGACGTTGGGCACACGCTCGTCCTGGGCGCAACGGGCAGCGGCAAGTCGTTCTTCTTGAATTTCCTGATTGCGCATCTGCAGCGCTACACGCCGCAGACGCTGATCTTCGATCTCGGCGGCAGCTACGAGACGCTCACCGCCTACTTTGGGGGCCGCTCACTGCGGGTGGCACTCGACCGCGCAGACTTCACGATCAATCCGTTCTGCTTGTCGCCGACGCCGGTGAACCTGCAGTTCTTGTTCACGTTCGTGCGCGTGCTGATCCAGAGCGGCGGCCAGTACGCGATGACCCGCGCCGACGACCAGGCCCTGTACGAGCAGATCAACACGCTGTACGCCCTCGATCCGGACCAACGGCGCCTGTTTACGCTCGCGACCATCCTGCCGCGCACCCTCGCCCAGCAGCTGCAGCGCTGGGTGCAGGGGGGCCAGTATGCCGCCCTCTTCGACCACGTCGACGACACGCTGACGCTCGCCCCGTTTCAGTACGTCGACTTCGAGGGGCTGGACAGCGTCCCCCTCGTTCTGGAGCCGCTGTTGTTCTACCTCCTGCACCGCGCCACGGCCACGGTGATCGATCCGGCGCGCGCCGACGTGCTGAAGGTCTTCGTGCTCGATGAAGCGTGGCGCTTCCTGCGCGACCCGACTATCCGGGCGTACGTCACCGAGGCGCTCAAGACCTGGCGCAAGAAGAACGCGTGCGTCCTCTTGGCCACCCAGTCCAGCGAGGACCTGCAGCGCTCCGAGCTCTTGCGCGTCGCGATTGAAAGCTGTCCGACGGTGTGCTTTCTGGCGAACCCGCACATCGACCGCACGAGCTACCAGGAGCTGTTTCACCTGAATGAGACCGAAGCTGCCGCGATTGCCGGACTAATCCCGCGGCAGCAGGTCTTGCTTAAGCAACCGCACGTCGCCAAGGTGCTCAATCTCCACGTCGACACGAAGAGCGCCGCGCTCTTCAGCGTCGGCCGACGGCGGGACTGACCCCACCGCAACCGATTCCGAAGGAGGCTCGCCGATGTCCGCTCGATCCTTTGTGTTGCTCGTCCTGAGCGCCCTGTTGTCGCTCATCACGCCGCTCGCGGCGCAGTCTGATGCCCCATCCGCGCGACCCCGAGGCGCCCGAACGGTCATCTACCACCCGCGCGACCTCGTGCCCGTCCGCGCCAAGCTTCATTACACGACGCTCCTCGTCCTGCCGGACGGCGACGACGTCGTGGAGGCGACGTGCGGGGACAAAGACGTCTGGATCGTGAATGTGCGCGGGGCGCTTGTCTCGGTGAAGCCCGCGAAAGCGGGCGGAGAGACGAACCTCAATCTGGTCACCACGAGCGGTCAGGTCTATGCGTTCATCCTCACGGAAGTCTCCGATCCCAAGGGGCAGGATCCGGACTTTACCGTCTACCTCGAACCTGACGATCCGGCCGTCGCGGCGGCCGGCCGCGCGCATCCAAAGTACGTCCCCGCCCAGCAGGTCGAAGACTTTCGCGCACAAGCCGACTTGGCCCGCGAGGAGGCACGCCGCGCGACCGAGTCCGCGCGCGCCGCGTTGGATCACGAACTCACGACCTTTCGGACCACGTATCCCTCAGCGTTGCAGTTTCCCTACCGGTTCAAGGCCGACCAGAAACCGTTCTTCGTCCACGCGATGTTCCACGACGACCACCTCACGTTCATTCAGGCGGGTGCCGCGGAACTGCCGTCGCTCTACGAACTGAAAGACGGGGCCCCCAACCTCGTGAACTTCGAGGTGCGGGACGGCACGTACATCGTGCCGAAGATTCTCGACAGCGGCTATCTGATGCTCGGGAAGCAGCGGTTCGTCTTCGAGCGCGTCGACGCGCGATAGGAGGGCGTATGTGGTGGACGCGATCAGCCCCAACGCCTCCGGCCGCGCCGACGCCGGGCACGGTCACCGATCATCGGCCCGTCCCCGCCGGTGTGATGCCACGGCACCTGCAGCAGTGGCTCATCATCGGCGTCGCCGTGGTGATGGCGGGCATCATGGCGCTCTCCGGATCGCCGACGAAGCCGCGGACGACGACCGAGTCATCTGCGTCGACCGCCGTCGTCGATCCGAATCAGCAACGGATTGAGGAGTACCAGCGACGGATTCAGGAGCAGGCGCAGCGGCTCGCCGCGGAGCAGGCGCAACTCCAGCTCACGAAGGATGCCATGGCACAAGGGACGAGTGCCGGGAGCGCGTCGACCGGTGGCCTCCCGCAGGAGTCCGGACCGAGCACGCGCAGCGCGCCTGTCCGCACGACGCGCGACGACGTCGCGTTGCGCGTCTCGGACAACGTCGCCTTCTCCAAGGACCGGAGCGGCGCCGCCGCGCCGACTCCGCCCGCGGAGCCACAGGCGCCGCCTGCGCTTCCGCCGTTCGTCTGGCCGGTGGCGCCGCCAGTCACCGCGCCCTCGTCGGCCGCGGGTCCGCCGACGGCGACCGCCGCGCCGCCCGCACCCGCGGCGGCTGTTCAGACCGACGCGGTCACTGGTCAGCCAGGGGCACAGGGACCGCGTTACCGCCTGTTCGAAGGCACGTTCATTGACACGGTCCTGACCAATCGGCTCGATGGCACATTCACGGGGCCGGTGAATTGCCTCGTGAGCGTGCCGGTCTATGCAGCCGACCAGCAGCACCTGGTGATCCCGGCCGGGGCGCGAGTCCTCGGCGAGGCCAAGGCCGTGAATACGTTCGGCCAGTCGCGACTCGCCGTCACGTTTCACCGGATCTTGCTCCCGAATGGCTCTCACATCGATTTGAACGGCTTCCACGGCCTGAACCAGGTCGGCGATCTCGGGCTGCAGGATCAAGTCGATCGGCACTATGCCCAGATCTTCGGCGTCTCGCTCGCGATCGGCGCCATTGCCGGGTTCGCGCAAGCCCAGAGCAGCGTCGGCCTCGATGCCACAGGACTCGACGTCTATCGCCAAGGCGTGGCGGCGAACGTCTCGCAGTCGGCAGCGCGCATCCTCGACCGCTTTCTCAATCTGCTCCCCACGGTCACCATCCGCGAAGGCCACCGTATCAAGGTGATCCTCGCCAACGATCTCGATCTCCCGGCGTACCGCGAGACCACGCTCGCGACTGGAGGACGTCCATGATCCGTCGTCGCATCCTGACTGGTCTGCTGGCGCTCGCGCTCGCCGGCGTGACGATTGTGCCGGTGTCCGCGCAGCTCTTTGGCGTTGTCTTCGATCCCACGAACTACGCCAATGCCCTACTTCGGTACGCGCAACTCCAGCAGCAGCTGACGCAACTCATCACGACGTATCAGCAGATTCGCACGCAGTACCTGCTCCTGCTCCAGCAGTCGCAGCTGCTACCGGTCAACATGGTGGCCCGCTATAAGAGCCTGGCCTCGCCGTGGTTGCCGTTCACCGCGCCCAATGCGTACGGAACGACGGCGCCGTGGATCCTGACGGCGAACACCGGGCCCGGCGCCGCCGCCGCGTACGCCCTCGCCACGCAGCCGCTCCTCGGCTACGGCGGCGCGCTCGGGCGGCTGTCCGCCGAGGAAGCGGCACGTGTCCGCACGCGCTATGACCGCCTCGAGCTCGCCGACGGCAGCCTCGCCCACGCCCTCGAAGCGCTGGGGTATCTCCGCGGCCATCAGACGTCGATGGAGACGACGGTCCGCAATCTGGAAGACGACACCTACGCGACCGATGCGGGCCGCAATACGCAGATCGCGGTGCTCAACAAGATCAACGCGGTGGGTGTCACGGAAGCCCGGCTGGCCAAGGACACAAACAACGTGCTCGTCTCGTTGCTCGAGCAGCAAGTACTGGAGGCGACGGAGCGCCGCGAGGCGGCCACCGAAGGCATCAACGCGCACATTGCATTCCTGAATCAGGCACCGGGACTGTTGGCGCAGTCGACGGCGCAGACGACGGCGGCGCTCACGAGCTTTCGGATTCCGTAACGAGGACGCGTCATGGCCGGCATCGATCCCTTCGCCAGTATCACGGGCGCCATTCTCGACTTGCTCACGCGAGACGGCGACCTGTTCCTGCGTCTGGGCACGAATCTCTTTCGCGGCCTGGCCGTGCTGCTCCTGGCGTGGTTTGGGATCCGCACCGCGTTGACCAGCGCCGAAGGCGGGCCGCACGGCGTGGTGCCGCTGTCCCAGTTTGCGAGCGTGGTCCTCACGATCGCCTTTGGCTTCACGATGATCACGTACTACCGAGCGCCCATTCCGGGGATCGGCCTCAGCTTCACGCAGCTCCTGACGGATCAACCGATCTTCTTGGCCCGCCAGCTGGAAGTCACCCAGGTCCAGCTCCTCAGCGACCGCTTGAACCAGCTGTATCTGTCGATGGAACAACCGCTCTTGTTCAACGTGTCCGCGCTCGTCGGCTATTTCCTCGTCGCGTTGGCGGTCACGGCCGCCCGCGTCGTGCTACTCGCGGTGATCGCCTTTGGGCTGGTCGCGACCGGCGTCGCGGTGCTGGTCGGGCCCGTCTTCATCCCGTTCTTCCTGATTCCGGCCCTCGACTGGCTGTTCTGGGGGTGGCTGAAGTCCCTGCTCCAGTACGCGTTTTACCAGGTCATCGCCCAGGCCTTTGTGTTTGTGTTCGGCAGCTTCTTGATCAACTTCCTGGACGCGTTCCCGCCGCCGTACACCGTCGACCGGCTGCTGGTGAGCGGCTTTCATCTCATCTTTCTGCTCTTCGCGTTTGTCTACGGCTTGCTGAAAGTGCCGTCGTTGACGAGCGGCTTGTTTTCTGGCAACGCAGGCGAGTCCACGCTGCCCCGCTTCCTGAGTTAACCACCTATGACGACCACCCCCGTCACGCTTCCGCCCTCCGGCTACGAATACGGCGAGGCCCGCCGCCGGTATCTCGAACAGTACGGCTCCACGCTGGTCATGAATACCTACTTGCAGCTCGCCGTGTTGGGGCTGGCGGTCGTGGCCGTCGGCCTCGTCGTCCTGAACGTCCACACGCAGCGGACGTTCCGGAACTTCAAGCCGCTGGTGATTCGAATTGACGACGTCGGCCGCGCAAGCGCCGTCAACTACGCGAGCTTGACGTACACCCCGCAAGCGCCAGAGCTGAAGTACTTCCTGATTCAGTTCGTCACGAAGCACTACAGTCGGATGCGCGCGACCGTGCGGCAGCAGTACGCGGAGTCGCTGTACTTCCTCGATGGCCGCCTGGCGGACGCGACGATTGAGGCCAACAAAAAGGCGGGCACCATCGAAAGATTCCTGACCAGCGGCGGCGAGGAGATTGACGTGCGGGTCAAGAACGTCACCCTCGAGGATCTGCGCCAGCCGCCCTATCGGGCCACCGTGGAGTTCGACCAGGTCTATCTCTCACCGGCGACGCACACGGAAACCCACCGCGAGACCTACGTCGCCCACTTGGTGTTCGTGATGGACGACCAGGTCGATAACGCGCGGATTCCAATCAATCCCCTGGGCTTGACGATCACGTATTTCCGCGACGACCAGGCCTTCGTGACCCCGATCACCACCAACCAGTAAGCCAGCCAGGAGCGCGTGTTCCATGCCGTTCATTCCGCGACAAGTCAAACCGCCGGCGCGCATCGCCGTCACCTGCAAGCTGCCGCAGCACGTCGCCAGCTTGCTGAAGGGCTATGCCGAGTTCCTCGACAGCAGCCAGGAATACATCGTGACGGAAACCTTGCAGCTCGCCTTCCGGAAGGACCGGGAATTCCAGGCCTGGCTGACGACCGCTCATCCCGAGCTGGCGACGGCGCTCGATCCCTCGCAGACGGCCTGCCGCGACCAGTCTCAACCGGCTTCGACGCGCACTCGCGTCGAACCGGCCCCGGCGCGGCGCGCCACCGCAGCGACGGCCAGCCAGGAACGGTGACGACCGTGAGCTTCGAGGTCATCTTGCCGTTCCTGCGGCCGATCGCGCATCTGATCGAGGATCCGACCATCACCGAAATCATGGTGAACGGGTCGGGGCGCATCTTCGTGGAGCGCGCCGGGCAGCTCGAACTCGTGCCCGGCGTCACCGTGCGCGAGCACAACCTGCGCGTCGCCGTCCGCAACTTGGCGCGCGCCCTCGGCGACGACGTCTCCGACGAGCAGCCGCTCCTCGATTCTCGACTGCCTGATGGGTCGCGCGTCGCCGCGGCCCTGCCGCCGGTCAGCCTGGGCGGGACCACGCTGACCATTCGCAAGTTCCAGGCGCAGACGTTTACCGCCGAGCAGCTCGTGCGTCTCGGGACCCTGACACCGGAGCAGCTGGCCGTCTTGCGCCAGGCCATTGAGGTTCGCGCCAACATTCTGATTAGCGGCGGTACCGGCACCGGCAAGACGACCCTCCTGAACGCGCTGACCGCGTTTCTCCCAGGGCACGACCGGCTGGTCCTCATCGAAGACACCGCCGAACTGCAGATCGACACGCCGAACCTGGTGCGCTTCGAGGCCCGTCGTGAGCAGGCGGGCCTCCCGGCCATCACCATTCGCGACTTGCTCCGCGCGACGCTGCGGCATCGGCCGGACCGCATCCTCGTCGGTGAGGTGCGCGGTGGAGAGGCGTTTGACTTATTGCAGGCCCTCAACACGGGGCATTCCGGCACGCTCTCGACCATCCACGCGAACTCGGCTGACCAGGCGCTCCGTCGGTTCGCGTCGTGCGTGCTCCAGTCCGGCGTCGACTTGCCGTACACCGCCATCCGCCACGGCATCGGCGAGTGTGTGCAACTGCTCGTGCACCTCGAACGGCGGCAGATGCGCCGTCTCGTGACGGAGTTGGTGCATGTGCGCGGCTACGACCCGGACAGCGACCGCTACGAGCTGGTGCGGGTGGTGCCGACGGCTGTGGTCGCGCAGACCCGAGAACCCGCCACATCCCAACAACGGGGTGACGCGTGAGGGTGATGACGCTGCTGCGCAGCGGCTGTTCTTCTGACACGTCACCCCCCGTGGGGTTGCGACGAGCAGCGAACACGTCGATGCGGTCAACCGCTGCGGCGTCAGCACATTACGCAGAACGGTGCTCGGTGCGGCTGCTCGCGAGCAGCCACCCGCTTCCGGATGGAAGTGTCTGAGGCCGCAAAGATTGCGACGCTTCTGGTGCGCGGTCACGAGCAGAGGAGCATCACGTCCATGACGAGTCGGCGGACCAAGGGAATCACGATCAAAGTCACCGACGACCAATACGCCGCGCTGGCTCGCCTCGCCGATGGGCAAACCGTCACGGCCTGGGTCCACGAGCTGGTGCTCTCGGCCGCCACACCGCATGCGGCCGATCAGATCATCCTGTCGGAGTTGCTCGCGCTCCGGACGATTCTGCTCAATCTTCAGTTCGCGGTCGCGAGTGGCGATCCCCCGACGCTCGAGGCCATGAAACGCCTGATCGAGCGCGCCGACGACGAGAAACACCGCCGGGCGTTCGAGCAGCTCACCGCGCCAGTGTGGAGGGCCTGATGCGCCAGACCTGGGGACGCGTGGAGACCGCCGGTCGGTGGCCGCATCCGCGACCGGTGTGGACGATGACCGCACTCGTGGTCGCGCTCCTGGCTGCTGGCGCCGTCCAGACGTACGCCTGCCTCCGCAGCTGGACGTCCCTCCAGCGGTGGTATCTCTCGGCGTACCTCCGGAGCGGACTCATCGCGGGCCTCGGCTTCACGGGCGCGGGCCAATACCGGCTGCTGCACGTCGTCGATCGCACGGGCAGTCGACTCGCCCTCGACGACGAGGTCACGCCGGCGCCGGGCCGCGCCGCCATGCCTTTCCAGCTCACCGACGCGGCCGTCCTCGCCGGTGATCGCACGCTCGTCTGGCAGGACGAGCGGTACCGACATCCGGCCCTGTATGCGTTTTTGAACCACTGGATCTATCGCGATCAGCCCCTCACCGACTTGGTGCAGTCCGCGCTCTGGAGTGGGGTGGCCGTCTTCGCCGTGGCAGCGCTGATTGCTATTCCCATGGACGTCGTCCGGGCACGGGCGCGGCGCCATGGCCGCCGATTGAAAGGTCCTGAGCTCGTGTCGGTTGCCCAGTTCAACCGTCGATTTCGAGCTGACGGCGTCGGGTTCCGGCAAACGCGCGCCCGTGGACGCACCCGATCGCTCCGCGTGCCGCAGGCGATCGAATCGAGCCATGTCTTGATCATGGGCGATTCGGGGACGGGCAAGTCCGCCATCATTCGGCAGATCCTCACTCAACTCGAGACCCGCGGCGAGACCGCGATTGTGTACGACCCCGCGCTGGAATACACGGGCCAGTTCTACCGACCCGATCGCGGCGATGTCGTGCTCAATCCGCTCGATGCGCGCAGTCCGTTTTGGAGTCCCGGCGACGAGTGGCGGCACGAAGCCGAAACCCTGACGCTGGCGACGTCGCTCTTCCCCGATCGCCATCACGAGAACACGTTCTTCACCGAAGGGCCGCGCCGCATCTTCGCCCATCTCCTCACGCTGCGACCCACGCCCGAGGAGCTCGGATTCTGGTTGTGCCATGAAGACGAACTCGATCGGCGCCTCAACGGCACGGCCTACGCCGCCATGATCGATCGGCAGGCGCCGGCCCAACGGAGCGGCGTGCTCGCCTCGCTAAACATGGTGGCCGACACGCTGCAGTTGCTCCCGGCGGAACGGGACACCGCGCGGCGCTGGAGCGCAGCGGCCTGGGCCACCACCCGAACGGGGTGGCTGTTCCTCACCAGCACGCCGGAAACGCGTCCACGCCTCGTGCCCCTGACCAGCCTGTGGCTCGACGCGCTCGTCTTGCGGCTGATGAACCAGGGCCAAGCCCATCCGCGACGGACGTGGTTCATCCTCGACGAGCTCGCGAGCCTGCAACGGCTCCCGCAGCTGCACACGGCCATCACGGAGAATCGCAAGTCCAACAATCCCGTCGTGCTCGGTTTCCAGGGCCGCAGTCAGCTCGAAACCCGCTACGGCCATGACGCCGAGGCCATGCTCTCGCAGCCCGCGACCAAACTCTTCCTCCGCACGACCGAGCCACGCGCAGCGCAGTGGATCGCCCAGGCCATCGGCGAGATCGAAATCGAGCGGCTCCGCGAAAGCCGATCCCACGGGCGCGACGGGCGGCAGACGTTCGGGCTGGAACGCCAGGTCGAACCCCTCGTGATGGCGAGTGAGATCAGTGGCCTGCCGGCGCTGCGCGGCTACTTGAAGCTCGGCAACCTCGTCGTACGCCTCAGCGTGCCGTTCGTCCACCGCCCCCAGATCGAGGCCGCCTTCATCGAACGGCCGCGTCGACGGAAGGTCGCGACGGCCATGCCCGACGCGACCCCCGCCGCGCCCGCGGCCTCGCAGGAGCCGGGCATCCAGCCGTCACACAGGCTGCATCAAGACTACGAGCTGAAGTGAGACGCCGATGGTGACGATCTCCAAACCGCTCAGCGCCGCCCAGGTCCGCACCTATCACGCGGAGGAATTCACGAACGCGCACGCGAATTACTACACGAACGCTGACGAGATCCGGGGTCAGTGGCACGGGCGTCTCGCGACCGAGTGGGGACTCGTGGGGGCGGTCGAGGAGGCCCACTTCCAGCGGCTGGCCGATGGCCAGCATCCGCGCACGGGTGCGACGCTGGTCCAGCACCAGACGGCCCGTACCTATACCAACGAGCACGGCGAAACGGTCACCACCGTGGCGCATCGGGCCGGATGGGATGCGACGTTTTCCGCACCAAAAAGCGTCTCCCTCACCGCGCTCGTCGGCGGCGACGACCGGGTGCGCGAGGCCCATCGCGCGAGTGTCGCGGTCGCCCTTGAGGAGGGTGAGCGGTACGTGCAGGCGCGCATCGGCCGCAATCATCCGGCCGAGACGACGGGCCGCTGGATCGCGGCCGCGTTCGAGCACGACAGTGCGCGCCCGGTCGACGGCTACGCCGCGCCACAACTCCACACGCATGTCGTGGTCTTCAACGTCACGGAACGCGACGCGGCTGAAACCCGCGCCCTCCAGCCCCGCGAGCTCTACAAATCGCAGCAGTACCTCACGGCCGTGTACCGTTCCGAGCTGGCGACACGCCTGTCGGCCCTGGGTTACGAGATCGAACGGGGCGCCAGCGGCCAGCCCGAGATTCGGGGATACACCGCCGACTACCTCGAGGCATCGAGTCCCCGTCGTCAGCAGATCGAAGCGCACCTCGCCGCGTCCGAGCGCGCCGGCGCGGGCGCCGCCCAGATCGCGGCCCACCGTACCCGCGAGGCCAAACGGGCACACGCCCAGGACGAGATGCACCGCCGGCATCGCGAACTCGCGCACGCCCATGGCGATCAGCCGTCGACCGTGGTCCGCGCCGCCCGCGCGCGGGTTCAGGCGATCGCCCCGCCGACGCCCACGGTGACCGCGCACGAAGCGGTCACCTTCGCGAAAGCGCGGAACTTCGAACGCGAAGCTGTGGTCGACGAACGCGCCCTCCTACGCGATGCCTTGCGTCGGTCGATGGGTGAGGTGACGACTGCCGCGATTCGCACGGAGTTCAGCCGACGTGTGGCCGGCGATGAGTTCATCGCCGTGCCGCAGCCTGCTGGCGTGCCCGGCCGGGCGTTCACCACCCACGACACGCTCGCGCTCGAGCGCGACACGATCGCGACCATGCGAGCCGGACGCGCGGCCTATCCGGCGTTGGTCAGCGGAGTGACCCGCCACGAGATCGAGCGCGCGCACCCGCAGCTCAGCGAGGCGCAACGCGCGGTCGTCGAGCAGATTCTTGCCAGCCGTGACGGTGTCGTCGCCCTGGAAGGCGTCGCGGGCGCCGGCAAAACGACGACCCTGACCGCGATCCGCGCCGCGGCCGAGCGGGACGGCTACCGTGTCGAAGGGCTCGCCCCGACGTCCCGCGCCGCGCACCGACTCGCCGACGCCGGCATGCCGTCTCACACGCTGCAGCGCCACCTCGTCCAGCCGGCCGATCCTGCGGATCGCACGCCGCGGCTCTATGTCGTCGACGAATCGAGCCTGGCGAGCACCAAGCAGATGCACGACCTCCTGCACCGGCTCCATGCGGAGGATCGCGTCCTGCTCGTCGGGGACACGCGCCAGCATCACGCCGTCGAGGCGGGCCGCCCGTATCACCAGTTGCAGGAGGCCGGCGTCCAGACCGTTCGCCTCGACGCCATCGTGAGGCAGCAAGACCCTGCATTGAAGGAGGCCGTCGAACACCTCGCGCGCGGCGAGATCCGCACCGCCGTGGAGCAGCTCCGGCAACAGGGACGCGTCCACGAATTCAAAACGCGGGACGAGCGGCTCGGGGCGATCGCGCAGGCATTTGCGCAGGATCCCCAGGACACGTTGGTCGTCGCGCCGGATCATCGCTCCCGTCGTGACCTCAATGACCGCATCCGCGCGCTCCTGCAGCGGGCCGGCCAGGTGAGGCCCGATGACCACCGCCTGCGCATCCTCGAAGCGCGTCAGGAGGTCACGGGCGCGGATCGTCAGTGGGCCGAGCAGTACGCACGCGGCGATGTCGTGCGCTACACGACCGGCAGCCGCACGCTCGGTGTCCGCGCCGGCGAGTATGCGCGCATCGCGGAGATCGATGCGGCGAACAATCGCGTGACCGTGGTGAAGGGTAACGGCGAATCGCGGAGCTACGATCCGCGCCGTCTCCAGGGCGTGACGCTCTTTCGAGAAGCCGAGCGCGCGTTTGCCGCGGGCGATCGCGTGCAGTTCACCGCACCGTTTCGCGATCGACAGGTCGCCAACCGCGAACTTGGCACGCTGGAACGCATCGATGCGACGGGACACGTTCGCGTGCGCCTGGAATCGGGACGACGCGTGGCGTTCAGCCTGGACGCCTACCCGCACCTGGATCACGGCTACGCGGTGACCAGCCACAGCAGCCAGGGCCAGACCGCCAATCGCGTGCTCATCGACGTCGATACCGCCACGCTCGGGCCACAACTGGTCAATCGCAGGTTGGCGTACGTGGCCGTCTCTCGCGGGCGGTACGACGCGCAGATCTATACGAACGACGTCGCTGGTCTCCCGCAGGCATTGAGCCGGGATCTCTCGCACCGCTCGGCGATTGAGCCTGGATCGCCAACGACCTCCCAACCGCAGCACACCGGGAACTCGTCGTCGTCCAGTCATCGGCTGGACATCGGCACTGATCGATAAGGTCGCACAGCGAACGGGTACATCGAGAGGAGAGCCGCATTCGTGGCGACGCAACGATGGACGCACCGGCCGCCGTACCAGATGACCACGGCATTGCAGCCTCGCTCCGATCAGCGGATCCGAAGTGGTCGCCCGTGGCGTTTGCACTTAACCGCCTGTTTCCGAAGCGCGGACGCGCGCCGTACGCCGCGACCGAACGTCTGGTGGTCGTCGTGATCGTGCGAGCCATGGCCTTCGATGAATCCGCGGAAGCATTCAATTGCTTTTTGAGCTACCCGACGATTGCGCGGTGGGCCGGTGTCAGTCTCGCGTCTGTGAAGCGAGCGCTACACAAGCATCTCGACGGGCCGGCGCCGCTACTCGTGCGATCGAAGCCGGGTCAGACGCGCGGCCACGCCCACGCCTGCTACCGGTTCACGATGGTCCGAGCGCCCGAAGCACTGGCGAACGCGCGGGACGTGGCACGGGCCCGCCGACGCGATGAGGTCCAGGGCGAGCTCCGCGACCTCCAGCCAGAACGCATCGCGCTGCAGCGGCAGCGACACGACTTCGGCGGCACGCTGACGGACGATCAGTACGCCCGAAAGCTCGATGACCTCGAGCGAGCCGTGCGACGAAAGATACCGGCTCGCGCACGACTGCGCCCGCCGTGAGCGACGACGAGGAGGCGACGTTGGGGCGAGACAAGGGAGCGCCGTTCGCCAGCTGGCGAGTCTTCGCACGGGCTCGCCGGCGTCAAGACTCGGCGCGCGGCGCCGCCCCGCACGGGGCTGGCGGTCTTGACGTCGGCTGCGCGCGTGCTGGTCAGGCTTCTATCGGCGAACGGGCGGGAACGGACCAGGAATCGCAGCAGAGAGAAACCAGCGGAAGGAGGACCCTCATGAGCGTCATTGTGAAAATCAGCCCGAATGATCGCGGCACCCCACCAAGCAAGCTCGCCGACGCCGAACTGCATTTCACGGGAGGCGAGCTCGACGGGCTGAAACTGATTGGCTTCTCTATCTGGCAACGGCGTGGCGAGCAGGGCCATAGCGTCTCGTTTCCAGGCCGCCCGTATCGGGTCGGCGATGAGCGGCGGACGTTCGCCCTGCTCAGGCCGATCGGTGCCGCCGACGCTCAAACCAGAGTCCGCGACATGGTGCTTGAGGCCTATTCACGATTCGTCGATGAGTTGAACGGCGACGCCGCAGCCAGACAGAACGCCTAGTTGCGCCGCTTCCTTTGCAAGCGGCAGGACTGAATTAGGAAGCGGCTTGTTCGCGCTCCACTTCCATCGACCAGAACCGACGGTGAACTATGGACAGCCAAGACAACTCTGTCGTTGAGGACGAACTGTTGACCGTGCAGGAGGCTGCCGAACTCCTCAAGGTTCCGCCCTCTTGGATCTATGACCACGTCCGTCCCCACTCGACTGACCGCCTGCCGGTATTGAAGGTCGGCAAGTACCTCCGATTCGACGTGCGCGATCTGCGCGAGTACATCGAACGGAAACGTCAGGCCTCCGCCAGGCCCGCCCATGGCCGTTGACGTGCGCCACGTCGACTGCGATACCATCGCCGAGACCAGAAGGCAAGACGAGCCGCCGAAGAAGGAGGCGGGCATGGCTCGTCGAAGGTTTCAGACAGGGACGTTATCGAAGGTCGGGAAACGACGGAAAACGTGGGTGATGCGGTGGCGAGAGGATGTTCTTCGAGACGATGGCACCATAGCGCGTATGCGACGGGCGGAAACCCTGGGCGCAGTCGCGGAGTTGCCGAATCGGCGGGACGCGCTGGCGAAGATGGCGGAACGGCTTCGGGGAATCAATGCGGGTACCCAAAAGCCGGAGGCATCGATGTCGTTCGGGCGTTTCGTCGAGACGCAGTGGACGGTCTTGGCGCTTCCGAATTTCAAGGCCTCCACGCAACACGGGTACAAGATCGTGTTGCGCGCGCACGTGCTTCCGGCGTGGAGCGCGTACCGTCTCCGCGACATCGAACGACTCCGCGTTCAGCAGTGGATTGCGGAGAAGTTCCGTCGTGGCACGGGTTGGCAGGTGGTGCGCAATTCCTGGACGCTGCTCTCGAGCATCTTGGAGTCCGCCGTCGAGTTCGGCTACCTCCAGGCCAATCCAGCTCGCGGGATGAAGTTTCCACAGAAGGCGTTGAAGCGGAAGCCCACGATCATCGCCGGCACGGATTTCGCGAAACTGCTCGCACGGTTGGACGAACCGTACAAGACCATGGTGAGTCTCGTCGCGGCGACAGGGCTGCGAGTCGGCGAGTTATTGGCCCTTCGGTGGGGAGCGTTGGATTTGCAGACGGGGACACTTCACGTGCGCGAGTCAGTGTTCGAAGGGACGTTCTCAATCCCGAAAACGCAACGGGCGATAAGGACGATTCCATTAGGGCCCCGCGCGGTGAAGGCGTTGTCGGATCACCTGGCAAGAGCCGAACGCAAGGATCCATTGGACTTGGTGTTCGGCAATCGCGCGGGTAAGCCATTGCGTGAGGCGAAGGTCCTTCAACGGGTACTCCAACCCGCGGCGCAAGCGGCTGGGTTGGGGCGCGTGACGTGGCATCAGTTCCGCCACATTCACTCGTCGCTCCTCAACGATCTGCGCGTGCCGGTGAAGATCGCACAGGAGCAGTTGGGCCATGCTGCGATCGCGACGACGCTCAACATCTACACGCACGTCGTCGACACGTCGCATCGCCGAGCTGTGGAAGCGGTCGAAGATCGTCTGTTCGTCGATTTGGACTCGAATGGTCTCGAATCGGCCCAGACGTCACCGACGGCAGGAACCGCAAGTGTCACGGTGCATTGAACTTAAGATTGGAGGCGCCGCCCGGATTTGAACCGGGGGTGGAGGTTTTGCAGACCTCTGCCTTACCACTTGGCGACGGCGCCCGACGAGGGCAGAAATGAAGAACGGGCCCGAAGGCCCGCGCTACATCAAGCGAAGGATGGAGCGGGAAACGGGATTCGAACCCGCGACTTCGACCTTGGCAAGGTCGCACTCTACCACTGAGTTATTCCCGCTCGCCCGAACCCCTAACGTAACACACGCCGTCGCTCAGCTTCAAGCGCCGCCGTAATCGCACGCCGACAATGTGCGCCGCGCTCGCGGCTCGGAGCGGCGACGAACGATCGCCAGAAACGAATCGTCCGGCTGAAGCCGGACACTACGATCTCCGGACGCCACGATCATCATCGACGCCACGACCGCGGGCGCGCGTCCGGCCGCCACACACGCCGCGTCAGACCTTGACCGACCGCAGCACCTGCGCCGCCTCTTCCGGCGACGTCGGGTTGATGTAGAACCCGGTGCCGGTCTCGAACCCGGCGGTCCGCGTCAGCTTCGGCATCAGCTCCACGTGCCAGTGGTAGAACTCGACACGCGGCTCCGACAACGGCGCGCTGTGGATCACGAGATTATACGACGGCTCCTCGAGCGCCCGGTTCATGCGCAGCAGCACCGTCTTCAGCATCCGCGCGAGGTTCTCGTACACCGGCCGCGGCGCATCCTCGAACCGCGAACCGTGGCTGCGTGGCAGCAGCCACGTCTCGAACGGAAACCGCGGCGCGTACGGCGCGAGCGCGACGATGTCAGGGTTCTCGTGAATGACGCGGCGACCCGACGCGACCTCCTGCCGGATGATGTCGCAGAAGACGCAGCGCTCCTTCTGCGCGTAGTGCTGCCTCGCCCCTTCGAGCTCCTCCCGGACGAAGTCGGGCACGATCGGCAGCGCGATCAGCTGCGAGTGCGAGTGCGCGAGCGTCGCGCCCGCCGCGCCCCCCTGGTTCTTGAAGATCAGGATGTAGCGGAACCGCGTGTCGCGCTTCAGATCGAGAATCCGCTCGCGGAACGCCCAGAGCACCCGCTCGATCTCCACCTCGCTCATCGCCGCCAGCGACCGGGCGTGATCGGGGTGCTCGATGATCACCTCGTGCGCGCCGATGCCGTTCATGCGGTCGAACATCCCCTCGCCTTCACGATCGAGGTTGCCTTCGACCTGCAGCGCCGGGAACTTGTTCGGCACGACACGCAGATCCCAGCCGGGCCCGTTCGCCGGCTGACCGTTCTGGCGGAACGCGAGCACCTCCGGCGGCGTCATGTCCTCGTGGCCGACGCAGAACGGACAGTACTCGCCGCCAACGAGCGTGGCGCGCTCGAGACGGAAATCGTTCGGTCGCTTCTGCCTGTCGGTGGAGATGATGACCCAGCGGCCCGTGATCGGATCTTTGCGCAGTTCAGGCACGTGTGCAGTGTCTCCCGTCCGGCGGCGATGCCACGGGCGGGGGATCGCATGGATTGTACTCCGTCACATGCGTCCGCCACCGCCGCCCGCGTCGAACGCATTTCTGTAAACCTGCAGCACCGGCCGATCGCCCCCGACCGCGATCGCCACGACGTCGAAACGGCAGGACCGATCGGCAAAGCCATGCCTCGCGATGAAATCGCAGGCAAGGCGCGTCATGCGACGCTGCTTGATCCCGTTCACCGCCTCCGCTCCGCTGCCGAACGTGCTCCCGGCTCGTGTCTTGACCTCGACGAACACCAGCGTCTCCCCGTCGAGCGCGACGATGTCGATTTCTCCACTGCGCCGACGGTACCGGCGCGCAAGAATTGCGTACCCGCGCCGCTCCAATTCCTCGCACGCGAGCGTTTCGCCCAGTTCTCCGAGGGAGACGCGCGCACGCGACATGACGGCAGGGATCGCGAGCAACGTGCTTGCCGAGAGCGACCATCCTGAAGAACACCTACGGGACGATCCTGCCGCGCTTCTTCAGGCGCTCGTGCTCCGCGCGCTTGCCATGTCGAATCGGTCGAGGCTTTCGCGAGAATGAGCGAGGTGAGTGACCGGGCGTTGTCGATCACGACGGCCGTGGGCGCGTCGAGCAGCGTCGCGGTCGGGGTCTTGCGCCCATTCGTCATCCGGGGACCGTATGGATTCAGTTTTCAGTCGCGCTCCGTCTTCTGCACCTCCACGAGTCGATCCAGCGCATCGGTGAACGGGAAGCTCCGCCCCTCCTCGTTCTTCATCGCTGCGATAAACTGAGCTTGACGCCGACAGCAACCAGGGGACGAGCGAGATGAAACAGACCGAGCCGGTCATTCACAGCGACCCGGAGGTCATGAGCGGTACGCCCGTGTTCGTTGGCACTCGTGTACCACTTGCGACGCTGCTCGATTACCTCGAAGCAGGGCAGTCTTTGTCCGAGTTCCTGGAGGACTTCCCGACCGTCACCAGAGCGCAGGCCATCGCGGCCTTGGAACAGGCCAAGGAGGCGCTTCTCGCCCGTGCGCGTCCTGCTTGACGAGTGCCTCCCGCGTCGCCTGAAACGTGAGCTCGTCGGGCATGACTACACGGCCGCCCGCTTCAAGCCGGGCCAGCATGCTGAATGGCGGCGCCTTGACCACGCCGCACAACCGGACGGGCAGCGTATCAGCCGGGCTCAGTCCAAGGCCGGATATGTCATATCAGACATATTCGCCAGCGGACTGCACGAGCCGGAGGTAGAAGGTCTACGGACGACGCGCATCCAGCGCGGCGCGTGCCATGAGGGTGATGAAGATCGCGCCGCCCCCGAGCGCCAGGATGCCGCCGGCTCCGACGATCATCAGGCCGGTTCGTTCGGCAGACGACAACACGTGCTGTTCCAGGCCGTACGTCTTGCGCGGCGCCTGACCGAGCGTGCCGGCGACGGCAAGCCCGATCACGAACAGCATCTGGCCGGTGCCGTAGATGACCGGCTGCCAGCGCGCCAGCGGCGACCACGAGCTGCCGGCCCGCGGCTGCGCGCGCAGGACCATCAGGACGGTCATGAAGGCGACCGTCACCGCCCCGATGTTGGCGTGGTAGTGGGCCGGCGTCAGCGTGGTGTCGGCGACGATCATCGCGCCGAGGATGAAGCCGGCCAGCGTCATCACGACGCTGGCGATCAGTCCAACCAGCGCCGGCGTTTCCAGGGAGGTCGGATCCAGCCGGTCGCGTCGCGTCCAGAGCGCTCGCGCTCCGCAGGCGGTGAACACGAGCACGACCGGGAAAATCCCGTACTGCATCATGCGCGTGAACCAGGAGGCGTCCCGCATCCCGAACGTCAGCCACGGGCCCGCGAGCGTCGGCACGACGACTACGGCGAACAGCGCGACGGCCCATCGGGTGCCGACCACCGGGCGGCCGGTCAGGCGATGCAGCAGGATCAACCAGGCTCCGAGCATCCCGAGGATGTTGGCGGTCTGGAACACGTGTCCTCCGCCCCAGAAGAGCCGATCGTAGTACGTGAGCGCGTCCATGCCGCTTCTCTGCGTCGCGAGCGCGCCGACGATCGTGACGAGCGCCACCATGAACACGGCCGCCGACGCCCGCAGCGCATACTGCGCTTCGACCGGAATCTCGCCGGTCGCGGTAGCGGTGCCGGGCAGCACCATGCGGCGATCGACGAAGTTCAGCAGGACACCGGCGACGAACACGATCAGGCTGACGAGAAACAGCGGATGATCCAGCGCCGGCACGTAGTTGGACATGATCGGCGTGGCGGTCCGGAAGAACGTCGACACGGCGAGCAGGGCCGTGCCCGCCAGGGCGATCCACGCCGCAGCCGGAGCGAAGGACCAGCGGCTCCGGCCGGGCAACAGGCAGAAGAGCCCCGCGATGCAGGCCAGGAACCACACGCCCATGGCGAGGTTGACGTGCACGACCAGGCTGCGCTGCGCCAGCGTCGGGTCGAAGAGCGGCGCTATCGCCGGCAGCGGCACGCGGCCGAGGACCAGCACGAGCGAAAACACGCCCGACACGGCGAGCGACACGACAGCCAGCACGAACCAGCGGGTCGCGTCTCGCGAGGTCGTGACGGTCTGAATCGACGGCGGCTCAGTCAACAGCATCTGTGAGCTCGATTCGCATGCGTGTCCGCGCTTCGACTGGCAGGGCCGAGGCGCCGCACGGTTTCACATGGTGAGATGTGGCGCTGAGGCAGGGGCACCGGAGGGCACTGACGTCGTTCGCGGACTCGCTTCGTCTCAGTGTGAAGAGCCCAGTATAGCCGAACGGGTCGGGGAGCAACCGGACCAGCATCCCAAGCGTGAGGCTGTTCGACGATCTCGGAAAACTGCCTCGAGGTTGTGCTCGTGAACTCTGCTGCAACACATCTCAAGAAATCATCATCACGAAGGCGCGAAGGACATGAAGCGCGCGAAGGGGCGATCATCACAGGTCGCCCTTCGTGACCTTCGTCCTTCGTGATGAATGATCTTTGAGCTGGGTTGTGTCATCTCACGAGCAGGACTTCATCACGAAGGCCATGAGGTCACGAAGGCTGATACATGGAGCTCTTGTGCCTCGTGATGTGGTTCTTGACTGACGAGATGAAGAGCAGGCCGTGAATTCCGTGGATCTGCTCGCCGTTCGGTGCCGTGTCCATGTTGACATCCTTGAATGGTGAGGCGCGGCTCTGTTCCGTCGACATTCGCGGCAGTTGACGTCGGCACTGGTCGGAATATAGTGAGCGCCTCATGAAACCTCGCATCACCGTCCTGACTATTGGCGTCGACGACCTCGATCGAGCGCTCCGGTTCTATCGAGACGGGCTTGGTCTGCACACCGACGGCATCGTTGGCGGGGAGTTCGAGTTCGGCGCGGTCGCGTTCTTCCCGTTGCAGTCAGGCGTACAGCTCGCGCTCTGGTCGCGCAAGAACATCGCGCATGACTGCGGGCTCGACATCGCGGCTCCGGCGCCAACGGACGTGACGATCGGACACAACGTCTCCTCCAGGGCCGAGGTCGACGCGGTGATGGAGCAGGCGAGCGCCGCCGGCGCGACCATCGTGAAGGCTGCGCACGATACCTTCTGGGGAGGCTATGCGGGGTACTTCCTGGACCCCGATCGGCATCTCTGGGAGATCGTGTGGAATCCTCGTCTGCTGCCGCCCGATTGACGTAGAACCCGCCGACGAATCGGCCGCCAACATTTCCTCCCTGTCGGCCGTTTAACGGGATATGAGCGAGACGCCCGCGACCATGTCGGCCGGCCAGGCCGAACGGCTCTCGGACCTGTTCGATGCCCACTCGGATCGACTCTATCGCCTCGCGCGGCGCCTCACGGCAAACGCTGACGATGCGCTGGACCTCCTGCAGGAGAGGTGGTGTCCGGCAACTTCACGCAAGGCGAAGCAGAGCGCATCGCCGAAGGCATGAGGCTCCGCTGAAGCCGGCGTTACCCTCCCTCTCGTGAACTGCCGTCGGCGGAGCGTGTATCGACACGCGAGACCGACAGGTGGCCGACTTCGAGCGAGCCGATCCGCGCCCGGCCGATTGCGACCTGACCAATCGCCAGCCGGCGGATTGCCAGCGCGCCGATCGCGACAGCGCCGATAGCGCCGGCGCCGGCGCCGAACGCGATCAAGGCGAGGTTCCTGACGACGGCGCGTCCCGACGGTGTCTCGTGCTGCATTCGATCCCTCCTGGTTGCCCGGCGGCTCACGCTTCACGTTTCGAGCCGGTGTCCGCAATCGTTTGTACTCGAACCGTCCAACGGAAGAGCTGCCTCGGCCGCCCGCCTCCTCGACGTGCAAATGAATTGACAACAGTTCGCAAGTGTTCGATAAAGCCCCTGGTCTCTGACCAGGCGCGGCGGCGTTGACGCCAGACCGAACCTACAACTGACAGCGTCGTCGCTCCTCGCGGAACGCCGTGACCACGTGCATCCACAAGGAGGTCGTATGCGTCGTCTGGTCGTCGGTATCCTCACCACGGTCGTTCTCGTCTGCGCATCGGCCAGCGCACAACAAGCGTCATCGGGGATGCAGGGTCGCGTCACCGATGAGTCGGGTGCAGCCCTCCCCGGCGTTTCCATCGTCGTCACACATGAGAGCAGCGGCATGTTCAGGCAGGTCGTCAGCAATGCTGACGGCACCTACTACCTGACCGGCGTCCTGCCGGGTCCGTACAAAGTCGTCGCCGAACTGAGCGGCTTCACCAGATGGGAGCGCTCGGTCGTCCTGTCGGTCGGCAACGTTGCCAGCGTCGACATCTCGCTTGCCGTCGGCGGACTCGAGGAGTCGGTCACCGTCACCGGCCAGGCGCCGCTCGTCGACACGCAGACCAACCAGGTCGGCGCCAACATCTCGCAGGACGAGCTCGCCGCGCTCCCGATCTCCAACCGCAACTGGACGATGGCCGTCGGTCTGACGCCGGGCGTGCAGGTGAGTCAATCCTCGGCGTCATTTGCCTGCGACTCGATCATCGTCGGCGGCGGAAGCAACCGCAGCGGCAACTTCGCGGTCGACGGCGTCGGCAACAACGACGACTACCTGGGGAGCTCCTGCGGAAGCCAGGTGCGTCCCGCGCTCGAGGCCGTCCAGGAATTCCAGGTCCTCACCAACCAGTACGACGCCGAGTTCGGCCGCAGCGCCGGCGCGATCATCAACGCGATCACGAAGCAGGGCGGCAACGCGTTCCACGGCGTGGTGTTCGGCAGCTTCACCAACGACTCGATGACCTCGAAGGACTTCTTCGTCGACCAGGCGAGTCTGGACAAACCGGTCACTTCCCAGAGCGACTGGGGCGGCACGCTCGGCGGCCCGATCGTGAAGGACCGGATGCATTTCTTCTACAGCCTGGACCGCATCGTCTACAAGGAGGGGCGCAGCAACACCTTCGCGTCGCGTCCGGAGCTCAACTACTCGAACACGCAGACGATGAAGCTCTGGAACAACATGATTCGCGTCGACGGTCAAATCAACCCGTCGCAGACGTGGAACGTGCGCTACCTGGAGGAGGTGTCGCCGACCTACGACATCGTCCAGCCGAGGGTGACGCAGGCCGTGAGGGATCAGGAGTACGACGTGGACCGTTCGGCGAACGGCTCGTACAACCTCGTGTTCGGCAACACCAGGTTCAACACCCTGCGCGTCGGCTACACCTACGAGAAGAACGGGTTCACGAACAAGGACATTCAGGCGGATCCGCCGAAGGCGATGGTCGATCTGCCGCCGACGCTGACCATGCTGACGTTCACCGACGGCGCGTACTCCAGCGCGCTCTTCCGCATCGACAACTCGTACGAGATCTCCGATACGTACTCGCAGTTCATCCCCCACTGGCTCGGCGGCGACCACGACTTCAAGACCGGAGTGCAGTACATCTACTCCGAGATCGAGCTGCCCGACCAGACCGATATGAACGGACGCTTCGCCTTCCGCACCGATGCGCCGTTCGATCCGTCGAACCCCTTCACCTATCCTGAGCGGCTCACGATTCGCGTGCCGTCGGCCAGCGACATCAGGATGCCGATGAACGTCTTCGTGCTCTTCGCACAGGACAAGTGGCATCGCGGCGACGTCACGTTGAACATGGGCGTCCGGTACGACATCGAGCTCACGCCGGTCAAGCCGACGCCGAACCCGCTGTTCTCGAAGGCCGACGATTTCCCGATCGACACGAACAACATCGCGCCGCGCGTCGGCCTCACCTGGAAGCCGATGGGGAGCACCAGTTCGGTGATCCGCGCCGGCTACGGCAAGTTCTTCGACAAGGTCGTTCTCGGCACGACCGCGCCGTTCCTGACACAGAGCATCTACAGCACCTCCTTCACGGCGACGTTCCCGACCTCGTCGGCCGATCCCGGCCCGAGCCAGGGGCAGTTCCCGCAGGATCCGATGCTGGTGAACGGTCCGGTGGTGAACCGCGAGCTGCTCAACGCGATGTTTCCGCCCGGATCGATCGGCCGCAACGTCGGAACCGTGTATGTCGACTCTCCGGATCGCGTGGTGCCCTATCTTCATCAGGTGACGCTCGGCTACGAGCGGCAGCTCGCCGGCCAGATGGCGGCCACTGTCGACTACGTGCACACCTGGAGCCGAGGACAGCTCGTCGACTACGACCTGAACCCCGGCACGCGCGCGAACACGAGCCGCACCGGTCCGATCGCCTTCACCGATCTCTACGGCATCGCGGCGTCGCTGGGAATTCCCGCGTTCGGCAACCCGGTGTATACGCGGCGGAACATCGGGCGGTCGGACTTCGACGGCGTGAACTTCTCTGTCGAGAGGCGCTTCTCGGGCTACTGGGCGGCGCGCGTGGCGTACGCGCTGGGCTACGCTCGCGGCAACAGCGAGCCGAACCAGCAGTATCCGAACACCTACCAGGTGCTCGACGATGCGAACCTCGATCTGAACGAGGGACCGCTCAACAACGACCGACAGCAGAACTTCGTGCTGAGCGGCCGCGTCGAGGTGCCGCACACCGGCGGGCTCATCGTGAGCGGCATCTACCGGTGGCAGAGCGGCATGCCGTACACGCTGATCAACTCCAGCGTCGACGCCGATCGCAACGGCCGCCTCTTCGACGAGATACCGGCCGGCCGCTACTGCGGCGCCGGTCTGAACGCCATCTGCGTCGACTACAAGGGCGGACGCAACGGCGCGCGCGGTCCGAGCTATCAGAAGACCGATCTCCGGACGACGTATCGTCTGCGTCCGATGGAGGACATGACGCTCGATCTGACGTTCGAGCTGTTCAACATCTTCAACAACTGGAACTTCGAGCGGCCGGGTGCCTCCACCGGCGGCAACTGGTACGCGGATCAGCGGCTGACCGATTTCCTCGTGCTGACGTCGTTCCTCGGCGGCAACGGCCAACCGCGGTCGGCGCAGTTCTCGGCACGTTTCGGATTCTGAAGGCGCGTCACAACTGAGAACGACGGGCGTGGTCGGCAGACGGCCCGCCCGTCGTCAGACGATCGGCGGACGCTCAGGCATGAGGTCTTCAGCGTACGACACGTCATCCGTCGGTTCAGGCATCTATCTTGCGGACTCCTTGGCATCTCGGTCCGGGCGACGGTTTGATCGACGGGGCTTCAGATCGGCTGTCTGGAATACACGAGGCGAGTGCCGCGATGGTTACGACCGCACACAAATCCACGCTCTCCGACGCGATTCCGCTGCTCAGCCTGCTCTTCGTCGCGCTGACGCTCGGGCTCACGTTCGCGCACGTGCTGGAGATCGTCGGCAAGCTGCGTCTCGGACCCACCGACTGGTTGACGGTACAGCAGAACCTGTACGTCGCGTTCGGGGCGATTGGCGGAACATGCGAGCTGCTCGCCATCGTGTTCACCTGGCTCGCCGTGCGGCAACGACCGACGGGGACGCCGCAAGCACGTTACACGTGGGTGGCGGCAATCGCGGCGTCGAGCGGGCTGGTGGTGTGGGCAGTCGTGGTTGCCCCGATGAACGCGATCATCGGCTCGTGGACGCCTGCGTCAGTGCCGCCGGACTGGATGCGCGTGCGCAATCGATGGGAGCTCGGGCACGCGACGCAGGCGGTGTTGTATGCGATCGCGTTCGTCTCCCTGGCACTCGCGCATCGCCGTGCGACGCGCGACGGCGCAGATCGAAACCTGGTCGGCTGATCGCCGCGGTGTTCATGGTCGTTCGAGATCGCGGCCTGTCATCCCATTTTCACGCTCTTTGCACAATCGACATCGCCCTCGACCCGTACGATCGCTGGTGACCATGAGGGTATGTCGATGAAGAACGACCATCTGCCAGACGCGCACGACGACTTCGGCGGCCTCCACCGCGATCTTCGCGCGACCGGGCGCGCGCTCGATCGCCGAGGGCTGCTGAAGTGGGCGGCATCGATCGGGCTCGGCGCGAGTGGACTTCAGCTGATCGGGTGCAGCACCAGCGCCACCGCGCCGAGTGCGGGCACGGCGACCACCGGCAGCACGAGCAGCGGCTCGTCGAGCGTCTGCAGCGTGATTCCGAACGAGACCGAGGGGCCGTATCCGGGCGACGGTTCGAACGGCCCGAACGTCCTTCCGTTGAGCGGCGTGATCCGCAGCGACATCCGTTCGAGCTTCGCCGGACTGAGCGGAACGGCCGACGGCGTGCCGTTGACGATCGCGCTCACCATCGTCTCGCGCTCGACCTGCGCGCCGCTCGCGGGCGCGGCGGTGTACGTGTGGCACTGCGATCGGCTCGGCCGCTACTCGCTCTACTCGGCAGGTGCGACGAACCAGAACTACCTGCGCGGCGTCCAGGCGGCAGACGACAACGGCCGCCTGACCTTCGCCTCGATCTTCCCGGGCTGCTACGCCGGCCGCTGGCCGCACCTGCACTTCGAGGTCTATCCGACGCTGGCGTCCGCCACCGCCGTCTCGAACAAGATCGCGACCTCGCAGATCGCGCTGCCGAAGGCGACGTGCGACCTGGTGTACGCGTCCTCGGGATACGACGGCAGCGCGCAGAACCTCTCGCGCGTGTCGCTCGCGACCGACGGCATCTTCAGCGACGGCGCCTCGCTGCAGCTGGCGACGGTGGACGGCTCGATCGACGGAGGTCTGACGGCGACGCTGACGGCTGCCGTGTAACGCGCGGATCCTGCTGACGCGGGACATTGTCTCGCGAGCGCCGTTTCCAGCACGCGGCGACATCTGCACTACCATCGACGGGTGCACTCGGTTGAACTTGGTCCAGTCGCCGGCCGCGAGCAGACGCAGCGTCCCGTCGATCTGTTCCTGATCTTCGCCGGCGCGAACATCGTCGCCACGACGCTGCAGATCGGGGCGTCGTTGCCGGCGCTGCCGCTCGGAAGCGCGCTTGCCGTGATCGCGGCCGGATCGGTCGGCGGCGCGCTGCTGGTGGCGCTCCTCGCGCCAGTCGGATCGCGACTGCGCGTGCCGTCGATCGTCGCCGTGCGTGCGGCGCTCGGATACAACGGCGCGCAGATCGTTGCCGGGTTCCTCGTCCTCACGAACTTCGTCTGGATCGCGATCAACAACGTGATTGCCGCGTCGATCACCAGCCGGCTCGCCGGCGAGCCGGCACATCAGGGCGCGTGGGCCGTCGCGTTGGGCCTCGCCGCAACCGCGATTGTCCTCGGCGGGCCTCGCGCCGTCGCCTACGCCGACCGGGTCGCCGTGCCGCTCCTCTGTCTGGCCGGCGCGATCTTCACGATCGCCTGCCTCCGCGCGCCGTGGCCTGGACTCAGCGCACCGTCTCCACGGCCCGGTGGTCTCCTGCGCGCCTTCGACATCGTGTTCGGCTACCAGACGACGTGGCTGCTGATGTTCGGCGACTACTCGCGCTATTCGAGGTCGGGGCGCGCGGCGTCCGTCGCGGTGTTCGGCGGCCTCGCGCTGACGTCGCTGTGGTTCATCCCGCTCGGCCTGTTCGCGTCGACGATTGCGCGCTCGTCCGATCCGGGCGCGATGGTGTATGCCGTCGGCCTTGGATGGTGGGGCGGCATACTCGTCGTCCTCGCGACGCTCACGACCAACTTCGTGAACATCTACATGTCGGCGCTCGCGATGAAGAGCCTGCGGCCGGCAACCGGCGATCGTGCAGCGATCTGGCTGATTGGCGGCGTGAGCGCGGCCATCAGCGTGCTGTCGTCGGCATGGCTCGATCGGCTGGCGACCTTCACGCTCGTGCTCGCGGGGGTGTTCGTGCCGATCGGCGGCCTGCTCCTCGCGCACTTCCTGTTCCGGCGTGCCGGCGATCATCCCGACGCGCTCTACTTCGGAAGGGACGGCACGCCGCCGCCGGTCGGCTTGTGGTCGATGCCCGGGCTCGTGGCCTGGCTCGCCGGCATCGCCGTCTTCTATGGGTTCGCGTCGGCGGGGGGAGTGTTTCCGAGCCTCGTCGTGTCGATCGTGGCGTATCTGGCGCTCGCGGGATGGCGCGATCGCGCGCGTGTGGAGAGCGTCGCAGCTCGATCGGGGGCAAACACGTCCGGCTAAAGCCGGAAGCCACAAGAGGTGAAGCGCTAAAGCCGGGCGCCAGGGGCGAGGAGCGCGAGCACGTCGGCGCAGGGAGCGGCGACCTTCAGCGCCAGCAGGTGATCGGCCCGCGTGCGGCCAAGATTGACGGCGGCGATCGGCCTGCCGGCTTCGGCCATCGCCTTCGCGAAGCGGTAGCCGGAATACACCATCAGCGACGACCCGACGACGAGCATCGCGTCGGCCGCGTCCAGGGCGGCCATGGCACGCTCGACGCGAGCAGGCGGCACACCTTCGCCGAAGAAGACGACGTCCGGCTTCAGCAGACCGCCACAGGCGTCGCAGCCGGGCACGTCGAAGGTGTCGAACGGGATGCGATCGAGATCGGCGTCGCCGTCTGGCGCCTCGACAGCGTCGAGCGCGGCGAACGAGGGGTTCCGCAGGATCAGTTCGCGCTGCAGCGCCTCTCGCGCCGTGCGCCGGTTGCACGCGAGGCAGCGCACGGCGTCGATGCGCCCGTGCAGATCGACGACGTCGACGCTGCCGGCCGCCTGGTGCAGCCCGTCGACGTTCTGCGTGACGAGCTGTGCGACACGTCCGGCCCGCTCGAGTGCGGCGAGCGCGTGATGGGCGGCATTCGGCTGCGCGGCGCCCATGCGGCGAAAGCCGACGAGGCTGCGCGCCCAGTACCGTTTCCGTGTCGGCTCGTGCGCGACGAAGTCGGCGTACATGACCGGCCGCGTCGCGCGCTTCCACTCGCCCTCGGCATCGCGATAATCGGGAATGCCGGAGTCGGTGCTGCATCCGGCGCCGGTCAGGACGAACAGCCGCGGGTGACGCGCGACGAACTCGAACAGCGCGTCGACCGAAGATCCTGGCGCGGCGGCGAGCGCCTCAGTGGCGTGTCTCGTCATCCTGCACCGATCGTAGCGTAGCCGGGAGGGGGAGACGCGTGTCCTGCTCGACGCGGGGTGAACGCGGGTCCAGGGCGCTTTCAGATGTATGTAGCGGCCCGGCGCGGACCTGAAGGTCCGCGGCTACACACAACTGAAAAGCGCCATAAAAACCCGCCGCTACGTACGACCCGCGGTGTACGAGGTTCAGTGGCGCAGGCGGAACGACGCGCCGATGACCAGGGAGAAGGTGTTCAGCTGATCGCGGACGATCGAGTACTGCGCCGCGATGAACGGTTCGTACCCGGAGCTCGAGCTGAGCGCGATGCGCGTGCCCGAGATCAGGTTGATGCCGACCTTCGTTTCGCCGTCGCCGAACTCGGGCGAATAGGACCTGAGCGTGCCGCCGACTCCGAAGAACGGCCGGAACCGTCCGGGCCTCGCGAGGTCGAAGTTCTTCAGCACGTTCGCGTCGAGCTGAATGACGTGCGCCCCCTCCATCGGCTGATAGGTGAAGCGCGGCTCGATCTCGAGCCCACGATCGATCTGCACCCGCGCGTCCGCGCCGAACAGCAGCCAGTCGTCGGGTGTGTCGAGCGTGGCGCCGGCCAGCGCACCCGCCGAAATCAACCCGGCCCGATCGTCGTCGGCCAGGGCGGTCTGAGCCGACGCCGCCAGGGGAAGCCCGAAAAGCGTCACGGCCGCCAGCGCGTACACACGCAGAAATCGTCTCATCCTCAGCGTCTCCAGTGTCGTTGTGGGTAGATCTGTGTCAGCTTAGCCGTTCGTTCAGAGGAGGACAAGCCTCGACGGTGGGATGTAAGTCTTACCCTCGTGTCGTGAACGAATCCCGATCGCCCGAGCCGCTCAGCTCGCTGAGGTCGGCGGTGTCGTGCAGCAGGTCCGCGATCTCCCGGCTGCGGCGAAGCGCCTGTTCCCGCGCGGAAGGCCCGGAAAAACAGACGATCACGGTGTCGTCCCGCAAGACGCGCCACTCGCCACGGCGATCGGGTGAGAGTGACAGCTTGACCGGCATCGATACACCTCGCCCTGGTCGAAGGCGAAGAAAATGCCAACTGCCGGACAGCTCAGACGGGCTCCCGTTGTGACCAGCAGGGCCGCTCCGGAGTCCAAAGCGTCGATCCGGCGGCGGACTCTAATGGACGGCCGCGTGTTGCCGATAGGTTCTCCCGTGGACGAGCAGATCTGGACCTTCGCGCGAAACGGGGAACAGCTCGAGATCCGGCGCGCGCCGGCCGAGGACGGCGTCCTGCTGAGCGTGATCGGCGGCGGTCCGTCGCGGACCTATTTCTTTGCCGAGGTCGCAAAGCTCGAGTCCTTCCAGGCGGACTTCGAGAAGTTCCTGCTCGGCACCGGCTGGCTTTTCGTCAAGTACTCGCCCGATCGGCGCTCGGGACGCGAACGACGCCACTTCAGCCGGCTGCTCGCCGATCGGCGGCGCTGGTGGACCGACGGCCTGCCCGAACCGCTCGGCCGCGCCCGCCCCGACGATGATCGCTATCGACGGGTGCGTCGGCTGCGCAACCGCACGCGCTGACCCTCAGTCGTTCAGACGGATCGACCGGATCACCTGCAGGAATACCGGCTCGTAGCTCTGGTACTCGCGCTCCGGCGCGATGGCGATGACGTAGAAGAGCGATCCGTCGCGCAGCCTGGTCGTCACCAGCTGGATGATCTCCGGCTCGCCGGTCGCGTCCGACACGTTCTCGAGCCGCGTCTGCAGCGCGCGACGGCCCGACACGATCGCGTTCACCGGATCGGCACGCTGCGCGAGACGACGGTTGCTCTGGGAGAGATCGGCGATGAAGTCGCGTGTGGCGACCGGCAGGTCGTCGCGCACGGCGCGGGCGACGCCGACCTCCACGCCGTGCGTGACAACGCTCTGGCCGTTCACCGCGCCGTAGGCCCCCTGGGGCGCGAACGTCACGACAGACGAGGCGGGCAGCTCGCGCCAGTTGCCGGGGACGGCAATCCTGAACAGGTTTCCTTCCGTGTACTCGCGAAACCGGCTCGACGGCGCCTCGACGCGGCCGAGGGTCCCTGTCGCCGGCGCCGACCCCTCGGTGCGCGTGCGCGTCTGGGAGCGGGCCGCTTCCTGCGACGAAGGCGCGGGCGGCAGCGAGCGCAGGTGCGTTTTCACGCGATCGAAGTCAGCCCGATCGTTCACCGGGTTCGACACGCGCAGCGACTGCGCTTCCTTCTCGATGTACTCCGAGCGATTGCCAGGATTCGGGTGATCGCTGAGCCATTCGGGACCGCTCGACCCGCCCTGCTTCTCGATCGTGCGGAACATGCTCGCCATGTCGCGCGGGTCGTAGCCGGCGCGCGCCATCAGCTGCGCACCCTGGATGTCGGCCTGCTTCTCGTACTCGCGGCTGAAGCGCATGAAGGCGGTGCCGAGACCGAACTGGGTCCCCTGCGCGACGACGCTGCCGACGCGGCCGCCGATGACCGCTCCGGCAATAGCGCCGATCACCTGGCCGAGCTGATACTTGCCTGCCTTGCTCGCCTGCGCCGTCCCGTGCCGCAGCAGCACGTGGCTCAGCTCGTGCGCCATCACGCCGACCACTTCGCCTTCGCTGTTGGCTGCCTCGATCATGCCGCGGTTGACGAACATCGGTCCGCCGGGCAGCGCGAAGGCGTTGATCTCGCGCACGTTGACCGTCTCGAACGAGTAGCGGAACTCGGGATGCTGCAGTTCCGGCGGAATGATCGCCGTCAGCCGCTGTCCGAGCCGCTCCACGTACGACGTCACCCCATCGTCGCGCAGCAGGGGAAGCTGCTGGCGTGCCTCCGCGGCCGCCTGCAGGCCAAGCTCCACATCCTGTGCAGGCGTGTAGTTGTTGTCAGGCGGCGTGACCCGCGTCTGCCCGCCGAGACCGACGGTGAGCGCGAGAATCGCCGCAGAGAGGAGCGTGCTTCGTTTCATAGGCTGTCGCCAGCTCACGATGCTACGAGTGTACCGGCGGCGTGGTCCAGAGCGCCAACTCGTCAACGTCTGAAGACCCGCCCGACGCCGCGGACCCCAAGATAGGTGGCGTAGGCAACGAACAGCCAGGTCAGGCGCCGCCATGTCGCACGGCGTTCGCGCCGCCGGCGCCCGCCGCGAGGATGGCGGCGGCGATCCCGTATGCCGCTTCGACGGTTCTGGCCAGCCGGGTAGCTCACAGCTGGAGCGTATGCAACCGGAACGCCACGATGTGCCAACCCGGACCGTTCCGCCTCAGCAGAGCTGTGGAACCCGCCTTGCTATTTTGCTGGGCAGAAGTGGCTGGCGGAAGTTCTCACGCCACGCGCCCGACGGGCTACGAGGTGTAGCACGTTCGAACCGTGCGCCGCCGCCGAGAGCGATCATGAGTGTCAACGCGACGCGACCCCGCAAAGAGGTGCCTCGACGTCCCGGCCGTCCCCCCGCCGGCGCGCGAAACGGGGAGAAGGTCAAGGACTATCCCCAGTTGAGCGTCCGTGTGCCCTCCGAGATGAAGGCGCGGCTCACGGCCTTGAGCGCCGTGACCGGGCTGGCGCAGTGGCGCGTGATCGTCGAGGCGATCGACTGCTACGTGGACGATCTGCCGCCGACCGATCGCGCGCTCGTCGACGGCCTGAGCGAACGGCTGCTGAAAGCGGCCAGCTGACTGGCCGCCGGCCCGGCTCCTGACCATCGACGCCGTACCTTTCGTTCACGCATATTTTCTGTGTGCGTCCAAGGCCCCAGCTCTTACATCGTCGAGACGAGTGACAGAGATTGTCAGTCGGCAAGAGGAGTGCCGTGATCTGTCAGGTCAGGAACTGCTTCGTTGCACGTCAAGACCTGTCAGTGCACAGAAAGACCAGGGTCGATCGTTCGGCATAAGCCCTGCTATGAGGTGTGGCAGGGTACAACGTGAACATCCGCCGAGCTGACGGTTTCGCACTGATCGACGTCCTCTTCGTCTGCGCCATCATCGGCGTGCTGTCGACGATCGCGTTGCCACGCATGCTGATGGCCCGCCAGTCGGCAGGAGCCGCATCGGCCATCGGCTCGCTGCGGACCATCCACAGCGCGCAGCTGACGTTCGCGCTCACCTGCGGCGCCGGCTTCTACGCGCCGAACCTGACGACGCTCGGCCACGCGCCGGCCGGGAGCCACGAAGCGTTCATCTCGCCCAACCTCGCGACCTCGAACACCGTGACCCGATCCGGGTACGTCATCGAGCTCGACGCGTCGCCGTATCCGGGGTCGCCGGGAAGCTGCAACGGCCTCGCGGCAGGCGCTGCGGCGCAGGGCTGGCGCGCGTATGCCGACCCGACCAACGGCGAGAACACGCGCTTCTTCGGGACGAACGTCAACGGCGCGATCTGGGAGCACACCGCCACGTTGAGCGCGAGCATCCCGGAGATCGGCGACCCGCCGGTCGGACGGATCCTCAAGTAGGGAGACAGTTCAGAGTGCAGAGTGCAGAGTGCAGAATGTAGAGTGCAGAGTGCAGTACCGGAACTCTTCACTCTTCACTCTTCACTCTTCACTCTTCACTCTGCATTCTTCACTCTGCACTCTCTGAGCGCCTGGCCTGCGCGTAGCGTGACGGCAGCGGGTGATCGAGCCGCGCGGCGATGAATCGCGACGCGGCGGAGAGCGCGTCGAGTGACACGCCGGTCTCCACGCCCAGCCCGTCCAGCATGTAAATCAGATCGTCGGTTGCGAGGTTGCCCGACGCGCCGGGTGCGTACGGGCAGCCGCCGAGCCCTCCCGCCGATGCGTCGAACGTGGTCACGCCGAGCGTGAGCGCGGTGAGCACGTTGGCCAGCGCCGTGCCGCGCGTATCGTGAAAGTGGAGCGCGACGGCGGTCAGCGGCATGCGTGCGGTGACGGCCGACACGACGGCCGCGACCTGCGCCGGATGCGCGACGCCGATCGTGTCGCTCACCGCGACCTCGAACGCGCCGAAATCGAGGAGCCGTGCCGCCAGCGACGCGACGCGATCGACCGGCACTTCGCCTTCGTACGGACAGCCGAACGCCGTCGACAGGTAGGCGCGAATGCGAAGCCCGCGCGCCGTCGCGCGCTCGCAGACCTGCCGGTAGGTCGCAAACGATTCCTCCACGCTCTGGTTGATGTTCGCGCGGCTGAAGGAGTCGGATGCGGCGGCGAAGATGGCGATCTCGGAGACGCCTGCCGCCAGCGCGCGGTCGAGCCCGGCGAGGTTCGGCACGAGCGCCGTGTAGCGCGTGCCCGCCCGCCGGGCGATCCGCTCGAAGAGCAACTCGGCGTCGGCCATCTGCGGCACGCGTTTCGGATTGACGAACGCGCCGACCTCGATCACCGGTAGCCCCGCGTCGCTGAGCATGTCGACGAACGTCACCCGATCGTCGAGCGACACGTCGATCTTCTCGTTCTGGAGACCGTCTCTCGGTCCGACCTCGACGACGGTCACGCGCCGGCCGCGCAGCGATTCGACGTTCACGTCACCGCAACTCCACGAGGATTGCCCCTGCCTGCACGAGGTCGCCTTCGGCGCATCGCACCGCCGACACGGTCGCGTCGCTCGAGGCGCGAATCGGCAGCTCCATCTTCATCGCCTCCAGGACGACGAGCGTGTCCCCCTGGCGGACGAGCGCGCCTGGCTGGACCAGCACCTGGCGCACCGTCGCCGGCATCGGCGAGCTGAGCGGCTCGTGCCCGCCGCCCGCCCGCGCGCGCCGTGCAGCCGCCGGCCGCGCCGCCTCGCGATGGAAGACGTGCCCGTCCCAGAAGGCCCACGACTCGGCTCCCGCTCGCGCCACGTAGACAACTTCGGCGCGTCCATTGGATTCGACGCGGTATACGCCCCGTCCGATACGTGTGATGGTCACTCGCTGTCCAATCGTCCAATCGTCCAATCGTTAAATTGTTAAATCGTTAAATTGTCAAATTGTTAGATTTGTCCGCTTCTCCCACGGATCCCATCCGCTCCGCGACGAGCCGGCCGTCGTCGAGCTCTCGTGCTCGTCCATGGCGAGCACCTCCTCGAGGAACGCCGGAGCGCCGCCCTCGTCGTCTTCGGCTAGTGCGGCCCCCTCCGCGTCGAGGAAATGCGTGTGCAGGTTGCCCGCGCGGAACGTTCCGCTGTCGAGCACGCGGATGAGAAACGCGATGTTCGTGCGGATGCCCAGGATCGGGAACGACTTCAGCGCGGCGATCAGCCGCTCGATGGCCAGCGTCCTGTTCTCGGCGGTCGCGATCACCTTGGCAATCAGCGGATCGTAGTTGACCGGGACGGTGTCCTCTTCGCGGTACCCCGAATCGACGCGCACACCAGGCATCGACGGCTCGCGATAGAGCAGCAGCGGACCGGCCTGCGGAACGAAGCCGCGCGCCGGATCCTCCGCGTACACGCGCGCCTCGATGGCATGGCCGCGCTGCGTCAGCTCCGTCTGCCTCCACGGCAGCTCCTCTCCCGAGGCGACGAGCAGCTGCGCGCGCACGAGATCGACGCCGGCGACCTGCTCGGTCACCGGATGCTCCACCTGGAGCCGCGTGTTCATCTCGAGGAAGTAGAACGGCGTGTCGTCGGCTGCCGGCGCCGATCCATCGACGAGGAACTCGAAGGTGCCGGCGTTGACGTAGCCGGCGGCGGCCGCCGCGCGCACGGCCGCTTCCGTCATGCGCTGTCGCAGGAGCGGCGTCACGTGCGGAGACGGGCTCTCCTCGATGACTTTCTGATGCCGGCGCTGCGCCGAGCACTCCCGCTCGAACAGGTGCACCACCTGGCCGCGCGTGTCGGCGCAGACCTGGACTTCGACGTGGAACGCGCGATCGATCAGCCGTTCCACGTACAGGGTCCCGTCGCCAAATGCGGCCTCGGCCTCTCGGCGCGCCGACCGGATCGCCTCGCGGGCGTCGTCGATGCGCATGATGCGGCGCATGCCGCGCCCGCCTCCTCCCGCCGATGCCTTGACGAGCGCCGGCAGCCCGATCCGCGCAACGGCCGTGACGATGCCCTCGTCGCTCTGGTCATCGGGAGTGACGCCCGGTACGACCGGAACGCCCGCGGCAGCCGCGATCCGCCGCGCCTCGATCTTCGAGCCCATCGCGGCAATGGCCGCTGGAGGCGGGCCGACGAAGATCACGCCGGCGGCCTGACATGCGTCGGCGAACGACGCGTTCTCCGACAGGAAGCCGTAGCCCGGGTGGACGGCGTCGGCCTCGACGAGCCGCGCGGCGGCGAGCACGGCATCGATGTCGAGATAGCTCGCCAGGGGCGAGGCGCCGCCGATGCGGACGGCGCGATCGGCCGCTGCGACATGTGCGGCCGCGGCGTCGACGTCCGAGAAGACGGCGACGCTCTCGATTCCGAGTTCGCGACAGGCGCGTGCGATGCGGACCGCGATCTCGCCGCGGTTGGCGATGAGCAGCCGTCGTATCACGGGCCGCTCCAGCGCGGCCGCCGTTTCTCGAGGAAGGCGCGCAGCCCCTCCTGGCCCTCGACCGACACGCGCCGCTGCGCCAGCGCCTCGGCCGCGATCGTCTCGGCCTCGTCCAATCCCTGCGCCGCCGAGATCCGCGCGATGAGCGTCTTGGCCGCGGCGATCGCCTCGCGGCCGCCGGCGAGCACCTCCCGCACGACTGCGTCGACCGTGGCGTCGAGATCGGCCGCCGGAACGACGGCGTGCACCAGGCCGACGTCGAGCGCGTGTTGGGCGGTGAATCGTCTGCCGGTGAGGAAGAGCTCGCGGGCCGCCGATCGTCCGATCTTGGCGAGCACGAACGGCGAGATCACGGCCGGGATGATCCCGAGCTTCACTTCCGTGAAGCCGAACATCGCATCGGTCTCGGCGACGACGACGTCGCACGTCGCCGCCAGGCCGGCGCCGCCGCCGAGCGCCGCGCCATGCACCCGGCCGACAACCGGGATCGGCAGGCGATCGATCGCGCGGAACATCCGCGACGCGCGTCGCGCGTCCTCGACGTTCTCGGCTTCCGTGTACTCGATCGTCTTCGCCATCCACGCGAGATCGGCCCCCGCGCAGAAGACCGGTCCGGCGCCGCTGACGATCACGGCGCGGACCTCCTGGTCCAGGGCGATCGCGTCGGCCCACGCCGTGAGCTCCGCGATCATCTCGTCGTCGAAGGCGTTCCGGACTGCCGGGCGATTGAGCGTCAGCCGCTCGATCGCTCCGTCGCGCCGGCTCGTGAGGTGGGCGTAAGGCACGAGGTCGGCCTACATCCGGAAGATGCCGAATCGCGGCTCGGCCTGCGGCGCGTTGAGCGCCATCGAGAGGCCGAGTCCGAGCGCGTCGCGCGTCTGCGCCGGATCGAGAATGCCATCGTCCCAGAGGCGGGCGGTGGAGTAGTAGGGCGAGCCTTCCTCCTCGTATTTCGCGACGATCGGCGCGCGCAGCGCCTCCTCGTCTTCGGGTGGGAACGGTTTCCCCTCGCGTGCGAGCTGATCGCGCTTGACCGTGGCGAGCACGTTCGCCGCCTGCTCGCCGCCCATGACGGAGATCCGCGCGTTGGGCCACATCCAGAGCAGGCGCGGGTCGTAGGCGCGGCCGCACATGCCGTAGTTGCCGGCGCCGAACGAGCCGCCGATCACGACCGTGAACGTCGGGACGACCGAGTTCGCGACCGCGTGCACCATCTTCGCGCCGTCCTTGGCGATGCCCGCGCGCTCGTACTGCCGTCCGACGATGAAGCCGGTGATGTTCTGGACGAAGACGAGAGGGACGCCGCGCAGGTTGCACAGCTCGATGAAGTGGGTCGCCTTGAGGGCCGACTCCGAGAAGAGCACGCCGTTGTTCGCGATGATGCCGACGAGCATGCCGTGCAGGTGCGCGAAACCGGTGACGAGCGTCTCGCCGTAGCGTTCCTTGAACTCGTCGAAGCGGGAGCCGTCGACGATCCGCGCGAGAATCTCGCGCACGTCGTACGGCTTGCGGATGTCGGCGTTGACGAGGCCGTAGATCTCTTCGGGGTCGTAGCGCGGCGCCTCGGGCGCGACGAGCCCGACCGGCTCACGCCTGGAGCGCGGCAGCGTCGAGACGATCGTGCGGCAGATCTCGAGCGCGTGCCCATCGTCTTCGGCGAGGTAGTCGGCGACGCCGGAGAGGCGCGTGTGGACGTCGGCGCCTCCGAGCTCTTCCGCGGTCACCTCCTCGCCGGTCGCCGCCTTCACGAGGGGCGGACCGCCGAGGAAGATCGTGCCGGTGCCGCGCACGATGATCGTCTCGTCCGACATCGCCGGCACATACGCGCCGCCCGCGGTGCACGAGCCCATGACGACGGCGATCTGGGGAATGCGCTCGGCCGACATGCGCGCCTGGTTGAAGAAGATGCGGCCGAAGTGCTCGCGGTCGGGGAAGACCTCGGCCTGCATCGGCAGGAAGGCGCCGCCCGAGTCGACGAGATACACGCAGGGCAGCCGGTTCTCGAGGGCGATCTGCTGGGCGCGCAGATGTTTCTTGACCGTGATCGGGTAGTAGGTCCCGCCCTTCACCGTCGCGTCGTTGGCGACGATCATCACCTCGTGTCCGGCGACCCGCCCGATGCCGCTCACCAGCCCCGCTCCCGGCGCCTCGTCGTCGTACAGGCCCCATGCAGCCAGGGAAGACAGCTCCAGGAACGGCGACGAGGGGTCGACGAGCGCGGCGATCCGTTCGCGCACCGGCAGCTTGCCCTGTGCCCGGTGACGCTCGACGTACTTCGCGCCGCCGCCCTGGCGGTTGCGCTCGATGCGTGAACGGAGGTCGGCGACGAGCGCGCGCATCTGCTCCTCGTTGACCCGGAAGAGCGGGTCCGAGGTGGCGATGCGCGACTCGATGACCTGCATCTACCAGCCGCAGCAGTCGGTCTTGTAGCCGCACGCGGCGCAGCGCCAGACGGCGTGCATGCGGTACATCTCGGCGCCGCAGCGCTCGCAGGAGACCTTGTCGTCGACTGATGAGGTTGAGGTTTTCAGCGGCGTGAGAGGCCGATCGGGAGTCCGCGGGGGGATGGCGTCGGACATTGCGGGATTATCGCATGTACGTTTCGATGGCAGGGTCCGGCTGCTGCATCGGCTCGGAATCACAAGGGCAATTGCCATATAACAAAAACATTAAGCTCATCTGTATGTAAGCCCGACAGTTTGTAAAGAATGCTAACACCATACCCAATTGTGTATTGACTTGTGACGCATCGTTAGGTGACGCTCACAGGATGAGCCTGAAGCGCAAGAAGAGGGTCCTCGCCATTGACGACGAGCCGTCGATGACGGAATGGCTGAAGATTCTGCTGGAGCATGCCGGCTTCGAAGTGCGGACCGCGCTCATCGGCACGCGGGGCGAGGAGCTCTTCCGCACCTGGCGGCCCGACGCCGTCGTCACCGACATGATGCTGCCCGACATCGACGGCATCGAGCTCGTTCGCAAGTTCAAGGAGCTCGAGCCCGAGGCCGAAGTGATCGTCATCACCGGACAGGGCAACATCCCGCGCTCGGTTGAAGCGGTGAAGGCCGGGGCATTCGACTTCCTCGAGAAGCCGATCGACGCCGAGCGTCTGCTCGACAAGCTCGAGAAGGCGATCAAGCAGAAGTCGCTCGTCGACGAGAACGAGCTGCTGAAGCAGAAGCTGCAGGATCGCTACAAGTTCCAGAACGTGATCGGCAAGAGCAAGAAGATGCAGGAGCTCTTCGAGCTCATCGAGAGCGTTGCCGCCAGCGAAGCCAACATCCTGATCCAGGGAGAGAACGGCACCGGCAAGGAGCTGATCGCCAACGCGATCCACTACAACAGCAAGCGCTCCAAGGGGCCGTTCATCAAGATCAACTGCGCGGCGATCCCGAAGGACCTGATCGAGTCCGAGCTGTTCGGCTACAAGAAGGGGGCGTTCACCGGCGCGACGATGGACAAGGAGGGGCTCTTCGAGATGGCGGAGGGGGGCTCGCTGCTGCTCGACGAGATCGGCGAGATGCCCTCCTACCTCCAGACCAAGCTGCTGCGCGTCCTGCAGGAACGCGAGTACCGCCCGATTGGCAGCGACCGGATCGTGCACGTCGACTTCCGCCTGATCTGCGCGACGAACATCGACCTGGACGCCGCGCTGCGCGACGGCCGCCTGCGCGAGGACCTGTACTTCCGCATCAACACGATCACGCTGCGCGTGCCGCCGCTGCGCGAGCGCACGGAGGACATCCCGCTCCTGTGCGACTACTTCCTCGACAAGTTCCGATCGCGCTATCAGAAGAACGTCAAGACGCTCGCGCCGTCGGTCTATCACCTGCTGATTCGCAATCGCTGGCCGGGCAACGTGCGCGAGCTGGAGAACGCCATCGAGCGCGCCGTGCTGGTCGCGAAAGGGAGCGAGATTGGCGTCGCCGACCTGCCGGAGTCGATCCGGGAGGAGAGCACCGGCGGCAACGACTTCGTCATCCCGCCGCATCGCACGCTGGCGGAGATCGAGAAGATGGCCATCCTGCAGACGCTCCAGCGGACGAACTGGAACAAGCAGGAGGCGGCGCAGATCCTCGGTCTCTATCGTCCGACGCTGTACAGCAAGATGAAGAAGCACGAGATCCGTGACGCCGGCAAGGCCGCCCGCGCCACCGCTTCCGCGCCGGTCGCGCAGGGCGGTTCGTAGGCGATTCGCGATCCTGGCGGCCTTGTTGCACTCGGCTCGGCCGTGGCCTCTGCGACCGAACCGCTGCCGCTCGTCGATCGCGTCGGCGGCCTCGCGATCCGCCTCTTCGCGCCGGTCGGCGAGTACGCGATCTTCGCCGCGCGCGCGCTCGTCCAGCCGTTCACGCCGCCCTACGAGGGCGGCGAGATCCTGAAACACCTCTTCCATTTCGGGCTGCGATCCGCGGCCCTGATCGCCACCTCCGGCTTCGCCATCGGCGTCGTCCTGTCGATGCACACGCGCGCCTCCCTGGAGCGGTTCGGCGCCGAAGCGATGATTCCGGCGGGGCTCGCCATCGCGCTCATTCGCGAGACCGGACCGCTCACGGCTGGCCTCCTCGTCGCGGGGAGGGTGGGTGCCGGCATCGGCGCGGAGATCGGCGCGATGCGCGTCACCGAGCAGATCGACGCGCTCGAGGCGAACGCGGTGGACGCGTTTCACTTCCTCGTCGTCACCCGCGTCATCGCCTGCGCCATCGCGATGCCGCTGCTGACGATCCTGATGGACTTCGCCGGCGTGCTCGGCGGCTACGTTGCCGAGACGGTCGCCTCCGGGATGCCGTGGCAGCTGTACTTCGAGCGCTCGTTCACCTTCATCTCGTACTCGGACCTGCTGCCGGCGACGCTGAAGACCGCGGTGTTCGGGTTCATCATCGCGACCGTCTCCGGCTACCTCGGGTTCAACGCGAGCGGCGGCACCGAAGGCGTCGGCGACGCGTCGACGCGGAGCGTCGTGCTCTCGTCGATCCTGATCATCCTGAGCGACGTGATCCTCGTGCGGCTGATCTTCTTCTTCTACCCGCAGGCGGTGGGATGAGCGGTGATGACGTGGCGATCCGGCTCGATCACGTGTCGAAGGCGTTCAACGGCCGCCCCGTGCTGCAGGACGTTTCTCTCGACGTCCGGGCGGGCACGGCCTTCTGCCTGCTCGGACGGAGCGGCACCGGCAAGAGCGTCACGCTGCGGCACATCATCGGGCTGGTGGCGCCCGACTCCGGACGCGTGTTCGTCGAGGGGAAGGACGTGACGTCGCTCGAGCGCCGCGAGCTCGCCGACGTCCGCACGCGGATGGGCTTTCTGTTCCAGAACGCGGCGCTCTTCGACTCGATGAGCGTGCGCGAGAACGTCGCCTTCCCGCTGCGGCGGCACACGAAGCTGAAGGAGCCGGCGATTCTCGAGCGTGTGCGCTCGAAGCTCGCCGCCGTCGGCCTCGAACGCGACATCGGCAAGATGCCGTCGGAGCTGTCCGGCGGCATGCGCAAGCGCGTCGGGCTGGCGCGCGCGATGGCGCTCGATCCGTCGATCCTGCTGGTCGACGAGCCGGGAGCCGGGCTCGATCCGATTACCACCCGCGAGATCGACGAGCTGCTGGTGGCGCAGAAGCGCACCGGCGTCACGCTCGTGGTCGTGACACACAACATCCCGAGTGCCCGCATGGTGGCCGACGAGATGGCGCTGCTGCATGAAGGACGCATCGTGGTGCGCGGCACCGCGGCCGATCTCGACGCCAGCGACGATCCGCTCGTGCGCGCGTTCATGCGGTCGGAAGGAGGAGGGTAGTGGCATCACCGGCGCGGCTCGCGGGCGTCGGCGTGTTCGTGATCGGCGGGCTGCTGCTGTTCGGCGTGGCCGTCTTCATGATCGGCGACCGGCGCATGGCATTCACCGATCGCTTCGAGCTCTACACCGAGTTCGCCAGGATCACCGGGCTGCAGCCCGGCGCGATCGTCCGCGTGGCCGGCGCGCGCGCGGGCGAGGTGGTCGACATCGAGCCGCCGGTGGCTCCAGCCGGCCGGTTCCGCGTGCGGCTGCAGGTGACCGAGGAGCTGCACCAGCTGGTGCGGACCGATTCGGTCGCGTCGATCGAGACCGAAGGGCTCGTCGGCGGCTCGTACCTGGCAGTCTCGCCAGGAACGGCCGGCGCGCCCGAAGCGCCGCCGCTGTCGACCATCGCGGGCGAGGAGCCGTTCCAGCTCACCGACATCCTGCAGCAGATGAGCGCGACGATCGTCAACGTCAACACGACGATCGACGACGTCCGCGGCCAGCTCGAGACGACGATCGCGTCGATCGGCGAGACGGTCCAGAACACGAACAACCTCGTGACCGGCGTCTCGGACGAGGTGACGCGGATGGCCGCCGCGGGGACGAGGGTCAGCGACGACATCGCGGCGCTGACGACGAGCGTGCGCGAGGGGCGCGGCACCGTCGGCAAGCTCTTTACCGACGACGGGCTGTACGATCGGATGACACGGATTGCCTCGAATGCCGACGAGATCACCGCCGACGCCCGCGCCGTCGTCGCGCAGGCGCGGGAGACGCTCGCCGGGATGCAGGGATCGTCTGGTGACGTGGCCGGTCTCGCCGGCAGCCTGAAGCAGACGCTGGACGATGCGCGCTCGGCGATGTCGGGGCTTTCCGAAAACATGGAGGCGCTTCGCCACAACTTCCTCCTGCGCGGCTTCTTCAACTCGCGCGGCTACTTCTCGCTCGACGACATCTCGCCGGCGGAGTACCGCAAGGGGGCGCTGCGAAGCGGCGGGCGCACGCCGGTGCGGATCTGGCTGGCGAGCGATCGTGTATTCGACGTGGTCGCGCAGGGCGAGACGGTCCGCCTGACCGAGGAAGGGCGCCGCAGGCTCGACTCGGCCATGGCGCCGTACCTCGACCGGGTCGCCGACGGCGTGCTGATGATCGAAGGCTTTGCTCCCGACGGCGGGCGAGACCAGCAATATGTCATCTCCCGTGCACGTGCTGTCGTGGTTCGCGACTACCTCGTCGACCGTTTCCACCTCGACCCGAAGGCCACAGGCGTCATGCCGCTCGGCGCCGACTCCGCAGAGAGTCCCTCACCCCGTCAGTTCGACGGCATCGCCCTCGCGTTCTTCCTCACGCCCTGATCACCCCAGCACCCTGCACCTAGCACCCCTGCACCCTGCACCCCTGAGCACCCAGCACCCAGCACCCTGCACCCATATGGCATACAACTTGGAACAGGGTCGGCGGGATTCGTGCGAGAGGAGGCGGTGTGAACGAGAGACAACGCGAGGTCATGGCCATGGCGGTCGGCGCCGCCATCGGGGCGTTCGCCGGCTACATGCTGTTCACGGGACGAGGGCGCGAGCTGCGCCGCAGGATGGAACCGGCGCTCGAGGACTTCGCCCGCGAGCTGGTGCAGTTCCGCGGGACGGTCAACCGGGCGGTGGGCGTCGCGTCACAGGGCTGGCAGGTCATGAGCGAGGCGCTCGACGACCGTGGCCAGTCGGGCACCTACACGCCGCATCACCAATCGAACCCGTTCTGAGGCTGGCATGGAAGGACTTGGCACGACCAACGTCATGCTCGGCATCATTGCTGCCGTCAGCGTGCTCGAAGCGCTGGTGATCATCGGTCTCGGCGTCGGCGGCTACCTGGCATACACGCGCGTCATGGATCTCGTCGAGGGGCTCGAAGCGCGGCAGGTCGCACCGGCGATGGCACGGGTCAACGCCATCCTCGACGATGCGAAGGCGGTGAGCGCGAAGGTGCGCGAGGAGACCGAGCGGGTGGACACCGCCATCCGTACGACGATGGACCGCGTCGACGACACGGCCGATCGCATGCGCACGAACGTGCGCGTGAAGACCAGCCGCATCGTCGGCATCGTGCGCGGTGCACGGGTGGCCATCGAGCACATGCTGACGCGGGCCGCGTGAGGTCCGCGGGCGACGAACACAGAGTGGACGCACAGCCAACTGGAGGAGGAGACGCAATGGCAGACGGATACGATCGCTACGACAACGAAGGCGGTGGCGGCGGCAGCTTCGTGATGGGGCTGCTGACCGGCACGGTCCTCGGCGCAGGCCTGGGGATGCTCTTTGCGCCGAAGTCCGGCAGCGAGCTGCGCAACCAGATCACCGAGCAGGCGGGCAGCCTGCGCGACACCGCCTCGGACGGATATCGTCGGGCGACCGAGGCCGCGGGCGACCTGGCCGAGAAGGGGCGCGACATGGTCGACAAGGCGCGCGATGCCGTGTCCCGCGGCGCCGACGAAGCGCAGCGATACGTGCGCGAGGCGACGAGCGAGTCCGGCAGCTCGATGGCGGGCGCGTCGGGCAGCACGTACGGGAGCGGCAGCTACACCGGCGGCAGCCAGCAGGGCAACCAGTCGGGTACCGGCAGCTCGAACCCGAGCTCGGGCACGCGCAGGAGCTGACCGGCGTGACGAGGCCCGCGGCGCACACGGTTGCCAACGCGGTACTCGCCACGGCCGGCGTGGCGGCGGCGTACGTGATCCTCACGACGCCGTCGCTCCGCCGTCTCGCGGTCGGGGCGACACGTCTCTGGCTCGGAACCAGTATCCCGGCGTACCTGCTGGTGACCGCGGGCCGTGCGTGGGTGCAGTCGGGGCAGCGCGCCTGAGATAATGAGCGCGTGACGCCCCTGGCCCTCGCCGGGCGGAAGGCGCGCGAGATCGGCCGCCTGACCGCCGTATCGCTCTGGCGCGGCTTCATCGGCTTCTATCGCAGCGACAACCTGACCTACGCCGCGTCGATCGCGTACTACGCGCTGCTGTCGATGTTCCCCTTCGCCATGCTGGGGCTGGCGATCATCGGCAGCGTCACCGCCGACGAGCAGGATCGTGCGGCGGTGCTCGACTTCGTCCTCCGCTACTTCCCGGCGCAGTTCGACTTCATCACCCGGCAGCTCGACGCCTTCCGCGACAACCCGATCACCTTCGGCGTCGTCGGCACGATCGCGCTCGTGTGGGGCGCGCTCGGCTTCTTCGGCGCGATCAGCACCGCCGTCAACTACGCGTGGCGCGTCGAGAAGACGCGCAGCTACTGGAGCCACAAGCTCTTCTCGTTCCTGATGCTGCTGGTGGCCGGCGCGCTGCTGGTCGCCGCCGTCCTGCTCGTCAGCGCGTCGCAGCTGATCGGCGCGACCTGGTTCGCCGACGTGCTCGCGCAGTTCCCCGGTCTGCTCGTGCTGCGCAGCCTCGCCATCCGCAACGCGACGACCCTGATGTTCATCCTCGTCGTCGGGCTGGTGTACTACTTCGTGCCGAACGCGAAGGTCCGCTTCCGCGACGTCTGGATCGGTGCGTTTCTGACCGGGCTGCTGTGGAAGGGGGCGCTCTCGGGGCTGTCGTGGTACATGCGCGACATGACGCGCTTCACGCGTGTGAACGGGTCGATTGCCGCGGTCGTGGTCTTCCTGGTGTGGGTCTACGTGCAGGCGGTCATCCTGCTGTACGGCGTCGAGTTCACCGCGGCGTACGCGCGCCTGCGGCGGGGGCGGCCCGACGAACTGCCGGCGGCGCCATCGCCGCGCGTGTAGCACGCGTCACCCTCACCGCGTGTTTTCAGTTCTTCGTGGCCCTTCGCGGTGTTCGTGCGTTCGTGATGAGATCTTTTTGGTAGAGAGGGACATCACGCCGAGACCGGGCCGGTACCGCTCGGCTGCAGGACGCGGAGGATCGTCTCGCAGAACGCCGGCACGTCGTCCCACTTGCGAGCGGTGATCACCGGGCCGTCCTCGACGACCGGCCGATCGACGTACTTGCCCCCCGCGTTCTTGATGTCGATCGCAATCGACGGCCAGCAGGTCGCGGTGCGTCCACGGAGCGCGTTGACGGTGATGAGCAGCTGCGGACCGCGATCGATGGCGGCGACCGGCTTGCCGGTGTCGAGCGCGTCGCGTACGAGATCGACCATCGCGTGACGCAGACGGATGCGATCGGGCGCGTACCCGCCGGGCACGACGACGATGTCGAAATCCCTGATCCGCGCGCTGCCCGCTGAAATGTCGGCGCGCACCGTCGCCTCGAGCCGCTTGCCGCGATAGTCGCCGCCGGCGGTCGGGCCGACGACCGTCACCGCGGCGCCGGAGGCGCGAAGCAGGTCGAGAAGCTGGGGAAGCTCGCGATCTTCGAAGTCTTGTTCAACCAGGACCGCCACCCGCTTCGCGGGCGGCGCTGCGTGGTCGGCCATGTGCGCGATTCTACCGCATGTCATAATCGCCGAATGAACCGCCTCGCGCGCGAGCGCAGCCCCTATCTGCTCCAGCACGCGAACAATCCGGTCGACTGGTATGCGTGGGGCGAGGAGGCGTTCGCGCGGGCGCGCGCGGAGGACAAGCCGATTTTCCTCTCGATCGGGTACTCCACGTGCCACTGGTGCCACGTGATGGAGCACGAGTCGTTCGAGGATCCGGAGATCGCCGCCGTCCTCAACGAACACTTCGTCGCCGTGAAGGTCGATCGCGAGGAGCGTCCCGACGTCGATCGCGTCTACATGACCTTCGTGCAGGGCACCACCGGGTCGGGCGGGTGGCCGATGAGCGTGTGGCTGACGCCCGATCTGAAGCCGTTCTACGGCGGCACGTACTTCCCGCCGGCTTCCCGCTGGAACCGTCCGGGGTTCATCGACGTGCTGCGCGAGCTGCACAAGGCGTGGACCGATCGGCGCCAGGACATCGAGCGATCGGCCCGCTCGGTGACCGAGCAGCTGCAGAACATCTCGCCCTCCACGCCTGCCGCCTCGGTGCCGTCGCCCGAGGTGCTCACGTCGATCGCCGGCCAGTTTCGCAGCGCCTTCGATGGGCGGCACGCCGGCTTCGGCGACGCGCCGAAGTTCCCGCGGCCGAGCGAGCTGCTGTTCCTCCTGCGTGAGTTCGCGAGGAGCGGCAACACGGACGCACGCGACATGGCCATGGCCACGCTGCGCGCGATGGCCGCCGGCGGCATGCGCGATCACATCGGCGGAGGATTCCACCGCTACTCGGTCGACGCCGAGTGGCGCGTCCCGCACTTCGAGAAGATGCTGTACGACCAGGCGCAGCTCGTGCTCGCCTATCTCGAAGCGGCCCAGCTCTCGGAGGATCACTTCTATCTCGACGTCGCCGAAGACACGCTGCGCTACGTCATGCGCGAGATGACCGATCACGGCGGCGGCTTCTACTCGGCGGAGGACGCCGACAGCGTCCCGCCGGAACAGGCGGGATCGCCCGACGCGCACAAGATGGAAGGCGCCTTCTACCTGTGGCGCGCCGCCGAGGTCGATCAGCTGCTGGGTGACGCGGCGCCGATCGTCAAGGGGCGGTTCGGAATCCAGCCGGACGGCAACGCGCCGACCGATCCGCAGCAGGAATTCACGGGGAAGAACCTGCTCTACATCGCGCGATCGATCGACGATCTCGCCGCCGATTTCGAACGTCCGGCCGATGCAATCGCCGACGTGGTGACCGGAGCGCGCCTGCTGATGTTCCAGGCGCGTCTCGAACGGCCGCGCCCGCACCTCGACGACAAGGTGCTCACGTCGTGGAACGGCCTGATGATTGCCGCGTTCGCGCGCGCTGCCCGCGTCGTGGCGAGCCTGCGTGACACCGCGGCCGGCGAGCCGTACCTCGAGGCCGCACGCCGCGCCGCACGGTTCATCCGCGCCACGATGTGGAATCCGGAAACCAGGACGTTGCTCCGCCGCTACCGTGACGAGCACGCCGAGATCGAGGGATATGCCGAGGACTACGCGTACCTGATCTTCGGGCTCCTCGAGCTGTTCCAGTCGGAACCGCGGCGCGAGTGGCTCGAGTGGGCGATCGATCTGCAGCGGCGGCTCGACGAGCTGTTCTGGGACGAGGTCAACGGAGGCTGGTTCAGCAGCACGGGGCAGGACCCGACCGTGCTGCTGCGGATGAAGGAAGACTACGACGGCGCGGAGCCATCGGCCAGCGCCGTCTCGGTTCTCAACCTGGTCGTGCTGACGCACCTGCACGACGACCAGCGCTGGACCGAGCGCATCGAGCGCACGATCCGGCTCTTCGCCGACCGCTTCGCGCGCGTCGGCCGCGCGGTGCCGATGATGGCGGCGGCGTTTGCCGCCTGGATCACCGGCCTGCAGCAGGTCATCATCGTCGGCGAGGGAAGCGGGGCGGACGCGTTGAAGCGTGTGGCCACCAGCGGGTACCGTCCGTTCACGCTGACGCTCGCGCTGCCTCCGGAGCAGCAGGGGGACTTTGACGAGATCGCCCCGTTTCTCTCGGCGATGCGCCCGATCGACGGAGGAGCTGCGGCGTACGTCTGCCGCGACTTCGCGTGCCTCGCGCCGATGACGACACCGGAAGATCTCGCCCGCGCGCTTGCGGCGCGCGAGTGACCCGCACTTGCGATTCGAGGCTGACATGACTGTACCGGTAGACATCTGGCTCCGCGGCGAGAACACGGCAACGACACGCACGATCGAGGGGCTCGTTCGCGAGCCGTCGGCGTGGACGGACGAAGACGTTCGGACAATGCTCGAAGGGATGCTGCTCGAGATGCACCGGCTGAAGCATCCCGCCGATCAGGATCGCCCGATTGCGCTGCGGGGCCTGAGCTGGATCGTGAATCCGTACGAGGACGGCGGCGGCGTGGTCGTCGCGATCGAGATCACGCTCGGCGCGGCGATCGCCGGGCCGCTGGCGATCGACAAGGGGATGCTCGAAGCGATGATCGCGCGCGTGCTGGCGCAGGCGAGGACCCCGCCGTCGACCACGATTCACTGACGCGCTTCAGCCGGACGTTTCTTCTTCCCCCTCAGCACGGCTGGCGCCGATGTCCTGGTGAGAGCCCGTACGATCCCAGTCGCCGCGTGCCTGATCGCGGTTCGGCTGCCGGATGAGCGGCTTGAATCCGCTGGGGCGTGTCTCCTCGCTGACATCCTGCCGGACTTCGCGCCGAACCTGCTGATCGCGCTTCACCTGCTTCTCGACAACACGATTGTTCTGCACCATGGTTTCTGCGCTCCACCCTGCGGAACGGATTGCACCTCGAGCGGCCTGCATCCCGCTTCTCGTCGAAGGAGTGACTAGCAGGAGCGCTGCCAATAGGCGCATGGCCGGCCCAGGCACCGCTCAGCTCACGACGACGCCATAATCGATCATGCCCGCGGAGTACCGGCAGACCGTCGACGACGTGATACGCGCGCTCGGCAGCGATGCGGCGCGAGGGCTGTCGGACGCCGACGCGCGGGCGCGGCTCGCACAGCATGGCCCGAACCAGCTTGCCGCCGTGCGCCCGGTGCCGGCGTGGCGGAAGTTCCTCGATCAGTTCCGCGACGTGCTGGTCCTCCTGCTGCTCGCCGCGACGGCGGTGTCGTTCGTGCTCTGGCTCTACGAGCGCGAGTCGGCGCTGCCGTACGAAGCGATGGCGATCGCTGCCGTGGTGCTCCTGAACGCCATCCTCGGCTACGTGCAGCAGGAGCGCGCGGAATCGGCCCTCGCCGCGCTTCGCCAGATGTCGGCGGCCCAGGCCGATGTCGTCCGCGACGGCGACGCGCAGACGATTCCGGCCGCGGAGATCGTTCCCGGCGACATCCTGATCGTCGAGGAGGGCGACACCGTGCCGGCCGACGCGCGCGTGATGTCGTCCACCGCGCTGCAGGTGGCGGAAGCGGCGCTCACCGGCGAGAGCCTGCCGGTGAGCAAGGACGCCGATCCTCTCGACGAGGACGTCGGAATCGGCGACCGCACCAACACGATCTTCAGCGGCACGTCGGTGACCTACGGGCGCGGACGCGCCGTGGTCACAGCCACCGGGATGCGCACCGAGATGGGGCGCATCGCCGGCATGCTCTCGGAGGTCCGGAGCGGACCGACGCCGCTGCAGCACGAGCTCGATCGCGTCGGGAAGCGGCTGGGCGCGGCCGTGTGCGTCATCGCGGTCGTCATCATCACCGCAATTCTCCTCGTCGAGCCGATCCGCGGGCTGCCCGGACTCTTCGACGTGCTGATCCTCGGCGTCGCGCTGGCGGTCGCGGCGGTGCCCGAAGGGCTGCCGGCGGTCGTGACGGCGGTCCTCTCGCTGGGGGTCCAGCGGATGGCCCGGCGGCGTGCCATCGTCCGGCACCTGAGCGCGGTCGAGACGCTCGGATCGGCGTCGGTGATCGCCTCGGACAAGACCGGCACGCTGACGAAGAACGAGATGACGGTGCGCGAGGTCGTGACCGCGAGCGGGCACGTCACGATGACCGGCACCGGGTACGCGCCCGACGGAGAAGTGGCCCGGGCGGATGGACAGGAGGTCGACGGCGACCTGCGGACCGAGCTCGAACGGACGCTGTCAGCCGCCGACCGCGCCAGCAATGCGTCGGTCCGGCAGGACAACGGGCGATGGGTGGCGCTCGGCGATCCGACCGAGGCCGCGCTCATCGTCGCGGCGCGCAAGGTGGGGCTGGAGTCGGCACGGTTGCGCGAGCGTTTCGCGCGGGTTGGAGAAGTGCCGTTCTCCTCCGAGCGCAAGCTGATGAGCACCGTGCACACCGATGCCGAGAACGAGGGGCGGATGCTCGTGTTCACTAAAGGGGCGCCCGACATCCTGCTGTCGCGCTGCACGCACGAGCTGATCGGCGCCGCTGCTCGTCCGCTGACCGATGCGCGGCGGCGCGAGATCCTGACGGCCAACGACACCCTTGCCGGACGTGCGCTGCGCACGCTCGGCGTCGCGTTCCGCTCGTCGAACGACGGGTCTCTCGCCAACGGGGGAATCGGCGAGCATCTGGAGCGCGATCTGGTGTTCGCCGGTCTCGTCGGCATGATCGATCCGCCGCGCGACGAGGCGCGGACGGCGGTCGCGCGCGCGAAGGGCGCAGGCGTGCGTCCGATCGTGATCACCGGCGATCACCCGCGCACGGCCGCCGTGATTGCCGGCGAGCTCGGCGTCGCGACCAACGATCGCGTGCTCACCGGTCCCGAGCTCGAACGGATGTCCGACACGGCGCTCGACGAGCACGTCGCGGAGGTGTCGGTCTACGCCCGCGTCAACCCCGAACACAAGCTCCGCATCGTCCGGGCGCTGCAGCGGCGGCAGGCGATCGTCGCGATGACCGGGGACGGCGTCAACGACGCGCCGGCGCTGAAGACCGCCGACATCGGCATCGCCATGGGCGTGACCGGCACCGACGTGTCGAAGCAGGCGGCCGACATGGTGCTCGCCGACGACAACTTCGCGACGATCGTCGCGGCGATCGAAGAAGGGCGATCGATCTTCTCGAACATCCGGAAGTTCCTGCGCTATCTGCTCTCCTCGAATATCGGCGAGGTGATGACGATGTTCTTCGGCGTCGTGCTCGCGAGGCATCTGGGCCTCGAGGCGAGCGGCAGCGCGGTGGTGCTGCCGCTCGTGGCGACACAGCTGCTCTGGATCAACCTCGTCACCGACGGCGCGCCGGCGCTCGCGCTCGGCGTGGAACCGGCCGATCCCGGGCTGATGGAGCGGTCTCCGCGGCCACCGGACGAGCGGGTCATCACCGGCCGCATGTGGGCCGGCATCTTCTTCGTCGGCGCCATCATGGCCGCCGGCACCCTCGCCGTGCTCGACGCCGATCTTCCCGGTGGATGGATCGAAGGAGAGCACAGCATGCGCCATGGCCAGACGATGGCGTTCACGACGCTGATGCTGTTCCAGCTGTTCAACCTGTTCAACGCGCGCTCCGATTTCCGCAGCGCGTTCGTGGGGCTGTTCCGGAACGCCTGGCTGTGGGGCGCGCTCGGCGTATCGCTGATCCTGCAGGCGCTCGTCGTCTACGTTCCGGTGCTCCAGCAGGCATTCGCCACCGTCGCGCTCACGCCGGAGGACTGGGTGCGCTGCACGCTCGTGGCGAGCACCGGCCTGTGGCTGCGCGAGATCGAGAAGCTCCTTTACCGGCTTCGTCACCGCGGCGCGCGGCCGTAGAGCGGTTTTCGATTCGGTGTAGTGCCTGCTTACAGACGGGCTGGGACGTCGACTCGATGGCGTCGCGCGCGCCAGTTTTCGTAAGCTTGCGTATGCGTCTCGCGTTCGTTGCCGCCCTCGCCGTTCTGCTCAGCCTGATTGTCTCGCCGCTTCCCGCGCAGGAGCACTTTCCGCAGTCGGTCACCACGTTCGAAGACGACGATCAAGGCGTCGACGTGCTCGGCGCCGTCGTCGATTCGCTGAAGCTGCTGATGATCGAGCATGGAACGCGCGTGACGTTCCAGTCCAAGACGCGCCGCGAGCTCGGAGGCCCGTTCTGGGGCGACTACCGGCGGTCGGTCAGGATCCCCGCGCAGTGGGACGACACAGACGCCTGGTGGGTCAACTACGTCGGCCATCCGATCCACGGGGCGGCCGCCGGCTACCTGTGGCTCGGCCGCGAGCCGCGGGCGCCGGCCGACCTGTCGCTGTCGAAGCGTTACTGGGCGTCGCGCGGCCGCGCGATGGCATGGAGCGCCGCCTACAGCCTGCAGTTCGAGATCGGACCGTTCAGCGAAGCGTCGATCGGCAACGTCGGGATGCGCAGGGAGACGACCGGCTGGGTCGATCACGTCGTCACGCCGCTGGGCGCGTTCGGGTTCATCGTCGCGGAGGACGCGCTGGATCGGTATCTCGCCGAGCCGTTCGAGTCGCGCGTGCACAACCCGGTGCTGCGCGGAGTCGTACGCGTGCTGCTGAATCCCGGGCGCGCGCTCTCGAACACCGCAACCGGCCGGCTGCCGTGGGTGCGCGACGGGCGACCGATCGGCTGGCGATAGCCGCGGCCGCGACATCACGCGGCTCGCCACTCCGCTCCCGCTCTGTTGGACGCTGACGATCGTGCCGGCGTGTGAATGTGAATACCGACGCCGTCAGTAGCCGGAGGCCTTCGCTTCGTCGCCAACCTTCCTGCCGTTCAGCCAGGTGTTGGCGCACAGCGGGTGGGTGAACACCGATGGACCGTCGACGCTGCTGTAGCTGATGTCGTCGGCGAACTCCCCCTTTTCGGGATCGAGCGCGGCGAGATGGCGGATGCGCTTGGCGATCTCGTGATCGGCGCATGCCGTGTCGCCGCTGACCCCGAGGCCGCCGACGCGTGTCTTGTTTCGATAGAGCGGCACCCCTCCGCCGAACGCGATCGACCCGCCGCAGACCTTGCCGTTGGTGCTGGCGGCATCCTGGGGCGACACCAGGCAGTCGGCCCGGAACGGGTTCGGCTCGGCGACGCCCCACAGCGAGTGCTGCGGCTGCGTCAGCGTGTAGAGCCGCGCCGTCGACAGCGGCTGCGCGTCGGTGCTGTACGCGTTCGCCGTGTAGGCCTTGGCTTTGGCGATGGCCTGGCTGCCGGGCCAGGCGCTCGCCGGATCGTCGGTCGCGACCGCGGTCGCGCAGATCTCGCCGTTGCGATTGACGACCGCTGCCCATTCCATCTTCCCGGAGAACAGCCCGCCGGCTTCCGCCTCGCCGGGAGCTTCGCGAAGCCACTTCTTCAGATCGTCGGCCGACGGCAGATCGCGGCACGCCGCGGGTGCGGCGCCTGCGCGCGGACCGCTGTTCGCGTCGGCGGCCGATCCGGCCTGCGTCTCCCCCTGCCCGGCGACCGGACGCTCGGACTGCACCCGGCGACAGCCGCCGATTCCGATTGCCGCAATCGCGATCGCTGCAGCCGCCGTTGACCACCGATGCATCTGTCTCCTCCTCATTGCAGCCTCATTGCAGCGCGCGCAGATAGGCGGCCAGCGCCCGCGCCTCCCGGCCGGTGAACATCGACAGGCTGGGCATCTGCGCGTAGGGCTTCAGCGACTGCGCGTGCGTGACCCAGGCCTCGACGCTCGCGATGTCGTTGGGCAGCGTCTGCGCGGCGATTCCGAGACGGCTGCCGACGTGCGTCAGATCGGGTCCGACGAGGCCGCGAGCTTCGGTGCCGCGAATGGTGTGACAGACGACGCACGGGCCGTTCATGAACACGTGCATCCCCTGTTCGGACAACGGATCGGGCGGAGGCTGCGCCGGCTGGCGCGCGTGCGCGAGCCAGCGGTCGAAGTCGTCCGGCGCATCGGCGCGCACGACGAGAATCATGTGCGCGTGCTGCGGGCCGCAGTACTCCGCGCATTCGCCCCTGAACACCGCCGGACGATCGGCCTGCACGCGGATGCGGTTCACCATGCCTGGAATGAGGTCCACCTTGCCGTGGATCTCGGGCACCCAGAACGAGTGGATCACGTCGCGCGACTCGAGATCGATGTCGACCTGCCGTCCCACCGGAACGTGGATCTCGTTGGCCGCCGCAACCTGCTGGTCGACGCCGCCGTACAGGTAGTGGACCTCCCACCACCACTGATGGCCGATGACGCGTACCTGCGGCGTCGAGCCCTGCATCTGGTCGCCCATCGGAAAGGCCGCCATCGTCCGCAGGCCGAGCACGAAAATCCCGCCGAGGATCACGACCGGCACGAGGATGCCGCCGACGAACACCCAGCGCAGATCGCTCCCAGCGTCCCACGGCGCGTGCTCAGCGAACGTCCCGCGCCGCCGCATCGCGATCCAGCCGATGAGGATCCACATGACGACGCTGACCGCCACGAACAGCAGCAGGATGAGCCCGTTGGCGCCGGCGAGGGTGCGCGCCGCCGGTCCGCCCGGGCGCAGCATGTTCTGCCCGTTGGCGGCACCGCACGATGCGCTTGTCAGCGCCAGGGCCGCGATTGCAGGAGTTCGACGGCTCATATCCATCGTTCAGCTCGGCGGATCCGGTTCGTCCGGCGTGCGCATCGACTTGATGTAGGCAACCAGCTTCCACAACTGGTCGTCTGGCAGCCGCGTGCCCCACGCCGGCATGCCGTGCGCGCGCCCTTCGGCAATCGAGCTGAAGATCTGCGCGTCGGTATCGCCGTACAGCCAGTCGGCATCCCTGAGGCTCGGCCCCATCCCGCCGCCGGCGCGCCCGCCGTGACAGCCGGAGCAGTTCATCCGCACGAAGAGCCGACGGCCTTCGACTATCGCCGCAGGATTGCCGCCGAGCGGATTGGCCATGCGCGGCGGATTCGTCGTCGGACCGGGCACCGGGCCGACCGGCGTGCGAATCGCCGGCGCCGCGGCGATCGACGCGGCAACGCCGGCGGGATGGTCGCACCCGCAGATCGCGACGGCCACCACGAGCAGTCCGCCGCAGATGATGCTGGTTGGATGCATGCGCATGACGCTCACCCGACGAGCGGCACACCGAACCGCTCGAGCACGCGGCGGATTGCCGCGTGCTGCCTGCCGATCGTCGCGTTCAAGGCGTCGGCCAGTTCCCGATCGTCGCGGCGCACCCCCATCGCGATGTCGAAGCTGAAGGGGGTCGCGCGGTCGGCGACAGCCGGGATCGGCGTCACCGCGAGCGGCACCGGCGAGCGCTCGGCGAAGTAGCCGCCGAGCGGTCCCCACGCGATCGCGACGTCGACCTCGCCGCGCGCGACGGCGTCGAGCAGCGGCCGCTGCGGCGCAGCGTCGGCGTAATCGCCGTAGACGGTGAAGCCGCGCACGTTGTCGGTCAGGTGCCGCGCCGCCAGCGCCTGGAGCGGCGGCGGATTCTCGTAGTCCTCGCCGACGACCTGGACGCCGATCACCATCCGCCGCAGCGACGGATCGTCGAGCGAACCTACCGCAGGCGCACGGCCGCGCCTGGTGACGAAGACATACGACGAGCGGTAGTAGGGCACGGTGGTCCGCGCGAGCTCAAATGTCGCAGGCACGCCCATCACCAGGTCGCAGGCGCCGGCTCGCAGCGTCGTGCGGATGAAGCCGCGGCGCTGCGGCTGCCAGACGTAATGCAGCGTGCGGTGGAGATCGCGCGCCGCGATCTGCGCGATCGCGTTCTCGAACCCCTGCTGGCGCTCGTTCGAGAACGGCAGGTTGTTGGGATCGGCGCAGACGCGCAGCACCGACGGGTCCGCCGGCTCGATCGCCGGTTCCTCGACGGCCGGAGCCGCAAGGTGCACCGCGGCGGGCGGCGCCTCTTCCCGGTGGCCACGCGCGATCGCGATGCCCAGTCCGAGGACGATCGCGATGGCGACCGCGACATAGACGAACAAGTTCCGCCCGAGACTAGAGCCCGAAGACATACACCGTGCTCCCTGGTGCCGTGTACTTCTTGATGTCCTTCATCGCGCCGACCACGCCGAGCGCGGCGTACGGATCGTCGGCCGACACGCTTGGAAACGCGACGGCGCCCATCCAGCCGCCGACGCCCGAGTAGATGGCGACGTACTGCTTGCCGTCCGGTCCGAGATAGGTGATCGGGTTGCCGACGATGCCCGAGGCGGTGTGAAACTTCCACAGCTCGGCGCCGGTCCTGCCATCGATCGCCTTGAACCAGCCGTCCATCGTCCCGTAGAAGACGACGTCGCCCGCGGTGGCGAGGACGCCGCTGTAGACCGGCAGCACCGTTTCCTTCACGCTCCACGCCTTGCGGGCGTTGACGACGTCCCAGGCGACCAGCTCGCCCTGGTATCCGCCCGGACCGGGATACATCTTCACGTCGGCGCCGAGGTACGGCGTGCCGGCGATGTAGTTCGCCTCGATGCCTTCGTAGTCCATGCAGGTGTTGTGCGCGGGGATGTAGAGCAGCCCGGTCCGCGGCGAGAACGCCGACGGGATGAAGTCCTTGGCGCCGGTCGACGATGGGCAGATGCCTTCGGTCACCTTGCCGTAGTGCGTGCGCTTCTCCGGGTTCTCGATCGCCTTGCCGGTCTTCAGGTCGTAGCCGCGGGCCCAGTTGACCGGCTCGTACGGCTCGGCCGAAAGGAGCTCGCCCGTGGCGCGATCGAGAACGAACACGAAGCCGGTGCGCCCCGGGTGAATGAGCAGCTTGCGCGGCTGCCCCTTCCAGTTCATGTCGAGGAGCAGGTTCTCCATGATCTCGTCGTAGTCCCAGGCGTCGTGCTCCGAGATCTGGTAGATCCAGCGCACCTCGCCGCTGTCGGCATCGCGGGCGACGATCGAGCAGGACCACTTGTTGGCCCCCGGCCTGATGTCGGCGTTCCAGACGCCCGGATTGCCGGTGCCGTAGTAGAGCAGGTTGGTTTCGGGGTCGTAGGAGATCCATCCCCAGACGTTGGACCCGCCAAGCTTCCACTGGTCGGGCGGCCAGGACGAGACGCCGAGATCGGCGCCGCGATCCTTGTCATAGAACGGCTTGAACGACGGCCCGATCTTCACCTCGGCGTCGGGGCCGGTGTTGTAGCCGCGCCAGAGCTCGTGGCCCGACTTCACGTCGAGCGCCGCGACGTAGCCGCGCACGCCGAGCTCGCCCCCCGAGTTGCCGACGATCACCTTGTCCTTGATCACGACCGGCGCCGCCGTGAACGTCTCGCCGCGGTTGATGTCTCCGACTTTGGTGCGCCACGCTTCGGCGCCCGTGCTGGCGTCGACCGCAACCACGGTGGCGTCGAGCAGGCTGTAGATGATCTTGCCGTCGGCGAACGACGCGCCACGGTTGACGACGTCGCAGCAGGCAATGCCGACGGCGCGCGGGTCGGGGTGCGGCTCGTAGATCCATTTGATGGCGCCGCCCGGTTTCGTGAGGTCGACCGCAATCAGGTTGTTCGGGTACGGCGTCACCACGTACATCGTGTTGTCGAGGACGAGCGGCTGCCCCTCGTGCCCGCGGTTCACGCCGGTGGACATCGTCGTCACGACGTGGAGGTTCTTCGCGTTGGCCGGCGTGATGGTGTTCAGCTCGCTGTATCGCAGGTTGCCGTAGTCGCCCGCCGGCATCGTCCACTGGTCGCGGGCGAACGCCGAGACGGCGCGGAAGCCGGCGGGGCTTCCGGGGGCCGTCAGCTGGCCGTTGTCCTGCGGCTGCTGCATCGGCGTCTGCGCAGCCGCACCTTCAGGATCGCGGCCGCAGGCCGCGGCGGCGAGGACGACGCCGGCCAGCCCTGCGACGCAGGCGGCAGTGGTCAATCGGTTCACGCGTCACCTCAAGGTGTAGAGATATGCGGCCACGTCGCGCGCCTGCTGGTCGGTCAGGCCGACGGTCGGCATCGCGGTGGCTGCCTCGATCGATTCCGGAGCACGAACCCACCGCACCAGGTTCTCCGGCGTGTTCGGCACTTCGCCGGCAATGAAGGTGCGGCGCGAGAACCACATCAGCGGCGGTCCCACCAGCCCGCGCGCCGCGCGCACGCCGGGGATGGTGTGGCACGTCCCGCAGTCGAACTCCTCGATGACTGCACGGCCGCGCTCAGGGTCGCCGCCCGTCGGCGCACTGTAGGCGAGCGCCATCTCGGGGTTGTTGCCGCGGCATCCGGCGGCCATCGCGCACAGCCACGCCGCGAACAGGAAGCGTCCCGCGCTCATCGCATCCCTCCGCAGCTGTCGATCAGCAGCGGCGTCAGCCCCGCCCAGAGCGTGCCGAGCAGGAACGATCCGCTGACGAAGATGCCGGCCATCGACATGAACGCCACGCGATCGCGCGCCTCGAAAGTGCCGCGATCGCCGGTCTGCCGCCAGCTTCGCCACGCGGTCAGCAGGCCCCACGCGGCAAGCGCCGCCGCGGCCAAGCTGACCAGCGCGATGGCAAGCCGGACCGACGGAATCGACATCGAGGTGCAGATCCGTCCGCCGAAGAACCAGCCGAGCGCGCCCTGTGCCGTCCACGCGAACGGCGCCGCGAGCAGTCCGAACCACAGACGCGACGGCATCGGGTCGACGCGAGGCTTGAAGCTGCCGGCGGCAGACGTCGTTGATTCGCTCATCGGCTTAGGTTCGGCGCCACGTACAGCAGCGCGACGATGACGATCCAGACCACGTCGACGAAGTGCCAGTAGAGCGCCGCGTTCTTCAGCGCGTGATGCGGCGGCTTCTCGGCCGCGCCGAGGTGCTGCGGCGGCAGCAGCAGCACGTAGCCGAGCATCAGCAACCCGAGCACCACGTGCGCGCCGTGAAGGCTGGTCAGCGTGTAGAAGATCGAGCCGTAGGCGTTGGTCGAGGGGCGCAGGCGCGTCAGGTGGTCGGCGTATTCGAGGAACTGGAATCCGAGGAACAGGATGCCGATGGCGATGGTGAGGGCGACCAGCGCGCGTGCCCGGCCGAATGCATGGACGCGAGCGGCCCGCTCTCCGAACGTCAGCACGACGCTGCTCGAGAGCAGCAGCGCCAGCATGATCAGCGCAAGCCGCAGCTTCGGCGGTTCGGGCGGCCACTTCGGGGCCGAGTGTCCGAGGTAGTAGTAGGTGAAGAACAGCATCAGGAAGAGCATCGCTTCCGTGAGGATGAACAGCGACATCGCCCAGGTGCCGCGCGCCGTGTCGACGAGGCCGTGCGGCATGCGGTACCGCGGCGCGGGCGCGACAATGCTCATGGCACCCGCTCGGGTTCGGGCCACAGCCAGACGCCGGCGACGGCGAGGCAGGCGATGACGGCGGCGAGCGCCAGCCACATCAGCTTGAAGAGCAGCGCCGAGAACAGCAGCGTGAGGGCGAGCGTCATCAGGAGCGGCGTCAGCGTGTCGTCCGGCATCTTCGCCATCGCGATCGGCACGCCGTCGAGCGCGCTGAGCGCCGGCGTGATCCGCGCGTAGTCGAGCGTGCGGTCGCCGGTCGGATCCTCATGCTCGTCGTAGTCGTCCCACAGCGGATGGCGCGTGGCGGTCGTCGGTATGCGCTCGCCGCCGTAGACGGCGGGCGGCGACGCGACGTCCCATTCGAGACTGTCGGCGTTCCACGGGTTGGGGCCGGCATGAGGACCGCTCCGCATGCTGGAAAGGAAGTTCCACAGCGATACGGCGATGCCGATTGTCAGAATGTAGGTGCCGATCGTCTCGGTCATGTTCAGACCGGTCCAGCCGATCCCCGCGGGGTAGGTGTAGATGCGGCGCGGCATGCCCACCAGCCCCGCCAGGTGCATCGGGAAGAACGTCAGGTTGAAGCCGATGAACGAGAGCCAGAAGCTGATCCGGCCGAGGCGTTCGTCGAGCAGCCGGCCGGTGATCTTCGGGAACCAGTAGTAGACCGCCGCGAACACCGGGAACACGTTGGCGCCGACCAGGACGTAGTGCAGGTGGGCGACGACGAAGTAGGTGTCGGTGATCTGCCAGTCGACCGGGATGACGGCGGTGATGATGCCGTTCAGGCCGCCGATGACGAACAGCGCGAGGAAGCCGAGAGCGAACCACAGCGAGGTGGTCATCACCGGCCGCCCGGTCCACAGCGTCGCCACCCACGCGAACACCTGCACGGCGCTGAAGATCGAGATCGTCATGCTCGCGGCGCTGAAGAAGCTCATCGACATCTGCGTCATGCCGGTCGCGAACATGTGGTGCACCCAGACGCCGAAGCCGACCACGCCGGTGAGCACGGTCGCGGCGGCGACGAAGGCGTAGCCGACGATCGGGCGCCGCGCGAACACCGGCAGCAGCATCGAGATCATCCCGGTCGCCGGCAGGAAGATGACGTAGACCCAGGGATGGCCGAAGAACCAGAACAGCTGCTGCCACAGCAGCAGGCTGCCGCCGCGGGCGACGTCGTAGAAGTGGGTCCCCCACTGGCGATCGAGCTCGAGGAACACCAGCGCGGCGGTCAGCGCCGGCAGCGACAGCACGATGGCGCCCGAGATCGTCGACGTGCTGTAGAAGAACAGCGGCATCCGGCTGATTGCCATGCCGGGCGCGCGGAAGCGGAAGATGGTGGTGATGAAGTTGATGGCGCCGGCGGTCGTCGAGATGGTCAGGAAGAGCAGTGCCAGCGCGTAGAAGTCCATGTTGTAGCCGGGCGAGTACTCGCGCAGCGTGTAGGGCACGTACGCGAACCACCCGGCGTGCGGCGACTGCCCCGTGAAGGGGCTGGCGTAAAGAAACAGACCCGAGGCGAGAAAGCTCCAGTAGGTGAAGGCGTTGAGGCGCGGGTACGCCATGTCGCGCGCGCCGCTCATCAACGGGATCAGGTAGTTGGCGAAGCCCGACAGGATCGGCGAGGCATACCAGAAGATCATGGTGATGCCGTGCATGCTGAAGATCTGGTCGTACGCTTCGGGCGTCAGCACCGCCTGTTCGGGGCGCGCGAGCTGCGTGCGGATGAGAATCGCTTCGATGCCGCCGACGACAAGGAAACAGAAGGCGGTGACGAGGTAGCGCTTGCCGATGTCCTTGTGATCGACCGACGACAGCCAGCCGTGCACCGTGTGCGGCCGCTCCCACAGCCGCTCCAGACGCTGCTGGACCAGGGTGGATGCGGACATGCCGGCGTGACGATGCAACGTCGGCGCCAGCACGCGTGGGAACCACGGCCGGGACGCCGTGCCCACGCTACCGCGCCCTGCCGTCGAGATATCGCACGCGGCGCCGCCGCATCTATTTTGAAATCAAATCATATCGTGGATGCCGAGGCCCATCTCCACATACATTCGTCACGAAGGACGAAGGCCACGAAGGGCAATTTTCCTGTGGCAATCGATTCTTCGTCCTGGAGTCGGCGCGGCGCTCGCCGAGGTGGCAAGCCGCGCGTGGCAGGCCGGGAGCGCCACTCGCAAAACGTGTCAGAATCATTCAGCTCTCCGCATGCCGGGGTGGCGAAACTGGCAGACGCACGGGACTTAAAATCCTGGGTTCCGAAAGGAGCGTGCGGGTTCGATCCCCGCCCCCGGCACCACTAACACTCGCGGATGCAACGGCTTGCGAGTGCGAGCATCGGAAGACGGTTCATCAGGAACGAGCTGGATCGGCGTCAACTTCGACCATTCTTCGACTCATCGCAAAATTCACGCGATCTGCCGCTTCTTGAAGCGTCGCAGCTGACCGCGACGCTCGGCAGCGGCTTTGGCTTTCTGCTGCGTGGCGAACGTGTCGAGCAGCGCGGCGGCTTCGCGGTGCATCGACTCATCGACGATGGCATAGCGACGGTAGATGCTCTCCGTCTGATGACCCACCATCTGCATCGCGGTCGAGCGTGGTACGCCTGCACGTTCTAGATTGCGAACAGCCGTGCGGCGGAAGTCGTGGAAAATCTTGCCGGGATAGCCAGCCGCTTCGCACGCGTTTCTCCACGTCTTCTTGAAGTCCTTGATTTGGGATCCATCGGGCCGATGGAACACGTACGGACAGACGATGTCTTGTTTCTTCAGCGCGTCGAGACCATCGATCTGCGTCTTCAAGAGGGCATACAACTCGGCAGTCATGAAGAACGACCGCCCTTGACCAGACTTCGTCGTGCCGGGATCGAGGCGCACAACCCGAGCGCGCAGGTCGACGCGATCAGCAGTCAGCGGCAGGACCTCGGATTTGAAACGCCAGCCGGTCGCGTAGGCGAACTTGAGCGGCGGATGTAGCTCGTCTGGCAGCTGCATCAGAATTGCGTCGAATTCCGCACGCTCGAAAAAGCCGGATCGGACGTTGTGTTCTTGCAGCAGCTTCACCTTCGGCATCATGGCGAGCTTGCCGCTATCAACGGCCAGCCGGTACGCACGCCGAATCGCGGCGAGTTCACGATTGACGGTTGCGGGTTCAGCGCCCTGTTCGAGTCGATGTGCTTTGTACGCCTCGATGTCAGCGGTCGCAATCGTGTTCATGCGCCGGTCGGCAGAGAAGTAGCCACCGGCTGGCTCGTCATCATTGGCAGGATGCAGAAGGATGTGTTTGTCATACCGACGTTTCGTATCGTCGGCGGTCTTGCGCCCGTTCATCGTCAAGTCGCTGTAGACAGCTTTCAGACCCTCGCCGAGCGTGATCTTGCCCATCTTTGGCGTGACCACCATGCCGCGACCCGAGTCGCCGAGTCTGGATGTCAGCAACGTTTGCGCGTCTGACTTCTTCTCGCTCTTCGTGCTCTCGACGTAGCGCTTGCCGTTCGACGTGTAGCCGATCCACCAAAACCGCGATCCCTTGGGGCGGAAGATCGATCCCGTGCCTTTGGCCCGCTGTGGTCGCTTCTTCTGTTCGTCGTCGTTCATGGTCGCTCCTGCGTGCGTATGTCCGCTGGGGGCCGCCTGCGGCCGGCGGCGCGTGAACGGCCGGATGGTATATCCCATGGGGCTTGACCAACTAAAAAGCTCAGTCAATTTTCGCTGGGCCTTCTCTCTAGACAGTAGACGACGGCGTGCGCTACCTTCGCTCTCGCTCTACCCCAGTCACTCGTAACTAGGGCACCCGGCGAGAAAAGAGACTCGCGCGTGAGACCCGCAACACACCAGAACGCCGTTGGCGATCTGGAAGGGTTTCGCGATGCTGATGCTCGAATTCCGCAGGCGTGAACTAGGTCTCACCCAAACCAAGATCGGCTATCTCGCTGACATCAATCAGCCGCTGTACTCGCTGGTTGAGCAGGGACGCTACACGCCATCGGCTGAACAACTCGCGCGCATTGCGCGAGTGCTCGACCTTCCAATCGACGCCGTGCTGACTCCCGTCAAGACCGGCGATCTGCTCGGACGCGGTAGCGCGGCATGACCGCGCGCCTGCTCGATGTGGAGGATGCCGCGCTGTATCTCGGCGGCATCAGCACGTGGACCATCCGGGCGCTGGTTACGCGCGGAGTGCTGGTGCCTGTGCGCCTACCATCGTGTCGGCAGACATCGGAATCGAACCGCAGGCTGCTGTTCGACCGCAACGATCTCGATGCGCTGATCGATCAGTGGAAGCAAGGTTCGACAGGCACGCCGAATGCTGGTCTGAGCGCCGCGTCGGTGAAAGGGTGGAAGACGTCGCCGCTCAGGACGCCGCGTTCACGTTCAACAACCAACAAAAAGGACAGCTGTGATGGCGCACTTCGTTGACGGCTTCGGCAACAAGGTCAGCGGATACCCGAAGATCAACTTGGATCTGGTCTCCAAGCTCGTGCCGATTCAGAACGGCAACGGGTGGAGATGTCTCAACGCCAACGGAGAAGAGATCGGACGTATTGCCACCTATGCGCCGGATCTCAAGACGCCGGCGGTGATTCCGAATTACACCTCCACGACGCTCATCCAGTTTTGGGATGGGGATGCCTGCCACTATCAGCGCTACAACATCTTGGCGTGGCAGATCGTCGATGGCGGCATGGTATCGCCGATCATCTGCGAAGGCGATCCCGAGACGATGATCTATTGCTACGAGGAACGTGTCGGCGACCACACGACCTACATCTTTCCCGATGACACCTCCTTCGACGAGTTCGCGCAGGCACAGGAACACGCTCGCGCCGAATTGAAGGAGAGGAGCGCACGCAGGCAGAACGCGCCATCACCGGTGACGCCTATTGCGAGCGCTGAGGTGCAGTGATGTCGGAAGCGCACAACAACACCGGCTCCATGAACGCACGGTCCGAGGCCGCCCCGCCCTTCCTGCTTTCCGGCGTTGCAGTGCCCGTCGAGGCGCTGCGCTTTCTGTGGGAACTCGACGAGCGCGGCTTCGAGCTGCGCATCGACGAGGACGCACATCTGTTGTGCGTGACGCACTCGGAGCAGCACGCCCTCACGATCCGGGACGACGACATGATTCGCCGGTACGGGTTCGCTCTCGTCGCGCTCGTTCGCACAGCGTCACGCTCACAATACGGCGTTCAGTAGATTGATGATGCTTCTCGACGACGACATTCCGCCGCATAGCGACGACGACGTCCCAGCGGATCGTGAGGCGCTCACGACGCCGGTCTCATCGCTCAATCAGCCGACAACGACGCCGTCGCGCCATATCGTGGAGTGGTACTACGCAAACGGCTTTGATCCCGTGTTCTGGAAAGCGAATGGCGACTCGAAAGGACCGCACGAGAGCGGTTGGCCTGGGAAGACCTACACGCCCAGCGACTATCAGGAGGGCTACCGTGCCGGACTCAAAACCGGCGTCGAGTTGTCACCGGGCAAATTCTTTCATGACATCGACATTGACTGGGCCGCTGGCGCACAGATCGCACTTGCGCTCCTACCCGCGACGGCCTTCTTGTATGGTCGCGCCTCGAAACGAATCAGCCACTGCGGCTACACGCTCCCAGAAGCACTCCCGTCGTTCAAATACATCGACCCGAGCGACCAAAGCACGCTGATCGAACTGCGCGGCACGACGCTGGACGGCACTATCGGGTGTCAGTCGATGGCTCCGCCGAGTGTCTGGTCCAAGGACGGCAAACGCGAGCCGCTGAACTTCGTGCGCATGCGACCGCCCGATTACCTCGATGACGCACGCTTGCTCACGCAGCCCACCACGCACAGCGCGATTGCAATGGTGCTGGCACGGCACCTCGGTCAAAAGGGGTTTGGACACGAGCAGCGTCTCGCATGGGCCGGGTTTCTGCTGCGCACCGGCTTGTCGAAGGAAGAGTGCGTCGCAATCGGCAACGCGATCCTGCTGTATACCGGCAACAAGGATAAGACGGACATCAAGCTCGCCGTCGAAAGTACCGCCAAGAGCCTCGACGCTGACGGCAAGAAGGTGCAGGGTGGGCCTGCTCTCGCAAAGATGCTCGGCGCGCACGGCCCTGCGATCATCGCCCGAATCTTGGAGTGGCTCGGGAAGTCGCAACCCGTCGCTGACTTAATCGTCCGCAAAGCAACAGACGTGCCGGACGAACGCCTTGAAAAGACCTACGGCGGGCGTCTGATTCGCGGCTCGATTGCGCTGCTCGCGGGACCGGGCGAAGGCGGTAAAGGGATGTGGATCGGCGACACCATCGCGCGCCTGACCACCGGCGCGCCGTTCCCGAACGAGACACGCAGGCGCACGCCGATGAATGTGTTGGTGTGCGTCACCGAGGATTCTGCCGCTCGCGTGAAGTCCCGATTGCGCACCGCTGGTGCCGATCTGGACCGTGTCTACTTCGTCGAAGGGCCAGAAATCAAACGCGGCGGGCTCACGATGCCGTCACCGATGCTGCTCGACGATGACGCAGGCGCCCTCGTGCGGCATGCGAAACAGGTCGATGCGCGCGCCTTGTTTCTGGAAACCGTCGTTGAACATTTTGGTGATCGGAGCGGCAAGACGCGGCGCAGCACGAACAATGAAGCAGACGTCCGCAGCGCCCTCGCGCCGTTTCGCGCCGCCTGCGCCCTCGGCGGTCTCTATGGGGTTGGTGTGATTCATCCGCGCAAGAGCGTTGAAGGCAGCGTGGATGATTCCATCTCCGGCTCTGCGGCCTTTCGGAATGTGGCCCGAGCTGCGCATCACATCTATCGCGATCCCGACGACGAGTCTGATGACCCGGTGCGGCTGTTGTTTAGCAGTAAGACTAACTATCTGGCGCGGCGTCCACCGACGCTGCGGTTTCGCATCGTGGGATGGGACGAGGTCTTGGGCGCGCCCTGCACGTGCATGGCTGCTGAGTGTGATCACGAGGGACGCATCATCTGGGACGACGAGCCTGTTGATGCGCGCACCGCTGAAGAAGTCTGGCAGGCCATCGCGGAGCGTAACCGCGCTCGTCGCGACGTGGCCGTGGAGAAGGGCGAAGAGTTTCTGATCGCGTTGATGGCGAACGGTGTCATCAACATGACGCCGAAGGAGATCTTCAAACGCGCGAGTGATGAGGGGTTGAGTAAGGCCGCCATCACGCGCGCCAAAGAGCGGCTGAAGTTGATCAGCGTGAAGAACACCGAGTTTCCCGCGAGTGTCATCGGGTGGGCAGAGAAGAAGGAAGACTTTTGAGTGGAATTGTTCGACTTTCCACAGAGGCGTGCAGAGATGCTCAGAGCGCCGCAGAGTTGAGCAGAGCGTCGCAGGGACGCTCAGAGACGCGCAGCTCTCATTGAGACGCGCAGAGGTGCTCAGACGCGAGCAACTCGCCGGAGGGGCCGCCCAGAGATGCGCAAAAGGACGTTGCTTCTCTTTCTTGAGTGCCTCTGCGCATCTCTGTGGATTTATTGAGGTTTTGCAGAGAATCCAGCGCAACTCGTTGCACACCTCTGGCGAAACATTGGACTTTCCACAGAGGCGTGCAGAGGCACTCACTCGGGAGAGTCTGGCGAAGTTGAGCATCTCTGGGGCCCTGAGTTGAGCATCTCTGGGCGCAGCCGTTCTGCAGGTCAGCGGGCTCGGCCTCAGAGATCGATCACCGCGACGTCTCGAAACGCGGCAATCGGCCGCGTCGTACCAGACCCCGACGCACAGGATTAGTCATCATCGGCGCTGTCAGTGTCGCGCGTTTTTGTTAAGGATTTCTGCAATTCATGACTGACTTCGACCGAACTTCGACTGATGGAACGTGCGACCAATCGCCGTCCGCCGAACGTCAGACGCCCGATACCACCGAGCTGTTCGAGCGCGCACGCGAAGCAGTCTCTGCGCTGCGTGGTCACGGTCGTCGCGCCGATGGCAAAGCAGGCGTCGCCAACACGATGGCGATGAAGACGGGCCTGCGCTCGACGCAGTTGCTTCAGCAGCCAGACATCGCCGCGTGGCATCGCGAAGAAGTCGAAGCGATCACCACCGATCTCGGCGGCGACACCGAGCTGACCACGCTAGCACGTGCCAACGTCCGGGAAGCTGCGCGACTCGAAGTCATCTTGGCGGCACTCGGCACTGAACTACTGGAAGGTGGCGTGCTGACCGGCAAGGGCCATATGCGAGCAGCGACAACGGTGTACCTGCAGGTGCTGGATCGCTTCACGCGGCTATCGCAGGCGCTGGGCCTTGAGCGGCGCTCAAAGCCAGTCAACCCGCTCGAAGCGGTGCGTGCCGCTGTCATCGAGGCGAACAAGCGATGACGTTACCGACCGGCCAGCATCCACCGCTTGACGACGCGCGCCGCGAACAGGCGCGCACGGCCGACGCGCGCACGTTCGTCGAAGCGCAGGGACGCCAGCACGAATTGCTGGCGTTCATGAACCTGTTCCCCGAACTGCGCGAGTCGAGCTGGGACGGCTGGCGCACGCACGTTGCCAGCAAGCTCACGTCCGCGATTCGCGAGTTCTACGGCATCGTCGGCCGTGGTGCAGGCAAAAGCCGGTTCGTCGCGCTACTCGCGTGCTTCTTTGCCTCGCGCTCGTACCGCCGCGTCTCTGGCGAATACATCTACGTCGGCATCTTCGCACCCGACAAGAAGCAATCGGGCGTGACGTTCCGGTACGTCGTCGGCATGCTCAAGAGCGTGCCGGTGCTCGCGGCGCTCATCGTGAATGAGACGCGCGACAGCATCGAGTTGAGCAACGGCGTCATCATCGAAGTGATCACGGCGTCGACCAGCGCGCCGCGTGGTCGTGCCTACGCTGCCGCCATCGTCGAAGAGGCGGCGTTTCTCGACGACGAACAGAGCGCCAATCCAGACGTTGAGTTGTTACGTGCCCTGCGTCCGGCGCTGGCGCGCGTGCCGGGATCACTGCTCGCGATTGTCGGCTCAGCGTATGCCCAGCGCGGCGTGCTCTTCGAGGGCTGGAAGAAGTACCACGACCAGATCGACGGTGACGTGCTCGTCGTGAAGGCGGCGACGCTCGACCTCAATCCGACGTTCGACCGCCGTGCGATTGAAAAGGCGCTTGCAGACGACCCGGCGGGAGCGAGCGCCGAGTATCTGTCGCAGTTCCGCAGCGATGTCACCGACTTCATCACGGCAGACACCATCACCGCGTGCGTCGTGCCAGGACGTCGCGAGATGGCGTGGACGTCGGGCATCAACTACGTGGCGTTCGTCGATCCATCGGGCGGCTCTGGCTCCGATAGCTTCACACTCGCCATCGGGCATCGAGCGATGCGCGGCACGCAGCCGATTGCGGTGATTGATGCCAAACGTGAGACGCGCCCACCGCTCAGCCCTGAAGCGACAGTCGCCGACTATGCGGCGGTGCTGAAGACCTACCACATCCAGTCAGTCGTCGGAGATCGGTACGCGGGCGAGTGGCCCCGAGAGGCGTTTCGGCGGCATGGCATCGAGTACCAGATCGCCGAGAAAGCGAAGTCTGACCTATATCGCGACGCGCTCGCGCTCTTGAACTCGGGTCATGTCGAACTGCTTGACGATGCGCGACTGATTCAGCAGCTGAGCACGTTGGAGCGCCGCACCGCGCGCGGTGGACGTGACTCGATTGACCACGCTCCCGGCGCACACGACGACATCGCGAACGTCGTGTGCGGCGTCGCGGTGCTGACCGCCGCGCCTGTGAAATTCGGGTTTCGGACATTCGACATGTGGACGGGCCACATCGTTGACGGCATGGACAACAGCGGAAACATCTGGAAGGGCGGACGCCCATGGACGGGCGTGTTCGGCCCAGAGCGGGACGTGAAAGGACGGCCCATCAATCGCGCCGCCCGGTACGTCAACGGCGTCTATCTGGGCGACGTCGTGTGAGTTGGAGGCAGACCATGCAGCAGCAGATCGATGATCCCCGCTTCTTGCGCAAGTTCTGTTGGTTCGTCGCGTGGCCCAGTCGTTTCTTGGACGGCTGCCCGATTGTCATCACCGACCACGCCAGCGACCCAACCGGGCTGACCATCGTCATCACGAACAGCGTCGTCGCCATCCTCGAGATCGCGTGGACACGCAAGGGCGCGACGTTGCTTCCAGGCGCGACGTTGTTGTCCCCCGACGACCTCTGGGGACTTGAAGAAGCGCTGACCGTTCACGTCGAGCGGCTGCTACGCAGACACAAGCTGATCGATGCACGCGGACATTCCACACGGAGACACACCGCATGACCCTAAGAGATTTCGCTCAGTCGATTGTCGATGACCCGCAGTACCGCGACACCATCACCGCTCGCGCACGTGCAGGCACGCTGCCTGAAGAGATCGAACTGTTCCTGCTAGAAATGGCTGACGGACGCGTGTCGCCGCTGAGCGCCGACTTCGCGCCTCCTCCCGCGCAGTCACGCACATTCGCACTGATTCGCCGTCCGTCAGCCGCTGATGACGAGAAGGAGGCGCGATGACTGACCACGCCGTTGTGATCGCGGCCGCGCAGCGCAGCCTGATTGAATCGGTCGGCCCGTTCGTCGATGCCGACACGCTTGGGACGCTGCTGGCGCGCGTCGCCGAGATTCCGTATGCCGACGACGTGCCGCACTACGTTGAAGCGGTCGCTGAGGTGGCACGCGAGACGCTGCAGCCGGTGATCGACCGGCTGCGCGCGGAGCGGGCGCACGCGGACGTGACAGCGGCGCTGGCGCGCGGTCTCGAAGCGCTTGCACGGCTGCAGACGTCGCCCACGATCCACTGACACAGGGGAGGACCAACAGATGGCATTGAAGTTCCAGATCGACAAACTTGAAGACGTCGCTGCGCCATTGCGCGAGCACTACGCAGCGAAAGACGGCAAATTCCAGCTCACACTCGTGGACAAGCACCCGGACTCGGTGCGCGTCGAGGAGTTCCGCGACACGAACATCACGCTGAACAAGAAGCTCGCCGCTTTTGACGGGATCGATCCCGCCGCCGTCGCGGCCGACCGCGCCAAGCTCACCGAGCTGGAGAACGCGAAACCGAACGAGCGCATCACAGCACTCGAAGCCGAACTGGCCGCCGAAAAGTCAGCGCGTGCCGCGCTGCAGACGACATCAGATGCCTCGACGCTGCGTGCCCTCGTCAGCGACGCGTTCCTGAAAAGCGGTGGGCGCCCGAGCGCCACCGACTTCATCGTGGACAAAGCCAAAGCGCTCTTCACTGTCGAGAACGGCGCACTCGTCGGCAAGAATTTCGATCCGCTGCGCCCAGGCGAAAAGCTGTCCGTTGGGAGCTTCATCACGCTGCAGGTGAAAGAGTCGGACTTCGCCTTCCTGCCGAGCGGCGGCGCAGGTGCGTCGCCGCTGAAATCTGCTGGCGCCGCGACGACCGGCGCGAAGGAACTCAGGAACCCGACTGCGCAACAGCTGGGCCAGCACGGCGACGCGATTCGACGTGGTGATCTGCGCGTTGTCTACGACGAGAAGTGAGGAATCATGCCGACGAAGAGCACACTGCACGTAGACACGCAGCGCCGGAACTTTCGCATGCGGCACTGGCCGATGACAGCGCTCGATCCACTCGACAGCTACACGGCCATCGTCGATCAGGCGGTCAAAGACCGCGCGGCGATTGACAGCGATCCGCATCTCACGCCGGAAGGAAAACTGGCCGCGCGAGCGGCGAAGCGTGACGCCGCCGTGAAGGCGATTGACGCTCTGAAGACACCACGTCTGGCGGGCCTCGATGCGAACATTGCCGCCGACCGTGCCGCGTTGCTGCCAGCGAACACGCAGAAGCCAACTGATCGACAGATCGACTTCTTGCTGTCACGCGTGCAGGATCGCACGGCGAACGAGATTGCCGTGCTCTATAACGCGAGCACCGACGCGGAGCGACTCGTGTTTGAAGAGGCCGCGCGCAGCGTCGGACGCATCCCGACGAAGCAGCCGGACGGATCGCTCGTGATGCTCCCGCTGTTGCCTGCTGAGATCCTCAACGAGAGTCAGATGGCGCGTGCAGCTGCGCAGAACCCGGCAGGCGTGCAGAAGCTGCAGGAACTCGAAGAGATCAAGGCCATGCACCAGAGCGTCGCGAATCTCGCGGCGGCAGAGATCAGCGAGGTGCTCGGTTCGTAGAACGGCGACCGCGTGCCCGCTACTTGGGGGTGATCGTCTGCTCTGTTGTGAATCCGCAGTCCTCGCACTTCGAGGTGCGAACGCGCACACCGGCTATTCCCAGCGGACCAGAGGCTTTCTGCTCGCTGACGGCGCGAAGGGCGAGGGCGCCGCACTTCGGACAGGCTTCGCCAGGCGCGCGTTGTAGTTTCGATTCCAGTGCAGCGAGGCGCTGTTCCAGTTGATCGACGCGGTCAGGCGATTCAGTTACGCGCTTCCATTTTGGCCACTTGTTCAGGAGATCGAGAATGGATTCCACGGTAGACATTCAGAAGTCCTCGTCGTCGCAGGCGTTAGATGTTGGCATTCACGTGACAAGAGCGCTTGTGTCGTCGGAAGGCGTGTCGATCTGCCGCCTGACGTCTGGACAGTATGCCATCAGCGTCCACCGGGCAGACCAGCGGAGCATCGTGGAGCTGACTCGCGGCGACCTGCTGAAACTCGCAGACGACATCCGCGCCTACGTATCGTGAACCTGGCGACGTCCGGCGGCGCCTGTCGGACGTCGGCGGACGCGTGACCTACCCTGTCACACGGCCGCCATAGATTAGAGCCGTGAGCAACCCGGCTGGGCTGTCGGAGCAGATTTCGGTAGACTCGGCGCAGTCCATGTCAAAGCTACCGCCGCCGGATAGGGCGTCTGCCCGATTGAAGCCCTCTGCGCTCGTCGATACTCGCGTCATCTACTGTGGCGACAACCTCGAACAGCTGCAGAAATTGCCCGATGGCTGCGTCGATTTGATCTACATCGACCCGCCATTTAACTCGAATCGCAACTACGAAGTGTTCTGGGGCGAGACGAAAGAAACGCGGGCGTTCGACGACCGCCACGCCAGCACCGAGGCGTATATCGACTTCATGCGCCCCCGGTGCGTCGAACTGGCGCGCGTGCTGAAGAAGTCGGGCAGTTTCTACTATCACTGCGACTGGCACGCCTCGCATTACGTCAAGGTGATGCTCGACCAGATCTTCGGGGAAAACAACTTCATCAACGAGATCGTCTGGAAGCGCCAGACGTCACACAACGACGCGAAGCAGGGCAGCAAGCATTACGGCCGCCTGCATGACGTGCTGCTGTTCTACTGCGGTGGCGATGACGGCTACGTCTGGAATCAGCAATACGTGCCGCTCGATGCGAGCTACATCGAATCACACTACTCGCAGGTAGACGATCAGGGTCGCCGTTTCCAGTGGGGCGATCTGCGCGCTCCCGGCGGCGCTGCTCCCGCAAAAGGTAACCCGCATTACACCGTGCTTGGCGTTGACGGCTATTGGCGCTTTTCTCAAGAGAAGATGGAGCAGTTCATTCGGGAAGGACGCGTCGCCATCCCAGCCGGAGGACGTGTTCCACGGTACAAACGCTTTCTTGAAGAATCGAAGGGGCTGCCGGTCGGCAGCCTGTGGGACGACATCAACCCGATCAACTCGCAGGCTAAAGAATCACTCGGCTACCCGACGCAGAAGCCGCTTCCGCTGCTCGAACGCATCATCAAAACGAGCACGAACGAAAACGACATCGTCCTTGATGCCTTCTGCGGGTGCGGTACCGCTCTCGTCGCTGCGCAGAATCTGAAGCGGCAATGGATCGGGATCGACGTCTCGCCAACCGCGTGCCGCGTCATGGCGAAGCGCATGCGCGACGTGTGCGGGCTGCCCGAGGATGAAAAGCTGTGGAAGGCGGGACGCGGTTTCGTGGTGCGCGATCTGCCGTGGTCGGAGGACAAGCTGCGCGCTATGCCGCCATTCGAGTTCGAGAACTGGGCCGTGATCGCGCTCGGCGGCATCCCGAACAAGACGCAAGTTGGTGACATGGGCATCGACGGGCGCATCTACCCGGCATCGTCCAGCCCAGACAAGAAGGCGAAAGACACGGGACACCTTGAGTTCATGGACACGTGGTATCCCGTGCAGGTCAAGCAGAAGGACAAAGCGGGCCGTCCCGACATCGACGCGTTCGAAGCGATGATGACGCGTGCCGACCGCACGAAGGGCTTCTTCGTGTCGTTCGCGTATTCGTCTGACGCGCTGACCGAGATCGATGCCTTCTTCCGCAAGAGCGGCAAGATCATCATTCCGCTGACGGTGAAAGAGATTCTGAACGAGCAGATCGCTATGAAGCTGGCGTAACGATTCTCACAGGAGCGACAACGAATGTTTCGACTTACGGACGCGCAGATGCGGGATCTCTTGAGGCAGCCCGAAACCGGGATGGGGTATCAGGAAGTCGAGGTCACCCACCGGGACAACAAGACCGAGAAGGGCATCGTCTACAACGCCGAACTTCTGTTCGAGGGCAATGAGACGCAAACCGTCCTGAAGACGATGTCGTATCCGACCCTGTTGAGGACAGCTCGCAGCGCCAGCGATGAAATCAAGTCGCTGCGCGTTCTCAAGTCGTATGAGACGCGCCGATTTCTCTCGACGACAACCGTGCGGAAGGCGGCAGCCGGACCGGCGAAGGATGCGCCGGTCGAGAAGACAAAAGCCGACGAGGTCTTCAAGCGGTTCTCCGCTTTCGAAAACGATCATCGCATCACCGATGACAAGGGTCTGCTTCCCGGTACATACGCCACGACCGAGGAGGATGCGAAGAACGTCAAGACTGGGAAAGACGCCACGGCTCGGTACGCACTGCCGAATCCCGATCCCGCGTCGTATCGATTCACCATCAAACCGAAGAAAGACACTGACGTGCAGCGTGGCACGGTCGAGGCAGCCAACGGTCAGCCCGGCGGTGGTGTTGAAGTGATCTTCACCAACGGCACGACGGCGAATACCGTGACGCTGCCGCCTGATAAACTTCCCGACGAGTAGGAGCATGCGCATCAAGCTTGCGCGGCGCTGGGTCGATCTGCTGTTGAAGGAACCCGAATCAGGGATGGGCTATCAACGCGTCGATGTGCAGTTCACCGATGGTCGACGAGTTGAGAATGCACTGGTGTTCAATGCCGAACACCTCGACGTGCCCGACACGTTCGCGGGGGCTGAAGTGCAGGACCTGCGCATTCATCGGAGCTGATTCGGCGGTTTGCGTCCGGCGTTCTGAAGCATGATTCGCGTTCGACATTTTCCTGGTGATGGCGCCGAGATTGAAACCGCGCTAGAACGGCAGCCCGCAATCTACCTCGATCACGATTCTCTTGGGGAGATTGCACGCAACGCCGATCGTCGCCGCCGATTTCTTGACATCTGGTCGCGCAAGGGCGAACTGCTGTTCTCGTGGGCGAATGCACTCGACATCTCTGGTCCACGAGAAGGCAGCGCGCGGGCGATCAAAGAACTTCTCACAGCGATTGGCCCGCACTGGGTCCCGCTTGAAATCAACCCATGGAAAGTCGTCCGGAAGGAAAGCGGTGAAGAACCGTCAAGCGGCACGCCCTGCGTATCCGAGTCATTTCTGGGCGGCTATTTTCTGCGGGTGCGGGACGAAGTTGCCGACCTGGGCCGCGTCGTCGATCTGATTCATGAGGACCGGGAAACCGTTCAGCAACACCTCACCGAGCTGAAGACACAAGCCAATCAGATGGTGCAGACGTTCCGCGACGGCTACCGACGCGATCGAACGTCCCTTGATCGCGTGCTTCCGGCGTTGCCGAACGATCCTGCGCGTCCAGCGGCGCACATGCTGCGCGCGTTAGAACGTCTCGTGACGAGCCAGCTAGGATTTCAGTGGACGCTCAACGACGGTGTCGATTTCATGCACGCCAGCGTCGCCGCTGTCTGCGCAGACTTCCTGTTGCTTGATCGACAATGGAAACGTCGCGTCATCGAAGTCGCGCCGCCGAAAACGTATCCGTGGGTGTTCTATCGAAACGAGTTAGACGACTTCCTCGACGCCTTCGAGCAGTGCGTGATCGTTTGAGGGGCCTGACGCTCGGGCGACCCGCGAGGATTGGCCCAGACGGGCGATCGTCAGCTCGCCCAAGCTGGGACATGGGTCGAGAGAAGACCCGCCAAAACGCCCGAGAACGCTTCGACCGACTTCGACCATTCTTCGACACTCACGGTCGAAGTCGGGCAAACTCAGTGATACTCGGTGCGAAGTGAATGCGCGAAATGCTCAGCAAATCGTTGGATTCGCTAAGCATTTCGCATCACTGGTCAGTCTTAAAATCCCGGGTTCCGCAAGGAGCGTGCGGGTTCGATCCCCGCCCCCGGCACTGACTGAATCCAGCATCGGGCCCTCGCCAACATCCACGCCCGCGCGTACGAGTGGGGGCGGGTCCTGTCATTGAAGGACCGCTTCCGCGTGCCGCCCACGAACACTTGATCAAACGGGCGGTCAGCGCTTCAGCGGCCCTTCAGCGCCACCTGCGAGCTATTGCGTAACGCGCTCTCATTGCTGTGGTCGCGCTGACTCGAACGCACAAGGAGTCCGATGCGCCCGTGGGTTCCCGATCGGGAATATTCATGACTGCTGAAGAGATTGGCGCCGCGGTCCGTCAGGCCAGACTCGCCCAGGGGCTCCGTCAGGACCAGCTTGCGGCTGCAGCCGGGGTCGGCCTTCGCTTCCTCGTGGAGCTCAAAGGAGGGAAGCCGACGGTGCGCCTGGATCGCGTGCTCGCCGTGCTGGACGTCGTCGCTTGCCGCCTCGAGGTCACCCAGCCGGCGACCCTGTGAGATCATGTGACGTGCCATCGTCCTACTGGCACCATCCGCGCTTGCGACAAAGCCGGCGGGCAGCACTTTCGCGAGGGCGCTCCGCGAGGGTGCTCGGCCAATCGACTTGGGCTCAACCTTGTGGGCATGTCGCTCATTGTCATGGCACCATGCACGACACCTCACCGCGGGCGAGCGCCGGCCAGACGATGATGAGCCGCCGCGCGCGGAGTGGCACGTCGGACCGACGAACCACGAAAACGCCGACGACGGTAGAATTCGCTCGAAGTGACGAAGTTCAAAGTCTACGTTGAACAACGATCGTCAGCTACTTGGCGGCCGAGCCGAGTAAGGATCTGATCCAGGCCGCGCACCAGCAGGTCACGCGATACTGGTGGGCCCGGCCGACACCGGTTTGAGCTGTTCGTCTCTCGTGCAGTCGTTGCAGAGGCTGCACGAGGAAACGCAAGCGCCGCGGGACGCCGGTTGGAGGCACGGCGTTTCAGCGCGAGGATGCGGCCGACGCGAGTCGCGCGACGGTGTCGCTCCCCTCGAAGCGTGTCACCGAGCCCCGTTCGCGATCGAAGACTCGCACAACTCGGCGGCCCAACACGCGGCTGCGGACGGCCGCACGTCAAGAGCGTTGAGCGGCCGCGTGTGAGCCGCAGGCGTTGGGCCTTCGCACACTGATTCACGATGACAACGAGCCGAGGCCAGGTTCTGGAGTTCATTCGCGGTCACTCGCTGGCAGTCCAGGCCTCTGTCTCTCCAACGCAGCGGCCGCAGGCGGCAGTCGTCGGCTTCGTGGTGACCGACACGTTCGAGCTCTTCTTCGACACCACCGCGTCGACGCGAAAGGCCGCCAACCTGCGCGCGAACGCGCACGTGGCCTTTGTCATCGGCGGTCTGGGAGACGGAGAGCGCACGGTGCAATATGAAGGCGTCGCGGACGAACCGGCCGGAGACGAGCTCGCGCGGCTGCAGACGCTGTATTTCTCGAGATTTCCAGACGCGCCGCAGCGCCTCTCGTGGCCGGGAATCACGTACTTCCGAGTGCGCCCCACGTGGCTTCGGTTCAGCGACTTCGCGGCGACACCGCCGGAAATCGTCGACTATGCCTTCGCGTGAACATGTCGTAACTGGCCCCCGCAGCGCATCCACGCGTGTGCGAGCCGTCTTCACGCATGGAGTGCACCGCCGTCGGGTGTCGCGGTTTTGAGTTTTGGCGAGTCTCGAGGTGCAGCAATGACCGTCAGATGTATGGTTCCCATCCTCAAAGTGACCGACATCGAGGTGGCCGTGGACTTCTATTGCTCGGCGCTCGGGTTCGCCACGGACTTTCGCTATTCGGCCAGCCCGGACGGACCCTCGTACGTGGGTGTGTCGCTCGACGGCAATCAGATTCACCTTTCGACGTTCGCAGGCGACGGCATCGCCGGGACGGCCGCGTACTGCTACGTCGATGACATCGACGCTCTCGTCCAGCGGTTCCGGAAGGCGGGCCTCAGCACGCCAGAGAGACCGACATCGCCCGTCGAGGAAGGTCCTGTCGATCAGAGCTGGGGAATGCGCGAGTTCTATGTCCGCGATCCAGATGGAAACACGCTGCGATTTGGCAGTCCGATCCCCGCGGCTGACTGACAGCCCCTGCAGCCGACGTCGGCCGGACGATGACGAGCCGTCGCGGCTGAAGCGGTGGCGTCAGCCGATAACCTGGAAGGACCAGGACTCCATCCTGGTGGCGCTGGCGTCAATGGCCCGAATGCGTCGCTCGATCTCCGCATCCCAGGCGGCATCGGCATCCGGATCGGCCGGGCCATCGAGGCTGGCAAGCAACTCCGCCACGACTTCAGGCGTGACGCCGTAGGCATCGAAGCCAGCCGATTTAGGCGCACGCCCGAGGGGCGTCAGTCAGAAATCTGTGCCGACGACAGGCGCGGCTTCGAGCGCGAGCGCCACAGGAGCGCGCAGCGGCGTCAATCCGAGCGCCTCCCGGATTGGCTTACACGATTGGCGAACTGCGCGGCATGTCTCGCCGTTCAGTTTCACGAGCCTGGCTGCGGACTCCGCCCCGCGCGGTATCATTGAGAAAGCGTGAGCCCGCACATCTCGATCGATCGTGAGGCGCTGGCGGAATTCTGCCGGAAACACTACATCACGCGTCTGGCCATCTTCGGCTCCGCGCTTCGAGACGATTTTCGTCCTGACAGCGACGTCGACGTGCTGGTGGAGTTTCAGCCCGGCCATGTCCCAGGCTTGGACTTCGTCACGATCGAACGGGAGTTGTCTGCCCTTCTGCAGGGGCGACGCGTTGATATGGTCACGCCGAAGTTCTTGAGTCCGAGGCTCCGCAGCCAGATCCTGGAAAGCGCGGAACCTCTGTATGTCGCAGCGTGACCTCGCATACGTCGGGCACATGCTCGATATGGCGAGGAAAGCCGTCGGCAAGACGCACGGTATTTCGCGCGCCGCGTACGATGCGGACGAAAACCTCCGCCTCGCGCTCATTCATCTGATTCAAACGATTGGCGAAGCGGCGCGGCGTGTCTCGCCGGAGCTCTGCGAGCGCCATCCCGATGTTCGCTGGGCAGACATCGTGGGAATGCGTCACAAGGTCGTGCACGACTACCTTGGTGTCGACGAGGACATCGTGTGGCGCGTCGCGACCGAGGACCTGCAGGAGTTGATAGCCGCGCTCGAACCGATCGTGCCGCCTGACTCAGCCGGGTGACGTGACGTTCGAGCCGCTGATACTTCAGCGGAATCGTCACCGAGCGCGCGTTCCCGCCAGCTTCTCGACCGCCGCGGCGAGGTCGGGATCCTCTGCGCCGATCACCCGCACCAGACGGCCGTCGGCGCCGATGAGCGCCACCGCAGGGATACGCCCGACGCCGAACGTCCGAAACGCCCGCCCGTCGCTGTCGATCGCCATCGGCACGCGTGGCTTCATGCGCGTCAGATACGACGCAAGCGACCTCGGCGTCGTCCACAGATGCGCGACGACCCCGAGCCAGTCGAGCGACCCTTTTTGCGAGAGCTCATCGACCATCTCGCGGGTGCGACGGCAGGCCTCAACGGTCTGAGGCTCGGTGTCCTTCAGGTAGCTCTCGCACCACACGGCCGTGAACAGCACGGCTCGCGGCCGGCCGGTGGCTCCTCCGCCGAAGCGCACCGGCGTGTCGTCGGCGCCGCGAAGGTCGAGAGCGGGGACGCGGTCTCCCGGTTCGAGCGCCGCGATGGACTCGACCTTCGTCGTTTCGATCCGCGTACTCGTGCCAGCTGCCGAAAGCACCCGCTGAATCGCCGCGTCGAGCTCGGGACCGTCCTGGTGTCCGACGTGTGCGATCCGGCCGTCCAGGCCAATCAGCACGTGGAACGGCGTCGCCTCCATCCCGAGCCACGATCCAAGCGTGCCATCGTCTATAGCGACGGGCATGCGCAGCTTCGCGTTGGTCACGAACGTTCGGACCTTGGCGTCGTCCTCGCCGATGCCGGCGTCGATCGCCACGATCTGCATCCGATCGCCGTACGTCTCGTAGATCGTCTCGAACTTCGGCATCTGCGCCCGGCACGGGATGCAGTACGTGGCCCAGAGCTTCAGGTAAATCGGCTTTCGACCGTAGTTCCTGACGATGTCGATGCTGCCGCCGTCGAGCGAGCGGAGCGTGATCGAGGGACCGGGCATGCCGACGAGGCGCGCGTGCTGCGGATCCTCGGCGATGTAGCCGGCATCGCCCGGCTTGCCTGCCGGATACGACGGTAACTGGCCAGCCACGCCAATCGCGCCGCTGGCAGCAGACAGACAGATCGCGAGAAGGACCGTACGCCCATTCAACATCGAGGCTGACTCCTTGCTATCGATCGTCGAGATCGATCGATACGTTCACGGACCAAGCGATCGCCCGATCTCGCGAGCGATCGCGTGTGCGCAGGCGAATTCGAACGCGCGACGATCGACGACGTTACGCGGGTGCTGTCAACGGACTGCCCTTGGGAACCACCATGAACACGACAGCCTGCGCCGCGGCATCGGCCACGGCGGAACCGCTCGAGGTGTGAACCGCGCCGGTGGGCTCGAAGAAGGTGTCGCCGGTCGGTACCACTTGCGCCGTCTCGCCATTGATGGCAAACAGCATCTGCCCCTCGGTGACATAGCCGAGCACCGGCCCTGGATGCCGGTGGCCAGGACCCGCGCTGCGCTGGCCCGGAGACATGTTCAACCGGACGAGCACCACTTCGAATCCCTCGAGAGGACCTGTCAGCGCATGCCGGGCGAGCTCGTTCGGCGAGCGTTGCGGCTGTGTCTGCGCGTCGACGGACGCAGGCACCAGTGCGGCAGCGGCAATCCCGAGAAACGTCCGACGGTCGTACATGGTCATCGCTCCTTCGATTTCACCGCGCAGGGGCCACGGTCGTATCGTTCACGCTGCCTCGTCTCACGATTTCCAGACGAGCACGCTGGAGGATACGACCATCCGCGCCGCTCGTCATGCAAAAGTGGTGATTGTCGCGAACGAAAGACGAAGATGGTGTGACGAGCAGAACGTGCGCTCGACACTGCGCCGACGTGAGCGGTTCTGCTCGATGGGAGCTTCGCATCATGACGACACTGGACTGGCTGCTCGATTCCGACCCCGCCATCCGCTGGCAGGTGCTCCGGGATCTCGTCCACGCACCCGCGGAGGTCGTCGCCGCGGAGCGGGCGCGGGTGGCACACGAAGGCTGGGGCGCCAGACTGCTGACGTTGCAGGGGGACGACGGCCAATGGGCTGGCGGTGCATGTTTTCCGGCACACAGCGACAATTGGCGCACGGAGAATCGGGGGCAGCCGTGGACCGCGACGCTGCCAACGCTCCAGCTGCTGCACGAATTCGGGATCGACCCGCACGCCGAACACGTTCAACGCGCGGTGGCGCGGGTCCGCGAGCACTGCCGCTGGGAGCACGCGGGCCAGCCGTTCTTCAGCGGCGAGGTGGAACCGTGCATCAACGGTCGGACCGTGACCCTGGGTGTCTATTTCGGCCAGAACGTCGACGCCATCGTCGAACGTCTGCTCGGCGAGCAGCTCGAGGATGGCGGCTGGAACTGCGACGTGGAGAACGGCTCCGTCCGCTCCTCGTTCGCGACGACGATCAACGTGCTGGAAGGGCTGCTGGCGTACGAGCGCGCGGGAGGCAACTCCACCGCGGTCGCCACCGCTCGGCGACGAGGTGAGGAGTACCTTCTCGAACGGCGGCTCTTCCGGAGGAAGAGCACCGGCGGGATCGTCGACCCGGCCTGGCTGCAGTGCTCCTTTCCGCCACGCTGGCGCTACGACATCCTGCGCGCGCTCGACTACTTCCGGTCGGTCGGAGCAATGCCCGACCCGCGGCTGACGGAAGCGGTCGACGTGCTCCAATCCAAACGGCAGGCCGACGGCACCTGGCTGCTGGAGAACACGCATCCAGGCAGGGTCCACTTCGTGCTGGAAGACGGCGATGGCCGCCCGAGCCGGTGGAATACGCTGCGGGCGCTACGCGTTCTCGGATGGTACCAACAGGCGAGCGTCTGAAACAGGAATCACGAACGGGACGATGACCACTTCGGCAGATCCGGTGCCCGGCCGCGATCGGCGCTAACATGCGCCCATGTCTCATCCTTCATGGAACGACAGCTACGCGTCGGGAGAGCCGGTACCGTGGGACACGGGCGAGCCCGACCCGATGCTCGTCGAGATGATCGAGTCGGGCATCGTCGCGCCCGGGCGCACGCTGGAGGTCGGCTGCGGCACCGGCACGAACGCCATCTACCTCGCCGACCATGGCTTCGAGGTCGTGGGGATCGACGTCTCGTCGATCGCCGTCGAACGCGCGCGCGCCAGGGCGGACGGGCGCTGCCGTTTCGAGACGGTCGACTTCCTCAACGAGGTACCGCCCGGCGGACCGTTCCAGTTCGTCTTCGACCGGGGCTGTTTTCACGTGTTCGACGAGGATCACGAGCGCGAGCGGTTCGCGCGGAACGTGGCCGATGCGCTCGTCGCTGGGGGTACGTGGTTGAGCCTGATCGGCAGCACCGAGGGGGCGCCACGCGAATCGGGTCCGCCGCGGCGGAGCGCACGTGATGTCGTCAACGCGATCGAACCGTCGCTGGAGATCCTGCAGTTCCGCTCGGGTGCATTTGCCGTGCACGGGGAGCGGCGGAGTGCCTGGGTGTGCCTGTCGCGCAAGCGCACGATCCCGGCGCAACCGTCGACGCGCTATTAGTTGGAGACAGCTTGCACTCCGGCGGCGCTCGCGTGATGATCGGCGGCGCTTCGTGAGCGCACACATCATGTCCGAGCAGATCGTGTTCACCGACGGCGCCGCGTACGAGCGGTACATGGGGAAGTGGAGCCGGCGCGTCGGCGAGCGCTTTCTCGAGTGGCTGGCGCCTGCGCCGGGCCTGCGCTGGCTGGACGTCGGTTGCGGCAACGGCGCCTTCACCGCGACAATCGTCGATTGCTCCGCGCCTGCCGCGGTGCACGGCGTCGATCCGTCCGACGCGCAGCTGGCTTTCGCTCGAACCCGCGACCTGCCGCAGCGCGTGCAGTTCGAGCGGGGCGACGCGATGGCTCTTCCGTTCTCCGATGCCCTCTTCGACGTCGCCGTCATGCCGCTCGTGATCTTCTTCGTCCACGACCCGGCAAAAGGCGTCGCCGAAATGGCGCGCGTCGTCCGGCCTGGTGGCATCGCCGCCGCGTACGCGTGGGACATGCAGAACGACGGCTTTCCGTACTACGCGCTGCAGACCGAGTTGCGCGCGCTCGGAATTCCGCTGCCGTCGCCTCCGAGCCCCGACGCCTCCCGCATCGAGACGCTGCGGTCGCTCTGGACCGATGCCGGGCTCGTCGACGTCGAGACCTGCGAGATCGTCGTGCACCGGACCTTCGACGGCGCAGACGACTACTGGACGACGGTGCGCGGCGGGCCGCGCATGGGCCGTCAGCTCGCCGCCATCGACCTGGAGACGATGGAGCGCCTGCAGGCGATCATGCGTGAACGGCTGCCGGCAGACGCCGACGGTCGGATCACGATTGCGGGACGCGCCAATGCCGTGAAGGGGCGGCGGCGATGAGCAAGAACAGGCTCGAAGCGTTCAGCGACGGCGTGCTCGCGATCGTGATCACGATCATGGTACTCGAGATGAAAGTGCCGCACGGCGACAGCCTGGCGACGCTCGCGCCGGTGCTGCCGGTGTTCATGAGCTACGTGCTCAGCTTCGTCTACATCGGCATCTACTGGAACAACCACCATCACATGCTGCACACGACCTCGCACGTGACGGGAGGGATCCTCTGGGCGAACCTGCACCTGCTGTTCTGGCTGTCGCTGTTCCCGTTCGTCACCGGCTGGATGGGCGAGAACCACTTCGCCGCGATGCCGTCGGCGCTCTACGGAGGCGTGCTGCTGCTGGCGGCGGTCGCGTACTACATCCTTCAAACGACGATCATCAGATCCCAGGGACCGCGGTCGCCGCTGAAGGCCGCAATCGGCGGCGACTGGAAAGGGAAGCTCTCGCCGGTTCTCTACGTGCTCGGCATGCTGGTCTCGTTCGCCTGGCCGCGCGCCGCGCAGGCGTTGTACGTGCTCGTGGCGCTCATGTGGCTCGTGCCCGACCGCCGGATCGAACGATCGCTGCACGAAGCGGAAGGCGGTAAGACGGCACGCTGACGGCGGGTCTGAAGACCCGCCGCTACGTACGAGTCGGACGGACACCACGTTCGAATGAGACACCACGTCGGGCGTCGGATGAGACGTCGTCCGGCTGAAAATCGGATACCTCGAGCGATTAGAATCGCGACATGACCGAAGACGACCGCACCACGCCGTGTCTCGCCGCCGCTCACGCCGCGGGCGAGACGACGATCCATACCATCCGCGGCCGCGCCGAGATCGAGTGATGCCGCCACTCGACGGTCTCAGGGTCATCGACCTCACGCGGGTGCTCGCGGGCCCGTTCTGCACGATGCTGCTCGGCGACATGGGCGCCGACGTCATCAAGATCGAAGAGCCTGGTTCAGGCGACGATTCGCGCGGCTGGGCGCCGTACCTGGGCGAGGGCTGGAGCAGCTACTTCGTCGGCGTGAACCGCAACAAGCGGAGCCTCGCGCTCAACCTGAAGTCGCCGGACGGTCCCGAGGTCCTGCGCCGGCTCGCGAAGACGGCGGACGTGTTCGTCGAGAACTTCCGCCCGGGCACGCTCGATCGTCTCGGGCTCGGCTACGCCGCGCTCTCGTCGCTCAACCCGCGGATCATCTTCGCGTCCGTCTCCGGATACGGCCAGACCGGACCGCGGCGCGATCTCGCCGGCTACGATCCGGTGCTGCAGGCGGAAGCGGGCCTGATGGACATCACCGGCCCGGCCGACGGCCCGCCGTCTCGCGTCGGCGTGGCGATGACCGATTACTTCGCCGGCCAGTTCCTCTTCTCGAGCATCCTGCTGGCGCTCCGCGAGCGCGACCGCTCCGGTCGCGGCCAGGCGATCGACATCTCGCTCTTCGACTCGATCCTCGCGACGATGACGCTCCCCGCGGGGATCTACTTCGCGACAGGGAAGAAACCGCCGCGGATCGGCAACCAGCATCCGTCGATCGCGCCGTACGAAACCTTCCGCGCCAGCGACGGCCTCGCCATGGTCTGTGCCGGCAACCCGCGCCTCTGGATCCAGTTCTGCCGCGCGATCGGCCGGCCCGAACTGCCCGACGATCCCCGCTTCTCGGCCAACACCGGCCGGCTGCGCAACCGCGCCGAGCTGGTCGCGATCGTCGAGGCGCAGATCGGATCGTGGACGGTCGACGATCTGCTCGCGAAGCTCGAGGCGCACGGCGTTCCGTGCGGACGCGTGCGCTCGATCGATCAGGCGCTCGCCGATCCGCAGGTCGACGCCCGTCACATGCTGTTGACGATGGAGCAGGCGGAGCTTGGAGCGATTCCGATGATCGCCAACCCGATGGCGATGTCGGCGACGCCGCCGGCCTACCGTCTTCCGCCCCCAGCGCTGGGCGAGCACTCGGCCGAGATCCTGCGCGAGATCGGGTACGGTCCCGACGACATCGCGCGGATCACATCGCGTCCGGTTCACGAAGAGGTCTCGCGCTGAAGCGCGGGCTGCCGCGGCACATCGGTCTGACAGCGCTCGAGAGGACTGCACGATGATCGCTCGCCCCCTGTTCCTGTCCACCTGTCTCGCCGCCGTCGCGCTGACCGGCCTCGCGGCGGCTCCAGCCGTGGCGCAGCCTGTGGCACCTGCCCGCGGCGCTGCCCCCGCGCCCTGGTTCGGCGTGCCGCTGCCGCCGAAGCTGGGTGGCGTGCCCGCCGTCCTGGTCGGCGCGCGCGGCGTCCGTCCCGCGATCGTTCCCCAGGGTGAAGGCGCGTTTCGCGAGCTGCAGGGGGCAGCCATTCGCGCCGATCTCGAGACGATCGTCGGCTTCTCGAAAGAGAGCCGCGCCACGAACGAGATCGGCGGCGGACAGCTCTGGGGCCGGGTCACCGGATTTCCATCCGCCATCAGGACGATCGAATGGGCGGCCGACCAGTTCCGGAAAGCGGGGATCGCCGACGTGCGGATCCAGCCGCTGACGCAGGATCCGCAGGCACAGCTCGCGCTGCCGCTGTCGTGGGAGGTCAAGGTGCTGGGCGACGCCGCATACGGCCCCGGCACGGGCGACGTGATCCTCGAATCGGCGATGCCGGTCGGCAGCGAGATTCCCGGCGGAACGATTACGGCGCCGATGGTGCTGGTCGGCTCGTCGAACGCGGCGTTCGCGCCGCTGATCGACGTGAAGGGCAAGATCGCGGTGCAGGTGCTCGTGCCGCAGGCGCACATGGTCTTCGATCGCGCCGTCGTCTCGCCGCGGACGCAGGATCTCGTCAAGCGCGGCGCCATCGCCGTCCTCACCGTGCTGCGCCATCCGGGCAACGAGCACGCGAAGGATCTTGGCGGCTGCGGCGCACCGTGCTTCAACATCGGCGGACGCGACGGGTTCTTCCTCGAGCGCGTGCTCGATCGCGCGGCCGTCGCCGGCGCGCCTCCCGTGCGCGCACAGCTCACGCTGACGATGGAGAACCGGACGGGCCTGCGCGGCGAGAACGCGGTGGCCGTGATCCCGGGACGGAGCCAGGAGGCGATCGTCCTCGACGCGCACGCCGACGCCTGGTTCGACGGCGCGGGCGACAATGGCGACGGGCTGGCGGTGCTGATTGCGTTGGCGCGTCACTTCGCGAAAGCCGAGAACAGACCCGATCGCACGCTGGTACTCATCGCGAGCGCCGGGCACCACACCTCCGGCCTGAACGGCCCGCGCGGCTTCGTGGCCGCGAATTCCGATCTCGTCGAGCGTGCCGTGATGGTAGTCAACATCGAGCACGTCGCGCAGCGCAACTTCGCGCCGGGCCGCAGCGTCGCCGCCGACGGCTACCGCGAGTTCGTCGCCGACTCGGGCGAGGCGCCGATCACCGCGGGCATCACCAACGAATCGCCGTTCCTGAACGATCTGTTCCAGCAGGGGGTTGCCCGCTACGGGACGAACTTCGTCTCGGAGCCGTCGCCGATGCTGAGCGGCGAGACCGGCGGGTTCACGTCGATGAATGTCGCGCTCGTCACGATCATGCAGGCGCCTCCGCTCTATCACACGACCGGCGAGACGCTCGACGTCATCTCGACGCCGGGCCTCGAACGGATGGCGCGCTTCCTGGCGTACTTCGTCAGGCAGGCGGGTAGAGCGCCGGCGGGATCGATCAACCCGCCGGGAACCGGCACCAGACGCGCAACCGAACCGGACGATCGATAGCGCCATGAACGAGTTGACCGGCATGGAGGTTCGAGGCGACGGCGTCGCCATCATCACGATCGACAACCCGCCGGTGAACGCGCTCGCCGCCGGCGTTCGCGAGGCGATCCTCGAGCGCGTGCGCGACGCGGCGGCCGACGAGCGGGTGCTGGCGATCGTGCTCGCCGGACAAGGGTCCACCTTCGCAGCCGGAGCGGACATCAAGGCGTTCGACGCGATCGGCACACGCGAGGCGTCGATCGATCGCTCGACGCGGATGCACCGGCTGCTCGCCGGCATCGAGGATTCGGGCAAGCCGATCGTTGCCGCCATCCGCGGCGCCGCGCTCGGCGGCGGCCTCGAGCTCGCGATGGCCTGCCACTGCCGGGTCGTCTCGCCGGACGCGAAGCTCGGACAGCCCGAGGTGACGCTCGGGCTGATTCCCGGCGCCGGCGGAACGCAGCGGCTGCCGAGGCTCGTCCCGCCCGACGTGGCCGTGACGATGTGCGTCGAGGGAAAGCCGTTGGACGCGCGGGCGGCTCTCGCCGCCGGGCTCGTCGATCGGATCGCGGACGACGGCCTTCTCGACACGGCAAGCCGGATCGCGCGCGAGCTGGCAGCGTCCGACAGCTGGCGCGTCACGCGCGCGATCGAGATCGATCCAGCGAGGGCAGCCGAGGGTCTGCGCGCAATCGAGGGGCGGCGCGCGCGCCTGCAGGCGCGTCCTGGAGCAATGGCGGCGCAGCGGGCGCTCGATGCCCTGCAGGCGGCCTACACGGAGCCGTTCGACCGCGGTGCTGCGCGCGAGCGCGAGCTGTTCGCCGACTGCGTGCTCTCCGCCGAATCGCGCGCGCTGCGGCACCTGTTCTTCGCGGAGCGCGCGGCGGCGCGCCCGCCAGGCCTGCCCGCGGGGACGCCGACCCTGGACATCAAATCGGCCGCGGTCGTCGGCGCCGGCACCATGGGCATCGGCATCGCGATGTGTTACGCGAGCAGCGGGATACCGGTCCTCCTCAACGACGTGAGCCGCGATGCGCTGCGGAAGGCGCTCGACACCATCAGCGCGAACTACCGGAGCTCGGTTGCAAAAGGGCGCATCACGCAGGCCCAGGCCGACCTCGCCCTGTCGCTCATCGAGATCACGACCTCCTACGACGCCTTCCACCACGTCGACATCGTCGTCGAGGCGGCGTTCGAGGACCTGGATCTGAAGCGGCAGATCTTCGCGGCGCTCGGTGCCGCGACGCGGCCGGAGTGCATCCTCGCCTCGAACACCTCGACGCTCGACGTCGACGCGCTCGCGGAGGCGAGCGGGCGGCCGTCGCAGGTCGTCGGACACCACTTCTTCAGCCCGGCGAACGTGATGAGGCTGCTCGAGGTCGTCCGCGGCCGCGCGACGAGCGACACCGTGCTCGCGACCTCGCTCGCGATCGGCAGGCGGATCGGCAAGGTGTGCGCCGTGGTCGGGAACGGATTCGGGTTCGTCGCGAACCGCATGCTCGCGTACTACATGCGCGAGGCGTACCTGCTGCTCGAGGAAGGCGCATCGGTCGGGCAGATCGATCGCGTGCTCGTGGAGTTCGGCATGCCGGTCGGACCGTTCGCGATGCAGGACATCGCCGGCATCGACGTCGGCGCCCGGATCCGCCAGCATCTCGCGAAGCTCGGAAAGACGCGCGCCGACGGACCGCAGTCCGAGGTGCCCGATCGGCTGTTCGATCTCGGACGATACGGCCAGAAGACGCAGGCGGGATGGTATCGCTACGAGAAGGGGAGCCGGACGCCGATTCCCGATCCGCTGATCGACGGGATTGCCGCGGCCGCCGCGGCGCGCCGCGGCATCACGCGGCGGAATGCGATTCCGGATGCGGAGATCGTCGCGCGCGTCACGACGGCGCTCGCCAACGAGGGCGCGCGGGTGCTCGAAGAGCGGTTCGCCAGCCGCGCGGGGGACATCGACGTGATCTACTGCCACGGCTTCGGCTTTCCGCACTATCGTGGCGGCCCGATGTTCTATGCCGAGACGATCGGTCTCGACACGGTGCTCGCGCGCGTGCGCGAGTATCGGGCGCGGTTCGGCGACTACTGGCGGCCCGCCGGCCTCCTCGAGCGTCTCGTCGCGAGCGGCGGCTCGCTCTACGCGCCGGACGCCGTGCCGGCGGCGCCGGCCGTCTCTTGAGGACCCCTTCCCGCATGCGCCAGGCTGTCATCGTCGCCACCGCTCGTACGGCGCTCGCGAAGTCCTACCGCGGATCGTTCAACCTGACGCGGCCGGACGATCTGGCGGCGCACGCGATCGGCGCCGTGCTCGACAAGGTTCCGGGCCTCGCACGCGCGGAGGTCGAAGAGGTCATCCTCGGATGCGGGCAGCCGCACGGTCCGGCCGGCCACAACGTCGCCCGCGTCGCCGCGCTCCGCGCCGGCCTGCCGACGGCGACGGCGGGGTTGACGGTGAACCGGTACTGCAACTCGGGGCTGCAGGCGATCGTCCAGGCGGTGCAGATGATCGAGCACGGCGCGGCGGAGGTCGTCATCGGCGGCGGGGTGGAATCGATCACGATGATGAACCGCGACAACGCGCCGAACCCCTGGCTGCAGGAGCGGATCCCCGCGCTGTACATGCCGATGGGCGAGACGGCGGAGGTGGTCGCGAAGCGTTACGGCATCACGCGCGAGGCGCAGGACGAGTACGCGCTCGTGAGCCAGCAGCGCGTGGCGAAGGCGCAGGCCAGCGGCTTCCTCGCCGGCGAGATCGTGCCGATGCGGGTGCGTCGCGCGCGCCTCGATCCGAAGACCGGCGCACTCCTGGCCGCGGAAGACCACGTGGTCGATCGAGACGAGTGCAATCGGCCCGACACGACGCTGTCCGGTCTCGCCGCATTGCCTCCGGTGTTCGACACCATCAGCGGACAGGGGAGCGTGACGGCAGGAAACTCGTCACAGCTCTCCGACGGCGCGTCGGCCACGCTCGTGATGTCCGCCGCGCGTGCCGAGGCGGTCGGCGCGAGGCCGCAGCTCGCGCTGCGCGGGTACGCCGTGGTCGGCTGCGAACCCGACGAGATGGGCATCGGTCCGGTCTTCGCCGTGCCGAAGCTGCTGCGTCAGACCGGCGTGGGGATCGAAGACGTCGACGTATGGGAGCTGAACGAAGCGTTCGCGTCGCAGGTCGTGTACTGCCGCGACCGGCTGGGGCTGCCGATGGATCGGCTCAATCCGAACGGCGGATCGATCGCGATCGGCCACCCGTTCGGCATGACCGGCTCGCGCCTGGTCGGCACGCTGATGAACGAGCTGCGCCGCCGAGGCGGGCGCTTCGGCGTCGTCACGATGTGCGTCGGCGGAGGCCAGGGGGCGGCGGCGCTGTTCGAGCGCCTCTGATGGACGGCACGACATGACCAGCGAGAGAGGCGAAGAGGTGGCTGCGGGCGCACGCGAGACGCTGACGCCGGAGGGACGCTGGATCGCGATCGCCGTGTTCGTCGCCATGGTGGTCGACGGCATGGACCTGCAGATGCTGTCGCTCGCGCTCTCGAGCATCACGAAGGAGCTGCAGCTGTCGACCATCACGGCCGGCGCGCTCGGCACCTACACGCTGGCCGGAATGGGGGTCGGCGGCATCCTGGCTGGCCGGCTGTCGGACCGGGTCGGGCGCATGCGCGTGATCCGGTGGGCGGTGCTCACCTTCACGATCTGCACCGGCATCATCGGGTTCGTGCAGGCGTACTGGCAGATCGCGATGATGCGGTTCGTGTCCGGGTTCGGGATTGCCGCGCTCTACAGCCTCGGGAGCGTCGCGGTGGCCGAGTACGTCCCCACGCGGATCCGCTCGACGGTGCTCGGCATCGTGCAGGCCGGATGGTCGGCCGGTTACGTCGCCGCGGCGCTGCTGTCGTCCTACGTGCTGCCGACCTACGGATGGCGGCCGCTCTTCTGGTGCGCGATCGTGCCGGGCCTCGTGACGCTGGCGATGCTGCAGCGGGTGCCCGATCCTCCGAGCTGGCGGGCGCAGCAGGCACGCCCCGGCGGCGGGTTCTCCGAGGTGTGGCACAACCGGCTGACGCGGCGCAACGCGGTGCTGTGGACCTTCACGTCGATCGCCCTGCAGTTCGGCTACTACGGCGCGAACACCTGGCTGCCAAGCTATCTCGTGAGAGACCTGGGCGTGAACCTGCAGAGCATGGGCTGGTACGTCGCCGCAACCTACACGATGATGTGCATCGGCAAGGTCGTCACCGGATACGCGGCCGACATCTTCGGACGACGGGCGATGTGGGTGGCCTCGGGGTTGCTGACGGCCGTGTACCTGCCGCTCCTGATCTTCTTTGGCACACCCTCGTCGATCGCGTACCTGCTCCTCGTGTTCGGGTTCCTCTACGGGGCGCCGTACGCGGTCAACGGCACGTATATGAGCGAAAGCTTCCCCTCCTCGGTGCGCGGCACGGCGGTTGGCGCCGCCTACAACATCGGCCGCATCGGCGCGACGCTGTCGCCGCTGCTGATCGGCCTCGCGGCGACCGAATACTCGATCGGCGCGGGACTGGCGCTGCTGGGGGTGTCGTATCTCGCCTGCGCGCTGCTGCCCGGTCTGTTCATCGAGGAACGGCAGTTCGACCCGAGCGCGGTGAAGGCGCCGGCAGCCGTTCGCTCGGCCTGACCCGCCGGTATCGTTGCAATTCGAACCTTTCGAGGCCGGCCTGCGTTTTTTCGTGTCGAGGTGACCCGGCCGGCGTGTAGAATGCTCGAGCTTGCCGACCCTGGTCGATCGCTCGTCGCTCGGGGGAGCCCTTCCATTCGATGGCGCCGCAGCCGGCCGATCTCCGGACGGCGGGGTCGTGGGCCGTCTGGCGCGCGGCGCGCTCGTCCTGACCGCCTACGCGGCGCTGGCTCTCATCGTCACCTGGCCGCTGGCGATCCACCTTCGTACGCACCTGCCGGGCGATCCGGCCGGCGACACCGGCGTCTACGTGTGGAACCTGTGGATCTTCAGGCACGAGCTCGTGGCGCACGGCCATCTGCCGTTCTCGACCCGGCACATCTTCGGGTTCACGGGCGGCGCCGACTTCGCCCTCCACAACTACACGGCCGTTGCCGACCTCCTGGCGTTTCCGCTGATTCCGCTCGTCGGGGTCGTCGGCGCCTTCAACGTCGTGCTGATCGCGGTCCGCGCGCTCTCCGGCGCCGCGACCTACCTGCTCGCGCGGCAGCTCGGTCTGTCGCGGGGGGTGTCGTGGATCACCGGCGCGCTGTTCGCGGCGATGCCGCTGGTGTCGGCGCGCGAGGTGGCGCACCTGAGCCTGGTCGTGACCGGCGCGCTTCCGCTGTTCCTGTGGATGCTCCTGCGGACGATCGAGCGGCCGGCATGGTGGCGCGGCGCCGGCGTCGGCACGCTGGTCGCGGTTGCCACCTACTCCGATGCCTACTACGGGATCTACTGCGTCCTGATGGGGGTCGTCGTGCTCGCCTGGCGCTTCCTCCGGATCGAGCGCGGCGAGCGGGGCGATCGGGCGCGGCGCGCGCGCCGCCGGGTGGACGGGACGGCTGCGGTCCTCGCGACGATCGCCGCACTCGGGATTGCCAGCGGCGTGCGCAACCTGCAGGTTGGCCCGCTGCTGATTCGCGGCGTCAACCATCCCTACGCGCCGGCGCTCGCGGTTGTCGTCCTCGGCATCGCGCACCTGTTCCTGGCGCATCGTTACACCCTCTATCTCGAAGACCGTGGCCGCTTCCGCCGGCTGGTTGGCGCCGGCACCGTCGCCGTCGTCACCTGCTGTGCGCTGCTCGCTCCGCTGCTGGTCGGCATCGCGTCGCGATATGCGAGCGGTCACCTCCCGCACACGACCATCCTGTGGCGCAGCAGCCCGCGTGGCGTCGACCTCCTCGCGTACCTCGTTCCGAACCCGGTGCACGCCCTGTTCGGCCAATGGACGGCACGCTGGACGATCCCGCCGCCGGCGGAGACCTTCCCCGAGCTGGTGGCGTCCTGTTCGATGCTGGTGTGCGCGATCGTGCTCGTCGCTGCCGCGCGGCGCCAGCTCCCGAGCCTGTGGGTGAGGTTCACCGCGTTCTTCGTGCTGCTCTCGCTCGGCCCGTTCGTGTACGTCGGCGGCATGAACACCTATCTGCCGGGTCCGTGGGCGGTACTCCGCTACGTCCCAGTCGTCGGCATGGCACGCTCGCCGTCGCGGTTCGCGATCGTGGCGGCGCTTGGAGTGGCGGTGCTCTTCGGGTTCACGCTGGAGCGCTGGACGATCGGGCGGACGCGTCGCGCGGCGGCACTGGCCGCCGTGGTGCTGGCGGCGGTCGCCTTCGAGGTCATCCCTGGCCCGCGGCCGCTGTTCTCCGCGCAGGTGCCGGACATCTATCAGTTCGTGGCGGCAGACCAGAACGAGCACGGGCGGCTGCTGGAGCTTCCGACCGGCATTCGAGACGGGACCTCCTCGGTCGGCGACTTCAGCGCGAGGACCGCGTACTTCCAGACCAGGCATGGCCGGCCGGTGCTGGGGGGCTACCTGTCGCGTGTCTCCGAACAACGGCGCACCGACAACATGAAGTCGCCGATGATGCGCGCGCTGTTCGCGTTGAGCGAACCCGGCGGTACGATCGACGCGTCAGCCGCGCAGGCCGCGCGCGCGGACGTCCAGGAATTCCTGGCCCGTTCGTGCGTGCGATTCGTGATGGTCGACACCGGCCGCGCCTCGCCGGCGCTGCGCGCCTTTGCGGCCGAAAGCCTCGGCCTCGTGCCGGTGCACGCCGACGACCGATTCGAGCTGCTGATTCCCGAATCGCCGCCTCCGTGCCGCGAGTAGGCACCTGATCCTGCGCAAACGGCGGCTCCTGCGGTACAGTGTGTCGATATGCCACGATCGACATCCTCCGCCGGCAAAGGTCAGATGCAGGACCAGGTCCTGAAGTTCCTGCAGACCGTCTGGCAGATGGAACACGCGCTCGAACGGGCCTCGAAGCGCATGGAAGACACGCTCGGCATCAGCGGACCGCAGCGTTTCGCGTTGCGCATGATCGGCGAGCGGCCCGGACTTACGCCGCGCGAGCTCTCCGCCGTCCTGCACCTGCACCCGAGCACCATCACCGGCATCGTCCAGCGTCTCGAGGGCCGGGGCCTGGTGCGCCGCGAAGCGAACGCCGACGATGGGCGGGTCGCGCATCTGCACCTGACGAAGGCGGGAACGCGCGTCAACGTTCCGCGCGTCAAGGGGACGGTGGAGCATGCCGCGCGGGCCACGCTCAAGGTGTGCGCCCCGGGGAAGCGGAAGGCCGCGGCCGAAGTGCTCGCCCACTTCACCCAGCAGCTGATGAAGATCTGAAAGTTCGGCTGAAGCCGGACTCCACGTCTGGTTAGCTCCGGCCTCCATGCGAGCCGGGCGCCGGGAGCGCGAGCACCGGCGCCGCCGCGCGGCACAACACCTCGTACGACACCGCACCGGCGCGCGACCCGAACAGACCCGGACGGCTGCGCAGCACCATCAGGATGATCGCGCCGGCGCGTCCGGATGCGGCCGCCTGGATGCCTGCGGGCGGATCGCCCGAGAGCACGACGATCTCGTCGACCACGTCCGCGTGCTGCGCGCCGAGCCGGTCGAGCGTTCGCTGCACGTCGCGCTTCGAGTCCGACCGCCTGCCGCGGCGGCCGTACCAGCCAGGCACCGGCGGCGCTGGAACGACGTGCAGCAGCGTCAGCGGCACGCCGAGCAGGCGCGCGACCTCGGCATAAGCGGCTGCGTCGACGCGCGCGTGGCCGTCCAGCGCCAGCGCCCCGAGCACGCGCGACGGGGGCCACCGCAGCGTGCCGGCCCGCCGGCCGATCGCCCCAGGGATCGTCAGGACCGGAACGCGCGCCTGCCGCAGCACCGTCGCGGTCGTCGATCCGAGCAGCAGACGCCGCGCGCCATTCAGCCCCCGCGTGCCGAGGACGATGAGATCGACCTTGCCGGCGCGGGCGCGCGCCCCGATCTCGCCCGCCGGCTTGCCCCTGCGGATCTCGGTGGCGATCGTCACGCGGCGTCGCGCGGCAGCCGGAAGCGCTCCGGCGACGAACCGCGACAGCTCGCGCGAAGCGCTCTCGTCGATCGCGCGCTGGTCGTAACCGGCGGCCGCGGCCGCGAGCAGCATCGGATCGGAGACGTAGAGCACGGTCAGCGACCCTTCGGTCGCCGACGCAATCGCCGCCGCCCACCGGAGCGCGGCGCGCGAGTCGGCGGAGAAGTCGACCGCGCAGAGCACGTGCGAGAACCGCCGCACGCTGGATGATCTCTTCGACATGATGGCTCCCTGTCCCGAACCGCCTGTTCCGAACCGACGGGCGCTGCCGGATATTCCGCAGTGACGGGAATATCCCACGAGGCTCTGTCGTGCTCGCTCGCTCGACGCGCGCCGTGGCCAGTCGACCGCCGCGTTGGAACCGAAAAATTGCTCAGCAGCAGCTCACCTCGTAGTGTAGGTGCTTTTCTTCGGATCCGTGCGCGCCCCCGGTTCGCACGTCGACCTTCGGGCACGACGATTGCTTTGCTGTCAGGTACGATGACCGACAACCCGACGATCACACACTGGCTTCGCCTGATTCAGGCGGAGTACCGCGAGATCCCCGGCCTGAAGCTCACGAAGCCGCAGGCAAAGCGTCTGTGGGGGCTCGACGATCACGTCTGCGACACGCTGCTCGACACGCTCATCGCCTCACGCTTCCTGGCAAAGACGCCTGCCGACGCCTACGTCCTCGCCGAACGGTATTAGAACCGCTTCTTCAGCGCTTCGGCTCCGGCGACGTAGAGCGTCGTGATCGCGACGGTCGCCGCGAGCATCCGCATCGGCAGCCGCACGAAGCCGACGGCCGCCGCCCCCGGCATATACGGCACGAGCCCCGCCACGACGACGAGCGCGAGCGTAGACCAGAGGAGCAGCGCTCCGGGCCGGCTCCGATAGAACGGCCGCCGGGTGCGCACCACGAGCGCGATCACCAGTTCCGTCAGCAGCGATTCCACGAACCAGCCGGTCCGGAACAGCGCCGGCGTCGCCTTGAAGACGCCGAGCAGCACGCCGAACGTCACCAGATCGAACAGCGAGCTGAGCGCGCCGAACTGCGCCATGAAGCGGGCGATGAACCGCATGTTCCATCGCTCGGGGCGCGCGATCATTTCTTCGTCGACCGAGTCGGTGGCGATCCCGATCGCCGGCACGTCCGACAGGAAGTTGTTCAGCAGGATCTGCCCCGGCAGGAGCGGCAGGAAGGGGAGCAGCAGCGATGCCGCCGCCATGCTCATCATGTTCCCCAGGTTGGCGCTCATCGTCGTCAGGAGATACTTCAGCGTGTTCGCGAACGTCCTGCGCCCTTCCTCGATGCCGCGGCGGATGACGTCGAGATCGCGCTCGAGCAGGACGAAGTCGGCGGTCTCGCGCGCGACGTCGACCGCCGAATCGACCGAGAGCGACGTGTCGGCCGCGTGCATCGCCGGCGTGTCGTTCACGCCGTCGCCGAGGAAGCCGACCACGTGGCCGGTCCTGCGGAGGGCGCGGATGATCCGCTCCTTCTGATTCGGGTCGACCTCCGCGAAGACCGTCGTCCGCTCGGCGGTGTGCCAGAGCGCTTCGTCCGACATCTCGTCGAGCGCGCGTCCGCTGAGCGCCTCGCCCCTCGTCAGGCCGACAAGATGCGCGACGTGCTCGGCGACCGGGGTGGCGTCGCCCGTGATGATCTTCACGCTGACGCCGAGGCGCGCGAGCGCGCCGATGGCCTCTGCGGCGTCCGGCTTCGGCCGGTCGAGGAAGGTCAGGAACCCCGCGAACGTCATCCTGGCCTCGAGCTCGCGATCGACCTCGGGCGAACCTGACACGCCGCGCGTGGCGACCGCCATCACGCGGATGCCGCGCCGGCTCCAGTCCTCGTACGCCGTTTCAAGCGCCGCGCGCGCGGCGGCGTCCAGCGGCCCTCCGTGCGAGAGGGCGGAGCAGACCTCCACGACCGTGTGAAAGGCGCCCTTGGTGATCAACTGGATGCCGCCGGGTGCGGCAATCGCGACGGTGACCCGTTTGCGCACGAAGTCGAACGGGATCTCGCCGGTCTTCCGCACGCCTTCCTCGGCGCCCTCCGTCCCAGCCAGGATCGCGTCGTCGAGCGGGTTGTGCAGGCCGGTCTCGAGCGCTGCGTTGATGGCGGCGAGGCGGCGTACCGACGGATCGGGCTGGCCGAACGGGTCGTACGCGCCCTCGAGGCTGACGACGCCTTCGGTGAGCGTGCCGGTCTTGTCGGTGCAGAGGACGTCCATGCTCCCGAGGTTCTCGATGGCGTTCAGGCGTCGAACGAGGACGCCGCGCTCCGCCATCATCTGCGCCCCGCGCGCGAGGTTCACCGTCAGAATCGCGGGCAGCAGTTCGGGGCTGAGGCCGACGGCCAGGGCGACCGAGAAGAGCAGCGTCTCGATGGCGGGCCTCCCCTCGATCACGTGTACCGCGAACACGACCACGAGGATGAGGAGCATCGAGACGGTCAGGAGATAGCCGAAGCGGCGAACGCCGCGATCGAACTCCGTCGCCGGAGGGCGGGTCGCGAGACGCCGCGCGATCGCGCCGAACGCGGTGCCGAGCCCGGTCTGCGTCACGACGGCAACCGCGGCGCCGCTCCGGACGTTGGTGCCGAGGAAAACGCAGTTCGTGCGTTCGGCGAGGGACGCGGAGGCCGCCGTCGGTCCGCGCTGCTTCCGGATCGGGAAGCTCTCGCCCGTGAGCACCGCTTCGTTCACGTAGAAGTCGGTCGCCTCGAGGAGGACCCCGTCGGCCGGGACGATCGATCCGGCCGAGAGCAGCACGACATCGCCGGGGACGACGTCCTCCACGGGGAGGGCGATTTCGGATCCGTTTCGGCGTACGCGCGCGTGCGCCCGGATGCGCGCCTGCAGCAGCGCCGCCGAACGGTGGGCGGTGTGCTCGCGCGCGAAGCCGATGCCGACGGTCAGCACGGCGATCGTGAGCACGATGATCGAGTCGGACCACTCGCCGGTGAATGCCGAGGCGATCGCGGCGAAGACGAGGATCAGCAGCAGCGGGTTGCCGATCTGGTTCCAGAAGATCCGCAGCGCCGTGAAACGCGCCCGATCGCGGATCCGGTTCGGGCCGGCCTGTTCCAGGCGTCGGGCCGCTTCGGCGGCGTCGAGACCCTCACGTGTCGTCCCGAGGCGTTGCAGGAGGATGTCGACGTCGACGCTCCAGTGCGGAGCAGCGGTCGATTCCACTGGCGAGATCGTCGGCGGCATACGGAAGACCGAGCTCGAGTTCGCTGCAGTACGTAGTGTCCGGCTTCAGCCGGACTTCACAGTAGCCCGCCTGAAGGCGGGCACTACACCCCAATCGGCGCGCTCTGGTCAAGCTGCCGCCTCCACCGGCGTCTCGTAGCGCACGCGGATCGCGTGGGCGAGGTCTGCGGAGATGTCCTCCACCGAATCCTCGCCCAGGCGATCTTCGATCGCGCGCAGCGTCGCGGCGACGCCCGGCTCGCGGAAAACGTCGGCCAGCCAGCGCGACGGATCGTGCCGCCGCACGTGCCCCTCGACGATCTCGGGCGGCAGCGTCACGAGGAGCCCCACGAACTCCTTGAGCGTCCGCGCGCGCGGGCCCGGTTCGCCGCCTCTGGTGAACACGAACGCCCGCTCCTCGCCGACCGGCGCGTCGAGATACTTCGACCGGTGCCGCACGTGCGACGTCAGGCGCGGTCCGATGACGAAGCGGCGCAGCCGCCCCTCGGCCTCCTGCGTTCCCGGCAGGAGCGCCGCCTCGTTCAGCGCGAGCTCGCTGAATGCCTGGCGCGTCTCGGCAAGCGGCAGGACAGGCTCGCACAGCTGCGCAAGCGCCTCCGCCTCGCGCTCGTCTCCTTCGCGCGTGACGATCACGACCGCGTCCGACGCGTCGGCGATGACGCCGGTCAGCAGCGACACGCGATAGGTGACGAGCACGTATCCGCCGAGACGCGCGTCGACGAGCCGGCATCCCTCGGTCGCGTCCAGGTAGTAGTGGGCCTCGTCGATCAGCACGCGGTGCGGCAGGCCGGTGCGCTTGCGCATCGCCGAGATCATCGGCAGGAACATGCCCAGGTACTCGGTCTTCTGGCGATGCGTGTAGTGCGAGAGATCCAGCAGGAGGCTGAGATCCGGATGGCGCAGCACGCGGATCAGCTCGCGTGGATCGGGCTGCGGCTCCTCGCCGCCGAAGAGCATCACGCCGGGCAGCTGCGCGAGCGAGCGGTAGTCGCCCTCGGGATCGATGATGCAGACGCCGTAACCCTGCAGGATCAGCTGCTCGCAGATGAGCCCCGCCAGCCACGACTTGCCGGTACCCGGGTGTCCCGCGATCACCATGATGCGCCCGCGGATGGCGAGCGACACCGGTGTGCCGTCCCGCTCGACCCCGAGCGACATGCGGCGCCGGCCCATCTGGCAGGTGGAGAGCCGCGGCTGCGCGATCACGCGCCGCAGGTAGTCGGCCACCGCCGCGGGGCCGGTTCCCTGGATGATCTCGTCGGCGACCGCGCGCAGCGCCGGGCTCCCCCAGCTCACCGCCGCTCCGACCTCGCAGCAATCGAGGAGATCGTGATCGTTCTCGGCGTCGCCAATCCCGATCGCGTTGTGGACCGACAGCCGCAGCGCCGTGAGCGCCTGGCGGAGGCCGGTCGACTTGCCGACAGCCGGCGGGAGGAGCATCAGCCGATCCCGGTTGAAGGTGAGCGTCAGCGGCTGCCCGAGCGCGCGCAGCGTGGCGAGCGCCGTCGGTGCCCAGCTCGCGTCCATCTCGAGAATCGCCTCGCCGCTCGCGAAGGCGACCCCCTGCGCGCGGAGCTTCCCGATCACGCTCGCGGCAGGCGGGCGTGTCAGCAGGACATGGCGGCCGCTCGACGGAAACTCGAGCACCGCCCCGTTCTCCGCCACGACGACGTCGAAGCAGCTGAGGTCAGGACAGACGCGTCGCAGATCGTTCAGCCGTCGTCCGGTGACGAGCAGCACCGCGACGCCCTGCCGGCGCGCCATGTCGATTGCGTCGCGCACGGCCGGGTCCATCCTGTCGTTGGTCGCAATCGTCCCGTCGTAATCGACCGCGATGGCAGTGAGTTTCACGTGAGAAGGATCCGCAAGCTGCGCGCCACGGCGCAACGCGCTGAATTCCGCACGACCGCACGCACCAGCTGCCGGGAATCCGACGATGTGTCCAGCCCGAATGCGCGGAATCGCGTCGAACCGCGATTGCGGCGTCGATTCGCGGAGGCAAGCGCGTTGCACCGGCACTGCATGAGAGTTCCCGATCGGTGGACTGGACCAAGGGGGCACCCCATGCGAGTCTTCGAGATCATGAGTGACGCAGTGAAAACGGTTCCGCCGTCGCTCCCGGCGGCCGAAGCGTGGCAGATGATGAAGAGTGCCGGCATTCACCACCTGGTGGTGACGAGCGGCGGCCGCATCGTCGGCGTGCTGTCGGCGGAAGATGCCGGCGGGCGGGCGGGGACGAAGCTTCGCGCCGGCAAGATGGTCGGCGATCTGATGTCGAGCCCGGTCGTGACCGTGAAGAAGGACGATACGGTCAAGCGCGCGGCCAACGTCATGCGCGGCCGCACGATCGGCTGTCTGCCGGTGACCGATGGCGCCAGGCTCGTCGGCGTGATCACGACCTCCGACCTGCTCGAGGTCGTCGGCGCCGGGGTCGACAAGCGCCCGCAGGCGGAACGCCGCGGGCTGTCGCACCGGGTTCCGCATCGCAAGCAGCGCACCGGCGCCGGCGTCTGGTGAGGCCCGTCGCGCGCCGCGACGATGCACGCGGGTACCCCATCAACGGCACTGGAATTGCTGACTGATCAGGTATGCCGGCCATCACACGCGTCGTCTGTCCGGTCGATTTCTCGGAGCCGTCCGCGCATGCTCTGCGTCACGCCGCGCGCGTCGCGTCCTGGTGGCAGGCGCCGCTCGTCGTGCTGCACGTGTACACGCCGGTGCCCGAGGCCGTGCCGGTCTACGACGCCCCGAATGGCGGGCTGACCGATCAGAGTCCCGAGATGCGGGCGCTCCAGCGCGTCGCCGCCGAGTTCGCCAGGACCGCCGGGGCGAAGCCGTCCGGCGTCGTCACGCAGGTCGGCTGGCCCCCTGACGAGATCGTCCGCTTCGCAGGCTCCGGGCGCGAAACGGTGATCGTCATCGGGACGCATGGCGCGCGCGGGTTCCGGCGGATGATGCTCGGCTCGGTTACCGAGAAGGTGGTGCGCACGGCGCTCTGTCCGGTGATCACGATTCCGCCGCACGCGCCCGACCGGAACGTCCCGCCCTACAAGACAATGCTCTGTGCGGTGGATTTCTCATCCTCCTCGGAGCACGCGGTGCCGCTTGCCGCGTCGTTGGCGCGCGAAGGCGACGCGCGGCTGACGCTGCTGCACGTCGTCCAGGGGACGCGCCCGGCGGAGCAGCCTGCGTACGCCCGCACCTTCTCGAGCGTGGAGTACGCGGTCCTGCGCGACGAGGATGCCGAGGCACGATTGCGGCAGCTGCTTCCGGCCGACGCCGCCGACTGGTGTACACCGGAAGTGCAGGTCGTACACGGCGAGCCGGGCGAGGAGATCCTGAAGCGGGCGGCGCGGACCGACACCGATCTGATCGTCCTCGGGGTTCGCAAACGCAGCGGGATCGACCAGGCGGTCTTCGGATCCACGACGAACGACGTGCTGCGTGCAGCCGGGTGTGCGGTGATGACCGAACGGGCCTGACGAAGCGGGTGCGTGCACCCGCGAGCGGAGGGGCAGGTGGGCAGGAGGATACTCGTCGTCGGCGTCGTGTGTGCCGTGCTGACGTGCACGCCGTGGCCGATGCGGGCCGGCCAGCCGCCGGATCCCGACGCCCTGCAGCGCGCCGTCGGGCAGGTTCTTCAGACGGCGCCGTCAGCGACCATTCGCGATCAGCTCTCGGCGCTGCGCGCGCTGTACCTGCCTGGCGCTCCTCCCACGCGGTGGATCGACGCGTCGGGCATTCCGACGACCTCGGGCCGGCAGGCGTTGCGCCTCCTTCAATCGGCATCCGACGATGGGCTCGATCCGCTCGACTATCCGGTGCTGCACGCTGATCTGGCGACGAGCGGCGCGAGGGGGACGGCACTGCCGAGTGCGGCGACCGTCGCGGAGCTCGACGTCAGCCTGACCGCCGCGCTCCTGCGGTTCGCGCACGATCTGCACTACGGCCGCGTCGATCCCGATGCGCTCGGGTTCGAGCTTGGCCCGCGCGCCAGCGACCTGGACCTTCCCGCGCTGCTGGAACAGGCTCGCGCGCAAGGCTCGTTCGATCGGATGGTCGCTGCGCTGCGGCCGCCGTATCCGCAGTACGAGGCGCTGCGTGCGCAGCTGGCTCGCTATCGGACGTTGAAGGAGGTCAGCCTCGATCCGCTGGCGCTTCCCGCGCCGATCAAGCGAGGCAATCCGGTGCCCGACGCGACCGCGAAGGCGGTTGCCGCGTACCTGGTGCGCATCGGCTATCTCGAGCCGCGTGCGACCTTCCCCGAGATGCCGATCGATATGGCGTGGCTCGAGGAAGGCATCAGGCGCTTTCAGCAGCGCCAGGGCCTGGCGGTCGACGGCGTGATCGGAACGTCGACCCGCGCGGCGCTCCTGGTGCCGCAATCGTGGCGCCTGCGGCAGATCGAGCTGGCGCTCGAGCGGCTTCGCTGGATTCCGCCGCTCGACACGCCGCGCGCGATCGCGATCGACATCCCGATGTTCCGCGTATGGGCCTGGGATCGCACGCGCGGCTCGGCGCTGTCGACAGGCGTCATCGTCGGACGCGCCGTGAGGACGCAGACGCCCGTGCTGACAGGTGTGCTGCGCGAGATCATCTTCCGCCCGTACTGGAACATCCCGCGATCGATCCTGATCGGCGAGGTGCTGCCGCAGGCCGCGCGCGATCCGGCGTACCTCGAACGGCAGCAGATGGAGATCGTCGCCGGTGAAAGCGACAACGCGCCGGTCGTGGCGGCGACGGCGGACAACCTCGCGCGTCTCCGCGCCGGGCAGCTGCGGCTCAGGCAACGTCCCGGACCGCACAACTCGCTCGGGCTGATCAAGTTCATGTTCCCGAACGACAAGAGCGTCTACATGCACGGGACGCCGGCGCAGTCGCTCTTCGCGCAGGCGCGCCGCGATTTCAGCCACGGGTGCGTGCGGGTCGAGGATCCGGTGGCGCTGGCCGAGTGGGTGCTCGCGTCGCAGCCGTCGTGGGATCGCGACGCGATCGTGCGCGCGACACGGGGCCGTGACAACTACCACGTGGCAGTGACAGACCCCGTGCGGGTGATCCTGTTCTACACGACGGCCGTCGTCATGCCCGAGGATGGGACCCTGCGGTTCGCAGAGGACATCTACCGGCACGACGTGGCGCTCGATCGTGCCCTGGCCGCGCGGTGACTACCAGAACCGGACGCGGCCGGTGTCGACGTGGACGAAGTTCGACGCCGGGTAGTAGCCGACGCCGCCGCGCTTCAGCGCGAGCGCGGCACGCCGCAGCTGCGGCAGCGGGATGTCGGTGAGACGGATGTCGATCGCCTGTCCCTGCATGTGCAGGCTGCCGGCGGCGACCCCTTCGCTCTTCTGCCGCAGCATGGCGTTGGTGACCGGCGAGCGGTAGCCCGAGATGACCTCGAAGGATCGGCTCGACCCGGTCAGTCCCCTGATGCCGTGCAGCAGATCGAAGAGGCCGGGATCGATCGTGTGGATGTCGCCGGTCCTGAAATCGCGCAGGTACTGATTCAGAGTCCCGAGCGCATCGGGAAGGTACTCGCCGCGAACGAAGTACTCCACGTCCAGGCGTTCGCCGGTGTGGGTATGGAAGAACTTCAACGAGCGGTTCTCCATCGTCAGGGCCGACGCGATCGAGGGGGAGCACACCAGAGGGAGGGACGTGGCGACCAGGCGTACGAAGCCGCGGCGGGACAGCTCTTTCATGCGTCTTCCATTTCCTGCCGGCGGGTGGAACCAGGAAAACAGCCGGCAGACCTTCGACTGTAAACGAGACCCCGGCGCCGCTTCAACCAATTAATCCCAGAGGGCGCTTGGGTTGACGCCGCTGCGGCTCCTGTGGCGCTCGCGCTCGAAGCCGTGCCTGTCGTCCGCGCAGATTTCAACCTGACGCTCCTCGGGCGTGCGCCTAAACCGGCTGGCTTCGATGCCTACGGCGCCACGCCCTCGAAATCTGCGCTCCCTTCGGCACGGCTTCATGCTGCCGCCCATCGCGCGACGCCCAAGTCGCCCGCATCAGCGCCAACCCAAGCGCCTCAGAGCATAGTGCGCCCACGTATAGTTGTCCTGTGCCGCGTGGCGAGTACGAAGTGCTGACCGTGGCCGGGCGCGACGTGCCGGTCTCCAATCCGCGGAAGGTCCTGTTTCCCGAAGCGGGGTACACGAAGCTCGACGTGGCCCGGTACTACATGGCGGTTGCCGAAGGAGCGCTGCGCGGATCCGGGAATCGTCCGAACGTGCTGGTTCGCTATCCCAATGGCATCCACGGCGAGTTCTTCTTTCAGAAGCGTGCTCCCGAATCGCGGCCCGACTGGATTGAAGTGGCCGAGCTCGCGTTCCCTTCAGGACGCACGGCCGAAGAGATCGTGCCGCGCGACGCCGCCGCGCTCGTCTGGATGGCGAATCTCGGATGCCTCGAGCTCCATCCGCATCCGGTCAGGGCCGACGACCTCGATCATCCGGATGAGCTCCGCGTCGATCTGGATCCGGTGCCCGGCGTCGAGTGGGAACAGGTGCGTCAGGTGGCCGCCGTCGTGCGCGCCACGCTCGACGACTTCGGTCTCGCCGGGTGGCCGAAGACGTCCGGTTCGCGCGGCATGCACATCTACATCCGGATCCATCGGCGCTGGACGTTCGACGACGTGCGCCGCGCGGCGCTGGCGTTGGCGCGCGAGGTGGAGCGGCGTGCGCCGGCGCTGGCGACGAGCAAGTGGTGGAAGGAAGAGCGGCACGGCGTGTTCCTCGACTACAACCAGAACGCGAAGGACCGCACGATTGCCGGCGCGTACTCGATCAGGCCGCGTCCGGACGCCCGCGTGTCGACACCGCTTTTCTGGGACGAGATTGCCGACGCGAACCCTGCCGACTTCACGCTGACGACTGTTCCGGCGCGGCTCGCGCAGACAGGCGACCCGCACGCCGGGATCGACGATCGCCCGTGCTCGCTGGAATCGCTCCTCGAGCTGTCCGCCCGCCACGAGGCCGAAGGGCTCGGCGATGCACCGTGGCCGCCGCACTACCGCAAGCAGGCGGGCGAGCCGTCGCGCGTCGCGCCATCCCGTCGGCGGCGCACTGCTCCCGCGCCCGGAGGCGAAGCGCCGGCGTCAGCGACGCGCACGGCGCGCCGCCGCTCGCAGCATCCGCTCGTCGAGGTCGCTCGCGCGCGCCACAAGGAGGATGCGCTCGCGGGACTGGCGCGCTGGAAGAAGCGGCATCCCGAGGCGAGCCGCCACCTCGAGCCGGCCGACGTGCTGGTCGACGCCATGCGCGGCCGCTTCACGACGTGGACCCGCGTGCGCGTCAACCTGGAGCACGTTCCCGAAGCGCTGCGCCCCGCACAGGAGGCGCTCGATCCTGACGAGGACGTGAACGATTGGAGCGGCGTCAGCGCGGAGGGCGCCCCTCGCCGAAGATCTTCGCGAGCTCGTAAGGGGTCGTGACCTCGAGCTGATCGTACCGGCACTCGCGCGGCGGCTTGTCGGGCCGCCACCGCAGGAAGACGGCTGCGTGACGGAAGCGATCGCCCTGCATGTGGTCGTATTTCACCTCGCAGACACGCTCGATGCGCAGCGGTTCCCACGACAGATCCTTGCCCGCGCTCCAGCGGCTCTGTCCTCCGGGCATGCGCGTCGTCATCGTCTCGTCCACCACCGCCCAGTCGCGCCAGGGATGATCGTCGAGCGCACGCTCGCGCAGCGGCGCCAGCTCCGCGGCCAGCTCGCGGCGTCTCTCCATCGTGAACGACGAGGTGACGCCGACGTGGTGCAGCCGCCCCTCTCGATCGTAGAGGCCGAGCAGCAGCGATCCGATGAGCGTGCCACGACCCTTCTTGTGCCAGCGGAATCCGGCGACGACGCAGTCGGCCGTTCGCTCGTGCTTGATCTTGAACATCGCGCGCTTGCCCGGCTGATACACGGCCGACGCCGGCTTGGCGATGACGCCGTCGAGCCCCGCGCCCTCGAACTCGCGAAGCCAGCGCGCCGCGACCGCGCGATCGCGCGTCATCGGCGTCAGGTGCAGCGGTGGTTTCGCGCGCGCCAGCAGCTGCTCCAGACGGCGGCGGCGCTCCTCCTGCGGCGTCTCGCGGAGGTCCTCGTCGCCGACGGCCAGCAGATCGAAGGCGACGAACGACGAAGGGGTGTCGGCCGCCAGCTTCGCGACGCGCGACGCGGCAGGGTGCAGCCGCAGCTGCAGCGCGTCGAAGTCGAGGCCGTGCGCGGTCGCGACGACGATCTCGCCGTCGAGCACGCAGGGCGTCGTCAGGCGCGCGGCGAGCGCCTCGTGCAGCTCCGGAAAGTACCGGTCCAGCGGCCGCAGATCGCGACTCTGGATGTACACGTCGTCGGCGCCGCGGAACACGATCGCGCGAAAGCCGTCCCACTTCGGCTCGTACAGCAGGTCGCCCTCGTCCGGGAGCGCCGTGGTGAGCTTCGCCAGCATCGGCTCGATGGGCGGAGACAGCGGAAACGGGTCCTGTGCCATCGCCGCAGCGTACCAGACGTCGACCGCTTCATCGCGCTCGAGCGCCCGGGAACCTCGAGCGCACGGGGAGCTCGGTTATCCAGGATGCCCGTTCCGTGCAAGCCGCTGCGCATTGCTCGCGCAAATGGCCCGCACATCATCTGACACACGCGCGTCCTCGCTTCCCCGGGTCCAGAACTGCCGCGCGGCGTCCCGCGCATCGTCCCAGACATCCAGAGTGTCCGATGTGACGTTCGGTACCACGAACACACGCGGTGGCACCTGGCCGTCAGCGGTTGGCGCATACAGCATCGAGACCTGATCGAAGGCGGGCGCAAGCCGCGGAACGCGCTCTCCAGTGAAAAACAGGATGTTGTGCTGATGCCGATCGGTGTTTCCAATCAGTGCGCCAAACGCATCGAGCCAGCGAAGCCGCCGCGCATCTTCATCGGTCAGACGGCCAGCCTCCCTGAGCGACGACGCGGCACGCGCCCACGAGGCTGCGGGATCGTCGTGAATAGCCGCAAGGCTCAGGACTCCTATCCGTCCGCGCACTCCCACACGGTCGAAACGTTCGCTTTCGAGAAACCAATGCGACGGCGTGTCGAGCACGTTCGTGGGCGCCGTGGAAATTCCTCTCGAACCGACAACGTCGAGCGCGACCCCCTCCAGAATGAGCAGATCGCACCAACGCCTCGCAACCACGTCGGTCGTCCCTCCGCGCGCGGCGAATTTGACCAGCATGTGCCGTCCGTCGACGAGCACGCCGAACTTCGGCCGCTCGCCTCCGGCCGATGAACCTGGGGGATCTCCAGCGATCGTGGCGCTGGCCAGCGCCGGGTAATCGTTGCGGGTTGCGGAGACAGCCGCCGGCGCTTGCCATCGCGCGAAGGATTCGTCGCCGACGATGAGGTTTCCAGGAAGGTCCTCACCTCGACGTGACATCGCGATCAGGATGTGATGATCGGACCAATCGGTCAGTCGCGGCGGGAGCCGAAGGTCGCCATGAGCGGCGGCGAAGTACCGCCCCAGGAATCCCGAAGGGCGCGCGTCGGCGAGCTCAATCGGCAGGCCGGCTGAAACCCTGCCGGCAGGCATCCAGACCGACTGGCGCGCCGCAAGCGTCATCAGCTCGCCCGCGGATTCCGCCGCGCCCGTGGCCGTGATCCGGAACACAGGAAAGCGCGAGCTGTCGAGCCCCGGCCACTGCTGGCGCAACCCGTAGCGGGTCGCCGGACCGCGACCGATCCGGACAACATCCGGGGAGCTCCGCACCATGCGCATGAGCGTCGGGGGAGAGACACCGAGACGCTCCCGGAGCTCGGCCGCAGCCAGTACTCCGCGGCTCAGCTCCGTTGATACGCCAGACATGAAACGATTATACGTCGACTAGAAACAAAGAATAGCTTAGATAATGGCTAGTTCGTTGGGTTTTTGAAACGATTATTGAAATGATTTTGAAACGATATTGAGGCACGCGGGCCGAGGTCGCCGTGAGCGCCAGTCATGTTTGTCTGCGAGGCGGTTCCCGTACAATGCTGAGATGTCGACAGCACTTCGCCGTCTCCTGGGTACTCTCGCGCTGGCGGCTCCGCTGGCAGTCGCCGCGTGCCAGTCCCGTCCTGCCTCTTCGCCCGCGCCCGCGCCTGTGTCCGACGATGTCTGGGCTGTCGTGGACGGCCGTGAAGTCCACCGCGACGATGTCGAGAAGGCGTACCGGCGCACCGTGCAGCCGAACCAGCCGATCTCCGACGACGAGGCGTTGAACGCGAAACTGGGCCTGCTCGACCAGGTGATCCTGGAAGACATCATGCTGGCCCGTGCGCGCGAGCTGAAGATCGAGGTGCCCGAGTCGGAAGTCGACACCGCATTCAACGAGGGCAAGAAGAACATCCCCGACGCCGCTTTCAACCAGGAGCTGACGGCGCGCAACCTGACGGCGGCCGACATGCGCGACGGCGTGCGCCGCGAGCTGACGGCCCGCAAGGTGATCGAGCAGGAGGTATCGTCGAAGATCGCCGTCACCGACAAGGACGTCGACGACTTCTTCCAGGCGAACAAGGCGCAGTTCAATCTCCCCGAGGACGGCTACCACATCGCGCAGATCGTCGTCACCGGGGTCAAGGAGGCGCAGATCACCAACCGCACCGGCGACGATGCGACGACGCTGCAGGCGGCGACCGCGAAGGCGCAGATGCTGATGGAGCGCCTGAAGGGTGGAACGCCGTTCAACGAGCTCGCGATGGACTACTCCGAGGATCCGGAGTCGGCCCCCCGCGGCGGTGACGTCGGGCTCGTGCCGGTGTCGGCGCTCAAGCAGGTGCCGCCGCAGCTCCGCGACGCGGTGGTGAAATCGCAGCCGGGTACCGTCAACATGGTCGGCATGGAAGGCGGCTACACGATCGTGGCGCTGGTGGCGAAGCAGCCGGCGGGGCAGCGCGACCCGAGCATGCCCGAGGTCCGCAAGAGCATCGAGGATACGCTCCGCGGCCGGCGCGAGCAGCTGCTGCGCAACGCCTACATCGAGGCGCTCCGCAACAAGGCCGCCATCGTCAACCACCTCGCGCGGCGCATCGCCGATTCCCAGGGGAAGCTGCCGCCGAGCCTCTCGCTCGCGGCCCGGCCGTAACGGCCGGCCGCGCGAGCCTGCTCCGCCGGCCCGGCTCGATGGTCGGCGCCCTCGATACAATCGAGTGAGCGATGGTTGTCACCCGGAGCGATTCCGCGCATCTCTCACGCAGCGACATCGTGCGGTCCGAGTACGCCGACCTGGTGCGCCAGGCGGCGACCGGAGAGGCCGCGGCGATGGAGCGTCTGCTGCTGCGTGCGCAGGAGGTGGCGTACCGGTTCAGCCTGCTGGTCTGCGGCCATCCGGAAGACGCCGAAGACGTCATGCAGGATGCGCTGCTGAACACCTACCGGCACGTGTCCCGGATCAAGGACCCCGACGCCTTCCGGACGTGGCTGTATCAGACGGTCCGCAACGCCTGCCTGATGAAACGCCGCCGCCGGGTCGACGAGCCGAAGCACATGGCGTCGATCGATCAGGCCGGCGACAGGAAGCACGACGTCGCGGCGCTCGACGTGGCCGATCGGGCGCGGCCCGCCGACCAGCAGCTGATCGAGGCCGACGCGGTGGCGCGGCTGCGCGAGGCGCTCGCCACGCTGCCGCCGCGCTATCGGATCATCGTCGTGCTGCGCGAGATGGAAGGGCTGTCGACACGCGAGGTGGCGGCGGTCACCGGCTTCTCGGAAGCGAACGTCAAACAGCGGCTGCACCGCGCGCGCATGATGCTGCGCAAGGCGCTGGAGAAGGTATGACCGACAGCTCGACGCCGCTCGACTGCGCTGCCGTCCTCGGCACGATCTCCGCGTACCTCGACGGCGAGCTCGACGCGCTGACGTGCGACGCCATCGAACGCCACTGCGAGGAGTGCGAGAGCTGCGCCTCGGTCGTGGCCGGCCTTCGCGAGACGATTGGCCTCTGCCATCGGGCCGCGGGCGTGTCGATCCCCGACTCGGTCCGGCGGAAGGCGCGCGCCAGCATCGACGCGCTGCTGCGCGAGCAGCGATAGAGATATATCTGAAAGGGCTCTAACTCTTCGAGACGGCGAGCTCGGGCAGCGGCTCATGATCCGGCGCGGCGCGGCCGCCAGGCATGCGCACCTCGATTGTCGTCCCTTCCGGTGAAGAGGAGGCGATCCGGATCGTCCCGCCAAACAGCCGCACGACCTCGTGGGCGATCGCGAGGCCCAGGCCGGCGCCGCCGGTCCTGCGGTTGCGCGATCGTTCCACGCGGTAGAACCGCTCGAAGACCCTCGCACGGTCGGCCTCCGGGATGCCCTGTCCGGTGTCCGACACCCGCAGCAGCGTGTGCGCGCTGGTCCAGTTCGTCCCGCCTGCCTCCTCGACATCCGCCGAGATGGTCACCGAACCGCCCGGCCGATTGTATTGAACGGCGTTGCGCACGATGTTGTCCACGACGCGCGTCAACAGCACGCGATCGGCGTAGATGAGCGCGTCGTCCATCGGGCGGATGTCGAGGGTGACATTCCGCTCGCGCGCGAGGGGCGCCATGGCAGCCGCCACTTCGCGGACCAGCGGCTCGAGGGGAACGTCGGTCGCCCCGACCACCTGTCCCTCCTGCGCGCGGACGAGGATCATGAGCTGTTCGGTCATGTCGGCGAGCTGCCGGATGCGGTCGCGCACGACCACCAGGCTCTCCCGGTAATCGTCGGCGCCGCGAGGGCGCTTCAGCGTCACCTCGATCTCGCCCAGCATGGCGGTGAGCGGGCTCCGCAGCTCGTGAGACGCGTCGGCGGCGAAACGCTGGTTCGCGAGAACCGACCCGTGCAGCCGCTCGAGCATCTCGTTCAGCAGCGCCGTCATCCGTCCGAGCTCATCGTCGGCCGGCGGAGAGTCGATGCGGGCGGAGAAGTCGCCTTTCGCGATCTGCGCCGCGCGTTCGGTGACGTGGGCCACCGGCTTCAGCGCACGCGTCGCGAGCGCGTAGCCGACGGCGCCGGTCACGGCCAGACCGACGAGCGACACGGCGGCCAGCAGCCACGCGAGACGCGACAGCGTGGCGAGCAGCGGTTCGGTGAAGAGCCCGACGGCGACGACGTAGGCCTGATCGTCGTTGCGGGTGGTCAAGGCGATCATCCGCGCCGGCCGGCCGCCGGCGTCGACGGTGAAGACCGGCGCGTGCCCCTCCAGCGCGGCGCGCAGCCGCTCGGGCGAGACGAGCGGTCCGATCGGCCCGAGCAGGCTGGACTGGCTCAGCATCCGTCCGCCGCTGTCGTACAGCTGCGCGAACTTGCCGGCAAACGTTCCGACGACCTCCGTCGCCGGGAACTCGTGAAAGTGGACCCCCGCTCCGCCGTCCACCGCCGATGCGAGCTCGGTCCCGGCCAGCGTGCGCAGCTGCGCATCGAGGTCGGCGATCAGAAACGCCCTGGCACCCACGTAGATGGCCACCGAGGTCATCGCCAGCACACACCCGAATGCGGCGGTCCACTGCAGCGTCAGCCGTGCGCGAAAGGAGAGACTGCGCATGCGCGCTCATCCAGCCGACGGACTCTTCAGCATGTAACCGAGCCCCCTGATCGTCTGAATCAGCGTGCCGCGAACTCCGGCTGCCGTCAACTTGCGGCGCAGATAGCCGACGTACACGTCGGCCACGTTGGAGAACGGATCGTACTCGCCGCCCCAGACGTGATCGGCCAGCTGCGTGCGCGAGACGATCGTCTCGGCCCGCCGCATCAGGTACTCGAGCAACCGGTACTCGGTGGCGCTGAGGTGCAGCTCCTGGCCTCCGGCCGCCACGCGGTGGGTTTCGAGGTCCATCACGAGAGGACCGTAGGTGAGCGTCGCGCTCGTCGCGCGCGACCGGCCGCGGCGCGTCAGCGAGCGGAGCCTCGCCAGCAGCTCGTCGAACGAGAACGGCTTGATCAGGTAATCGTCGGCGCCGATGTCGAGCCCGTGCACGCGGTCGGCGACGCTGTCGCGCGCGGTGAGCATCAGTACCGGCGTGTCGACGCCGCTCTCGCGCAGGCGGCGGCACAGCGTGAAGCCGTCGGTGCCGCCGGGCAGCAGGATGTCCAGCAGGATGGCGTCGTATTCCGTTCCCGACGCGTACTGCTCGGCGGCCTCCGCGTCTTCGGCCAGATCGACCACGTGGTTCTCCTCGCGCAGTCCACGGAGCAGGAAGCGGCTGATCGTAGGGTCGTCTTCGACGAGCAGCAGGTGCACGATGCCATTCTAGTCGTCGTCCTTCCGCCCGGCCCGCGACTCGATCAGCTCGTAGAGGGTCGGCAGAACGATCAACGTGAGCAGAGTTGACGTGACGATGCCGCCGATGACGACGGTGGCGAGCGGACGCTGGACCTCGGCGCCGGCGCCGTGCGACAGCGCCATCGGGATGAATCCGAACGACGCGACGAGCGCCGTCATCAGCACCGGCTTCAATCGCGTCGAGGCCCCGGTCAGGATGGCGTGCCGCAGCTCCGCCCCGTCGGCGCGCAGCCGGTTGACCGCGGCGACGAGCACCACGCCGTTGAGGACCGCCACCCCGAAGAGGGCGATGAAGCCGACCGAGGCCGAGAGGTTCAGATTCAGCTGCCGCAGCCAGAGCGCCGCGATCCCTCCGACCAGCGCGAAGGGCACGTTCATGATGACGAGCGCCGCCTGGCGGATGCGGCCGAACGTCACGAACAGCAGCAGGAAGATGATCGCAAGCGACAGCGGGATCACGAACGTCAGCCGCCGCATGGCGCGCTGCTGGTTTTCGAACTGGCCGCCCCACGCGACGTGGTAGCCGGTGGGCAGCGGCACGCGCGCGGCCACTTCGTGTCGAGCCTCGGCCACGAAGCTGCCGATATCGCGACCGCGGACGTTGGTCTGCACGACGAGGCGTCGCTCGGCGTTCTCGTGGGTCACGGTCTCGGGCCCTTCGATCTCGCGCAGCTGCGCGACCGACGAGATCGGCACGCGTTCTCCGGCGGGCCCGGTCAGCACGAGGCTGCCGATGGCGGCCGCGTCTGCGCGCAGGCGTTCGGGATACCGGACCACGACCGGGAAGCGCCGTGCGCCGTCGAGGACTTCGGTGGCGACGATGCCGCCGACCGCGGTCTCGACCACATCGCGCACGTCGGTCACGTCGAGGCCGTAGCGCGCCATGCGGGCGCGGTCGATGCCGAGCTCGATCTGCGTCGCGCCCGACAGCACCTCGACCTGCAGATCGGCGGCGCCCCGGACGCGTGCGAGCGCCTGGCGCACCCGCTCGCCGAGCCGTTCGAGCTCCGACGCGTCCGGTCCGAAGATCTTGACCGCGACGTCCGCCTTCACGCCCGACACCACTTCGTCCAGCCGCATCGCCATCGGCTGCGTGAAGTTGAACGTGACGCCGGGCACCTCCTGGAGCGCGGCGGCCATGGCGTCGATCAGCGCCTCTTTCGTGCGGTGGCTCTGCCACTCGCCGGCGGGGTGCAGCAGAACGTACACGTCCCCCTGGTAGATGGACATCGCTTCGGTGGCGACGTCGGGACGGCCGATCTTGGTGACGACCCGGCTCACTTCGGGGAACGAGCGGACGACCTTCTCCACCTGCGTCGAGATGGCGACCGATTCCTCGAGCGACACCGACGGCAGCTTGCGGGTCTCGATCAGGATCGATCCCTCATCCAGCTTCGGCATGAACTCGGTCCCGAGGAACGGGACCGAGGCGATCGCGCCCGACACCAGCACGAACGCCGCCCCGAGCGTCCGCCAGCGATGATGCATCGCGCCCGCCAGATGGCGGCCGTACCGCGCCCGCACGGCGGCGAACCAGGAGTCTTCGTGCTCCCTCTGCGGCTTCAGCACGTAGGACGCGAGCACCGGGACCGCGGTCAGCGAGAGCAGGAGCGATCCGAGGAGCGCGGAGCAGACGGTGATCGCCATCGGCTGGAACATCTTTCCTTCGAGCCCCTCGAGCGCGAAGATCGGGATGTACACCGCGACGATGATCAGCACGCCGAACAGGATCGGCCGCGCCACCTCGGTCGCCGCGGCCGTCGCGCGGCGGACGGAGCGGTGCTGCGCCGTTTCGTCCGGCGGGCCGTGATCGTGGACGTCGTGCCCGTGCCGGACGAAGTTCTCGATCATGACGACCGCGCCGTCGACGATGAGGCCGAAGTCGATGGCGCCGAGCGACATGAGGTTGGCCGATACGCCGAAGATCCGCATGCCGATGAAGCCGACCAGCATCGACAGCGGAATCACGGCGGCCGTGACCAGCGCCGCCCGCACGTTCCTGAGGAAGACCAGCAGCACCACGACGACGAGGATCGATCCCTCCAGGAGGTTCCTGCGCACCGTCTGCGCCGTGCTGTCGATGACCTCGGTCTGGTCGTAGAACGGAACGATCGTCATGCCCTTCGGCAGCGACTGGACGATCTCCGCGATCCGCGCCTTCACCTGTTCGGCGACGGTCTTCCCGTTCTCGCCCTTCAGCATGATCACCATGCCGGCGACCGTCTCGCCGCGGCCGTCCCGTGTCACCGCTCCCTGCCGCGGCATCGGCGCCTGCTGCACCGCCGCCACGTCTCGCACGAGCACCGGCACGCCGTCGGCGGAGCTGAGCACGACGTTCTCGATGTCGGCCTCGGAGCCCGCGAGGCCGACGCCGCGCACCGTGTAGCGTTCGCTCCGGTGTTCGATGAAGCCGCCGCTGAACGACGCGTTGTTCGCCTGGATCGCGTGGTACACCTGGCCGAGCGTGAGACCGTACCGATCGAGCTGCCCCGGATCGACGACCACGTGGTACTGCCTCGTCAGGCCGCCCCACGAGTTGATCTCGCTCACGCCGGGAACCGACCGGAGGCGCGTGCGCATGTCCCAGTCGTGCACCGTCTTGCGCTCCATGGGGTCGATCGCGTCCCCCTCGACGAGATACTGATAGATCTCGCCGAACGCCGTCGCCACCGGCCCCAGCGTCGGAGCCAGCCCTTCGGGCAGCCGGCTGCGTGCTTCGAGCAGCCGCTCGTTGACCAGCTGCCGTGCGAAATAGGGCGCCACCGAGTCGCTGAAGACCACGGTCACCATCGACAGCTCGAACTTCGAGACCGAACGCACTTCTTCGGCGCCTGGCACACCCATCAACGCGGTTTCGATCGGATAGGTGACCCGCTGTTCCACCTCGGTCGACGTGAGACCTGGCGCGTCGGTGATCACGACGACCTGGTTGTTGGTCAGATCGGGGAAGGCCTCGACCGGCAGCTCGCGATACGCGACGATGCCGGTGAGGGCGAGCGCGGCCACGCAGAGCAGCACGAACAGCCGCTGCCGCAGTGCCAGTGCCACGAAGCGTTCGACGAGACCCACGTCCTACTCCCCGTGATCCGAGCTCTCGAGCAGTTCCGACTTCAGGATGAACGCGCCGCCGGTGACGACCTGTTCGCCCTCGTTCAGACCGCGCCTGACCTCCAGCAGACCGTCGCGCTCGCTCCCCGGCTCGATCGTCACCGGGCGGAAGCGGTCTGGCGTGTCGCTGACGAACACGGTGGCGCGGCCGTCGACCATCTGCAGCGCCGAAGAGGGGACGGCAACGATCTCTCGCGGATCGCCTTCGCCGACCTGCACCGTCGCGTACATTTCGGGCTTCAGCCGCCCGTCGCGGTTCGGCACCTCGCTGCGGATCGTCACCCGCCGCGTCTTTGGATTCACCGTTTCGCCGATGTAGGTGACCGTTCCGACGAACGGGTCGTTCGGGTACGCCGCGACCCGAACCGTGACGGGTCGGCCTGCCTGCGCGGCGGCGAGATGCCCCTCGTCGAGCTCGGCGAGCACCCAGATCGTGCTCAGATCCGACACGACGAACATCGGCGAACCGGGATTCACCGCCGTGCCCTGCGTCACGAGCCGTTCGAGGACGACCCCGGCAAACGGACTCCGCACCGGTATCTGCTCGCCGTGCTCTCCGGTCGGATCGTCGCCGTTGGTGATGCCGAGGTGCTCCAGCTCTTCTTCGGCGCGCCGCACTTCGGTGCGCCCCATGTTCAGCGACTCCTCGGCCACCACCTTGTCGGCCTGCGCCCGCTGGAGCTCCTGCCGCGAGATCGCCTGGTCGGCAATCAGCCGCTCGGCGCGCGCGAGCGCGTCGCTGGCATATCGCAGTTCCGTCAGCAGACGCCGTTCGTCGGCCTTCGCCTTGCGGTAGCCGGCCCACGCGTCGTGGACCGTGTGGCTGTGCAGGCTCGCGAGGAGCTGTCCCGCGCGCACGCGGTCGCCGATCTGCACGCTGACGCTGACGACGATGCCGTCGGCGAGCGAGCCGATGCGGGCGGTCCGCGCTTCGTTGAGCGCGACGATGCCCGGTGCGTCGACCGTATCGGTGCGCAGGATGCGCCGCGCCGGTTCGATCGTGATGCCCGCACGGCTGCGCGCCGTCTCGTCGAGCACGATGACCGCGGGGGGCGCCGCCGCGGCGGCATCCTGGGCCGGCGCTTCCGCGGGCGCCGAGCGGCAGGCGGCGGGTCCCGCCGCCAGGAACGCGACGCCGAGGAGGTGGGCAGCGCTGGCTCGATGGATCACGGGATGATCTCCTGCGCGACGGCGAATCGGGCGTCGATCGCGGCGATGTAGGCGTCGATGGCAACGGAGAGCGCCTCGCGGCGGACGTCGGCGTAGATGCGCTCGGCGTCGACGAGCTTCAGCACGTCGGTCGCTCCCTCGCGAAACATCGCCTGTGCCGCGTTGCGGACCCCTTCCGCCGGCGCGAGAAGGTCGAGCCGGACGCGCGACGCGCTGTCGGCAAGGGCCGCCGCGGCGGCGACCGCTGCCTGGGCGTCGGCGACGGCACGTGCCTCTGTCGCGGCGTGATCGAGCTCCGCGGACCGCACCGCCGCCTGTGCGAGCGCGCGGGCCTGTCCATTGCGATCGAACAGCGGAATGGCGATGGCGATACCGGCAATCGCGGTGTTCTGGCCCTGCGTGCGCTTGTACCCTCCGGTGACCGCCGGGTCCGGAATCTGCCGCTGCCGCTCGAGCGCCGATCCGGCGCGGGCGCGCTCCACGCGTGCCAGCGCCAGCCGCACGTCCGCGCGACCGCTGACGGCGAGCCGCAGGTCGGCGTCGCTCAGGTGTGGGGGAGCAAGCGGCTCCGGCGCCACGAGCTGGCCGGGCAGGAGCGGCGTCGTCGCGCCGACGAGCGTCCCGAGATCGCTCAGCGATCGGGCCAGTTCAATCGTCGTGCGTGTGACTTCGGCCGACATGCGCGCCGCTTCCGCCTCGAACCGGAGCAGGTCCGAACCGGGCGCGTAGCCTTCCTCGACCCGGCGGCGCATCGTCGCCACGAGAGTGGCCATGCCGTCGCGCTGTGCCGCGAGCGTCTCCAGCCCGTCGCGCGCGCGGACCGCGCGCATATAGGCGTGCACCGTGTCGATCGCAATCTGGCGCTCGACCGACTGGACGAGGAGCTCGGAAACCGTCCGATCGGCGATGGCGACATCCTGGCGTCTGGCGCGCTTGCCTCCCAGTTCGAGCGGCTGCGTGATGACCGCGAAGATGTCGGGGTTGGGGACCAGCGGCGCCTGGCCGCCAAGGTTCTCGCCCCTGATGTCGACCGCAGGGTTGAGGGGACGGCCCGCCAGCGTCGCGGCACGCGTGGTGCCCTCGAGGATGGCCGCCGCGCTGGCGCGCACGGGAGACTGCACGCGCGCGCGGTCGACCGCTTGCGCGATCGTGAGCGCGGGAGCAGGCGGCGGGGGAGCTTGAACCGGGGCACCGGCTGCGAGGGCCAGCGCCAGGACCGTACCGACCATACGTTCCACTGTAGGAGCGGGCGATGAGAACCAGATGAGAGCGTTGCTCGTCGCTCTAGAATGCAGAGGTGAAGAGATCGCGTACGATTCGCCTGGCTCTCGTCGGCATGGTCGTCCTGGCGCTTGCCATCGGCCGTGTCGTCGAGCTCCGTCGAACATCCGACCCGCTGCCCGGCGCCGCGAACGGCACCGCCTCCACCCACAGGCTCGATGTCGAGCAGATGCTGCTGGACCTGGATGTTCTCGCATCCAACCGCTTCGAGGGGCGGGCGACAGACACTGCCGGCGGTCAGCTTGCGGCCGAGCTCATCACGACGCGCCTGCGCGAGCTCGATCTGTCGGCGCTGGACGGCCAGCTCCAGCAGCCCTTCACGTTCGTGCATCGCAGCATCCGGGCGCTCTGGCGGCGCAATCGCCCCTTCACCAAGACGTTCACTGGCGCTCGCAATGTCGTCGGGTACGTGCCGGGCACGACCCGCCCCGACGCCTTCATCGTCGTCTCGGCGCATTTCGATCACCTGGGCGTGATTGGAGGGCGCGTCTATCCGGGAGCCGACGACAATGCCTCGGGAGTGGCGGCGCTGCTCGCCATGGCCGCGTACATCCACGCGCATCCCGGGAAGCACTCGATTCTGTTCGCGGCGTTCGATGCGGAAGAACTGGGACTGCGGGGATCGCGAGCGTTCGTCGAGCAGCTGCCGTTTCCGCGCGATCGGCTCAGGGTCGACATCAACGTCGACATGATCGGCCGCAGCGATGGCGGCCCGCTGTTCGTCGCCGGCGTCCAGCACACGCCGTCACTGCGCCCCATCGTCGAAGCGGCGGCCGCGACGGCGACGATCCCGATCCGGCTTGGTCACGACCGTCCGATGTACCTGACCGGCCTGATCGCCGATTGGACGCACGCGTCCGATCACGGATCCTTTTACGATGCCGGGGTGCCGTTCCTGTACTTCGGGGTCGAGGACCACGAGGACGTGCACCAGCCGACAGACACGCCGGACCGGATCGATCGCGCGTTCTACGTCGGGGCCGCGGAGGCGGTGCTGTCGACGGTCCTTGCCGCCGACGCGCGATTGCCGTAGCGCCGCGGCCAGGGCCTCAGAAGCGATGCGTGTACAGCACCTTCGAGGCGACGCGGCGATCGAGCGTCGCGAAGCGGTCGAGCAGCGGATCGTCCACCCAGTTGTGGGTGTAGACGAAGTACACGTCGCTGCCGGGCCGGAGAATCCAGCGGAAACGCGACTGCCATCCGAGGACCGTGCTCACCGAGTCGTACTGGATGTTGTTCACCAGCGCGATGAACGGGGTGAACTGCGTTTCGCCCACGACGCGGAAGAGCCGCGTTTCGAACTCGCCCTCCGCCAGATCGACCCGGTTCCACTCGGCCGCCGTGTAGACGATCAGTCCTGGACGTGCGCGCAGCGTGAGGTTCACGGCGGCGCTGCGCTTGGTGCCCGAGTAGAAGCCGCCGGTCTCGAGCGTCGTGCTGAGCGCCAGCGTGCGGCGGTTGGCCGTCGACCCGACGAACTTGACGCTCGTCGTGTCGTACTCGGCGCCGAGCGGCAGCGTGATGCCGCGGCTCGGTGTGAACGGCTCGTCGAGCCGCTCGCGGTTCGCCGATACGGTCACCGAGAACGAGTCCTGCGACTGGAAGCTGACGTCGAATACCTTGAAGTCCCACGAGCGGGACAGCACGCCGTTGTCGAGATCGGTCTGCACGTCGAGCGCCGCGCTGAAGGCATACCGTCGCACGACGCGGCTGCCGCGCGGGCGCGGGCCGTACTCCACGCTCGGCTGGTAGCGGCGATAACCGCGGCGCGTGACGAACCCGATGGCTGGATCGAACTGCCTGTCGACCTGCCGCGACGACATCTGCAGGTTCCAGAGATCGTTCGGCATTGCCGCGTTCAGCCCGAACGCGTTCGCGTCGTCTCCGTCGGGGTTCGTCGTGCGGAGGAAGTAGCCGCTCGTCTCGAGGTTCTGCGATCCGCGGAAGCGCGAGGTGGCGAGGCGGAAATCGGCTCCGGCGGTCTGACGGGCCGGCAGCACGCTGCCGTGCGGATCGCGCCGCGTGTAGATGCCGCCGAAGTACGACTGTGCGAGGATGCGGCGCCGGACGCGCGCGACGGTGAGCTCCTCGCCGATCGTCGGCTCCTCCTCGCCGGTCCTGACGTGCAGGAAGCCGACGTCCTGGCGGCCCATCTGTCCCGTGAGCTTCGCGCCGTAGTTGATCGGCTGCGGGGTGCCGGCCGCCGTCAGGCCGATCCGGCGGCTGAAGAACGGGTTGACGATCAGGTCGCCGCTGAGCGGGCTGCCGAACGCGAAGTACGGCGCGCCGTCGAGGAAGAAATCGCGCTTCTCGGGAAAGAACAGCGAGAAGCGCGTGAGGTTCACCTGCCGCTGATCGACCTCCGTCTGCGCGAAGTCGGTGTTCACCGTCAGGACGCTGCGCAGGCCGGGCGTGGGGGAGTAGAAGACGTCGACGCCGACGTCGTTGTCGCGGTGGAAGCCCTGCTGTCCGCGGCCCGGGAACGACTCGCCCATCACGAGCGCGTACGGCTTCACATCGAGGCCAAGCCCCTGGCTGACGTTGCGGATGCCGGTGACGAGACCGGCGTTCGTCATCCGGCGCAGTCCCTGGTTGCGCGCCCATCCCATCCAGATGCTGTCCTCGTTCTTGCGCCGCACGGTCCGCTGGAAGTTGATCCCCCACGAGTCGCTGTCGGGATCGAAGTTCAACGATCGGAACGGGATCTCGATCTCGATCGACCAGCCGATCGCGCTCCGGTGCACGCGCGCGTTCCAGATGCCGTCCCACTGGCGGTTGTCGATCCCGCCGCCCATCAGCGAGTCGCCCATCAGCCCCGAGGGGTTCATCTCGAAGAAGTAGCCCGACTGCGCGTCGAGGAACGTGTCGATCGTCCACATGAAGCGGTCGTCCGAGGACAGGAACTCGTCGCGGCGCCGCTGATAGCCGAGCCACTTGTCCGGCTCCGAGTCGAAGCAGAGCACGCCGATGTACAGCGCCCGCTCGTCGTAGACGATGCGGACTTCGGTCTGTTCGGTGGCCGGCGTGCCGTTGGCCGGATCGATCTGCACGAAGTCGGTCGCCGGCGTCGCCGTCTGCCACAGCTCCTCGTCCAGGCGCCCGTCGAGCGCGACGCGCTGCGCCTCGGTCAGGCGGACCGCGGTCATCGTCCGCCGCGTCGGCGGCTGGGTCTGGGCGAACAGCGCCGGCACGAACGTCACGAGACCGGCGACACAGGCGACGAGAAGACGGAAGTGTTGGAGAATCATGGCCGGCTCCGGCGAGCGATGGCATCCGGCCTCGGACCGGAGTCGCGATCTTAACGCGATCTTAATGTCTCCGCATCCGGGCTCCGGGAGGACGTTCAGGCATGACCATCATCGCGCCCGACATCAGCTGCTTCGACCTCGAGTTCCAGGGGCTGCGGCGGATCATCGCCACCGCCTTCCTGCACGGCTCCGACGGCATCGCGATCGTCGATCCCGGACCGTCCACCACGTTGCCGGTGTTGCGGCGTCACCTGCAGGCATCGGGTGGATCGATTGCCGACGTCTCGGCGCTGCTCGTCACCCATATCCACCTGGATCACGCGGGAGCAGCCGGCACGCTGGTCCGCGAGAACCGGCGGATCAAGGTCTACGTGCACGAGGTCGGTGCTCCGCACCTCGCCGATCCCGCGAAGCTGCTCGCCAGCGCCGGCCGGTTGTACGGAGACCGCATGCAGGAGCTCTGGGGCGAGGTGCTGCCGGTACCGGCGGAGGCCATCGTCGCGCTGAAAGGGGGCGATCGGGTCGACGCCGGCCGCCGGTCGTGGGAGGTGGCCTATACGCCCGGACACGCGTCACACCACGTCTCGTACTTCTCGCCGGACGTCGGGCTGGCGTTCGTCGGCGACACCGCCGGGATTCAGGTGACGCGCGGCGGCTTCGTCCTGCCGCCGACACCGCCGCCCGACATCGACATCCCGAAGTGGCTGGAGAGCCTCGCCGCGATCGAGCGCTGGCATCCCCGCTCGCTCTTCCTCACGCACTTCGGCCTGGTCGACGAGGTGCCGACGCACCTGGCGGACGTGCGCGATCACCTGGAGCTCTTCGACCGCCTGGCGCGCGAGGCGATGACGCGGATTGCCGATCCGGCCGGACAGGAATCATGGTTCGTCGAGCAGGTGCGCGCCCGCGTCGCACGACGCCTTGGCCACGCGGATCTGCAGTCATACGAGCTCGCCGGACGCTTCGACTTGAACTGGAAAGGGCTCGAGCGCTACGTCAGGAAGAAATTGACGATTTGACGATTTGACGATTTGACGATTTGGCGACTTGACGATTTGGTGAGTCGACGATTTGGTGAGTCGACGATTTGGTGAGTCGACGATTTGACGACGTCACCAGTTCACCAGTTCGACGACCGGAGCGGCCCGCTCCGCGACCTGCTCCGCCGGCTGCGGCCGGCGACGCGGATCGACGAGCAGACGCAGCGCGAGCCCCTGGCGTCCGCCCGACCGCGTGGGAGGCTGGATGCGGTAGACAGCGGAGAGCAGCCGTCCCTGCCGCAGCGACTCCGGCAGGTCCTGGCAGTGCCGGGCGTCCCGTTCCAGCTGGAACTGGACGAGGCGAAAGCGGGAGATCGCTATCGGCGCATGACACTCGACGAACACGCCGTACTCGCTGACGTCACGCGTGGTGACGGTCGCAAACCGGGTGGAGCCGCGCTGATCCTTCCAGGTCAGGCGTGCCGGCAACATCATCGGGACTCGAACGGCCGCGCGCATGTTCGGCGTCGTTCGCGGTGAAGAAGCGGCCCGGGCTAGGGTCACGAGGGTCTCCGAGAGTATGGCGGTCCCGGCTCCGTAATCAGGCCGCCGCCCCGATTCACCTCGCTCGAAGGATGTTGCTCGCCCTTCGCCCAGGGTACGCCGGCCGACGCGGCTCATGCGGAAACGCTGACCGCTGTGTGGATTTGACCACTTCAGATAACAACTTCCAGGCCCATCCGTTGTCGATAATGTGTCCGACCTGTCGGTAAGCTTGTTAAATCACTGTGATATATAGACTTAAATAGACCTGCACAGAACGACTTCAAGATGCAGTTTTTGTGCAAGAGAGGATACTTTGTATCCAATTCGGCGCGCTTGTGGATACTTGGTATTCATGAAATGTCCGGCTGAAGCCGGACACTACATCGCCAAACCCGCAGTTTTGCTAGTCCGGCTGAAGCCGGACGCCACGTCGGATTATTACGTCCGGCTGAAGCCGGACGCCACGTCGGATTATTACGTCCGGCTGAAGCCGGACGCCACGTCGAGCTCCGGCTCCGTGCGGGTGTCGATCCCCAACCGACGGAGCTTCAGGTACAGACCGCGGCGGGTCAGGCCGAGCATCCGGGCCGCTTCGGAGATGTTGCCGACCGATTGGTGCAGCGCCTCCTGGATGAAGTCGCGCTCCACCTCCTCGACCGCCGACGCCAGCGTCTGACCGGCGCGGCGGGTACGCCGTCGCACCGCCGGCGCCGCCGAGAGCTCCCCCTCGAGCCGCGTCGTCAGCAGCTCGGGAGAGAGGTGCGTGGCGTCGATTGTCCGTCCTGGCGCGCTCATCGCCACCAGCCGCTGGATCTCGTTCTTCAGCTGCCGGACGTTTCCCGGCCACCAGTACTGCGCGAACAGGTCGAGGACGTCGGACCCGAGCGAGACGTCCGGTTTTCCCAGCCGCTCGGCCGCTTCGCGCAGGAACAACGTCGCCAGGTGCGGGATCTCCTCGCGACGCTCGCGGAGCGGCGGCACGTGGATGCGGATGACGCTCAGGCGGTAGTACAGATCCTCGCGGAAGCGCCCCTCGGCCACGCGCTGCTCGAGATCGGCGTTGGTCGCGGCGATGACACGCACGTCGACCTTGATCGGCCGCGAGTCGCCGACCGGCATGATCTCCGACTGTTCGAGGAACCGCAGCAGCTTGGGCTGCACGTCGAGCGGCACGTCGCCGATCTCGTCGAGAAACAGCGTGCCGCCGACCGCCGATCGGATGACGCCGGGCTGATCGGAGACGGCGCCGGTGAACGCGCCGCGCCTGTGGCCAAAGAGCTGGCTGTCGGCGAGATCGCGGCCGGTCGTCGTGCAGTTGTAGGCCAGGAACAGCGCGCCGCTGCGATGCGAGCCGGCGTGGATCGCGCGCGCCACCAGCTCCTTGCCCGTCCCGCTCTCGCCGGTGATGAGCACGTTCAGGTCGTTGCCCTGCAGCCGCTGGATCTGATCGACAACGCGGTTCATCGCGGCGCTGGCCGACAGGAATCCGGGCACCACCGGTTCGAGCGACGGTCCGGTCGAGGGACCGACCGGTGTGGACGACCGCTCGCGTGCGGCGCACAGGGCAAAGCCCTGCCGCGCCACGGCGGTCAGCATGCGAAGCCGCCGCGCGATCGGATAGCCGATGGCCTGCGGCGTGATGACCAGCACGCCGCGCGGCCCGTGCGCGCTCCGGCCCAGCGTGTCGACGAACGCGTTCTCCTCGCGCGACAGCCCGCCTTCGAGCGCCGCCCGCGCGTAGGTCCGTGCGGTCTCGACGTCGAGCCCCTGCGAGTCGACGATCTTCACGCCCGCCTCGGTGTTCACGTAGACGACCGCTCCGGAGCCTCCGCTCGCCTCGAGCAGCGTCGCGACGGTCTCGCGATCGAGCAGTTCCGGGAGCTCGGCCGCCTCCACTATCCGTCGCACCAGCGCATCGTCGGCATCCGGCTGCGCGACGATGTCCTCGCCGGTCCCGATGCGGGTGAGCAGGAGGCGGGCCGCCTCGGTGTCGGCGAGATCGCGCGTGGCGCGGAGCCGCTCGAACACGGCGGCCGCCGCATCGAGGTGCTGTTTCGCGAGCGCCGCGGCGCCGGTGTTCGCGACGAGACGCCCGACGGCGAGATGGCTGAGCGCCGCGAGATAGCGCTCGCCGAGAAGGTCGAGCAGCGTCGCGCTCTGGACGTAGTCGTGATACGCCTCCGACGAGCGGCCGTTGCGTTCGTGGAGCGCGCCGCGCATCCGCAGGTACTCCGCCCACGTCGCCGGCGCGCTGCGCGGATCGACCTGTTCGGCCGCCAGGCGCAGCCGCTCATCGGCCCGCTCGAGATCGCCGGCGGCTGCGAGCGCCTCGGCGGCGATGATCGTCGCCTGCAGCGCGTAGAACGCCGGTGCCCCCGCGGCGATGGTATCGTCGGCGACGGTCACCGCCTCCTGCAGGGCGCCGCGCCGCAGCGCGAGCCTCGACAGGAGGACGCGCACCGACCAGTCGTACCACCGGCTCGTCTGGCGTCCGTACGCGCCGTAGGATTCGCGCGCGCGCTCGAGACTGTCCCGTGCCGCGTCGTAGTTGCCCCAGACCAGATAGATCTGCGCCAGCGTGTCGTGCACGGCGCCGACCGTCTCGTGGAACTGGATCGGGCTGCGGACCGACAGCGCGCGCTGCAGCGCCTCCTGCGCGCGCGAGAGATCGCCGAGCCGCACGCAGATCTGCCCCATCGTCGCGAGCGCGATCGCCAGGCCGTGCCCCGATCCGTGCGCTTCGTGAATCGCGACGCTCCGCTCGGCCAGCATCAGCGCCTGCTCGTAGCGGTGCTCGATCGTGAGGACGTTCGCCTGGTTCCCGACGACGGTCGCGACGACGTCGTCGGCCTGGACCGCGGTGGCGAGCCGCTCGGCCTGCCGCAGCGCGCCCATCGCCTCGACGAGCCGTCCGGCCTGCGCCAGCGCGATGCTCGAGAGCGAGTGCACGAGCGCGAGATGACGACGGTCGCCGGCGGCGTGCAGCGCCGACGAGGCGCGCGTGAGGTGCTCGCGGACGATGGCCGTGTCGCCAACCTGGCGGTAGCAGAGCGACAGCTCGTAGTGCGCCAGCCCGATGGCGCGCGAGTCGTGCGCCGTCTCGGCATGTCGCAGCGCGCGGCCGTGCAGCGCGATGGCGCGGGATTGATCGCCCCGCACGGACGCGATGCGCCCATGCAGGCGCCACAGCGCCGAGAGCCGGGCGGGGGAGATGGTGTCGCGGAACGTGTCGGGCGTGCGGCCGAGGACCGCCGCCGCCTGGTCGACGTCGTCCTGGAGGAGCCAGGCTTCGGCGAGCAGCGACCGGACGGCGAGATCGTCCTCGCGCGTGAGGATGCCGGTGCGCAGGATCGGCGCCAGCACCTGGACCGCCTCGGGTCCGCGGCCGCGTTCCAGTGCGCTGCCCGCGCGCGCGAGCAGGGCGTGCAGGGATGGCGATGGCACCGCACGCAGTATACCGAAGCGCGCGGAATGGGGGAGGAGATGCGCACCTGAAGGTGCGCGGCTACAGCGGTCTATCGTTTGTAGCCGCGGACCTTCAGGTCCGCGCTGTGTTCAGGTCCGCGCTGCGTTCAGGGCAGACGCCAGTGCCGGCCGGTCTTCTCGATCAGCTGTTGCGCCTCCGCCGGTCCCCATTCGCCCGGCGTGTAGGCAGGGATCGGGGCATCGGCGCGCTCCGCCCAGCGTTCGAGGATCGGCGTGATCCAGCGCCACGAGGCCTCGACGCTGTCGCGGCGCATGAACAGCGTCGCGTCGCCGGTCATCACGTCGAGCAGGAGCCGCTCGTAGGCATCGGGCGAGCTGGACCTGAAGAAGTCGCAGTAGTCGAAGTCCATGGCGACCGGCGTGATCCGCACGCGCGGGCCGGGGATCTTCGACGAGATGCCGAGCGAGAACCCCTCGTTCGGCTGGATGCGGATCGTGAGCACGTTCGGATCGAGCTGGTGATCCCGGTCCGCGTTGAAGAGGATGGGCGGCACCTCCTTCAGCTGAATCGTGATCTCGCTGCGCCGCTCCGGCAGCCGCTTGCCGGTGCGCAGGAAGAACGGTACGCCGGCCCATCGCCAGTTGTCGACGAAGGTCTGGAGCGCGACGAAGGTCTCGGTCTTCGAGGCAGAGGCGACGCCAGGCTCCTGCCGGTATCCGGCGATCGGCTCGCCGTTCAGGGTCCCGGCGGCGTACTGGCCGCGAACGACGCACGAGTCGATGCCCTCCGGCGTGTGCGCCCGGAGCGACTGCAGGACCTGCAGCTTCTCGTTGCGGATGACGTCGGCGTCCAGCGAGTGCGGCGGCTCCATGGCGACGAGCGAGAGCAGCTGCAGCAGGTGGTTCTGCACCATGTCGCGCAGCGCGCCCGACTGGTCGTAGTAGCCGGCGCGCGTGCCGACCCCTTCGACCTCGGCGACCGTGATCTGCACGTGGTCGATGTACTTGTGGTTGAACAGCGGTTCGAAGAAGCTGTTCGCGAACCGCATGACCAGGATGTTCTGGACCGTCTCCTTGCCCAGGTAATGATCGATCCGGAAGATCTGCTCCTCGGCGAACACCGACGCGATCGCATCGTTGATCGCCATCGCGCTCGCCAGGTCGTGCCCGATCGGCTTCTCGACGACGAGGCGCGCGTAGGCTCCCTCGCCGGGCGGCGCGACGAAGCGCGCCCGCGCGAGCTGCTGCACCGTGGGCACGAAGAGCGACGGCGGGAGCGCGAGATAGTACAGACGGTTGCCGGGAAGACCGCGCTCGTGCTCGACCAGGTCCAGCTTCGCGCCGACAGCCGTCAGCCCCTGCGGATGATCGAGCGACGCGTTGGCGAAGAACAGCGACTGCGCGAAGGCGGTCCATCGGTCATCGTCGATCGGGCGGCGCGAGAACTCCCGCACGCCCGACCGCGCGAAGTCGCGATACTGGTCGTCCGTGTAGTCCTTGCGTCCCACGGCGACGACCGCCGTCTTCGCGGGGAGCACGCCGTCGAGATACAGGTTGTAGAGGGCCGGCAGGAGCTTGCGGTGAGCGAGATCGCCGGCACCGCCGAAGATCACGATGGTGACCGGATCGGGAGCGGCGACCGGCGGAACCGGGTGCGGGCTCGCGGACGAGACGGGGCGATCCCCTTTCATGCCGCGCCTCCGTCGGCCGGCGCTTTCTTCACGGCGTGACCGCCGAACTGGTGCCGCAGCGCGGCCAGCAGGCGCTCGGCGAACGGGTTGTCCTGACGCGATCGGAAGCGGGTGAAGAGCGCCGCCGTGAGCGCCGGCATCGGCACCGCGCGTTCGATGGCTTCCTGCAGCGTCCATCGCCCTTCGCCCGAGTCTTCGACGTACCCTTCGAGCTGCGACAGCTTCGGATCCTCTGTCAGCGCACGCGCGGCGAGCTCGAGCAGCCACGACCGCACGACGCTGCCGTGCATCCAGAGGTCGGCGACCGGACCGAGGTCGATCGCGAGCTCGCTGCGCTCCAGCAGCTCGAACCCTTCCGCGTACGCCTGCATCAGCCCGTACTCGATGGCGTTGTGCACCATCTTCACGTAGTGCCCCGTGCCGGGACCGCCGACGCGCAGGTAGCCGCCAGGCGGCGCCAGCGTGAGGAAGATCGGTTCGAGGCGCGCGCACGCCGCGGCGTCGCCGCCGACCATCAGGCAGTAGCCTTCCGCGAGCCCCCAGATCCCGCCGCTCGTGCCGGCGTCGACGTACGTGATTCCGCGGGCTGCCAGCGACGCGGCGCGCCGCTGGTCGTCGTGAAAGTTCGTGTTCCCGCCGTCGACGATCGTGTCTCCCGCAGACAGCAGCGATCCGAGCGAGGTGACCGTCGACTCGGTCGGCGCTCCAGCCGGCACCATCACCCAGACGGCACGCGGCGGCGTGAGCTGCGCGACGAGCGCCTCGAGCGAGTCGGCCCGCGTGGCGCCGACGTCAGGCCCCGCTGCCGTCGCGAGGGCGCCGGCGTCGCGGTCGAATGCGACGATTGAATGGCCGCCGCGCGTCAGGCGCGTGACCATGTTCATGCCCATCTTCCCGAGACCGACGAATCCGAGCTGCATGAGTATGAGTCCTGCGATCGACCGGTTACGTTCCTCCCTCGATGGGCAGCGCGGCGTCGAGCGCGGCCTTCAGCACCGCCGGATCCGGCGACGGCAGGTGCACGTGCAGCGCCCGGCGGCCAGCCGCGTCGAGGGAATTGAAGTCGCCGAGCGCCTGCGCCAGCTCGAGGGTCCCGAAGGTGAACGGCTGACCAGGTATATCGAGATCCGACAGCGGCGCGTGGCTGATCAGGACGAACACGCCGTTGTTCGGTCCGCCCTTGTGCAGCTGTCCCGTCGAGTGGAGATACCGCGGGCCGTAGCCGAACATCGTCGCCGCCCGCGTGCCGCGCCTGACGCGCTCGCGCACGCCGGCGATCACCGCGTCGACCGCCGTCCCCTGTGGCAGATAGGCGAGGATTGCCACGTAATCGCCCGGCCGGACGAGCGAGAGCAGCGCCGAGGTGTCGGCCCCCGGCAGCGACTGGCGTGCCGCCGTGCTGAGCGTGAGCGCGACCCCGTCCTCGACACGATCGGCCTGCGGCAGCGGCAGTGTGCCTTCGGAGCGATGACGGCTCAACAGCGCGTTGGTCGCATCCTTCGCCTGCTGCACGTTCGGCTCGTCGAACGGGTTGACGCCGAGCAGCGCGCCGGCGACAGCGGTGGCGATCTCCCACCGTACGAACTCGGCGCCGAGCGCCGCGGGCTCGGCGAAGTCGAGCGTCAGCAGCGGAGCGTTCGCCGCCAGCTGCTGAATCGCGCCGTCGCGCCGTTCCTCCTCTGCATCCGACGCCGATCGCAGCCGTACGAAGGTGCGATCGGCGCCGTACACCGACGGGCTGCCGACCTGTTCACCGGCGATCGGCACGATGCCGACATCCTGCTTGCCGGTGCTCTCGGCGACGAGCTGCTCGACCCACAATCCGAACGGTTCGAGCAGCGGGGGGACGATCAAGGTGAGCTTGTCGCGGCCCGCGTTGGCACCAGCGCCCATCAGCAGCCCGAGACCGACCGCCGGATTTGCCGTCGCCTCCAGGGATGAGCCCTTCGCCTCGTCCAGCATGGCCAGGCCCCATCGAACGAGCGCTTCGACGTCCTGGCCCATGAGCGCCGCCGGAACGACGCCGAAGAACGAGAGCGCCGAGAAACGGCCGCCGATGTCCGACGGGTTGATGAAGAGCTCGCGGAAGCGCTCCTCGCGCGCGCGCGTCGCCAGCGCGGTGCCTTCGTCGGTGATCGCGACGAAATGATCGGACCAGCGGCTCACGCCCGATCCGGTCAGCACGCGCTGAAAGTGCGCCGCGAGCGAGTTCGGTTCGATCGTCGTGCCCGACTTGCTCGAGAGCAGGAAGAGCGTCGTCGACGGCGGCGTCGCGATGGCGCGCACCGCGCCGGGATCGGTCGAGTCGAGCACGTGCAGCTGGGGCCATCCCGCTCGCCGGCCGAAAATCGCGCTCAGGACCTCGGGTGCCAGGCTCGAGCCACCCATGCCGAGCAGCACGACGTCGGTGAACCCGTCGGCGCGCACCCGATCGGCAAACGTCTTCACGCGCTCGAGCGCGTCGAGCATCAACGCCGGAGACGTCAGCCACCCGAGCCGGTTGGCGATCTTCTGCTGCACCGCTCCATCGGCGCTCCAGGTCGACAGGTCGCGCTCCCACAGGCCGCGCGCCGCGCGTGCGGCCGCATCGGACGCCGAGGCGAGCTGGGAGGCGAGCGGGCCCGCCGAGAGATGGAACCCGGAGCGGAAGGCGGCGTGATGCATGACGGTAGAATACTGTATGGCTCGCGGCTTCGAGAGTAAGGACGTCGAGTACCAACAAGCTGAACGTGAGCGTTCGCGCATGCGATCGGTTGACGCGCCGGACCGTGCGCATGCCGCCGACAGCAGGAAGGTGGCGCTCGAGCTGTCGCTCGCTCGCATGCGCGCCGATCTCGAGCGCGCGCACGTGGTCGCGCACCGCGCGATGATCGAGCGGGCGATTGCGACGCTCGAAACCGAGCTCGCGTCCCTCGCGCCACGCTCATGATTCATTCCCGCGTGACGGCGATCGGCCTGGCGGTGCTGGCGCTCGCGGCGTCGGCCGTCACGGGGTGTCGCTCCGAGCGTCCGGCGACGACCAGCAGCGCGGCGCCGGCGGCGACGAGTGCCGTCTCATCCGAGGAGACATCACGAGCAGGCGAGAAGGTCGATCCCCGCCCTCGCGTGGTGTTCCTCGGCGACAGCCTGACCGCGGGCCTCGGGCTCTCGCCCGACCAGGCCTATCCCGCGCTCATCCAGCAGAAGATCGACGACGCGGGGCTGAAGTACCAGGTGGTGAACGCGGGGGTGTCGGGCGACACGTCGGCCGGCGGCCTGAGCCGGCTCGACTGGGCGCTCGACGGCGACGTCCGTGTGCTGGTCGTCGCGCTCGGCGGCAACGACGGCCTGCGCGGCCTTCCGGCCGAGGAGCTGCGGCGCAACCTGTCGACGATCGTCGAGCGGGCGCAGGCGCGCGGGATCGCCGTCGTGCTCGCCGGCATGGAGGCGCCGCCGAACTTCGGACGGGCGTATGTCGTCTCCTTCCACCAGGTCTATCCGGATCTGGCGAAACGATACGGCGTTCCTCTCATTCCGTTCCTGCTGCAGGACGTGGCAGGCGTCGACGGACTGAACCAGCGCGACGGGATCCATCCCACAGCCGAAGGCGCGCGCACGGTTGCCGAGAACGTGTGGTCGGTGCTGCGTCCGACGCTGAAGGGATCATGATCGAGCTCCGCGGGGTTTCGAAAACCGTCACGAGCGGCTCCGAGCCGCTCACCATCCTGCATCCGCTCTCCACGACGATCGCACGCGGCCAGTTCGTCGCCATCGTCGGCCCGTCGGGAAGCGGGAAGTCGACCCTGCTCGGCCTTCTCGCCGGGCTCGACGCGCCGAGCTCCGGCTCGGTCGTGATCGACGGCGTCGACATCACCGCGCTCGGCGAGGACGCGCTGGCGAAGCTGCGCGGCGAGAAGATCGGCTTCGTCTTCCAGTTCTTCCATCTCATCCCGTCGCTCACCGCGTACGAGAACGTGGCGGTGCCGATGGAGATCCGCGGCGCGCCGAACCCCGGAGCCCGCGCCCGCGCGCTGCTCGAGGAGGTCGGGCTGACCGGACGCGCGCATCACTACCCGTCGCAGCTCTCGGGCGGCGAGCAGCAGCGGGTCGCCCTCGCTCGCGCGCTGGCCAACGACCCGCCCATCCTGCTCGCGGACGAGCCGACCGGCAACCTCGATACGACGAACGGCCGCCACATCATGGAGCTGCTGCGCGGCATTCACCAGGCGCGGAACACGACGCTCGTGCTCGTCACGCACGACCAGGAGCTCGCCGCGATGGCCGACACCCGGATCTCGCTGCGGGACGGCAGGGTGGTGTGATGTTCGTCCTGCGCATGGCGGTGCGCGAGACGCGCGCATCGTGGAAGCGGCTCCTCTTCTTCTTCGTCTGCATCGCGGTCGGCGTCGCCGCGATCGTCGCGCTGCGCTCGATCATCCAGAGCGTGCGCGCGGTGTTCGGCACCGAAGCGAAGACGCTGATTGCCGCCGACGTGCTCATCTCGACCAACCGCGAGTGGACGCCGGAGGCGCGCGCCGCGATCGAGCGCCGGCTGCAGCAGTACGGGGCGACCGCCTCCACCGACACCGTCGAGACGCCGACGATGGTGCGGCCCGCGGATCCGTCGCGGACCGTGACGCGGATGTCCGAGCTGCGCGCCGTCGAGCCGGCGTTCCCGCTCTACGGCACGCTGACGCTCCAGGGCGGCCAGACCTACACGCACGATCTGCTGAAGAACCACGGCGTCCTCGTCCGCCCGGAGCTCCTGACGGCGCTCGGCGTCCGCGTCGGCGATCAGCTGTCGATCGGCAGCGCCACCTTCACGATTCGCGGCGTCATCAACGAGGAGCCGGGCCGCCGCGTCGGCGACTTCAGCCTCGGTCCGCGCGTGCTCATCGACTACGCGGATCTGGCCGACACGGAGCTCCTGGCCTTCGGCAGCCGCGCGCGCCGCGTGCTGCTCGTCAAGGCGCCCGACGACCGGATCGAGCCGCTCGTGCAGGCGCTGCGCGCCGACTTCCGCGACGAGTTCGTCAACGCCCGCTCCTACCGCTCGTCGGACGACGAGATCGGCCGCGACTTCGATCGGGCGGAGAACTACCTGAGCCTCGTGGGCCTCGTGATCGTGATCCTGGGCGGGATCGCGGTGTCGAGCGTCACCCGGGTGTTCATCCAGCAGAAGATGCACAGCATCGCGGTGCTGAAGTGCGTCGGCGCGACGAGCGGCCAGATCATCACGGTGTACATGCTGCAGGTGATGACGCTCGGGCTCGCCGGGAGCGTGCTCGGCGTGGGGCTCGCGCGCCTGGCGCTCGCCGCGATCCCGTACGTCGTGGAGACATCGGCGACGTCGCTGCTGGCCGACGTGCACTACGGGATCACCTGGAGCGCCGCCGCGCAGGGCATCGGGATCGGCGTGCTCGTGTCGATGCTCTTCTCGGTGGTGCCGCTGCTGCGCGTGCGCGAGGTCAAGCCGTCGCTGCTGCTGCGCGACGAATCGGCCGCGCCCGCCGGCACCGACTGGACGCGCGCCGCCGCCTTCACGTTCGTGACCGCCGGTCTCGTCGCGCTCACCGCGTGGCAGGCGGCGTCGCTGAAGGTCGGTCTCATCGTCTGCGCCGGGTTCAGCGTGCTGGCGCTCGTCCTCATCCTCGCCGGCCGGCTGCTCGTGCGGGCGATCGCGCCGCTGGCGCAGACGCCGTCGTTTCCGCTGCGGCATGCGGTGCTGCACCTGTCGCGCCCCGGCAACCAGACACGTGTGATCCTGCTGGCCGTCGGGCTCGGCGCCTTCTTCATCGTCGGCGTGCGCGCGCTGCAGGCGAGCCTGCTCGAGGAGTTCTCGACCGAGATGACCGCCGACGCGCCCGACATGTTCCTGATGGACGTGCAGCGCGGCCAGGTCGACGGCGTCCGCGCCTTTCTCGGCGATCCGGCGCACGGCGCCGGGCAGTTCCGCCTCATTCCGGTGCTGCGCGCGCGCGTGACCGGCGTCGCGGGGCGCGAGACGACGCTCGAGTCGTTCGAGGACGTGCGTGCGCGCGGCTCGCTCGCGCGCGAGTACACGGTCACCTATCGCGATCGGCTCGAGGCCAACGAGGAGATCGTCGACGGCCGCTTCTGGGACGGCCCCTCCGAGGCGCCCGAGGTCTCGATCGAGCAGGGCATCCACGAGCGGTTCCGGATCGACGTCGGGGACACGGTCACCTTCGACATTCTCGGCCGCACGATCGACGCGACGGTGACGAGCGTCCGCCGCGTCGACTGGCGCGACTCGAGGAGCGGCGGCTTCATGTTCGTCTTCAGGCCGGGCGTCCTGGACAGCGCGCCGCAGATGTTCATCGCGCCGCTCCGCGGCCCCGACGGCACCGAAGCGCGCGCACGCTTCCAGCACGGTCTGGTGACGGCGTTTCCGAACGTCTCGGTCATCGACTTCCGCGAGATCCTGATGACCATCCAGGACGTGATGTCGAAGGTGACGCTGGCGATCACGGTCGTCGGCGCGCTGGTGCTGCTGTCGGGCGCGCTGATCCTCGTCGGCGCGGTGGCGATGACGAAGTTCCAGCGGGTCTACGAAGCGGCGGTGTTCAAGACGCTCGGCGCCAACACCCGCACGATCGCGCGCATGCTGCTGTTCGAGTACGGCGTCCTCGGGCTGCTGGCGGGCACCGTCGGCTCCCTCGGCGCGGTGGTGCTCACCTGGGGCGTCAGCCGGTACTCGCTCGAGATCCCGTGGCGCCTGTTCTGGCTGGAACACGTCGGCGGCATCGTCGCGACCGCCCTGCTCGTCGCCGCGATCGGCGTCCTCTCCAGCCTCGACGTGCTGCGCAACAAGCCGCTCCTGACGCTGCGCGCCGAATAGCGCCGGCGCGCCCCCAAAAGCGAGAATCGCTGTAAGATAATTGTTTACGTAAGCCCTCGGACGGGCGACCCATGGTGCAGGAGCCCTAGAGACAATGGACGTGCAGCTATACAAGGATGCGCTGCTCAGGAAGCGCACCGAGATCCTCGGTACCGGCGGCATCAAGCCGCTGCAGGCGTCGATGGAGAACAACACCCGTCAGGGCGACATGGCGGACCAGGCCAGCGGGAACAACGAAGTCCACATCGCGCTGAAGCTGAAACAGACCGACGCGAAGATCCTGCAGGCCATCGAGGAAGCGCTCAAGCGGATCGATCAGGGGAGCTACGGGATCTGCCGCGACTGCGGCGAACCGATCGCCCCGGCACGCCTGAACGCGATTCCCTGGACGCGCGTCTGCATCACCTGCAAGGAGAAGCAGAAATCGTGAGCGACGATCTGCTGCCGCTGCTGCAGGAGTTCTACCGCGACAAGCTGAACGCGCTGCTGCGGCACCAGGCTGCCGCGCGGCACGTGGCGCAGTACGACGCGAACAACACCTATCAGTACATCATCAACCGCGAGGAGACCCAGCTCTCCTGGGTCGGCCGCGCGATCGTCGATCTCGGCGGCGACATCCCGCAGGACACCGCCGAGCCCGAGCGCAAGCCGTCGGGCCGGGGGGCGAAGGCCGCCAACCCGCTGTTCGAGGAGGACGCCCGCGACGCCGGCGCGTTCGTCGATCGCTGGAAGCCGCGCGTCGAGGCGATGGTGAACGCCCGGCATCGCCTGATGCTGCGCGTCATCCTCGGCGAGGCGCTCGAGCAGAAGCGCTTCTTCGAGCAGGCGCTCGCCGGCCGCGAGGACCTGCTCGGCCGCCGCACCGACGACGTCGGGCCACGGGTCGGCGAGGTGCTGCCGACCCGCTGGGTTGAATAACAGCCGCACCGTGGCGATCGCCCTGGGATCCAACCTGGGCGATCGTCACGCGCATCTCGACTACGCCGTCTCCCGCCTCTCCGCGCTTCTCTCCGGCCTCCGCCAGTCCTCCCGATACGACACCGCTCCTGTCGACGTCGCCGGCGAGCAGCCGACGTTCCTCAACGCCGCGGTCGTCGGCCGCTGCACGCTGTCGCCGCGCGCGCTGCTGCAGCAGTTGCTAGCAATCGAAGCCGATCGCCGCCGCGAGCGTCCGTTCCGGCACGCGCCGCGCACGCTGGACCTCGATCTGATTCTCCATGGCGATTGCGTGCTGGCGGAGCCTGGCCTCGAGGTCCCGCATCCGCGCTTCCGGGAGCGTCTGTTTGTGCTCAAACCGATCGCGGAGATCGCGCCCGATCTCGTCGATCCGGTGACCGGGCTCACCATCGCGGCGCTGCTCGAACGGTGCCGCCTGGACAGCTGAAGAGGCGGAAGTTAATCAGTTCCTGCTATTGATCTTCCGTAAGGGAAGCGTATCGTCTCGCTCGTGGCAACCCATCCGATCAATCCGAGAGATTAGAGCGCTTTTCAGATGTATGTAGCTGCCGACCTTCAGGTCGGCCCGGCGCGGACCTGAAGGTCCGCGGCTACACACGACTGAAAAGCGCGCTAGCGGAGCCAGCGATGTGAGGTGGTCGCGACAGCACGGCTCCGTCGGCGCCAGAGGATGCGAACAGTCCGATTGCTGTTCCAATCAGTACACGCGGCGAGGAGGAACCCCATGAGCAGGTTAGCAGCTTGGTTGGTCGCAGCCCTCTTCACGATGGCTGCGATTCCGGCCTCCGCCCAGGAAGGCATCTCGTCGATTCAGGGACACGTGCTCGATCAGCAGGGCGGCGCGCTGCCAGGCGTCACCGTCGTCGTCACACACCAGGAAAGCGGCGTGTTCAGGCAGGTCGTCAGCAACGCGGACGGCTCCTTTTTCGTCACCGCGCTGACCCCGGGCAACTACAAAGTCACCGCCGAGCTCGAAGGCTTCAAGAAGTACGAGCGTCCAAACGTGCGTCTGGAAGTCGGGAGGCAGGCGACCGTCGACGTCACGCTCGAGATCGGCTCTCTGGAAGAGAGCATCACCGTGACGACCCAGGCGCCGCTGCTCGACCTGACGTCGAAAGAGGTCGGCGGCAACGTATCGCAGGCCGAGCTGACCGAACTGCCGAATCAGACGCGCAACGCGCTCAACGCCGTCGGCCTCATGCCGGGCGTCGTCGTGTCGCGCGGAAGCCTGTTCGCCAGCGACAACATCAGCGTCAACGGCCAGAGCAACACGAACAACAACTTCATGCTCGACGGCGCCGGGAACCAGGACGACTACCTCGGCGCGAACTACGGCGGACAGACCCGCACGGCGCTCGAGTCGGTTCAGGAGTTCCAGGTCCTCACCGGCCAGTTCGACGCGGAGTTCGGCCGGACAACGGGAGCCGTCATCAACGTGGTGACCAAGTCGGGCACGAACACGTTCCAGGGGAGCGCCGTCGGCGTGTATACCGACTCGTCGGTCACGGCGGCCGACTTCCTCGTCAGGCAGAACAACCTCGAGAAGCCGGTCAACAACCACATCGAGGTGGCCGGCACGCTCGGCGGTCCGATCGTCAAGGACAAGGCGCACTTCTTCTACAGCCTCGAGCGGGTGATCCTCAACGACCCGCGGCGCAACACGTTCGCCGAACGGCCGGAGCTCGACTACGCCACCACGCAGGAAACGAAGGTGTGGAACCACCTCATCCGGTTCGATCACCAGATCAACGCGAACAACACGTGGGGCGTCCGCCATGTCATGGAGTGGTCGCCGACCTACAACCAGATCTCGGGGAGGATCTCGCTGCCGGTGAAGGTGGACGAGAAGGACCTCGATCGGACGAGCGTGATCACCTGGAACTCGGTGTTCAGCAACACCCGGTTCAACACCATCCGCGCCTCGGTGACGTACGAGAACAACGGCTTCGCGCCGACCGCGTACTGGGCGGGCACGCCGATGGAGGAGCTGCCGCCGATGCTGCGCATGCTGACCTTCGACGATCAGATGTCCACCACCGCCGGCTCCCGGATCAACAACGCGTACGAGTTCAACGACACCTTCTCCTGGTTCGTGCCTCACACGCTCGGGGGTGAGCACCAGCTGAAGTTCGGGATGCAGTACGTCTACAACAGCATCGAGCTGCCCAACGACGGCAACAGGAACGGCACCTTCAGCTTCTCCACGGACAGGCCGTTCGACCCGAACAACCCGTCGACCTACCCGGAGCGCTTCTCGATCACCGTGCCCAGCGGCAGCGATCAGTCACAGGAGCAGATGTCGTGGGCGGTCTTCGCGCAGGACAAGTGGCGGCTGAACAACGTGACCATCGACCTGGGCGTGCGCTACGACCTCGAGATCACGCCGATGAACGTGGAGTTCAACCCGCTCGTCCCGAAGGGGCGCTACCCGGTCGACAAGAACAACTTCGGCCCGCGGGTCGGCTTCTCCTGGAACCCCGGTGGGGCCAACAACGCGGTGGTGAGAGGCGGCTACGGGATGTTCTTCGAGCGCACGCGTCTCGGCGCCGTGACCGGGTTCACCAGCCCGGCCAGCAGCGTCTTCTCGGACTCCTTCACGGCGACCTTCCCTGTCACCGCGGCCGATCCCGGTCCGAGCCGCGGCCAGCTGCCGACCGATCCGATGCTGGTCAGCGGGCCGGTGGTGAACTGGGCGTTGATCAACCAGCTGTATCCCCCGGGATCGACCAGGCGCAACACCGCGACGGTCTATCTCGACAACCTCGACAGAACGGTGCCCTACACGCACCAGACCTCCATCGGCTACCAGCGGCAGCTCGCGCCGCAGCTGTCCGCCGGGGTCGATTTCATCCGGTCATGGACGCGACATCAGCTCATCACGTTCAACCTCAATCCGGGGTTGCGGGAGAGCACCAGCCGGACCGGCAGGATCATCTACGGCGACTACTTCCACGTCGCGTCCGACCTGGGGCTCACGCCGTTCTCGAGCTCGGTGCTGACCCGACGCAACGACGGAGAGGGGCGATACTCGGGGCTGAACTTCCAGGTGGAGAAGCGCTTCGAGAACAACTGGAGCGTTCGCGCCTCCTACGCGCTCGCCTATTCGAGCGGGAACTACGACAACGGCAACCAGACCGACACCAACTCGTTCCAGCTGCTCGACGATCCGCGGTACGAGCTCAACGAAGGGCCGACGAGCTTCACCCGACGCCACAACTTCACCGTCAGCAGCCGCGTCCAGGTTCCGAGGACCGGCGGCCTGACGATCAGCGGCACGTACCGGTGGATGAGCGGCTCGCCGTTCACCATCATCGATACGACGTTCGATCCGGATCAGAACGGCGTGCTGTTCGATCCGCTGCCGGCGGGCGACTACTGTGGTGCGGGGCAGAACGCGTTCTGCGTGACGTCGGCCGGCGGACGTAACGGCGCCGTCGGACCGACGTTCCAGCAGACCGACATGCGGTTCGGCTACCGGTTCAAGATTCTGGGAAAGACGCTCGACGCCTACGCCGACGTGTTCAACATCTTCAACGAGACGAACTGGGCGAACCCGGACGGCGACCGACGGTCGGGCGATTTCCTCAACCTGACCTCGCTGTTCGGCGCCAACGGCTACCCGCGGCAAGGGCAGTTCGGCTTCCGCTTCGCCTTCTGAGAAGGTCCACGCAAGGGGCCGGACCCGGCGGTCCGGCTCCTTGCGTGACGTCCGGCTCACGCTCGCTGCTCGTGCAGCTCTCCCACCGCGTCGATCTGCGGTTCGTCCCTGGCGAACAGCCGCTGCCGCGCCCCTTCGATGTACACGTAATAGACCGGCGTGATGTAGAGCGTCAGCAGCTGCGAGACCAGCAGTCCGCCGACGACGGCGAGGCCCAGCGGCCGGCGGGCCTCGGCGCCCGCGCCCAGGCCGAGCGCGATCGGCAGCGTCCCGACCAGCGCCGCCATCGTCGTCATCATGATCGGACGGAAGCGGACCATGCACGCTTCGTGGATCGCCGCCGCCGGCGAGAGATGGCGCGAACGCTGCGCCTCGACGGCGAAGTCGACCATCATGATGCCGTTCTTCTTGACGAGGCCCACCAGCATGATGATGCCGACGAACGCGTACAGGCTCAGATCGGTCTTGAAGATCGACAGCGTCAGCAGCGCGCCGAAGCCAGCCGCCGGCAGCCCCGAGAGGATCGTCAGCGGGTGGGTGAAGCTCTCGTAGAGCACGCCGAGCACGATGTAGATCACGACGATCGCCATCAGCAGGATGAGACCGAGCCCCTGAAGCGACTCCTGGAAGGCCTGCGCCGTGCCCTGGAACTGCGTCGATACCGTCGAGGGCAGCGTTTGCGTCGCGATCGCCTGCACCTGCGCGACGGCGTCGCCGAGCGCGACGCCCGGCTCGAGGTTGAACGAGATCGTCACCGCCGGCAGCTGCCCGGTGTGGCTGACCGCCAGCGGGCCGACGTCGGTCGAGACCGTCGTCACGGTGCTCAACGGAATCAGGCGTCCGGTATTGGAGCGCACGTAGAGCAGATCGAGCGACGACGGGTCCTGCTGGAACTCGGGCGCCACCTGCAGCACGACCTCGTACTGGTTGTTCGGCGCGAAGATCTGCGTCACCTGCCTGGTGCCGTAGGCGTTGTAGAGCGCGGTCTCCACCTGATTGACCGTCAGGCCCAGCGTCGCGATCTTGTCGCGGTCCATCGACACGCTGATCTGCGGGTTCTTCATCTGCAGATCGCTGCTGACGTCCTCGAGCTCGGGCACCTGTCGCAGCCGCGCCTCGAGCTTGGCCGCGGCGTCATAGAGCTCGTTCGTGTCGGTATCCTGCAGCGTGAACTGATAGAGGCTGCGCGCCCCGCGCGAGCCGCCAAGATTGATCGGCGGCGGATTGCTCATGAACACGCGGATGCCCGGGATCTGCGACAGCTTCGGACGCAGGCGGGCAATCACCTCGTCGACCGAGACGTCGCGCTGGTTGCGCGGCTTGAGGTCGGCGTTCATGCGGCCGGTGTTCACGCTGCCGCCGCCGGGGCCGGCGCCGATGACGCTGGTGAACCCGGCAATCGCCGGATCCTTCTCCAGGACCGCCGCCGCCTCGAGCTGATGCCGGACCATGTCATCGAAGCTGATGCCCTGCACCGCTTCGATGCTCACGCTGAAGCGCCCCTGGTCTTCGCTCGGCAGGAAGCCCTTCGGCACCCGCAGGTAGAGCGCGACGGTGCCGGCCAGCAGCAGCAGCGAGACCGCCATCGTCACCCCGCGGTGGCGGATGGCGAGGGCGAGCGTGCGGTCGTAGAACTTCAGCGCGGCGTCGAACATCCGCTCGATGGCGTTGTACATCCGGCCGTGGCGCTGGCCGTGCGGCGGCTTGAGGAAGCGGCTGCACAGCATCGGCGTCAGGCTGATCGAGACGAAGCCCGATACCAGGATGGCGACGCCGATGGTGACGGCGAACTCGTGCAGCAGCCGGCCGACGATCCCGCCCATGAACAGCACCGGGATGAACACCGCGGTCAGCGACACCGTCATCGCGACGATGGTGAAGGCGATCTCGCGCGAGCCGTCGAGCGCGGCGCGCATTGCCGGCTTGCCCATCTCCATGTGGCGGACGATGTTCTCGAGCATCACGATCGCGTCGTCGACGACGAAGCCGACCGACAGGGTGAGCGCCATCAGCGACAGGTTGTCGAGGCTGTAGCCGAGGAGATACATCGCGGCGAAGGTCGCGACGATCGAGCCTGGCAGCGCCAGCGACGGGATGAGGGTCGCCGAGACGTTGCGCAGGAACAGGAAGATCACGAGGACGACGAGCGCCACCGTCGACAGCAGCGTGAGCTTCACGTCGCGCACCGACTCGCGGATCGGCCCGGCGCGATCGCTGCGCACGTCGAGCGTCACCGACGCCGGCAGCTGCGCCTGGAAGGTCGGCAGCAGCTCGCGGACGGCGTCGACCACCTCGACGACGTTGGTGCCCGGCTGCTTCTGGATGGCGAGGAACATCGCGCGCTCGCCGTTGAACCAGGCCGCGCTCTTGTCGTTCTCGACGCCGTCGTAGACGTGCGCCACCTGGTCGAGGCGGACCGGGTTGCCGTTGCGGTACGCGATGATGGTCGGCCCGTAGGCGTCGGCGCGCAGCAGCTTGCCGTTGGCGAGCACGGTGAAGGTGCGGTCCTGGCCGTAGATCGTGCCGGTCGGCAGGTTGGCGTTGGCGCTGGAGATGGCCGAGGCGACTTCGTCCATGCCGATGCCGTAGGAGGCGAGCTGGCGCGGATCGAGGTCGACCCGCACGGCGTAGCGCGCCGCGCCGTACACCGACACCTGCGCCACGCCGCTCACCATCGAGATGCGCTGCGCCATCGTCGTCTCGGCGTATTCGTTGACCGTGGACAGCGGCAGCGTGGCCGAGCTCAGCACGAGGAAGAGCACCGGCTGATCGTCGGGGTTCACTTTCTGGTACGACGGCGGCGACGGCATCTGCGGCGGCAGCTGGCGCGTCGTCTTCGCGATGGCCGCCTGGACGTCCTGCGCCGCGGCGTCGATGTTGCGGCTCAGATCGAACTGCAGCGTGATGTTGGTGCTGCCCTGCGAGCTGGTGGAGTTGATCGACTTCAACCCGGCGATGGTCGAGAACTGCTTCTCGAGCGGCAGCGCCACCGACGACGCCACCGTTTCCGGGCTGGCGCCCGGCAGCGACGCGCCGACCTGGATGGTGGGGAAGTCGACCGACGGCAGATCCGAGACCGGGAGCCGGCGATAGGCGAGCGTGCCGAAGACCAGGATGCCGGCCATCAGCAGGACGGTCGTCACCGGTCGGGTGATGAACAGGCTCGACGGATTCATGCTCCTGCCTCCGTCTTCGCCGTCTCCTTGATCGACACCCGCGCGCCGGGGACCAGCTGCAGCTGGCCGTCGGTGACGACGACTTCGCCGCCCTGCACCCCCTTGGACACGATCGTCTCCTCGCCGACGGTGCGCTCCGTCGACACCGGCCGCAGGTCGACGGTGTGATCGCCCTTGACGACGAAGACGTAGTTGCCGTCCTGTCCCTCCTGAATCGCCACCGTCGGCACCACGATCGCATCGGGATCGGTGGCGAGCGTGATCACGACGTTGACGAACTGCCCGGGCCACAGCCGGCGATCCGCGTTCGGAAACGATCCCTTCAGACGAATGGTGCCGGTCGTCGGGTCGACGGCGTTGTCGACGAAGGTGATGTGCCCCTCCGACGCCCCCTCCTCGTCGGTCGGCGCCTCGGCTTCAACGTGCACGGTTCCTTTTCCGAGGTACTGCTTGAGCATCGGGAACTGGCTCTCGGGCAGCGCGAAGCTGACGTTGACCGGGGTGATCT
>WBZO01000207.1_pt1 | contig 149512 bp, 145 predicted proteins | sample 5204261 | NCBI WGS metagenome assembly WBZO01 (sample SAMN12412400, study PRJNA552823) | activated sludge metagenome | isolation source: activated sludge from anammox sidestream of wastewater treatment plant... | place: USA: North Carolina | collected 2017-09 | reverse complement strand
CGGCTGCATACGATCGGACAACTGGGCCTCCTGCTCGACCTGGTTTGGGTTCAGCGACCCCAAGTCTCGCGGGAGGCCCAGCCTTCCGTCAGGTGTCTCGCAGGTGTGTGGTCACTACAGCTAGGGCAGGCTCCAGCCGCTCTTCGCGGCCCACGCCTCCGCCCGCTTTAGGCACGCGCTGATGAACGGCGTCTTCGCGTCGGCGTACTCGTTTCCATCGAGCCAGAGACGCTCCGCGAGCTTCCGTTTCGTGGCGGCGTACCCCTCGCGCTCCTCAGGGTGGGCGCGGAGGTAGTCGCGGAACACGAGGTGGCGCCGGAGCTCGACGGCGCTGCGCGGGAACAGGTGGAGGTGAACGTCCAGCCCGCTCACGGCGTCCTTGCCGCGAAAGTACCTTCGCCCGGGGATGCCGTACTCCCCGCGGTGCTCGAACCCCAGCGCGACGATCGGGGCGATGCAGCGCTCGCCGTCCTCGTAGCGGTCGACGATCGGCGTCAGGTCGATGACCGGCTTTGCGGCGAGCCCGGGTACCGAGGTGCTCCCCATGTGCTCGACACGCGCCAGCGCGTCCCCGCACGCGGCGAGGAGCGACGCGATGAGGTGCTCGGCGATGCCGGGCCACGCGGGATCGTAGTCGTCGACGACGATCCGTCGGGTGCGCTCAACCATGTCGCGATGGTACGTCGTGCCGGTACGTCGCGCCGATACGCCACGCTGGTACGCCGCGACCGTTCGACAATGGTGCCGCGCTACCGAGGCGTCGGCGGTGTCGGTGTTGGGGTAGCGACCGAGGCAGCTGCGGACGCGCTCGTCCTCGGGTACTTGAAGTCCTCGCACGCGAGGCCATTCTTGTTCGTGTCGATGCGGTTCGGGTCGCTCGGACCGTTGACCTCGAGTGCCTCCTGCGCCTCCGCCGTCGAGTTGAAATCGCGGCAGTTGTAGCGGTCCTTGCCGTCCGTGAAGAACGGACTGGCCTCCGGCAAAGCGGATCCGACTGCGGTGTCGCCGTCGGGCACCCTCGTCGCGGCTGTGTTCGAGCTCGTGGTCGCGGCGCCCTCCCCGTCCTCGGAAGTCGCGGGCGACATCTGGAATGCGCTGTCGAGCGGCGACTTCGACTCCAGTTCCGCGATGCGTGCTTCGAGCGCGTCGCGTTGCTCCTCGAGGCTCGCGACCTGGCCGCCGAGCGACTCGATGGCGCTGTCCGCGGACTCCAGTTCGGCCACCACGGCGTCGAGGGCGTCCTCGATGGCTCCGGTGTCGCCGCCGGTCGGGAGCGTCGCGACCATCCACCAGATGCTGGCGGCCCAGATCACCAGGGCCGCGGCGGCCGCCGCGGGCGCCCAGGTCGGAATGGTGAACGGTCGTGGCGTCATGTCCGTGCCCCTGCGAGTTCCCGGCCCACCGCAAGTTCCCTCGGGGTGGGCGTCCTCGGGGTGATGCATCGACCGTATCGGGAGGCCTCCGGGCGGCGAATCGGGGAGAACCCCAATGAGGAACCGGGGGAGTGCCGACGTGAGGCCCGGCCGGGCGCGACGGGTGCTTCGCCTCGGTGCTCCGCGTACGATGCGCGCTCGTCGCGATGGGAGTCGGCCATGGAGCGTCCACATTCGGACCATCGGAATGCCCTCGGGCAGCCCGTCGGGGCTCCCCTGCCGGCCTGGACGCCGAGGGGGTTCCCGGCCCGCGAGACGATGCGGGGGCGCACCTGTCGACTGGAGCCGCTCGACCCGGCCCGCCACGCGGACGACCTCATCGCCGCGTTCGCCGAGGACACCGAGGGGCGGACGTGGACGTACCTTCCCTATGGTCCCTTCGAGTCGCCGGAGGCGCATCGGGCGTGGCTCCGTGCCCGCTCGGCGACCGAGGACCCGCAGTTCTACGCCATCATCGACGAAGCGACTGGGCACGCCGTGGGGCAGGCGTCCTTCCTGCGGATCGATCCCGCGAACGGAGTGATCGAGGTGGGGCACCTCGCCTTCTCGCCCGCGCTCCAGCGCACTACCGCGGCGACCGAGGCGATGTACCTGATGATGCGCCGCGCCCTCGAGGAGTACGGCTACCGTCGCTACGAGTGGAAGTGCGACAGCCTCAACGCCCCGTCGTGGGGAGCTGCCGAGCGCCTGGGTTTCAGATTCGAGGGCATCTTCCGGCAGGCGACCGTGCCAAAGCAGCGGAACCGCGACACGACGTGGCTGTCGATCATCGACGGCGAGTGGCCGGCGATCCGGGACGCCCTCGAAGCGTGGCTCGCGCCCGAGAACTTCGATGCGGAGGGACGGCAGCGGCGCTCGCTCCTCGACTTCCAGCGGCAGACCGGCGCACGCGCCCCGGAGGCGGGTGCGAGCTAGTCGCCGACCAGCGCCGCCAGGTCGTGCTTCGCGTCGAGGATGTGCTCCCACAGGTCACCGAGGCGCTCCACGCGCTCGTGGGCGGTGAGGATCGTGAACTCCGACGGCAGCACGTTCCCGAGCTCGCTCCAGCGCATCGGCATCGAGACCGGTGCACCCGGCTTGGCGCGTGGTGAGTAGGCCGACGCGAGGTTCTTGTTCCGCGCGTTCTGGTTCGCATCGAAGAAGACCTTGCCCCGGCGCTTCTCGCTGACCCACTCCATCGTGACCTGCCTGGGGTGAGCGCGCACCAGGAATCCACCGATCGTGTTCGCGACCTCGCGGACTGTCTCGTAGTCGTACTGGCGCAGGACGGGGACGTAGACGTGCAGGCCCGTCGCGCCCGAGGTCTTCACGAACGAGGACAATCCGGCGGAGTCGAGGAGCTCCTTCAGCCACTGAGCGACCTCGCACGTCGCCTCGAAGGCGGCGCGGTTGTACTCCGGCTCCTCGCCCTGCTTCTCGTCACCGCGGTAGATGTACGGGTCGAGGTCGAAGAGCACGAAGTCCGGGTAGTTGAGCAGCGAGTGCTCCACCGCCTCCCGAGACCCCGCGAACTCGCGTGAGTGCCGGAAGCCGTCCGGCTCGGGGTCGACGCGCGCGAGGGAGGTGTGGATGGCGAGGTCGGCCATCTGTGCGAGCCAGACCAGCGTTGCCACGTTGTTCACCAGCAGGAACTGCTGATCACCACCGCCGGTCTCGGTGTGCACCATGACCGAGTCGATGTATGGCGGCGGATCGTCCACGTGCTTCTGGTAGAAGAACGTCCCGTCCACGCCGTTCGGGTAGCGCGTCATGGTCAGCGGCCGGTCCCGCACCTGGTTGATGAGGTACGGCGCCATCCTCGCGTAGTACGCGATGAGGTCGCGCTTGGTGATCGGCCGCTGGCCGTCGTGGGCGGGCCACATCACCTTGTCGAGGTTCGAGACGGCGACCCGGTTGCCGGCGACCTCGATCGTCCCTTGCTTCTTCAGCGTGTCGAGCTGTGCGAGGACGGCTTCGCCCTGCTCCTCGATGCCATCGCCAGGGGCGAGCGGCGGCGCGATGAGCGGAACCGAACGCACTGCCCCGGCCGGCTTGTCGTCACGGAGGCGGAGGTAGACCGGGGCGCGGAGGTTCCCGTCCGAGGTCATCTGCGTGTACTCGACCTCCACGACAAGCTCGGGCCGCACGGGGGTCAGGTCCTTCCGGAGCTCACGGCTCAGCTCGAGCGCGGGCTCGTCGGTCACCATCGCGTCGAGGCGCGCACGCAGGCGCCTCAGCGTGACGTCGTCGAAACCCGACCCGACCCGTCCCACGGAGACGAGGTCGCCCCGGGCGTCGCGCGTGGCGATCGCCAGGGCTCCGAACGTGTTCTCGCGTGCGTTGAGGCCCTTCGTGAAGCCGACGACGATGAACTCGTCGGTCAGACGCTGCTTCACCTTGACCCACGCCGATGAGCGCATGCCCGAGGCATACGTCGAGCCACGCTTCTTCGCGACGAGCCCCTCCAGCCCGAGGTTCACGGCCGCTCGGAACGCGTCCACGCCGTCCATCTCAAGCTGGTCGACGAGCTGCACGTTCCCCTGCGGCATCAGGGTCTGCTCGAGGAGCCTGCGGCGCTCTTCCAGCGGCGCGCGTCGCAGGTCGATGCCGTCGAGGTAGAGCAGGTCGAAGATGAAGTAGACGACCGGCACGTCCTTCTCCGCCTGGCGGATCTCCACGGCGTTCGTGAGGTTCATGCGCTGCTGCAACCGCTCGAACGACGGGACACCTCGGTCGTCGAACGCGACGATCTCGCCGTCGAAAATAACGCTGTTCGCCGGCTGCCTGCCCAGCGATGCGGCGACGCCCGGGTACTGCGGGGTCACGTCGTTTCCGCGGCGTGTGATGAGCGAGACAGACGCGCCGTCCCCGCCGGTCCGGACCGTGGCGATGGTGCGGATGCCGTCGAGCTTGGGCTCGTAGACCCAGCCGCTGTTCGAGAACGGTTCGCGGGTCTGCTGCGCCGCCATCGGCTCGATCGACTTCGGAAGCGGTGCGCGTCTAGCCCCTCTCACCTCGTGCGCGAGGAGCATGGGCGGGTCGACCGGCGGAACCTTCCGACCTCCCTGCAGGTCGGCGATCGTGAGGCCGGTGAGGACGGAGTCGTCGTACTCCTCGGCGAGGTCGACGCCGGTGGTCGCGTCGTCCCGGTGCTTGATCAACAGCCAGGAGTTCTCGGACTGCTGGGTCTTCACGAGCGCCCAGGAGCCCTTCATTCGGTGTCCGCGCATCGTGACGGACACCTTGCCGTTCGCGATCGCCTCGCGCATCCGGCGGTTCGCCTCCGCGCGGTCCTCGAAGACGAGCGGGCCGTCCTCGTCCGGTGAGTACGTCCCGCGGTCCCACACGATCACCTCGCCGGCGCCGTACTCGCCCTTCGGGATCAAACCCTCGAAGACCGCGTAGTCAAGCGGATGCGGCTCCGTCATGACCGCGAGCCGGCGCTCGCCGTTGATCGCCGCAGGGCCCTTCGGGATCGGCCACGAGGGCATCACGCCGTCCACCTCCAGGCGCAGGTCGTAATGCAGGCGCGTGGCCCGGTGCTTCTGGATGACGAAGGTCAGCGGGGAATGGGGATCACCCTCGTCGCGCGGGGCGGCGCCGGAAGGCTCCGGCGTCCGCTCGAAGTCGCGCATCGACTCGTACTGGGTGAGGGCTTCCTCCGGCGCAGGGGCCGCCGCCGCAGGCTCGCTGGTCGGCTGAGCGGTGCGTCGCCGGCGCGCGGGCATGGGGGCGCCCGGTTAGCGGGCGGCGGTCTTCTTCCGGCTGCGCGTCGCCGTGGATGACGAGGACTTGGCGGCGCGCTTGCGCTTCGGCGCCTCCTCGGCTTCCTCGCCCGGGTCATCGGCGGATCCCACAGCAGGCTCCTCCGCGGGCTCGGCCTCCGCCGATGCCTTCGCGCCCTTGCGCGCCTTCGTCGCCTCGATGGAGGCGCGCAACGCCGCCATGAGGTCCACGGTCTGGGCCGGGGCGGCCTCCTCGGCGGCCGTGACCACCTCACCGCCTTCGAGTTTCGTGGTGATCATGTTCATCAGTACGTCGCGGTACTCGTCCTGGTAGCGGGAAGGGTCGAAGGGCTCGTGGAGCATGTCGATGAGCGCGAACGCCATCTTCATCTCCTCCGTCGAGACGGCGACGTCGGAGACGTCGGTGCCCTCGTAGGGACGTACCTCGTCCGGGTAGAGGAGCATCTCGATGGTGAGGTGGCCGTCTTGCGGGCGGATGGCGACCAGTTGCTCCTTCTGGCGGAGTGCCAGCTTGCCGATGGCGATCAATCCCTTTTCCTCCATCGCGCGGAGGAGCAGCGTGTATGGCTTCACGCCCGCGTCGTCCGGGTCGAGGTAGTACGGCTTCTCGAAGAACACCGGGTCGATCTCGGACTGCTCGACGAACTGGGCGATGGCTACCGTGTGCTTGCTGGGGACAGGGAGGTTCTCGAAGTCCTCATCCTCAAGGATGACGAACTGGTCCTTCGCGTACTCGTAGCCCTTCTTGATCTCGCCGTACTGCACTTCGCGGTCGAGCGTCGGCGACCAGCGGAGGTACTTGATCGGTTTGAGGTCCTCCTCCGCCAGCTGTCGGAAGGAGACGTCGTGGCTTTCGGTGGCGGTGTAGAGCTTGACGGGGATGGACACCATCCCGAACGAGATCGCGCCGCGCCAGATAGCACGAGGCATGCCGCGCTCCTCTCTCAGCTTCCCCGACCCACCAGAACAGGAATCCGCTCCCGGTCGCGCGAAAGTACGCGACGAGTTATCTCAGTATAGGTTCAACGTCCGCATGGCCGGAGGCCCTTCTGCCACGACTGACCTTCCACCTGGTTCCGGCCGCGGAGTGGCGGGGCCTGATCCCCGGCGCGCTCTACCGACCCGCTAGAGGGCTTCATCCACTGCACGGACGGTCGAGAGCGCGTGGTTGAGACGGCAAACCGGTACTACCGAGGCGATCCGCGGCCCTACCTGCTCGTGATGGTCGACCTTGACCGCGTCTCAGCGGACTGGCGTTACGAGGACCCGGGGGCGGTCTATCCGCATATCTACGGTCCGCTCGACCGCGATGCGGTCGTGGCGGTCGAGGACATGCGTCGGCACGAAGACGGGCGCTTCCTGCAGGACCACGAGACCTGAGCAGCTCCGAGCGCTAGAGCCCGAGCAGCGCCTCGATCGCGGCGACGGCGTCGCGGGCCTCCTCGCGCACCTCGATGTGGCCGAGGAGCATCGGGGCCAGCGCCTCGATCACGCGGGCGAGCTCGGGGTCGGCCTCGCAGAGGGCGTCGTGGGCCTCGTTGGGTGTGCGGCCCCCCACCCAGTACGGCGCGAGGGCCTCGACCACGAGGGCGCTGGCGAGCGCGTGCAGGCGCTCGTCATGCGAGAGGCACGACTGGTCCAACACGGACCGGAGCGCGTGGCTCAGCTCCTCGGGCGTGGAGTGTCGAAGGTCGGCGCGAAGGAGATCGCGCTTGGTCGGCGTGGCTCGACGGCGTGGCTGCGCCATGATCGGACCTCACCCCCGCCCGCTCACCGCAGTCGCGACTCCACCAGAGTGTCTGCTCATCTGAACAGTTCTGATGTTCTATCGCGACGTAACGATAATGCGCGCCCGCAGCGCTTGGCAAGCGTCAGTGTCGTTCCGCGGGCGATGAGTTCAGGGTGACGGCTGGTCGGAACGAGCTCCGCCCGCGATCGCGGGCAGCAGGAAGATCTCGTCTCCGTCCTCGACAGGTTCGAGGACCCCGTTCTCGGTGACCACGGAGTTGATCGCGATGGCGACCTCGCCGCGGAGCGCGCCCTCGTCCAGCAGGACGCGCTTCATGCCGGGGTACCGCCGCCCGAGCTCCTCGACGACCGCACCAAGCGAACGGCCGGGCACCTCCACGGTGTCCCGGCCGTCCGTCAGCTCTCGCCAGTGTGCAGGGATGTGCACGATGGCCATCGCCGGCTGCTAGCTCTCGGCGCCGTCCCGGCGCGGCATCAACTCCTCCAGGATGCGCCGTGGCGACATGGGGGTGTCGTACATGCGGATCCCGATCGCGTCGTAAATCGCGTTCCGAATCGCCGGAGTCGGCGGGACGATCGGCGCCTCGCCCACGCCACGCACGCCGTACGGGTGGCCTGGGTTCGGCACCTCGACGAGTTGCGTGTCGATCATCGGGAGGTCGTTCGCGACCGGCATCCGGTAGTCGAGCAGAGACGCGTTCACCACGTGGCCCTGGTCGTCGTAGTAGTACTCCTCGTTGAGCGCCATTCCGACGCCCTGGGCGACGCCGCCCTGCAGCTGTCCCTCTACGTACGACGGGTGGATCGCCGTGCCCACGTCCTGGATCGCCGTGTAGCGCAGGATCGTGACCTTGCCGGTCTCGCGGTCGACGTGGAGGTCCACGATGTGCCCCGCGTAGGCCGCCCCCTGCGTGTTGCGTCGCGACGTCGCGGAGACGGCGATGAGGCCGCCGGTCCGCTGGAGCTGCTTCGCGATCTCCTTGAAGGTCATCGAGCGCGGGTTGTTGTCGGCGTCCGCCGGGCCCGTGATCACGCCGTCCTGGTACGACACCGCGTCGACGGGGACGTCCCACAGGCGGGCCGCGCGCTCCACGACGCGCTTCTTGATCTCCTGGCCCAGGTCGTAGGCGACCCAGCCGCCTGCGAATGTCGTGCGGCTGCCGCCGGTCACGCCGGTCCAGCCCACGCTGTCCGTGTCGACGATGTGCGGGCGCACGTCATCCAGCGATAGGCCGAGGGTCTCTGCGAGCTGCATCGCCAGGGAGGCCCGGCTGCCGCCGATGTCCACCGAGCCCAGGATCAGGCTCACGGTGCCGTCCGCGTTCACCGTCGCGCTGGAGGACGACTCCATGCCGCCGTTGAACCAGAAGCCGAGCGCAACGCCGCGGCCGGTGTCCTCGCCGTGCAGCTCGCTGGTGTAGTGAGGGTGGCTCTTGATCGCCTCCATGACTGCCTCGGCGCCGATGCGCGGCCAGGGCTGACCGGCGGAGTTGGTGCTGCCCTCCTTCGCCGCGTTCTTCAGCCGCAGGTCCATCGGGTCCATGTCCAGTTGTTCGGCGATCTCGTCAAGCGTCGCCTCGACGGCGTATTCGGCGGCCGGTGCGCCCGGCGCGCGGTACGCCTGCGTCTTCGGCGTATTGGTGACCACGTCGAAGCCGTCGATGCGCTGGTTGGCGATGTTGTACGGGGCGAGGGCGCACTGGGCGCCGGCCCCGACCGGCGAGCCCGGGTAGGCGCCGGCCGCGTACGCGAGGTTGACCTCGGCGGCGGTGATCGTCCCGTCGCGCTTCACGCCGATCTTCACGCGGTTGTGCGTCGCGGAGGTCGGGCCAGTGGCGCGGATGATGTCCGCCCGCGGCATCCACATCTTCACGGGACGGTGGGTCTTCTTCGAGAGCACGGCTGCGATCGGCTCGAGGTAGACCGTGAGCTTGCCGCCGAAGCCGCCGCCGATCTCCTTCGGGATGACCTTGACGTGCGACTCAGGGATGCCGAGCAGCGTGGCGCACTGTGCGCGGACCGAGAAGATCCCCTGCGTCGAGCACCAGATCGTCAGCCGCCCGTCGTGGTTCCAGAACGCCGTGCCGTTCTGCGGCTCGATGTAGCCCTGGTGCGCCTGTGCCGTCGCGTACTCGCGCTCGATGACGACGTCCGCGTCCTTGAATCCCTGCTCGATGTCGCCCTTCTCGATGCGCATGTGCAGGGCGATATTCGTCGGGACGTCCCGAGGGGTGTCCACGCCCTTGGCGCGGACGTTCGTGCGGAGGTCGTCCAGCAGGATCGGCGCGTTCGGCAGCATCGCCTCGCGTACGTCGATCACGTGCGGCAGCACCTCGTACTCGACCTCGATCAGCGCGAGGGCGTCTTCTGCGATGTGGAGGTCGGTCGCGGCGACGGCGGCCACGGCGTGCCCGTGGTAGAGCACCTTGCTCCCGGCGAGGACGTTCTCCACCAGCCAGAGCGGGTTGGCGGAGCCTTCGCCGAGGTCGAGTGAGCCGGCCTGCTGCTTCGGGAAGTCAGCGTGGGTCGCCACGGCCTTCACGCCGGGGAGCGCCTCGGCCTTCGAGGTGTCGATGCGCTTGATGCGGGCGTGGGCGTGCGGGCTGCGGAGGACCGCGCCATAGAGCATGCCCTCCAGCTTGATGTCGGCGCCGTACTCGGCGCGCCCCGTCACCTTGTCCACACCATCCGGGCGGACGGGGCGGGTGCCGACGACCTTGTAGGCGGACTTCTCCGTGCCGGACTTCTCGGGAGTGGCGACCATGGCGGCCTCCTTCAGGGGGCTGTGCGGCGGGGACGCGGCTAGGAGCGCATCTCCTCGGCGGCCTTCTCGACCGCGCGGATGATCTTGTCGTAGCCGGTGCAGCGGCAGAGGTTGCCGGCCAGCCAGAAGCGGATCTCCTCCTCGGAGGGATTCGGCTTCCAGTCGAGGAGCGCCTTCGAGGAGATGAGGAAGCCCGGCGTGCAGATGCCACACTGCAACGCGGCCTCCTCCAGGAACGCGGTCTGCAGCGGGTGCAGCTCGTCGCCCTGCGCCAGGCCCTCCACCGTGGTGATGTTCGCGCCCTCGCACTCCGCCGCCATGACGAGGCAGGAGTTCACCACGCGGCCGTCCATGATCACGGAGCAGGCGCCGCAGTTGCCGTTGTTGCACCCCTCCTTCGCCCCGGTGAGGCCGATGCGCTCGCGCAGGGCCTCGAGGAGCGAGTCACGGCTCGAGGAGAGCCACGTGCGCTCCTCGCCGTTGATGTTGGCGGTGACGATGATGCGTTCGTCGGTGGTCATTCGGTCCCCCTCGCCCTTACTCGTCACCGCGGGCGCGCGCCGCGGCCTTGTTCAGCGTGCGCTTCACCAGCACGCCCGCCAGGTGGCGGCGCTGGGCCTCTGAGCCGCGCATGTCGGTGATCGGCCGTGCGGCCTGCCTCGCGGCCTCCGCCGCCGCCTCGATCGTGTCGTCAGTCAGCGGCTTCCCGATGAGCGCCTGTGCGGCGGCCGGCACGAGCAGCGGCGTCGGCGCGACGGCGCCGATGGCGACGCGCGCATCGGCGACGGTGTCGCCGTCGAGCGCGAGGTAGACGCCGGCGTTGGTGACGGCGATGTCCATCTCGTTGCGTGGGATGAAGCGCTCCCAGGCGGAACCGCTGCGCGGCGCCGGGTCGGGGAACGAGAGCGAGACGATGAACTCGCCGACCTCGAGGACGTTGCGTCCGGGGCCGCTGCAGAACTCGGCGACCGGCACGTCACGACGTCCGTTCGGGCCGGCGATGTGGGCGATGCCCCCGAGCGCGATCATCGCGGGGATGCCGTCCGCGGCAGGCGACGAGTTCGCGAGGTTCCCGCCGAGCGAGGCGCGACCCTGGACCGCTGTACCCCCGATGACGTGTGAGGCCTCGACGAGCGCCGGGTAGTGCGCCTTGACCTCCGGGTGGTTGTAGACCTGGTACAGCGGCGTCGCGGCGCCCAGCGTCAGCCCTTCGCCCGCCCGGTATTCGATGCCGATGAGTTCCGGGATGTGCTTGACGTCGACGAACAGGTCGATGTCGCGACGGCGCTCACGGGCGAGGACGATGACATCCGTCCCCCCGGCGAGGACGCGCGCGACGTCTCCTCCATCACGGAGCATCTGCACGGCCTCGTCCACGGACGTGGCACGCGCGTACTTCACTGCCTGCATCAGGCGTCCTCTCTGCGATCCGGCGCTGGCCCGGTCCGACCCTGGCCCATCGTTCGCCCCATCATCACCCCAGGCCTGTCGCCCAGGCGCGTCACAGGGTGCCACACGCTCCGCGTAGACGTAGGGCAGGCGACCGAACGGTCTCAACGGGGCGATTATGCCACGGCTGGGAACCGACGCCGGAAGACGTTCGTCACGCCTCACGCTGGGCGCTGCGGCTCGCCAAGAATACTCTCTCGTCCTCGCCCATGCGGGCGTCAGGACACGCGAACCGCCGAGCCGCGCTGCGCTACTGCTCTCCCTGTCGCAAGAGCGACGACAGGATCGCCGCGACACCGATCGCGATCGCGACGACGGGGAGGAGGATCTCGAATCGCAGCTCCACCGCGTCCACCGCGTCCAGCAGGAACGCGACCCCCAGGGCGACGACGATGAGCCCGGCGAGCGCCGCTCCGAAGTCGTAGCGCATCAGCGGATCCTCCCCGAACCGAAGACCACGGACACGTCGATGTCCAGCCGCCGCGGCGCCGTGTCGTAGCCGGGCGACGTGTACGTGCGACTCGTCGCGATGCCCTCGGTGTCGAACTCGGCCGCGTCGATGCTCCCGAAGACGGAGTCCGACTCGACGCGGTACGGGATGTCAGCGGGGAGGTAGAGCGTCCCGTCGCCGAAGACCACGCTCATCTCGATGTGGGTCGTGCCTTCGTCCACCTGGAGGTCCCGCAAGTCGACCGTCAGGGATCCGAACGCGTGCGAGTATTCGCGCTCGAGATCGTCCGCCCGGGTGACATGATGCCGCGAGTCCCCGAAGGCGCCGTCCACGACGAGGTTGAAGTGGCTCGCGGATGACAGCCCGAGCAGCACGATGAGGACTGCCGCGAGCGTCATCAGCCCGCCGTGGAACCCCTGCCGCGCCTCCACCAGCATGAGCAAGCCGACGAGGATCAGCGCGGCCGACAGGCCGACCTCGAGCGGCGGAAGGTCGACGTCCAGGTCCAGCTGCGCCAGCAGGAACAGGGTGCCGCCGATGATCAGGATCCCGCCCCAGATGACCGCCCCCAGGGCACCACGGCGATGCGGGCGGACCGCGCCGGGCGCACCCTCGTCCACTCCTGACTCCGGGATCACGATCCACGCCACGATGTAGGCCACGATCGCGAAGCCGCTCGTGAGGATCGCGGCGACGACGAACAGGATGCGGATCAGCGTCGGGTCGGTGTCGAAGTACTCGGCGATCCCCCCCGCGACACCTCCGAACCAATCATCGCGTCGCGAGCGGGTCAGGCGCCGCGGCCGCGCGGGGCTCGCCGCCTCGACAGGTGGCGGTGGTATCGCGGCATCCTCGGTGGTGGGGAGGGCGGCATCCGGCTCCTGAGCGGGTTCCGGCTCCTCCGGGCGGTCGGATTCGTTCGTCATTGTGCCTCGCTGACCCGGGCGTCCTCCCGATCGCACGAATGCTACGCCGGGTTGTCACCCGCCGAGCGGGCCGGAGGGCGTCGTGCCCGGTGACGATGGTCCCAGGCCTATCCGTGCTGCACCCACGGGTGACCCCGGAGCCTAGAGGCGCGACAGGGTCGCTGCCGCGTCCCGAGCGGTCTCGCGTCGCTTCTGCAACTTCCGGAACGACCGGAAGGCGGCCAGGCCCACGATGACGGCGGCGCCGCCCATCGCGCCGAGGATGCCCACGAGGATCGGAGTGATCGCCGCCCCGGCGAGCCCGAGGAATCCGCCGGCGATGCCGACGAGGATCGACCTGAACATCGGACCTCCTCTCCTGCCGCCCTCGATGCTAGTCGCCTGATCGGTCTCGCCGCATCTTCTGTAAGAACTACCGTCACGGCGCGCGTTCCAATGGAAGCGCAACGAAGGAACGCACGATGCGACACCGAAACCGACTGCTGGACGCGCTGGCCGGGTTCGCGGCGGCGGCCGCGGCGCTGGGTGTGACCGAGCTGCTCGCGGCGCTCGCCGGGACCCCGTCGATCGTCGTGTCCGTCGGGAACGTCATCGTCGACCGCACACCCGGGCCGGCCGTGAAGTGGGCGATCGACCTCCTCGGGACGAACGACAAGCCGTTCCTGCTGACCACCGTCACCGCGACCTCGCTCGCGCTCGGGTTCGCCCTCGGCCCGGTTGCGGGGCGGCGTCCGAAAGTCGGGCGGGCCGCCTTTGGGTTCTTCGGCCTCGTCGGTGTCCTGGCGGGGGCTGCGGATCCACTGACGGGCTACGGCGCGGCATTCTGGATCGCCGTCCCGGCCGCGCTTCTCGGTTGGGTGACGCTGCGCTACCTCCTTCAGCTCGCCACGCCGGCGGCGTCTCCATCGGTGGCGATGCCGGGACGCGGCGTGGCGGGCCGCCGGAGCTTCCTCGCCTTCGCCGGCGCCGCCACCGGAGGTGCGGCCGTCGCGGCGCTGAGCGGCCAGTTCCTGACCACGCGCGTTGACGTCGAGGAGCAGCGGGCGGCCGTTGACCTCCCCACCATCGGAGGCTCGCCGCCACCCCAGGACGTCGGGTTCGGCGTCGAGGGGATCTCGCCCTACATCACGCCGAACGACGACTTCTATCGGATCGACACGGCGCTCGTCGTGCCTCGCGTCGATGCCTCCACGTGGCGGCTCCGGATCAGCGGCATGGTCGAGCGCCCGTACGAGCTCACGTTCGCCGAGCTCGCGGACATGGCAAGCATCGAGGAGTCCGTGACGCTGTCCTGCGTCAGCAACGAGGTGGGCGGGCGGCTGGTCGGTAACGCGATCTGGCTCGGGGTGCCGCTCGCGGCGATCCTCGATCGTGCCGGGGTGCAGGAGGGCGCCACCCAGGTCGTGGGCCGTTCGGTCGATGGGTTCACCGTCGGTTTTCCGACGGAGGTCGCCCTGGACGGACGCTCCTCAATGGTGGCGATCGGGATGAACGGCGAGCCGTTGCCGGCCGAGCATGGCTTCCCCGCGCGCCTCGTCGTCCCTGGCCTCTATGGGTACGTCTCGGCCACGAAGTGGCTGCAGGAGATCGAGCTGACACGGCTCGAGGATTTCGACGCGTACTGGATCCCCCGGGGCTGGGCGAAGGAGGCGCCGATCAAGACTCAGTCACGGATCGACGTCCCCCGTGGCGGCAGCGTCACGGCGGGCATGAACCCGGTCGCCGGCGTCGCGTGGGCAGGGGGCCGCAGCGTCGACCGCGTGGAGGTGCGGATCACCCCGGTCGACGAAGACCGTGACGCGAACCTGCAGTGGATCGAGGCTCGTCTCTCGGAGGAGCTCACGGAGTCCTCCTGGCGCCAGTGGCTCGTGGAGTGGGACGCCCGGCCGGGCGAGTACGTCATCGAGGTGCGGGCCACGGACGGTGATGGCGTCACACAGACCTCGGAGCGGGCGGAGCCGGCACCGGATGGTGCGACGGGGTGGCATCACCGTCGGGTGCGGGTCCGCGGGGCGGGTGCGTAGCCGGGCGAACTAGGGCGCGGGAGCTGGCTGGAGCGAGTCGTACACGCTCGTCGTGGGGTGTGCGAAGCGCCACCCGAACCAGTACGTGAGCTGGCCAAAGAGCCGCGGTGCCACCTCGCCTTCGGGTGAGATCAGCCCGTCCTCCTCGACGGCCCACGCGCGCCCGGCCTCGTCGATCACGGTCAGGGCGTCGGGACCTGGCTCGAAGGTGACGCCCTCGGGATGCGCGTAGGCGCGGATCGCGCCGCCGGCGAAGTAACGCACCTCCCCGTACGAGGGCATCTCGCCCGTCACGCGGATGCCTCGGCCCGATCCCTCCCCCACGAGGACGACCTCCTGGTCGCCCACGCGGTCGTTCACCACCTGTTCCCGCAAGACCGTCCGCAGCGGGAACGCCCTGGGCGTGCCACCGACGAGCATGCCGTAGACCCAGGCCTTGGTGAGCTGGCGGTCATCGCGCTGCGAAACGGGGAACATCGTGTTGCCCGAGGAGAAGTAGTCGAGGTACGGGAATCCGAGGGAGTACCGATGCCCGCTCCCGGTGTCCGCGTCGAGGACGAGCGTGTCGGGGTGCCGCGCCAGCCAGTCCCCCCAGCGTGCGGTCACCACCGGGTGGGGGTCCAGCCAGGGGCCGGTGCCGCTGCCGGCCTCGTCGACGGACGCTCCGAGGACGGGCCGCCCGGTCAGGGGGTTCCACAGGGAGCCGGTCTCCCGGTCGTACATCATGCGGTTGCTCTCGTAGATCAGGCCGGAGGTCGAGAACGAGTACGTCCTGCCGTCCGGCGCGCGGCGGTCGAACAGCACCGAGGAGCCCGTGAGCGTGCAGTAGGCGAGCGTGACGGGAATCCCTCCGATGGTGCCGTTCGCGATCTCATGCACGTCCATGATCCGGAGCGGGAAGGCGCGCGCCTCGCCGTTTACGAACACACCGAAGACCGGCTCCGCGGGGTCGAGGTACCGCGCCCCGGCTGAATCGCCCTCGACGAACGCCGGGTCGTCGAGCGGCTCGGTCCCGTCGGGTACCAGGCCGCTCCAGATCAGCTGCTCCACCGGGATCGTGGCGGACCGGTCGTCTGCCAGCATCGCGGCGTACCGCGCGTCGAGGTGGGCGAGGAGCCGGCCCTTCCACGTAGCAAACCCTGGAGGCGGGGTGAGGTCGGTCTCGCCGTACCACTCGAGCCAGCGGTCCCACGACAGCGAGTGGCCCCAGCCGCTGAGCGCACGGAGCGCCGCGACATGCTCGGGGGTGAGCTCGGCGAGCTGCATCGGGCCCGCGCGCATTAGCTCGATGAGCGGCGCGATGAAGCGCACGTCCCTCTCCCGGACGATCTCGTCGAGCGCCTCCTCGAGCAGCGCGCGGTCCGGATCACGCTGGATGAGCAGCTCGAGGACCTCCGCGACGCGCGCATCGGAGAGCGGGCGGCCCATCGCTGGTGTACCGACCGGCCGCCCATTGAGCGGCACGAGCCGCGCGCCGGGCGTCGCGTACGGCGGGGGCGTGGGTGACGGGGTCGTGCTCGACATCGGCGGCGGATCGGGCGTCGCGGTCGCGCGTGCGGCGGACGCCGTCGCCTCGATGTTCGCGCACCCGAGGATCCCGAACGCCGCCAGGACGGCGATCAGCGGCGGCCCCGGCCGGAAGCGACCGAACACGCCTGTGATATCCATGCCGCCAGCGTACGCCGTGCCGAGCGCGTGATGGCGTGGCGTCTCCCGAAACCGCTACAGCTCTCCCGAGTCCCGCGGCGTCCCGTCCCCGACCCCGGGCCAGCCGTCCGCGTTCCAGTCGAGGCTGTCGATCAGTCCCGGCCGCATGTTCCGGAACCGCTCGCCCTCCCACGCGTGGAACACGATGTAGTCGCGTTCTCCGTGGCGGACGATCGAGTTGTGGCCGGGGCCCCGCCAGCGGTCGTTGCTACGGAGGATCGGGTCGCCACGCTTCGCGAAGCCCCCGGTCGGTGAGAGCGAGCGCGCGACTCCGATGGCGTACCAGGGCGTGTCGTAGGACCCGCCGCTGTAGAAGAGGTAGTAGGCGCCGCCCCGTTTCACGACGGATGGGCCCTCGATCAGCGGGCCCTCCCAGTCGGCGTCGTTGCGCGCGATCTCCCAGCGGTCGCCGAGGAACCCCAGGCCGTCCGGCGTGAGCTCGCGCACACAGATCGGTCCCCCGGGGTTGCCGGGGGCGGCGTCCTCCTTCCAGTAGAGGTACTGCCGCCCGTCGTCGTCACGGAAGAAGGTGGGGTCGAGGACTGTGACGCCGGCGTCGATGAGCGGGTATCCGAGGTCGCGATACGGCCCGAACGGCGTGCGAGCGTGAGCGGCGCCGATGCAGAGACGGCCGCTCCCGCGTGATCGAGCGGTGTAATAGCAGACATAACTCTCGCCGACGCGATGCAGCTCGGGCGCCCAGAAGTGATCGATCGCCCAGTCCGGCCGGTTGGCGCGCGTGAACACCGACGCCGCCGTGTTCCGCCACGTCACGAGGTCTCTCGATACCCGAATCGGGAACGCCGGGAGGACGTGGCTCGTGCACACCATGTAGAACGCCCCGCCGTCCGCCATGACGTGGGGGTCCGGGCAGTCCTCGGCGACGATGGGGTTGCGGTAGAGCATTGGCGGCGCGGCTCCGGCGACCACCGTATCGCCGGCGTCGGGCGGTTGCGGCCGCGGCGCGGCGAGTGCCTCGAGGTATCGCGGTTCAGACGGCCGGAGGGGCGCGAGGTCCGCGCGGCCCTGGCCGGGTTCCTTCCCGGGTGCGTCGGGGCCGGGGCTCTGTGCCGGGGGATCCACCGCTGACGGCGAGCAGGCAAGCGTGAACGCAGCGGTCCCCATCGCCCCGGCGATGAGCCTCAGAAATGCGCGACGACCGACCCGACGCGCCTCTTGGGCGCGTTCCACCTGCTCCGACGCCATGATCCGACCCCGCACCGCTCAGGAGGGCTCCGTCGGATGCACTCCCTGGACGTCCGCCACCCTCAGTTGCCACGCCGCAGGTGAGGCCCCCGAGTCCCCCATTGCGAGAACGACTGCGCGGGGCGGCACGGCGTTGCAGGACAGTAACAGTATTCGGTGCGAATTGTGGAAGGATTGAATAGAACGCGGACTATCGATCCGTCGATCTGCATCAATCGCCTGGGCCGCCTCGCCTCGAGGCGGCCCAGGTAGTCGTAGTCCTCCGCGCCTACGGGTGCAGGCGGTAGAAGCGGAAGAAGGGGTGATCGAGAGCCTCGAGCACCTCGACCCGGCGGAACCCGGCGTCTGTTGCATAGCGCTCGAAGGTCGCGGGACGCATCACCGTCCCCGTCCCGACCGAGGGTTCGTGCGACAGCCCGTCGGGCAGGCACACCAGGAGACTGAAGCCGTAGAGGAAACGGTCGACGTCGCCGGCCGGCGCGGCGAAGCGTTCCTCGGCGCGCTCGTCCATCACGATCACCGCGCCATCCGGCTTCACCATGGACCGCATCGCCCGCAGGACCTCGACGGGACGCGGCATGTCGTGGATGCACTCGAACGCCGTCACCAGGTCGTACTCGCCCGCCGCCTGGGCGGCGTCCGTCGCCGTGAAGCGGACGCGGTCCTCGACGCCGTACGCGCGGGCGTTCTCCCGCGCATACGCCACCGACGGCGCGTCGATGTCGTAGCCATCCACGGTCACGTTCGGGTACGCCCGGGCCATGCCAATCGCCGCCCACCCCATGCCGTGCCCGATCTCGGCAACGCGCCCGCCCGCGGTCAGGCGCGCGTGCACGTCCGGGATCGCCGCGAGGTAGTCTCGCGCCAGGGCGTGGAGGAAGAGCGGGCGGTTGGCGTCGCCCTGGGTGAGACGCATTGGATCGCCGAACTGCTCCCAGGAGACGCCGCCTCCGGTGCGGAACGCCTGCGCCACGTCCGGGAGGCGGCTGAAGCCGGCCACCCCGCCCCGGCCGAGCCAGGCGAGGAAGTCGAGGTCGTCCCGGTCCGCCAGGACCGCCGCGTGCTCCGCCGGCAGGGAGAACCGGCGCTCGTCCGGGTCCTCCGAGTCGGCTTCGAGACGCAGGACGCCGTTCGCGGCCTGGTGCTCCAGCCATTCCCGGGCATATCTCGGCGCGATGGAGGCTTGCCGCGCAAGCTCGGGCGCCGTCACCGGCCGGCCGTCTTGCATCGCCTCGTAGAGCCCCAGGGTCTCGCCGAGGTAGACACCGGCGAGGTTGAACATCCCCAGCACGTCCCCGAAGAGCCGCTCGGCGAACGCCTGCTTCACGCCTGAATCGATGGTTCTCGTCATCGTCATCGTCACCTTCTGCACCGGCTGTCGGTGCGGACGCTGATATGGGGCGTGGAGATGCTGAGAGCTGCGCGCTTCAGGCACTCAGCAACTCGCCCGCGTATTGCTCGGCGACCTCGTCCAGCCCGAGGAATCGCCGGTATGCCGCCTCGCTCACATCGAGCTCGGGGCCCCGGCCGTTCAGGTCCGGGAAGCGCGTGGGGTCCTGCGACCACCCTCGCGCCGCCCGCAGCCGGCGCTGGTCGGCCTCCTGGCCGGGTGAGAACAGCAGATCCGACTGCCAGTTCTCCACTGTACGGATCGTGCGGTAGTACCGGTCGCGTTCCTCGGCGTAGCGGTGGCCTGCCTCCTCGACAGTTCCCTCCGCGATCCACGCCTCCGTGAGCGTCCGCGCGTCCAGGAGCGCCAGCGAGATGCCCATGCCCCAGGTCGGGTCGCTCACGCCCGCGGCGTCGCCGACGAGGGCCAGCCCGTCGCGGTAGGGATGGTCCACCCACGAGTCGTCCGCCACGAACCCCGCCAGCGGGCCCTCCTGGGTCACGCCCGCGAGGACCTCCTCGGGAATGCCGGACTCGCGGGCGGCGCGCATGAAGAACGCGAACCCATCCGGGCCCCGGAAGTCGGCCTCCGTGGCATCGGGCAGGAAGACGTAGCCGCGTGCATAGCCGTCCCCGCGGGGGTAGACCATCGCCAGTCCCTCGCCGCGCGGTCGGATGAGGAAGTGGCTGCGGTCGTCCGGTCCACCGACGTTGCCCAGCAGCACGCCGGCGAGCAGTCGCGACGAGCGGTGCACGTGCTCCGGCAGCCCCGCGACCTTCCGTGCGAGCGAGGAGCGACCGTCCGCACCTACCACGAGCAGGGCGCGCAGCACCTCGCGGCGTCCCTGGCGCACGATCGTCACCGACGGCCCGTGCCCGTGCTGTCTCGGCGCGACCGCCTCCACGAGCGCCGGGCGGATGATGGTGACGCCCGCGTCCCAAGCCGCGGCCAGGAGCTCCTCCTGCACGCGCGGGTGGAAGAACGTGAGCGGCACGTCGCCCTCGGGCGTGGACTGATAGCGCGGCTTGCCGGAGCGGCTGACGTTCCACGGCAGCGGATGTGCCCCGGCCCGGTCGAAGACTTCCGTCAGGCCGAGCCGGCGCACCTCAGCCGCGCCCCACGGCGCGAGCCACTCGCCGCGGACCCGGTCCCGGAAGACGTCGCTGCGCTCGACGACGGCCACGCTGGCGCCCGCGCGGGCGAGCAGGGTCGCGGCGACCGAGCCGGCGATACCGCCGCCGATGACCACCACGTCGAACTGGTTGGAGCGAGCGTGCCGCATGGCCGTCCTCTTCCCCTCCTCGCGACCTGGGTCGCGATAGTGCGGTCGCCGGGGACGCATCCCCGGCGACCGTCCCCGCTACCGCGCCTCGACTTCGATCGAGACCGGCACTCCGTTGCTGATCACGTCGAACACCGCCGAGCGCGCGCGAGAGCGCTCGACGATCTGACGGATGGTGTCGGCGTCGGCATCGGCGTCGATGCTGAAGCGGATGCGGACGTTGCTGAAGCCGTTGCGGACGTCGTCGGCCAGGCCGAGGATGCCGCGCAGGTCCGCGTCGCCCTCGACGCTGGACTCGACCGAGTTGAGCTTCACGCCGCGGGCGGCGGCGATGTTGCCGATGCCGGCGGTCAGGCAGGCCGCCAGCGCGTGCAGCAGGTACTCGACCGGGGTCGGGCCCTCGTCGGAGCCGATGAGGACTGCCGGGTGGTCGGCGTCGAGCACGGTCTCGCGGATGTGCTGCTGTTCGCCGCCAGCCGCGAAGAACGTGCTGATGGTGCCGCGGCTGTGCGTGCCGCTCACCCAGCGGTTGGTCGCGCGGAACTGGGCGCGGGCGAGTTCCGGTTGCTCCTTGACCACGTTGATGGTCTCGAACAGCGCCACCGTGTCCACGCCGTTCCGCACCCCGACCTTCGCCTCTTCGCTGATGTGGGTCATTGCCGTCTCCTCCTGAAGGGCCCCCGCGGCGGCTGGTTGCCCGACGCCAGGGCGTGCTGTGGTGATGACGTCACGCTACGGAGACGCTCCCGGGGAGGCTTGAGGGTCAAATGCGGAAGGGCTGAGGAAGTTGTGGGAGCCGGCCTAACGGCGGGCGAGCAGCTCCCGGGCAGCGACGATGTCCGGCTGGTAGCCGTTTTGCTCGAGCTCTACGACGAGCTCAGCTGCGCGCTCGGCGGCCTCGCCGTCAAGGGCGAGCTTCAGCAGGTCCGTGAGGGCGCGCAGCTCGGAGGTGCGTGCCTCGTGCGACCGCGCGGTCGCCGCACCCCGGCGGTAGTGCTCCACGGCGAGCTCGGGCTGCTCGCGCCGCTCCGCGATCCGGCCGCGGAGGCGCCACATCTCAGGCTCATAGATGTAGCCGCGCCCGGGATCCCGCACCGCGAACGCCTCGTCCAGCGCGCCCTCGGCGTCGTCGACGCGGTCGTGGGCGAGGTAGGCATCTGCCAGGACGCCGAGCACCCACGGCAGGTCCATCCGCATCCCAGAGGCCCGGTAGAGGTTGACCGCACGCTCGAGCAACGGGAGGGCGGGCTCGTAGCCGTTGCGGGCCTCGGCCCACGCCCGCATCAGCCCGCTCTCGACCTCGTGCGACTCGAAGCCGAGGGTCTGTGCGAGCGCGAACATGTGTCGGGCGTGGTGGCGGGTGGTCTCCACCTCGCCCGAATACTGGGCGATCATCCCGGCGTGCGTGTGCGCGTGGAGGAGGCTCAGCTCGTCCGGAGCCGTGTCGATCGCCGCCTGCACCTCCTCCATCGCCTGGCGCACGTCACCGAGGAACCACTGGGCCTGGGCGCGCCACATCCGGCAGGCCGTGGCCGGGTGTTCGCCGTAGGCCGTGTGGAACGGTGGTGGATCCTCGGACGTGGCGAGCTGCAGGCCGGTGGTCGCCTCCTCGAGGGAGCGGCGGAGTTGCCCCTGGTGGAAGAGCGAGCATGCGAGGAGTTCGTGCGACTCAGGGGGCGGCGGTGTGCCGGGCGGGACGAGCGCGATCTGCTCCGTGATGATCCGCTGCGACATCTCGTACTCGCCGCGGAACTCGTGCGTCGTTGCGAGCCCGGAGAGGATCTCGCGGATCAGCGCCCGGTCGTCTGTCTGGCGGACCAGCTCCAGCGCCCGCTCATATGCCTCCTGGATCGAGGGCGCGGCCCAGCCGTCGAGGGCGACCGCGATCGCGCCGGCCATCGTCCGGCACGCGATCTCGAGGCGGATCCGTTCGGCGTCGTCCGTGATGCGCGGCAGCAGCGAGAGCGCGCGGTTCACGGCCTCCCGTGCCTCGCGCTGTGCGGAGCGCGAGCGGGCGCGGCGCGCCGCCTGCAGCAGCGCCGGCACGGCGCGGTCGGCGTCGCCGCCACGCACGAAGTGGTCCGCGATCTCGTCGATGTGCTGGTTGGCCTCGCTCCCGAGGCGCTCGACGAGTGCCTGGCCGGCCGCGCGGTGCATCCGTGCCCGCCGCCCCAGGGGCAGCGTGGCGAGGGCGACTTCGCGGAAGATGCTGTGGATGAACTGGTACTCGTCCTCCAAATCGCCGTTCGGCCACTCGAACGCGCCGCGGCGGCGGAGGAACTGACCCTTCCGCGCACAGTCGTCAAGGATCCCCTCGACCGTGTCGAGGTCGAGGTCGCTGATCGCGGCCACGACGGCGGGCGTCAGCGTGTCGCCCGCAACCGCCGCGGCTTCCATCACGCGCCGCTGGTCCGGCGTAATGTGCTCGAGCTGCCGGCCCACGAGCTGCCTCAGCGAGTCAGGGACGTCCTCCATCGACGCCTCCCATTGCTGGCGAGAACCTCGCCAGTGCTCGATCAGGCTCGTGGCGAAGAGCGGGTTGCCCCCCGAGCGCGCGGCGACCGCCGACGCCACCGTTTCATCCGCACCGCCCGGCACGCGGCGTTCGACCAGCGCGCGCACCGCGGCCTCCTGCAGCGGGCCGAGCTGGATCGTGGACGCATGGCCGCGGGCGGTGAGCTCGCCGGCCAGCCCGTGCACACGGTGCGCTCCACTCGTGGCGTCGCCCGCGCGGATGGTCCCCAGGATGAGCACGTGGGCGTTCGAGGAGCGCCGCGCCAGCATGTCCAGCGCGTCCAGCGTCGAGTGGTCCGACCAGTGGAGATCCTCCAGCGAGAGCACCACGCGGTGCTCCGCGCCGATGTGGTCAAGGGCGCTCGTGAGCTCTCGGAGCATCCGCTCCCGGGTGAGGAGCGCCTCCGGGAACGCCGGGTTGCTGCCGCCGAGGCCGGGGAGGTGAAGAACCCACGTGGGCGCTTCCTGCTGGAGCGCGCGGGTCGCGACCGAGCCGCGGGGCCCGCTGGCGAGCTGTCCGATCGCGTCCAGGAAGGGCAGGTACGCCTCGGCGCTGCCGTAGCCTTCGATGCACTGCCCGCGGCCCACGAGGACGTCATCCACCGTGCCGACGTGCCGCAGGAACTCGCCCACGAGAGTGGACTTGCCGATCCCGGCCTCGCCGGCGATGAATACCACCTGCGTGCCACCGCGGGCCGCTGCCTCGCAGTGCTGGATCAGGCGCGCGAGCTCGGCATCGCGCCCCAGGGCATCCACCACCGACGGCGCGCCTAGCTCCGCAACCGTGGCCGTGAGCGCCGGCGCTGTCACGGGTGGCGGCGTCGCGGCCGGCGTGCCGGCGGATGTTCGCGCCTCGTCCTCCAGGTCCACGACGAACCGGTAGCCGCGGCGGTGGATCGTGCGGATAGCCCACTGGGTAGTTCCGTCGTCGCCCAGGGCACGACGCGCCTCCTTGATGCGTGTCGCGAGGGCCGCGTCGGACACGTAGACGGAGCCCCAGATCGATTCCAGCAGCTCGTCTCGCGTTACGACGCGGTCGCGGTGCTGGATCAGGTAGGCGAGCACCTCGAACGCCTGTGGCTCAAGCCGCACCGGCTCGCCGGCGCGGGTGAGTTCGAAGCGTTCGGGGTCGATCTCGATATCGCGAAACGCGAGTCGCATGGCGCAACTCCACAGAAAAGGGGGTGAATGGTACCTCGAACGGAGCCCCTTCGGCCCCACGGCATCCCGGTGAGCCCGATCTCCATGCGTCCCTCAGATCTCCCGCAAGTACCCGCCGGTGCCCATACGTACGTTGTCCGCAGTTCAGGAGCACCCGGAAGGGGGCCTCACGATGGAAACGATGCTGGAGATGACCGTGAACGGGGACGCGGGGCAGGCAGGCGAGTCCGACCGGATCGAGCGGGCGACGCGCGCGCTGCGATCACTGGTGACGGTGGATGCCGCGGATCGCGCCGAGCTGACACGGGGCCTTTTCGCCGAGGACTTCGTCATCGAGATCCCGGCCCGAGGCGGTTGCCAGGTCTACTCGTCGCTCAAGCGCGGCGAGTTCCAGAGCGGGAGCGTCGAGATCCTCGACGCGATCGAGTCCGGGAACCGCGTCATCGCCCACGTCCGGTTCGAGGCGAAGCGAAGCCACCAGGTCGATGGCACGCCGGTAACGCAGGACTGCGCCGCCGACGGGATCGTGACATTCGAGTTCTGCGGCGACCTGATCGCCCGTTCCTGGAGCATGCTGCGATGGCGCTAGTCACGACCGCCGAGCATCCTGTGGCCGTGAACGCCGAGGAGCATCGTCCCGAGATCCGTGCCGCGCGGCTGATCGCGCTTCGGGAGGTCGTGCCGGTGCTCCTCGCGACGCTGCCGCTCGCCCTCGCCGTGGGGATGACGGTGGCGCAGTCCTCGGTGAACGCGTTCATCGGGTGGCTGGCGGCGCCGCTCGTCTTCGCCGGGTCGTCTCACCTCGCGCTCGTCTCCACGCTCGGCACCGGCGCCTCGGCGTTCGTCGCCGTCGGCGCCGCGCTCGTCGTGAACGCGAGGTTCGCGGTCTACGGGGCCGCCCTCGGACCGCTGTTCGAGCGGCAGCCGCGGTGGTTCCGTCTGCTCGGACCGCACGTGCTGGTCGACCAGACCTTTGCGCTGATCGCGGCCCGGCCAGAGCGTCACGACCCCGACTGGATGCGCGCGTACTACCTGTCCGCCGCGGCAGCGCTGGCGACGATGTGGCTGAGCGGAGTCGCCATGGGCATCTGGCTCGAGCCGGTGTTGCCTCACGACTGGCCGATCGGCGTCGCGGGCCCGCTGATGGTCGCATCCCTGCTCGGCACGTCGCTGCGTTCCAGCCGCGCGATCGCGGTTGCGGGCACGGCGTTCCTCGCCGCGGCAGCCACGACGCCCTTCATCGGGGCGACGGGGATCATCGTCGCCGGCGCTGTCGGCGTCCTCGCCGGCCGTGTGCCCGCGCCGGCGCTCGGACGCCGAACCCGGGAGGGAGCCTGACCATGCTCGTCGAACTTGCCGCCGTCATCGCGCTCGGACTCGGCACCTGGTTCATCCGCGCGGGGTTCATCGTCTCCCCGCGCGGTAGGGAGCTCGCCGTCGCCCTCGATTCCTGGCTCACGTACGCGCGGCCGGCCGTCCTGGCTGGGCTGCTCGCGAGCCTCACGCTGCGGGGCACCGCCGTCGACGACCTCGGGGCGGTGGCCTACGTGGGCGTCGTGGGGTTCGGGCTCCTGGTGGCGGCCCTCACCCGGAGCCTCGCGTACGCCCTCGCCGCCGGCGCGTTGGTCCTCGTCGTGGTCGCCTGACCGAGTCCCTTCGCGGCCCGCACCCGGCAGCCGGGCGCGCCGGCGCCCGGAGTAGTCATACCTGATGTAATGATTGCTACCATCCGCGAGTTGGCGGCCGACGCTCGCGAGGTAACAACCATGCCCGACCAGACCCCGACGGACCGCGCTACCGAAGTGGACGCCCTCATCGTCGGTGCCGGCTTCGCCGGGATGTACATGCTCTACCGGATGCGCCAGCTGGGCTTCACCAGTCACGTCGTCGAAGCCGGGTCCGAGGTCGGCGGGACGTGGTACTGGAACCGCTACCCCGGCGCGCGCTGCGACATCGAGAGCCTCGCCTACCAGTACTCGTTCGCGGACGAGATCCAGCGCGAGTGGAACTGGAGTGAGCGCTACGCCGCGCAGCCGGAACTGCTGCGCTACGCGCAGTTCGTGGCCGACAGGTTCGACCTCCGGCGTGACATGCAGTTCAACACGCGCGTGACCGCTGCCCGCTACGACGACGTGACGGGGCGCTGGAGCGCGGAGACCGACCAGGGGGACCGGTTCTCGGCCCGCTACCTGATCATGGCGACGGGCTGCCTCTCGGTCCCGCGGCTGCCGAAGTACCCCGGGCTCGATGACTTCGAGGGCGACTGGTACCACACGGGGGAGTGGCCGCACGAAGGCGTGGACTTCACCGGGAAGCGGGTCGCGGTCATCGGGACCGGCTCCTCGGGGATCCAGTCGATCCCGCTCATCGCGCAGCAGGCGGCGTCCCTCACGGTGTTCCAGCGCACGCCGAACTTCGCCATCCCGGCGCACAATCGCCCGCTGACGCAGGAGCAGCGGGACCGTAACAAAGAGAAGTTCCAGGAGCTCCGCCGCGAGGCCGAGTACTTCGTCCCGGCCCGCTCGGGTGGCCAGAGCGCCATCCCGAAGGCGTTCGAAGTGCCGGACGACGAACGCGACGAGCGGTTCGAGGGCCACTGGAGCATGGGCGGCCTGATGTTCATGGCCGCGTTCAGCGACATCCTCATCGACCAGGCGGCGAACGACACCGCTGCCGACTTCGTCCGTCGCAAGATCCACGAGATCGTCAGGGATCAGGAGACCGCTGCGCTCCTCGCATCGCAGGACTTCCCCCTCGGCACGAAGCGGTTGTGCGTCGACACGGGATATTACGACACCTTCAACCGCGAGACCGTCACGCTGGTCAACCTGCGCACCGCCCCTATCGAGCGCATCACACCCACGGGGCTGAGGACCAGCGAGCGCGAGTACGAGTTCGACTCGATCGTGTTCGCGACCGGCTTCGACGCGATGACGGGCGCGCTCCTCGCGGTCGACATCCGCGGGCGCGGCGGGATCTCACTGCGTGACGAGTGGAAGGACGGACCGCGCTCGTACCTCGGCCTCCAGGTCGCCGGCTTCCCGAACCTCTTCACGATCACCGGCCCGGGCAGCCCCTCGGTGCTGAGCAACATGCTGATCTCCATCGAGCAGCACGTCGACTTCATCTCAGGCTGCCTCGAGTACATGCGCGAGCGCGGCCTCGGCACGATCGAGGCGACACCCGAGGCGCAGGACCGGTGGGTGGACCACGTCCGCGAGCTGGGCGAGCGGACGCTCTACCCGCGCGCGGCGTCCTGGTACATGGGCGCGAACATCGAGGGCAAGCCGCGCGTCTTCATGCCGTACGTCGCAGGCGTCGGCGTGTACCGCAGGAAGTGCGACGCGATCGCTGCCGCCGGGTACGAAGGGTTCGCCCTCGCCAACTAGCGATATGTCGATAGGCCCGGCGCGCGACGCCGACATCGCGGTCATCGGCGCGGGAGCCGTCGGCCTCGCCGTCGCGCACGCCCTCGCCGGCCTGGGCTCGGTCATCGTGATCGAGGCAAACGAAGCGCCCGGCCGGGAGACCAGCTCGCACAACACCGGCATCGTCCACGCGGGGATGTTCTATCCGAGCGGCACCCTGAAGCACCGGCTCTGCATCGAGGGCAACGTGCTGCTCCACGAGTGGGCCGAGCGCCTCGGCGTGCCGCTCCTCCATTGCGGGAAGCTCATCGTCGCCGTCGAGCCGGAGGACCTCCCGGGCCTCGAACAGGTCTGGGCGCAGGGCCGGGCGAACGGTGTGCCGGAGATGCGTCGGGTCGGTGCCGCCGAGGCGCGGGCGCTGGAGCCGAATGTCCGGATCCACGAGGCCATCTGGTCGGGCACCTCCTCAGTGGTCGACCAGGCCGCATACGTGCGCTCACTGGAGTCGGCCTGCCGCGACCGGGGTGTCCTCTTCGCCTACCGGCATCGCGTCGAGGCTGCCGACCGTCACGGCGCGGACCTCGTCGTGGACGCCGTCGACGGCGATGCGAACCGTGCCTCGCTCCGCGTCGGACTGCTCGTGAACGCCGCCGGCCATGGTGCCCCGAGGATCGCGGAATCGCTGGGCTATCCGCTCGACGGGTCGGCGGGGCTGCCGGTGCTCGCGCAGCGGGTGAACCGTGGCATCTACTACGACTTCGCCGATCCCGCGCTCGGTCGGGCTGTCTCGCGCACGATCTACCCCGTCCCGCCCGGCCGGATGGTGAGCGAGCAGCAGGAGCGCGGAGGCGGCCTCGGCATCCACCTCAGCGTTGACGTCGATGGCGTCGCCCACCTCGGCCCGGACACGACCTGGCAGCCCGAAGGCGCCCCGCTCGACTACCGCTCCGTCGACGACGATCGCGGACCGTTCCTGCGCGCCGCCCGTCGCCTCCTCGGCGACTCCTTGCGAGTCGAGGACCTCGTACCGGGCTAGGTGGGCTACCGGCCGAAGCGGGCAGTCGAAGGCTTCGCTGACTTCGTCATCCATCACGACGCCGGCTACGTGCACCTCGGCGGGATCGAGTCGCCGGGGCTCACCTCGAGCCTGGCGATCGGGCAATACGTCCTCGCGCTGGTCGCTGGGGCCGGCCGCGGAGCCGTCACAGGCGCCGTCTAGGGCGCACTGTCCGGGCCGAAGCCTCGCCGGGGGTGGTCGTCGGAGTCGCGGTCAGGCCGAGACGCCTCGGGCGTCCCGCCGGACGGCGTGGCAGGCGTGACGGCAGTGGAAGGGGACCCGTCGAGAACAATCTCGCGCGGAGTCAGCCGAGTGATCTTCATCTCGATGCTCCTCACCGCGGCCGACCGTTCGCACTGTAACGCGTCGTTTTATCGCGTAGCTAGAGCGTCAGATAATCCCGAGTTCGAGCGCACGACGAGCGGCCTGCAGTTTCCCTGGCACGCCGAGCTTCGAGTAGATGTTGCGCGCGTGCGCCTGCGCGGTACGCCAGCCGATGTCGAGACGGTCCCCCACCTCGCGATACGAGAGCCCCTGGGCCAGCAGCGCCAGCACCTCGACCTCGCGCGGCGACAGGCGTGGCGAGGCGGCGGCGACGCGCCCCCAGGCGACGGCATCCGCAGCGACGGACGAGACCAGCAGGTGGCTCACACCGAACGCCTTGAGGGCGGTGGTGCCCTCGCGACGGAGCCCGGGCCAGCGCCGCGGCGACGCCACCGAGCCCAGCGCGAGCACCTCCGCGAGCTGCACCTCGCACACGGCCCGCTCCACCGGGGCGTCGTCCGCACGGAGGCGTCGCAGGCCTCGCTCCATCGAAGCGACTCCCGCGCGCTCGTAACCCGCGCGCGCCTGCAGGAGCCCCGTCAGACGCTCCACGGAGGCCGGCCACTCCAGCGAGGAGAGCACGTCCGGCGGCAGGGCCCGCTCGCACCAGTGGAGCCAGTCCGCGGCCTGCTGCTGACTCCCCGTCGCCGCCACCGTCTCCAGCGCCGCGAGGACCGCCGGGAGGTTCACCAGCGTGACCTGTTCCGGCGGGCTGATGTCCGGGGCGAGCACAGCCTCGTCAAGACCGGCGGCGACAGCCCGGAAGATCGGCAGCCCCCACGTGTGACCCGGATTGAGCGCTCCCGCGAGTTCCTCCATCGCTTCGAGGTGTTCCGCAGCGCGCTCGCGGTCGGCGGCGAGCACAGCCGTGCGGAGCGCGGCGGTCCTCGCGCGCCACGCCGCCATGCGATTGCGCCGCATCGCCTCGAACGGCGCGGGGTCGAACTCCGCCGGCTCGTACGCGGTGCGAAGACAGAACTCGAGCGCCGCGGCGTCCGCCCGTCGGTAGTTGCTCTTCAACGCCTCCACCTCGGCCGCGAGCATGTTCGCCCACGGTCGGGCATTGCGAACCGAGCCCGAGGCCGCGATCGCCGGGATGGTCCAGATATCCAGCCCCTGCGCGAGCCATGGGTAACCAGCTGCTCTCGTCCCTCTTGCTGACGCAGTTGCACGCTCGATCGCGCCGGTTCGGATGAAGATGACGTCGACCGTTGCTCCCAGGCTCTCGACGAGCTGAATGGTGTACGCGTCGGTCAGTCGCGGACGGAGCGAGTCAGCAGCGTCGATCGCGTGCATAGCGGCAACGTTGCTCGCGAAGGCATGCGTCACGGCAAGGGTCACGAGCAGCGTTGCACTGACGTCCGGAGACTCCGTCGCGCGCGGGATGGCGAACTCGAGTTCCGCAAGCGCGTTCGAGTAATAGCCCTGCGCCTCCAGCGCCGTTGCTGCGAACACCGTTAGCTCCGTGGCCTCGCCAAGTCGGCCTTGTTCGAAGGCGTCGACGAGCGCACGGCGATAGACAGGACGCCAGACCTCGGCGGTTCCGAGTTCGTCCTTGCGCAGGGCCGCAAATGCGTCAGTCAGGAGGCTCATGACGTAGTGAGAACTATACGTCAAATGACGGGAGCGCGTTGTCCGCGAGCAGGGGAGACTCCGGCCCGAGAAGGAGGCCCACCCATGTCCAGCGGTCATTGCCGTTTGCTCACGTCCGAGACCATGAACCTGATGGCCAGCGAGGAGCTGGGAGAGAAGCTGCGCGAGCTCGCCGGCCGCGAGTACACCCACGCCGAGGTGGCGGAGCTCCTCGGGGCGTACCACGCGCCCGAGACCGCCCAGGAGATGCAGGACGAGTACCAGGTCATGCCGACCCTGCTGCCGTACCTGCTCGTCGAGTCCTGGCGCCTCGCCAACGAGTCCGGGAAGACCTGGGAGTTCACCTCGCTTCAGCCCGACCGGCCGATCGAGTTCGCGCGCAATCGCAAGGTGCGGTTCGTCGTGGACGTCGACGAGAACGGCGTGAGCTTCGGCGTCGCCCACGTCCACGGCTACAAGGCCGACTGGTACCAGCCCGAGGGTCAGCCGGCTGCCGCCCAGAGCTGACCCGCGGCGCGGCCGGCCTGCCGTTGCCCCTCAAGAGGCCGGCCGGCTGCTCGAGCTTGCCGAGGCGGCCGCCCCCGCGGTCGCCTCGGCCCGCCGGCCGCCCAGGCACGAGGGCGCGCCCAGGCACGAGGGCGATCGCCCTGGAGTCGAGAAGGTCACTGCGATGCACACCGAACCGGCTGCTGAGTCGATACCTCAGTCGACCGCCGGCCCGATCCGGGCGTTCAAGGCGCCGATGAGCGCTGGCGGCGCGATCGACGTCCTCGTCTGGCTCGAAGGCGACGAGGTGGTGGTGAAGGAGCTCTCCAGCCTCGTCCGCCCCGCACGCGGTGAACGCCGCCTGCACATCGACTCGATCGGGGACGTCGAGCTGATCCCGCTGGTGGGGGAGCAACTGCTCACGCTGTCATCGTCCTCGGGCGACCACGCCGTGAGGCTCCAGGGGCCGCAGACCGTGATGCAGAGCTTCGTCCGGGAGCTTGCTCAGCTCGCTGACCTCGGATCGCTGGACGCGTCGCCTGCGCGCCCCGGGCTCGTCGGTCGCGTGGTGAGCTGGCTGCATGGCCAGTAAGCCGGACCCATCGTCACCAGACGAACTCGCCCGCGGCATCACCGAAATCCTCGAGGCAATCGACGAGGCGGCGGCCGCGCTGTGCGCCTCTGACCAGGGCGTCGTCTTCCTCGAGGACGACGAGGATCCGTCCGCCATCGCCGCCGCGATCGTGGAGGCGGAGCGCGTCCGCGGGTGTGCTCTGACCGTCCTGTGGGGCCTCGACCGCTCGTGGCTCGCCTGGCACTGGCCCGCCGAGGGCGCGCCGGCGCTCATTGGCTTCATCCTCGCGGACGAACTCGGGGCGCCGTCTAGCTGATTGCAGGTTCCTGAGCGCGCGTCACCCCGTGTCGGCGTACCGTCTCCCTGGGCAGCACGGAGCGTGAGGCTGGAGGGACGGCATGGGCGACGTCGTACGGATCGAGGATCGCGGTCACGTCCGCGTGATCCGGCTGAACCGGCCGGAGAAGAAGAACGCCCTCTCCACGGAGCTCGCCTGGGGGATCGTCCATGCCGTCCAGGACGCCGCGCGCGAGGAGCACGTCTGGGTCATCGGCATCACCGGGACCGAGGACGCATTCTGCTCCGGCCTGGACCTGACTCCCGAGCCGCAGGCGCGGTCGTTCACGGGGATGAACCCGCAGGACGAGTACCTCGACGAGCTGGGCTGGGTGAGCCGGTTCCCGATGGTGCTGCGACAGGAGTGCGACAAGCCGATCGTCGCCGGCATCAACGGCGTCGCCGTCGGTGCCGGGCTCGGCCTGGCGATGGCGTGCGACATCAAGATCATGGCCCGCAGCGCCCGGCTGATCGCCGGCTACCCGCGCATCGGCGGCTCGCCGGACGGCGGTCTCTCGTGGACGCTGCTCCAGTCGATGGGCTACGAGCAGGCCCTGCGTTTCCTCCTCGAGAACCGCACCGTGATGGCCGAGGAGGCCCACGCGCTCGGGATGGTCGGCGAGGTCGTCGACGACGACCGGTTCGCCGCGCGGTTCGATGAGTACTGCGACAGCCTGACCCGGCTGTCCCCGATCACCGCCCGGCTCTCGAAGCGGGTCGTCTGGCGCGCAGCGCAGCTCCCCGACATGGAAGGCCACATGCGCTACGAGCTGCTCAGCATCGGACGCGCGTTCGGCAGCAATGACGGCAAGGAGGCGCGCCGCGCCTTCCTCGAGGGCCGCGCACCGCAGTTCACGGGCAGCTAGGGACTGCCGCTGCCTCCCCACCCCAGCCTGGAAGGCCTGTGCTTGCGTCGCCTCGGCTCGATCTCGCTCGGCCTCGTCGCGTCCCTGCTCGTGTTCGCCTCGGCGGGCGCGCAGCCGGCGACCACGCCCGTCTTCACGGGATCGATCCCCACCGAGGGCGGCGTGGCCCTGATCGGAGTCCCGCTGGATGCGCCGGTCGCGACGCTGCTCGGGTCACTCCGAGAGGCCGGCTGCGAGCCTGAGATCCTCGCCGTCACCGTCGACGGCGGGTTCCGCCTCTACGCGCCGGACGCCCCCGCCTTCGTGAACCGAGCCTTCCCGGATCCGGTCGGCCCGCCGGGAGCCCTCGTGAGCTGTGTACCTGTCGCCCCGGTGGCCGACGCCCACCTCGTCCGGCTGGTCTCGAAGGACCGCCCGCTCCCCGCGGACTTCGTCCCGACGGACCTTGTCGAGCTGCCTCCGCAGTGGGTGTTGCCGGGCGGTGGTCCTCAGCTCCTCACGCGGGAGGCAGCGGTCGCCCTGGATGCCATGCTGGGCACCGCGAGCGAGGACGGCCACGAGCTCCTCGTGCGCTCCGCGTACCGGTCGTATGACGAGCAGGTCTTCACGTACCGGTACTGGGTGGACCTGCTTGGTGAGGTCGAGGCGGACCGTCGGAGTGCGCGGCCCGGTCACAGCGAGCACCAGCTCGGCGTGGTGGTGGACCTCACGAATGTCGAGGTCGGGTGGGACCTGCTTCCGGCGTTCGGGGAGACGCCCGGCGGGCGCTGGCTGGCGGAGCATGCCGCCGAGTTCGGCTTCGTCGTGAGCTACCCGGAGGGCGCCGAGGCGATCACCGGCTACACCCATGAGCCCTGGCACCTGCGCTACGTCGGCGCGTACCACGCCTCCCTGCTCGAGTTCTCGCAGCTCACGCTGACGGAATACCTCGAGCAGCTCCAGACGGCACTGGAGTGAATCGGAAGCCTCTGGCCGGACCGGACGGCGCGGTGTTGGAAATGGTCGGGGAGGCGGGATTTGAACCCACGACCCCCAGTCCCCCAGACTGGTGCGCTGCCAGACTGCGCCACTCCCCGACCGTGGGACGTTCGATGCTAGCAGACGACGCCCGTACGGGTGGAAGAAGCACCCGCCGGGGCGGGGGCGCGAGCGCGCGGCTAGGCGAGGCCGGCGGCGCGAGCGACGATGACCAGCGCCAGGCCGGCGGCCGCGATGCCGCCGTACTCGGCGGCCACCGCACGGTTCAGCGCGCGGATCACGTGGCTGTGGAGCAGTCCCGTCGCCAGGTAGAACACCAGCAGTAGCGTCAGGCCGGCGAGGTACGTGTCCAGCGGGACGTAGTACAGCAGCCAGCGCATCTCGCCGACGATCACGCCCGCGACCAGCGAGAGCCCCAGTGTCTCCATCGGGTCGATCTCGCCTTCGCGGAGGACCTCCACAGCGAGCATCGATGCCGCGATCGCGGTCGCGAGGATCGCGGCCGGCAGGCTGAGGTCGAAGACGTACGAGAGCGAGAAGACTGCGAAGCCGGTGAGGTACGTGTTTGCCGTCACCACCAGGCGCGCCTGCTCGTACTCGTCCGCCATCGGTCGCACGCTGGCGACCTCCGCCCAGGCGAGCGCCCCAAACCCGAGGCCGGCGCCAAGGCCCACGAGCAGCACCAGCTCGCCCGAGATGTTGTGCTCGATGAGCACCGGGATAGCCATGACGTAGAGCGCGGGGACGAAGAGGAACGGCGCCGTCTCCTGCCCGAGGGCGAACGGCTCGCGCCACGTCTGTCGCAGCGTGCCATCCAGGCCGAACACCACCGCCGCGGCGCCGAGCAGGAGCAGCCAGCGAGGCGATGGCTCGATGAGCAGGAATGCGAGCATCACCATCGTGGCGAGGGCGGAGACGACGACGAGGTGCGCGGAGATCCCGCCGGGCCGGGTGCGCGTCGCGGGGGGGACATCCGGCGACTCGATGCCGGACAGCGGGACCAGCGGGGGCAAGGCTTCCGGCGCGTCCTCTGCCAGCCGCAACACGGGCGGCGGCTCCGGAGCGGCCTCGACGCCGACGAGCGGGAGCGGGGACGGCGGCAGCGACTTCTCCACCTCGGCAGGCTGTTCCGTGTCCGGTGTCTTGGCTGGCTCCCCGGCCAGCCCGGCGTCCGCTCTCACGGCCTCAGGGACGGGCGGGTTCTCCACGACCGCCGCTCGATCCTCGTCGGTCGGGCTGGGTGGGGTGACGTCCCAGGTGCCTTCGTCACCCGGCTGTGCCGGTTCAGGGGACGGCGGCTCGGCGAGGCCCGCGGGGCGGGGTGTGATGGTCAGGTCGAGCTCGGGCGCGAGCTGGGGCACGGTGCCGAGGTCGTCCCGAGCGCCGGTCAGCGGTGCCGGGTAGTACCGCGCGGCGGGCGTCGATTCCTCGACGCTCGCCTGGCGGTCGCGACGGAACCGGGACGTGAAACGCCCAAGGCCGCCCCGGCCGTGGGGCGTCTGTTCGTCCTCGTGTGGTCCGTTGTCCGGGGTGCGCTGCTCGTCAGCCACGACTTCGAGGATACCTACTCGGCGGCGAACGTCGGCTGCTCGAAGCCGAAGATCTCGGCCGCGTTGCGATAACGGATGCGATCCGCCTCGTCCTCCGTCAGCCCGCAGTCGATGAAGATCTGCTCGAGGTGCTCCACATGCGAGGCGATCTCGTCCGTGTTGCAGTCCGAGCCCCAGGTCAGCTTCTCGACGCCGATCTCCTGCTTGACGAGCTTCCGCTCGACTGCGTGGCGCTCGATGGTGTCGCCCCCGGACATGTCGAGGAAGACGTGGTGCCGCCAGCGGGTCACGGACGCGGCCTCGTCGTAGTTGCCGGTTCCGCCCATGTGTGCGCCGATGAGCCGCAGGTTCGGGAAGTTGTTGGCGATGGTGTCCAGGTGGAACGGACGCATCCGGATCGCGGACACGTCGCGTGGCTGCATGCGGCCCATCTGCTGCATGCGCCGGTAGCTCTCGGCCGCCTTCGGATCGCGTCGTGGGTGCGTGATCGCATAGTCGACGCCGCCGCCGATGACGCCCATGTGCATCAGGATCGGCATCCCGAACTCCTCGGCCGCGGCGTAGCAGGGGAAGTAACGAGGATCGTCGTAGGCAAATTTGGTTCCGATGATCTTCAGGCCTCGGTACCCCATCTCGTGCAGGCGCTTGATGTCGCGGAACGTCTGCTCGCCCGGGTCGACGACGGCGCTGGGCACCCACAGGTCCTCGTCGCGCCTCGCGAACTCGAGGTAGTCCTCGTACGGGAGCGAGCCGAAGCGGCCGCCTGAGAGCAGCGAGGCCTTCACCACGCCCGCCTCGCGCAGCGCGTCCGCGCGCTCGTCCAGCAGGCGCTCGTAGTCGGGGTGATCCGGGTCTTCCCAGTTGCGCGGGAAGTGGCAGTGGACATCCCAGATCGGCGGCTTCATGACCCCTCCGGCATTTCCGGTGCTCGCGCGCTGTCCCGCCGGGGGAAACGGCTGGGCTGAGGCCTCATGCTACCGCGCGAGGCGGCCTCGGTCGTGCCGTGAGGCCGCACGGCGAACTACGGGCGCCGCGAGGTGTTCACCGAGCGGACGACGAACCCCAGGGTCTCCCAGAACGCGAGCGCCGGGTTGTCCCGGAGGACGGACGCGTCGACGGAGTGCGTGCCGCGCGCCCGGTGGTCGGCGAGCAGCGCCTGCACAGCCGCCGAGCCGACGTGACGGCCTCGGAACGCAGAAAACACGGTGAACTCCGCGATGTCGGCGACGTCGCGCGAATCGTCCGGGAAGTCCGGGTAGACCCGCACCATGGCGAGGCCGGCCCGCTCCCCGTCGGCCTCGATCCAGAGCAGTTCGCGCCCGTCCATGTCGTCGAGGATGGCCTCACGGTGCTGCTGCGGGTCCCACGGGTCGTCGGGGGATTCGGTGTCGTACTGGTCGAGCTCGCGCTGGTACTCCTCGAGACGGGCGAAGTATTCGTCGTACTCCGCCGGCGGCACCGGGCGTAGCCTCACGTCCAATGGATCAGTCCCACTCGAGCGGGATCTCCGCGAGCGTCGTGATCGTGCGGACGTCGGCAGGTGGCGAGGCAGCACCGGAGCGGTCGAGGTACACACCGTGCAGCCCCGCCCGCTCGGCACCGCGCACGTCATGCCCGACCGAGTCGCCGACCATCACCGTCTCGAGCGCCGGGACGCCCGCCGCCTCGAGGGCGGCGCGGTAGATCGCCGGGTGCGGTTTGCGGTAGCCGACGCGGGCGCTGTTGATGACGTGGTCCACGTACGGGGCGAGCCCGAGCTCGGCGACGATGTCGCCCAGTCGCCAGATGTGGTTCGACACGATGGCGACGCGGGCGCCTGCGTCGCGCACGCGCTCGAGGGCAGGGACGACGTCATCGAACAGGACATAACGCTCCGAGTCGCCTTCGAGTTCATCGATCCGCCGGCCGATGGCGACGGCGGCGTCGCCCGTGATGCCGGCCTTCGCGAGTCGCCGCTGGTGGACCGTGATGCGCACGTGGCTGAACGCCTCGGCGTCGCCCGAGTAGTCCGGGTGCGCGGGGCCCTCGGGCGTCTGGTAGTCCGCCCATGCCTCGTCCGAGGGGAGAACGACGGCGTCAGGAGCGATCTCGATGCCGTGCTCGCGCGCTGCTTCGACGTAGAGGCCGTACGCGGAGTTCCACGCGCCGTCCCGGAACCGGGCCAGCGTGTCCTGGAAGTCGAGGAAGACCGCGCGCAGTCGAGTGCTCATGGCCGCACCTTACCCATCCATAGTTGCCGGAAGGTTCAGCCGACCGCAACCGGCTCGGGGGCGCCCCCGAGCAGTCGTACGAGTGCCTCGATCGGCACGAGCCAGGCGTCTCCGAGCCCGTCCCGGTTCAGCCGGACCTGCGTGCGACCCACGCGGATACCGGGTGGCAGCCCCGGCATGAGCCGCCGGGCGAAGGGCCTGGACTCGATGGCGGTGAGCACGATCTCACCACCCTCGAGGCGGATCGAGGCGATGCCGGCATCGCGCGCGGCGATCCGCACCCGCACGAGGCGGATGAGGTTCAGCAGGGGCTCCGGCAGCTCGCCCAGGCGGTCCTTCGTCTCCTGCTGCAGCTCGTCAGCATCCTGCAGCGTCCGCAGGCCCGAGATGCGCTGGTAGAGCGCCAGCCGGGACTCGATGTCGCCCACGTAGGACTCGGGGACGTGCGCTGCGACCGGCAGGTCGATGAGCACCTTGCGGATCTCGCCACGTTCCTCGTGCGGGAGCACCTCGCGCGGCCGGTTCTCGGCCTTCGACTTCAGGTCCTCTACCGCCTCCGAGAGCATCTCCGTGTACAGGTCGAACCCGACCGACGCGATGTGCCCGCTCTGCTCCGCGCCGAGCAGGTTTCCCGCCCCGCGGATCTCGAGGTCCCGGAGCGACACCTGGAAGCCGGCGCCGAGTTCGCTCGCCTCGAAGATGGTCGAGAGTCGCGCCTGCGCGGTCTCGGTGAGCACGCGGCTCTTCGGGTGGAACAGGTAGGCGTACGCCTGGTTCACCCCGCGCCCGACGCGCCCGCGCAGCTGATACATCTGTGCCAGTCCCAGCATGTCCGCGCGGTCGACGATGAGCGTGTTCGCGTTCGGGATGTCGATGCCGGACTCGATGATCGTCGTGCATACGAGGACGTCGAACTCGCCGTCGGAGAACTTCTCCATCACGGAACGCAGGACGCCCTCCGGCATCTGCCCGTGTCCAACGACCACGCGGGCTTCGGGGACGAGCGCACGGACCTGGTCCGCGAAGCGGTCGATGCTCTGCACGCGGTTGTGGAGCACGAAGACCTGCCCGCCGCGTTCGATCTCGTGGAGGATCGCCTCGCGGACGATGGCCTCGTCCCACTCCATCACGTAGGTCTGCACAGGCTGCCGCCCGTGGGGCGCCGTTTCGATGAGCGACATGTCCCGGATGCCCGTGAGCGCCATGTGCAGGGTGCGCGGGATGGGGGTCGCGGAGAGCGTCAGGACGTCCACCTCGAGGCGCAGCCGCTTGAGGCGCTCCTTGTGTGTCACGCCGAACCGCTGCTCCTCGTCGATGATCACCAGCCCGAGGTTCTTGAAGTCGACGCTCGCCTCCAGCAGGCGGTGGGTCCCGATCACGATGTCAATGTCGCCGGCCCGGGCCCGCCGTGCGATTTCGCGCGCCTCCTGGTCGGTCCTGAAGCGCGAGATGACGTCGATGGAGATCGGGAACGCGGAGAGCCGCTCGCGGAAGGTCCGCAGGTGCTGCTGCGCGAGCACCGTCGTGGGCACGAGGACGGCGACCTGGAAGCCCTCCTGCACCGCCTTGAATGCCGCGCGCACGGCCACCTCGGTCTTGCCGTAGCCGACGTCGCCGCAGATCACGCGGTCCATGGGCCGCTCGGACTCCATGTCCGCCTTCACCCGACGGATCGCCTCCAGCTGGTCCTCGGTCTCCTCGTAGCCAAAGGAGTCTTCCAGCTCCTTCTGCCACGGAGTGTCCGGGCCGTACTGGTGCCCGGGGAGGAGCTGGCGTGCGGCGTACAGTCGCAGGAGGTCCTGCGCGACGATCTGGACGGCCTCGCGCACCTTCGCGCGTGCTCGCCCCCACTCCTGCGTGCCGAGGCGCGTCAGGCGCGGGACGAACCCCGCGGGGCCGTTGTAGCGGGAGACACGGTCGATCTGCTCCACCGGGACGTAGAGCTTGTCCTCGCCGGCATACCGCAACTCGAGGTAGTCGCGCCCCTCGCCGTCGATCTCGCGACGGATGATCCCCCCGAAGCGGGCGATGCCATGGTCGGCGTGCACCACGAAGTCGCCGGGGGACACTTCCGCGAGGAAGCGCGAGCGATGACTGCCGGATCGCTGACGCAGCGTGCGCCGGCGCTTCACGAAGCCGAAGAGCTCCCGGTCGGTCTGGAGCGAGACGATCCCATCGTCGGTCTGGACCGTCCAACCCTCCGGCAGGCCGCCCTGCAGGAGCACGACGTCCCCGCGGTTGAGCCGGCCACCGACGCGAGCCGACACGCCGACGTCCACGCCGTGCTCCCGGAGGACCTCGGCGTAGCGCTGTGCCTGCTGCGTCACGATGACGATGCGGTCGCCGCGCTGCTGCTGGCGATGCACGTCGCGCGCGGCGTCACCCAGGCGTCCTGCGTACGCATCCGCCTGGCGAAGCGGCAGACGCCACGCGCTCGCCTCGTTCCCGGTCACCCAGCGACCCAGGTCGACGTGGCGTCCGTGGCCGTCCAGGGTCACACGCACGACGTCGCGGGGTTCGTGTGGCAGGGGCGCGCCCGGGTCGAGCTCCCCACGCTGGGCCAGCTCCGCTCGGCGCTCGGTCACGAGCTCGTCGAGGTCGGCGAATGCCGCGTCCACTGCCTCGCGCTCGTCGATGATCACGATGGCGTCGCGCTTGAGGTGGTCGAGGATCGTCGCGGTCGCGGCGAGGGGCCCGTAGAAGTCGCGCGCCGGGAGCTCGCCCGCGCGGAGTTGACGGATCTCCTCCCGCAGCGTGGAGGACGTCACCTCGTCCAGGCGGTCGGCGAGGGCGTTGAGCTCGAGGCGCGCCGGGAACCACTCGGTCGCCGGCCCGATCCGGACCTCGTCGAGCTGCTGGCGAGTCCGCTGTGTGTCCGGGTCGAACTCGCGGATCGAGTCGACCTCGGGGCCGAAGAACTCGATGCGGACCGGCCACTCCGCCCCGGTGGGGTAGACGTCCATCAGGCCGCCTCGGCGCGCCGCCTGTCCCGGCGACTCGACGAGCGAGACGATCTCGTAGCCCGCCTCGACGAGCGACCGCGCGAGCGTGTCCAGGCCGCGCTGGTCGCCCCGCGCGACGACCCCCGGCCCCCGGCCGAGGTCCGCCGGGCGCAGCGTGTGCTGGGCGACGGCGGCGGCCGATGCGATGACGAATGGAGGCCGGTCACGCCCCGACTGCGCCAGCCGCGAGAGCGCCCCGATCCGCTGCCAGGAGACCCTGGCGTCGTCGCCGCCGCGTGAGTAGGCCAGGGCGGCCCGCGCCGGGTAGTGGACCGCTGCGTCGCCGAGCCACGTGAACATCTGCTCGGCGTATGACTGGGCATCGGCCTCGCGGGCGGCGACGAGGAGCACGGGCTGCCGGCAACGACGCCAGATCAGGGCGGCCGCGGCCGTCTTCGCCGCGTCCGGTACGCCGAGCCGGACCGGGCGCCCGGCGTCGAGCGTGGCGTAGGCCTCGACCAGCGGGTCGAGCGTACCCAGCGCAGGCAGCAGCGCTTCCAGGCCGAGCGACACGGGCGATCCTCCAGCACTCCGATGTGCGAAGCGCGTGCACGCGCGAACGGGGCCTCCCGAGTTTCGGGGGCCCTTGGCGTGGCGCTTCGTGTCGGATCGAGTGTACGCCCGAGGTGTCTCTGGGGCTGCTCTACCGGTCGCCCGCGTCCGCCGGCCCGTCCGGCCGCCGCGCGGTCGCATTGAGCCGGTTCATCGCTACCTCGTACCCCTCGCGGACGGCCGTCTCGATGGCGTCGATCGTGCGCTCGACCGCCACTTCGAGGATGCGACGGTCGCCGGGGGAGGGCCTCGAGAGGACCCAGTTCGCCACGCGGTCAGGATCGCGGACGGGCTGACCGTGGTCGTAGGGCCGGTCGATGCCGATGCGGATGCGGGGGAACTCCTGGCTCCCGAGTGCGCCGATGATCGACTTGATCCCGTTGTTCCCGCCGCTGCTGCCCTTCAGGCGCATGCGCGTCGTGCCGACCGGGAGATCGAGCTCGTCGTAGACCACCATCACCTGCTGCGGGCGCGCCTTCAGTCGTCTCGCCTCCTGCGCGATCGGGCCACCGCTTTCGTTCATGTAAGCGCGCGGCTGCGCGATGTGCAGGACGCGCCCGTCCACCTCGATGCGTGCGACGTTCACGCGGCCCTCGCGCCTCGGCTGGGCGTGGTAGCGCTTCGCCATCGCCGCGATCACCCAGGCGCCGACGTTGTGGCGGGTGCCTTCGTACCGCTCTTCGGGGTTCCCGAGGCCAAACACGACCAGAGGGCGCGAGAGGTCGGCGTCATCCGACGGAGGAGGGTCGTCCTCCTGCCGCGCGATGTGCTTCCGGAATTGGGCGAACCGCCCGCCGATGGCCATGCTCGAATCGTCGGCGAGGTGCGGTGTCCGGCGCAAGGCAGCGTTGAGAACCGCCGGGGGTGGGTTATCGACGGGGAACCCTGGAGGTTTGGGCAAGCTGTGCGTGTCTGCGTTGATAACTAACGTTGTGGCCCTCGGGATTCCCGTACATTGAGTTCAGTCAGGCGGGGGCATCTTCCACGACGGCTCTGACACCGCGTGGATGATGGACAGAGACCCTGATGACCAGGAGCGGCAGGCCGAACGATCGTCGGCCTGCCGTTCCGCTTTCTACGGCATCCCGTTCCATGGCACCTGTACGCTCGCGCCGAACCACTGGGGACGCCTTGCCCGAGCGCATGCACGAGGACCAGGCACGGGTGGTCGCTCCGGGCCGCACTCTTGGGCCTGCCTCATTACGGACACGACCCCAGGGTTTGCGGCAGTGTTCCGGCGGGCCGTCGACGCCGTCCTCGGTGACCCCGACCGCCAGCGTTCGCGGCGACTGTGGTTCGCTTCACAGCAATTGTTGTTGCGGGCGGGGACTCCCCACACCTACGATTCCGGCGCTCCGCGGGGTCCAGCACCAGCACCGTCTGCCCGCGTCGCCTGACCATCTACCAGGAACGGAGATGAACGATGGCGGACATCATTACCTCCGCACGTGCCGATGGGCGCACGTTGCTCACCGAGGTCGAGTCCAAGCAACTCCTGCACGAGGCCGGGATCCCGGTCGCCATGGCGCACCTCGCGAAGAAGCCCAAGCGAGCGGTCGAGATAGCCGATGAACTCGGCTACCCGGTGGTGATGAAGATCGTCTCGCCGGACATCGCCCACAAGTCGGACGTCGGCGGTGTGGTCGTCGGACTCGGAGACGCGAAGGCCGTTCGCAAGGCCTTCAAGGAGATGATGGAGCGCGTCGAGGCGGCCGCCCCGAACGCCCGGATCGACGGCGTCGCGATTCAGACGATGGCGAAGCAGGGCACCGAGGTCATCGTCGGCTCGACGACCGACCCGCAGTTCGGCCCCGTGCTCATGTTCGGGCTCGGCGGCGTGTTCGTCGAAGTCCTGAAGGACGTCGCGTTCCGCGTCGTCCCGCTCGAGGGCCGTGACGCGAAGCAGATGGTCCGGGAGATCAAGGGCCTGCCCATCCTCCAGGGCGTGCGTGGCCAGGAGCCCGCCGACCTCGAAGCGATCGAGGCGCTGATCCTCCGTGTCTCCGACTTCATCGAGACGCACCCGGAGATCGCGGAGCTCGACCTGAACCCGGTCTTCGCCTACCCGGACGGCGCCCTCGCCGTCGACGCGCGCATCGTCCTGACGGAGGTGCCCGCGTGAACGTCGACCGCGACCGGCTGCACCGCGCCCTGAACCCGAAGACCGTTGTGGTCGTCGGCGACAAGGGGCCGAACTACCAGTGGCTCTCGAACATGTCCGAGTTCACCGGTCAGCTCTACTCCGTCCAGCTGGACGAGAAGGAGATCCCCGGGATCGAGGCGAAGGGCGTCGAGAACTTCAAGGGCCTGATGGAGGTCCCCGGCGAGGTCGACCTCGTCGTGTGCGCCGTCCCACGCCAGGTGACGCCGTTCATCGTCTCGGACGCCGTGAAGAAGGGCGTCGGCGGCGTGGCGATGTTCACCTCCGGCTTTGTCGAGACCGGCGAGGAGCTGGGCGCGCAGCTGCAGGAGAAGATCGTCACCACGGCGCGCGAGGGCGGCGTGCCGCTCGTCGGCCCGAACTGCATGGGCGTCTACAACCGCCGCCTGGGCGTGAAGTTCACGAACAACCAGGAGCAGGGCGAAGGCGGCGAGATCTCCGTGATCTCGCAGAGCGGCACGCACGGCATCGCAATCACAGTGGGCGCGCAGCACCTCGGCATGCCGATCACGCGCACCATCTCGATCGGTAACGCCGCCGTCCTCAACGAGGCGGACTACCTCGAGTACCTGCGCGACGACCCGGACACGTCCGTCATCGTCATGTACCTCGAGGGCGTGCGCGACGGCCGCCGTTTCGCCCGCCTCCTCCGCGAGGTCACGAAGGTGAAGCCCGTCATCATCTGGCGCGGAGGCCGCACGAAGGCCGGAGCGAAGGCCGCACAGTCGCACACCGCCTCGCTCGCGTCCGACGACGCCATCTGGGACGCCCTCCTGCGCCAGGCGGGCGCGATCGCCGCCGACTCGCTGGAGGAGGCCCTGGACGCGCTCCAGTGCATCGTGCGCCTGCCGCGCAGCAGCAAGCGCGGGCTCGCCCTCATCGCCATGACCGGCGGCCAGTCCGTCGCGATCACCGACCAGTTCGAGAAGGGCGGCTTCGACGTCCCCGAGCTGGAACAGAAGTCCTACGACAAGCTCGCCGAATTCTTTGTGACCATCGGCGGCTCGTTCCGCAACCCGTTCGACGCCGCCTCGACGATCGGCCGCGAGACCGACAACCTTGCGAAGATCCTCGACATCCTCGCCGAGGATTCGCACATCCAGGGCGTCGCGCTCGAGATGCAGGCGCGTGACTTCGACCAGGGGACGGAACGCGTCGACGGCCAGGTGGAGCTGGTCCTGAAGTACCGGGAACGCACGGGGAACCCCGTCGTCGCCCTCATGCCGGAGGGCAGCGTCGGTCAGATGGCCCCGGAGACCATCACCGCAGCGCGGTACTACGTCGCCAAGAAGGGCGTCCCAGTGTTCCCGTCGTTCGCGCGCGGCGCGCAGGCCCTCGGCCGCGCGACGCGCTACTGGGCATGGCGTGACGAGACGAGGAGCTAGCCGGGGCGGCGCTCACGAAACGTACGCATACCCCGCCCCGGTGTAACCTCGACCCATGAGCGCGACGTCGGATGAAGCCGCCACGCTGCCGGATGCGTTGACCAACGCGCCCGGGGGCGAGGTTCCGGGCGGGCAGCGGATCTACCTCGACTCGGCGGCGTCGGCGCCCCTGCGCCCCGAAGCCCTCGATGCGATGATGCCGTACCTCACGACGGCCTACGCGAACCCCTCCGCGCACCACGCCGCCGGCCGCGAGGCCAGCGATGCCCTGGAGGCGGCTCGCGACAACGTCGCCGAGATCCTCAACGCCTCCCCGGAGGAGGTCATCTTCACGTCGGGCGGCACGGAGAGCATCAACGAGGCGATCAAGGGTGTCGCGATGGCGCAGGCCGAGGCCGGCGTCGGGCGACACATCGTCACGACTGAGATCGAGCACCACGCCGTCCTGCACTCAGCGCAGTACCTCGAGCGCTTCGGCTTCGAGGTCGAGCTGCTGCCGGTGGACGAGTTCGGGCGCGTTTCGCCAGAGGACGCGGCCGCCGCGATCCGCGCCGACACCGTGCTCGTCTCCGTCGGGTACGCGAACAACGAGGTCGGCACGGTCCAGCCTCTTGCCGAGATCGTGCGCGCCGTGCGCGGCGCCGCTTCCGCGCTCGGACGCCGCGTCCCGGTGCATACGGATGCCGTCCAGGTAGCGAACACGCATTCGCTCGACGTGGACGCGCTCGGCGTGGACCTGCTCTCGCTTTCCGGGCACAAGTTCGGCGGCCCAAAGGGCACCGGCATCCTCCATCTGCGTCGAGGTGTCCCGTTCCTGGAGCTAATCTCCGGCGGCGGGCAGGAGCGCCAGCGTCGCTCCGGTACTGAGAACGTCCCGGGGGCCGTCGGCCTCGCCGCCGCGCTCCGCCTGGCGCAGGACGAGCGTCATGCCTTCGTCGCGCGCACCTCGGCGCTCCGCGACCGGCTCCTGGACGGCGTGCGCCGGGCGTGCCCCGAGGCGACGATCAACGGCCACCCCACGGATCGGCTGCCGCACAGCCTGCACGTGTGCTTCTCCGACCTCGAGGGCGAGGCGCTCGTCACGGCCCTCGACGCGCGCGGAATCGAGGCATCCGCCGGCGCCGCCTGCACCTCGGCGACGTGGGAGCCCTCGCACGTGTTGCTGGCGATGGGCGTGCCGATCGACCTCGCGGTCGGCTCGCTCCGTCTTGGGATCTGGCCCACGCTCACCGAGGCGCAGGTCGACTACGTGGTGAGCGTCCTGCCGGCCGCTGTGAACGAGTGCCGTGCCGCGGCCCTCGCCTCTTCCTAGCAACACCAGCATCCCGGCGCTCATGGGGCTCCTCGACGGGAGCGCGCGTGCTTCGAAGAATCTGTCTACGCGCTGCAACAGATCGCTTTACATATCAGCTTGTCTGCCTATACCGTATGAGCGGTTGATCCATTGCGCCGAACCTTGGATGGACACGCTCGTGCCTGACTCCCCCTTTGACGACTACCTCGACCTGGTCGAGGCTGCGCGGGAGCTGGGGATCCACCCCCAGAGCTTGCGCCGCCTCATCAAGCAGGGACGTGTCCCTGCGACACTCTTTGCCGGGAAGTACCTCATCGAGCGTGACAAGCTGGACATCTTCAAGTCCAGCTATGACCCCCGGCCCGGCCGCAAGCCGATCCGCCGGCTGCTCTGACGTCGCTTACTCGGGAGCCTCGACCTGGATGTCCTCCGCGTTGAGGTCCATCAGGTCAAGTTCGAGGCGCACGACCTCGTCGCCGGCGGAATCGACGCCGGACACGAGCAGGCGCACGGGCGTCCCGATGTCCCGCTCCAGCCAGATCTCCGCGGACAGCGTCGCGTCGACCGCGACCGGGATGACGTCCGCCTCGCCCTGGAACAGCTCCAGGAATGCCTGCTGGTCGAGCGTGAAGTGGCGCGTGGGGATGCCGAAGAGGTCTTCCTCCACCCACTCGTAGTCGTTCAAGCGCCGCGCCACCTCGTCGTACTGGCCGGCGTCGTCCACGAAGAGCACGGACGGACGGAAGTCGAGCCCGGCGAACGACTCGAGGCCGGACGACGCGCCCTCCTTCCACGCCCCGCTGCCTTCGCGGAGCCATCGGCGGTCGCCGATCACGATGGTCTCGGAGTCCACCTGCAGGAACCCGAGGTCCGCCGACGTCACCGCATGCTCGCGGTCCGGGTTCACGCGCTCGCCCTGGATGGCGAGGCGGATCTCCTGGTCCAACGGCAGCCCGGCGGGCGCCTCGGACGTGTCGAGAATCGACGGGAGCATCGAGACGGTCACCGTGTAGCGGTACGAGGTGAGGTCGGCCGGGGACGCGGCGGTGATTGCCAGCGTGGGCGTCGGGGTCTCGGTGGGTTCGGCCGTCCCACCAGCGTCGCCCGCGTCGTCGCACCCGCCGACCAGCAGCCCGACCAGCAGCGCAGCTGTCAGCAGGGGCAGGACGGCGATCCTGGCCCGGACGATACGGCCGAGCGCTGACGCGGGCACCGGGCTAGTCAAACTCGGAGCGGGGTTCACCCTCACGGTGGAGGTACCCCCGTGAGCGGTCGTAGTCCTCCCGGCTCACGTGGCCGGCCGAGTGCAGGTAGGTCAGGAGCACGTCGAGCGTCAGGACCGAGTACATCCGCACGCCGATCGCCTCCAGGCGGCGGGCCGCGCCCTGCTCGCGGTCGATGAGCACGACGGCGTTCGCGACGATCAGGCCAGCGTCACGTAGTCCCTCGATCGTCTCCACGAGCGACCCACCCCCGGCGGCGAGGTCGTCCACGACGAGGACGCGCTGGCCGGGGCGGTAGATGCCCTCGACGTGCGGCGCGATCACCTCGTCCGGGTTGCGGGCGGGCCGGAGGTACAGGAGCGGCCGGTCCATCTGCAGCGACAGCGCGGTCGCGATGTGCAGTCCCCCGATCGGCACCCCCGCGATGGCGTCGAACGGCTCGACGACGCGGTTTCGCATCGCCATGCCGAGCTCGAGCTCGTCCTGGATGAGCCGCACGGTCCGCTTGAGGGCATCAGGGCGCGAGATGAGGAGCTTCGCGTTGACGTAGACCGGCGAGTTGCGCACGGTCCGGCCGAGGCTGAAGTCGCCGAACTGCACGGCGCCGAGCCTCCAGAGCGTGTCGGCGAGCCAGAGGCGCCCCTGCGCGTCGTCGTTCTCTCGCTCGGAGGTCATGGTTGGCCCTTCAGGGGCGGTGCGCCGCCCGTGCGTGATGCTGGTCAGCGCCGCGAGGCGGCGTTCAGTGCTTCCGGGTTCAGGAGGTGCCGGACACGCTCGCCGCGGATCCCCGCCAGCAGGCCGTCCACGGCCAGGTGGGCCATCTTCGTGCGCGTCTCCAGCGTGGCGCTGCCCACGTGCGGCGAAAGCACGATGTTCGGCGCATGCACCAGCGGGTCGTCCGGCGGGAGCGGCTCGGGCGTCATGACGTCGAGTCCGGCCGCGGCGATCGTGCCGTCCTCGAGCGCGGAGATGAGCGCCCGCTGGTCGACGACCGCCCCGCGCGAGGTGTTCACGAAGATGGCGTGACGCTGCATGCGCCGGAAGAACGACGCGTCGCACATGCTGCGCGTCTCGTCGGTCAGCGGGACGTGGACGGAGACGAAGTCGCTGCGTGCGAGAAGCTCATCGAGCGGCACGAACGAGCCCGGGAAGCCCGGCTTCTCCGAGTGCCCGCTGTAGAGCACTGTCATGTCGAACCCGGAGGCCCGGCGCGCGGCTGCGGCGCCGATGCGTCCCGGACCCACGATGCCGAGCGTCCGGCCCGTGACTTCGCTGCTCAGCATCCACGTCGGGTTCCACTGCCCCCACCGGCCCTGCTCGATCGCGTCGCGGCCGGCCGGGAGGCGGCGCGCGGCGGCCATGAGGAGCGCCCACGCCATGTCCGCCGTCGCATCCGAGAGCACGTCCGGCGTGTTCGTGACGGCGACGCCGCGCTGCGTGCACGCCGGCACATCGATGTTGTCGTAGCCGACGGCGAGCTGCGCCACCGCCCGGACGGTGGGACGCGCGTCGAGGAATGCCGCATCGATTCGGTCATTGATCATGCAGAGGACGCCGTCGCAACCCTCGGTGCGATCGAGGAACGCATTGCGCGAGGGGGGATCGAAGTCGGGCCAGACGTCCACGTTCTCGGCGCCCAGCACCTCGCGGAGGCGGGCGACCGGACTGCCGTCGCCGGCGCCGCCTGGCAGCTCACGGGTGACGAATACCCGAGTCACGAGGCGGCTCCCCACGGGATGGGCTCTGGATGCCGGTTCTGCCGCATGGCCTCGATTGTAACCGGATGCGACGTTCCGACGCCCCGGCTCCTCGCGGACCGCGACTAGCCGCCAGTCGAGGGCGCGGTCGGGAAGCACGAGGGGCACGGGGACGCCGGGGCCCATGACCTCGGTCAGCCCCTGCAGGTACAGCTGTCCGGTGAGGGCGCACGTCACGGCGTCGAGCTCATCGTGGCTCAGGCGTCTCGAGCGCGGAAGGCCACGCACGCCGTGACGCCTGAGGCCGCGGCGCAGCTCGTCGAGGCCGGCGCCCTTGCGGGGAATGCCGAGCACGTCCTGCGTCATCCCCGGGTACACCTCCAGGACCGCGTGGCCACGCGCCTGGAGGGCCTCCCGGAGCGCGATGCCTCGCAGGGTGAGCTTCACCATGCTCGGCAGGAGCGAGGGGAACGGCCGGAAGCCCTCGCGTGCGGCGATGCGGTCGACCTCCCGCATGATGCCCGCGGTTGCGCAGGCGCAGCCGGGGTCCGCGCAGTCGCGCCCCTCGGGAAGCGCGAGCGGGGCGTCGATCGCGACGACCCGGGCGTGCGCGTGGTCCACGGCGTTGAGGATATCGTCGTCGGTCCGGACCACGGCGATCAGGCGGCAGCGATGTTCGCCGTCCATCGTCGCGATGCCCGTGGGGTAGCGAGGGCCTGAGCGCAGGTCGATCCCCACGGCCAGGGCGTCACGGGGGGCGGTGTCGGAGATCGCGGCGATGCCCAAGGCAGGACTTCGGATTACGGGGAGTTCTCGACTGAGACGCCTGATAAAGTCATGATCCCAACAACACACAGCACAGCCGCATGGCCCGAGAGAGGGCTGGAGGATACCCGATGGCAGAGAAGCGCCCCGGCGAGCCGTTTACCCGGATCGACGTGCACGAGGCGAAGGGGATGATCGACGGGCAGGATGTCCAGGTCATCGACTCGCGCGAGCCCCACGAGCACGCCGAGGGTCATGTCCCGGGCTCGATCCAGATCCAGCACATGGCCACCATGGCGCAAATCGACAAGATCGCGCGCGACAAGCCTGTGCTGTTCATCTGCAAGTCCGGTCAACGTTCCGCCGTCGCCGCGGAGTTCGCGGCCGCCCTCGGCATCACGGACATCTACAACGTCGAGGGGGGACACGATGCCTGGCGGGCGGCGGGATACCCGCTCGAGACCGGCATGTAGCCCGTACCCGAGCCGCCAGTTCACCCTGACACCCGGTCCTGTGACCGGGTGTCATCGTAAGTCCCGGGGATGTCGGGACTTGAGTCCCTCCGGCGTGACGCACGGCGCGACGAGGATGCCTTCGAGAGGGAGGACATCCAGTGGAACCGATTTCGCTGATCGCCAGTGGCATCCTGTTCGTGTTGGGCGCCGCGTTCGCCGTCTTCCTCGGGGTCTATTCGGAGCGCCTCGAGGCGCGACGGCACGCCGACACTCACTGAGACCGGTCTGCGTCCCACCATCGGGCAGCCCGTACGTCTGGTGCGGAACCCCAGGCGGAGCGCCGTCCGAACGAGGACGGCGCTTCGCGTCCCCCGACGAAGACGGCGCTAAGCCGGTGCTGTCGGCTCGTTGCCGGCGAGGTCCTTCACCGCCTCCAGGAGCTGGCGCGTCGTGAACGGCTTCTCCAGGTAACGGATCGTGTTCGCGTCGAGGCTGCGCGAGGTGGGCTCGCCCTCGATGTCGCCGGTGACGAAGAGCACGCGGTGCTCGAGGTCGGGCCAGCGGCGCTGGATCTCCCCGAACAGCGTGGCGCCGTCCATCCCGGGCATCCGCAGGTCTGTGATCACGAGATCGAAGGTGCCGCCGGCGAGGAGTCCGAGCGCCTCGTCGCCGCTCCCGGCGGTTTCGACGTCGTACCCGGTCGCGGTCAGGATCTCGCGCGTCAGCGCGCGCACCGGGCGCTCGTCGTCCACGACGAGCACGCGCTTCCGAGACACCCCCACGGAGGACAATGGTGACGGCGCGGGGGGCATGACGCCGGCATCCGCGAACGAAGCCATCGAGACGGGCCCCGTGGTGGCGGGATCGGCCGCTCCCGTGGATGGGATCGGCAGCTCCACGACGAAGGTGGCGCCGCCGCCGCGGTTCTCCTCCACCCACGTGCGGCCACCGTGGTGGCTCACGACCCCGTACACGATGGCGAGCCCCATGCCCTGGCCCAGGCCGACCTCCCGCGTGGTGAAGAATGGCTCGAAGATGCGGGACCGCAGCTCCTCCGGCACGCCCGGGCCGTCGTCCGCGAACGCGACGTAGACGCGGTCGTGGTCCTGCCACGTGCTCACGATGACCTCGCCGCCGCGTTCCTGGAGCGCCTGGTGGGCATTGTTGAGCAGGCTGAGGAACACCTGCTCGAACTGGCCCTCGTCGATGAGCACCTCCGGCACCAGCCCGAGCCGGGTGACGACATGCACGTCGTCCATCTCCAGGGCGTAGCGGCGCAGGTCGATCACGCGCCGCAGCGTCTCCTCCATGTTCACGAGGCGGCGCTGACCGGGCCGCTGGCGCGCGAACGACAGCAGGTTGCGCACGATCCGCGCGGCACGCTGCGCCTCGTCCTCGATCGTGCGAAGCGCGTGCTCGCGCTCCGTCCCCTCGAGGCCGCTCAGGATCTGCGCGTAGCCGAGGATCGCGGTCAGCGGGTTGTTCAGCTCGTGTGCCACGCCGGCGACCAGCTCGCCCAGCGACTCGAGGCGGCTCCCGCCGGACGCGCCGTCCGCTGGCACGTCGCGCTGCTCCTCCGGGTCGGGGCGCGACGGCTCGATCGCGATCAGTCGCGGGGCACGCGGGGCCGACCAGATGGTGGATGCGCCGTCCCCGAGGGCGCCGGTGCTGCCGTCGCCCGCCGGCTTCCGGCCGATGGTGTCGCCGAGCCGGCGCACCGTGCGCTCGACTGTGAGCGCCTCAGCGGCGGTGAAGGCCAGCGCTCCGGTGCGGAACAACGCGAGCGCGCCGATGACGTCGGGACCAGCGTACAGCGGGACCAGCACGCGCGACCCGAGCCCGAAGGCCGGAAGCCGGTCCAGCGGGCTCTCGCTCGCGGAGTCCCTCAGGTCACCCTGGATGGAGGGTTCACCCGAGACGCGGACGAGGTCGAGGTCGGGCTCGATCGGTGCCCACCGGCGCCCCCGGGAGACGCCGGCCATGGGCGTCGGGTACGCCGCGAGGACCTCGGCTGCCGTGCCGTCATCGGCGAAGGTGATGACGGCGGCCCACTGGTACCCGACCGCTGCCTCGAGCGCCTGCAGGACGGATCGCGCGACGGCCATCGGATCGTCGAGGTCGTGCATCGCCTCGTACGCGCTCACGAGGGCTCGTAGGTCCTCGGACGCCGTCTCCGCCGAAATCGCATCGCTCAGTGAATGGGCGGCCGAAGGTGCACCCGGAGTCCGGGGAGGCGGCGAGTGTCGCTCGCCCGGGCGGGCGCGCGGTGGCGGTGCGACGGGGGGCGCACCGGCGCGGGTGTGGGATGGCGCTGCCGGGGCCGGCTGGAGGCTCATGACGATGAGGTCGGAGGACCGCGCCACGGGTGCGACCGTGGCGCCCAGCGTCACCTCGTCACGAGCGTAGCGGAAGCGGATCGTGCCCTCCCACGTGCCGCCGCCGGCGATCGCATCGCGGGCCGCGCGCACCTCGGGGGCGTCGGGCTGCGCAACGAGGGAGACCCATTCGCGGCCCGCCAGGGCGTCCGGATCCGGCGCTCCGAGGAACTCGCAGGCACGCCGCTCCGCCGTCACGACGTTGCCGTCCCGACGCACGATCAGCCAGCCGGACGGATCCTGGGTCCGCCGCGCCCCTGCATCCTCGATCATGTCGCCCCGGGGCCCCGCGGCGGCGCCGACATTCTGCGGAGCCGACCCGGGGCCGTGGTGAGCCCGGTCTGCCATAACTCTATCGTCGGTCTTCGACTCCAGCTGAACACCCTGCCCCGAGATGCCACCGCAGACTCGGACACCCCTGAGGTTGCCCTAGTTGCGTCGCTCAAGTGCGGCCCACCGTTGCGCGACAACGGCGGCAGCCTGCTCATGCGTGGCGGAGACGATGGTCGTCAGGATGTCGTCAGCGAGCTCAAACCGGCGACGCACGTCGAGCGTCGCCAGCAGCCGCTGCAACTGCCTGTCGGTCAGTAGGCCCCGCCCAAGCGCACCGACCCGGTCCGCGAGGTTGCCCGGTGAAGCGGGCAGCTCGACGTCGCGATGGTACTCGTTCGCGATGGTATCCCGCAGCCGGTACAGCTGCCTCAGACGTTCTCGGACAGCCTCCATCGCCCCGTTGCCAACCTCCCCGGCCTCGTCGACGGGGTACTCCACGTCGGCGCTGAGATAGGGACGGTCCTGGTGGAGCTGGACGGTGCGGAAGCGCCGGACGCCGACTGACTCGAGCGCGAGCCGGCCGTCGCGCGTCGGTGAGACGCGCTTGATGCGGGCCGTGCAGCCGATCGGGTGCGGCACGGCAGGGCCGCCGACCTCCGGCCCCTCCCGGATCAGCGCGACGCCAAAGGGCTCGCCCGCCTCGAGGCATTCCGCGACCAGCGTGCGGTAGCGGTCCTCGAACACCTGGAGCGACAGCTCCATGCCGGGGAAGAGCACGGTATGCAGGGGGAAGAGACGCAGGCGCGCCATCACTGCTGGCCCAGCACGCGCAGCAGGATGATCAGCCCGACGACCGTCAGCGTCGTCAGCGCCATCCCCGCCACGGTCAGAGACTGCGAGAGCCACCAGCGGCCCTCGTACCCCTCGACCGTCCAGCCGGATGCCTCGAGGGCCGCCTGGGCTGTGCGGAGGTCATGCGGCCGCACCTCGACGGAAAAGCGGCTCAGCATCGGCGGCCGGTCGGGGAGGACCTGGAAGCCTACCGTGGTGCCCACGCCCGGTCGCTCGGACCGGTGTGTGCGGATCCGGGCGACGATGCCGCGGTCGGCGAACCAGTCCTGCAGGTCGTTCGCGTGCCCCGCATCGTGGAACTGGGCGATCTCCACCCAGCGCACCCAGGGCGGGATCATCCGGTCGCGACCCGGATGAGGATGAACAGCGCGATCCCGAGCGCGCTGAGGACCCCCGCCACCGCGAGCTGCCGGACGCTCGACTCGCCCGGCCCCAGCGTGCCGCGTCCCCCGCGCAGCCCCTCGCGGCCGTCCCATCCCGCGTCCACGAGGGCGCTCACGGCCAGGTCGCGCTGGCGCGGCGGCAGGGTCACTAGGTAGACGAACTCCGGCGGTCGCACGCCGAGGATGCCGATGAGCGGAGAGCGGGCAGGATCGCCCGTCTGGGCATCCGTGATCTCGATGAGGGCATCGACGCCCGCATCCTGCAGCGTCGCCGTCCAGCTCTCGGCCTGCGCCACGTTCGACGTCACGAGCAGCGGGCGACGGTCGGGCACGTCCGTGTCCATGCGACCCATGGTAGCGAAGGTGACGGGCGTCTCAGGACGGCGGTGCGTCGCCGTAGGCGGAACGCCGGTCCGGCCAGAGCGTGGCCGGGAACTCGTCCCATCCCTCGACGAGCCGCGGGATCGCCCACGCGGGGTCGGGGGCCCATTCCACGAGCGAGCCGTCGAACGGGTGGCCCCGGCGGCCGAGGATCTCCAGCGCCCGTTCGGCGGTCGCGCGGACGCGTGTCGCGAAGTCGGGGACGTAGACGCCGCTCGCGGCGCGCTCCGCGAGCTGATCCTCGTCCTTCCAGGCCCAGGAGAGGTCCGGCTGGACGACGACGTCGAGCGTGTGGTCATTCGTGTCGACGCCGATCGGTGTGCGGCGGAACGGCTCCTCGACGTTGATGTAGTAGCCGTGGAAGACGCGTTCACCGCCCTCGTCCCGCCACGACAGCCAGATCGAGTAGTCCTCGCCGGGGTACATGAGGCGGAGGGTGTCGCGCCGCCACGGGATGTCCACGAGCTCGCGCGTGACCGGCTGGCCCATGGAGTCGCGGACGCCTCGCCACTGCTTGGTGATGGCGCCGTTTGGGATGAACAGCGCGAGGAGGTCGTCGCGGTCCTCCACGACGCGCGCCGGCCACGACATCCCGGGACGCTCCTGGCGCGTGATGTAGCGCAGGACGACCTCGTCGCCTGGCTGCCACCCTGCGTCGGTCATCGACGTTCTACGCGGGCTGGAGCGCCCGAACCTGCACGGCAGCGACGCCGCCGGCGAGGCCTTCGAGGCCGAACAGCGACAGGACCGCCCCGCCGTCGTAGTACTGCGGCACGTAGACCTGGCCCGCCGGGACGCCATCATCGAGCCGGACGGCGATGCGGACCGAGCCGCGGTCGTTCGCCAGCTCGATGACCTCGCCGTCGCGCACGCGCGCGGCCTCGGCGTCCACCGGGTTCACCCAGGCCGCCTCCTCGCGGTGGAGCTTGTCAGCCTCCTCGGACCGGATCGAGGAACCCTCCCACGAGTGGTAGAGCGAGCGGCTCGTCACAACCGCGAGGCCGGTACCGCCGGCCGGCGCCGCGCCGACCGACTGCTTCGACGACTTCGAGGGCTGACCGGCGACGCGGATGCCGCCGGGGTTCGTGCCGAGCGCGGCGGCAGTCGGGTATCCGGCGACCGCGGCGGCGACGGCATCCGTGACGTCCTCGGCGGAGCCGTACGTCAGGTGGGCGCCCAGGCCGTTGGCGAGGACGGTGAGGACATTGAGGCCGGGCACCGTCTGCTGTTCCGGCTTGCGCGCCGGGTGGTGCCGGAAGACGTGACCGTCGGCGTTCGTCGTGGTGCCGTCGTCGGCGTGGAACGCCGCCTGCGGCAGGACAACGGTGGCCGATTCCGCCGCCGTGGAGCGCACGGAGTCGATGACCACGAGCGAGTCAAGGGCGTCGAGCGCCGCCTTCACGTCGGGCGTGCCGGGCGAGGTGAGAAGCGGGTTGTCCGCGTGGAGGATGACCGCCTTGATCGCGCCCGCCTTCGCGGCGGCGACGATCTCAGCGAACGACTTGCCATTCGCGCCCGGCCGCAGCCCCGCGTCGTGCGCGCCGCGGACGTTGGCGTCCGTCGGCAGGTAGAGCAGGTGCTCGGCCGCGCTCTCGCCGCGGAGGGCGATCGCGAGGTTGGCGGCAGCCGCGGCGAAGTCGGTGGCGTACGCGCCGAAGTGATCCTCGGGCGCGAAGATCACGGTCGCGCGCGACTCGACGTCACCCTTCGCGGCGTTCACCGCGGCGATGGCCGCCTCCCACTGGAGTGCGTCGATGCCGGCGGGTGCCGCCGCGCCGTCCGCCAGCGCCTGCGCGACCGTGGCCTCCTGGCCCGGCCGCGTGCGGAGGACGGCGGTCGCGAAGCGGTCGAGCTCGCTCCAGGTCGGGGAGATCAGGACGATGGCGGCGCCGCGCTTCACCTTCGCGTCCCGCATGCGCAGCGAGGCGACCTGGTGGGACTCCTCGAGGTCGCGCGCGATCGAGATGATCGTGTCGCTCTTCTCGATGTCGGCGAGGCTCGCCGGCAGCCGGTCGGTGCCGAATGCCGTGTTCAGCGCGCCGATGACCGCGCGGTGCACGGCCCCCGTGGCGAAGTCGACGTTCGGGGTGCCCAGCTCGCGTGCGATGCCGGCGAGGACGAAGGCCTCCTCGGTGGTGCCGATGGGCGAGCCGAGGACGGCGATCGCCTCAGCGCCCGCGGACTGCTTCACCTTCGTGACTTCCTCGACGGCGCGGTTCAGGGCGTCCTCGAACGCGGCGGGGATGAGCCGTTCGCCGGCGCGCACCAGGGCGCGCGAGAGGCGCTGCTTCTCCGGGACCGCGTCGTAGTGGAAGCGGCCGCGGACGCAGATCTGGTCTCGCGACGCGGGGTTCACGCGGTCCGGCCGGACGATCGTCGGGCCGAAGTCGTCGTTGATGCCGTAGGAGAGCGTGCAGCCCATCGAGCAGCCGTTGCAGACGGAGTTCGTCCACTCGTCGGCGCGGCCCACCCACTTGTTCGGCTTCTCCATCAGCGTCGCCGTGGGGCACACGTCGATGCAGGCGCCGCAGAAGTCGCAGTCGGACTCGTGGATCTGCCCGCCGGTGCCGAAGGCGATCATCGTCGTGTGGCCCTTGCCGGAGAGCGTCAGGGCGCCGGTGTGACGCAGTTCACTGCAGGCGCGGACACAGCGGGTGCAGATGATGCACATCTGCGGGTCGAACTCGAGGTACGGGTTGCCGCGGTCCGGCTCCGGGGGCGGCGTCTCGTAGTAGGAGCGGGCCTCGCCCACCCACGGCTCCTCGAAGTCGCCCTGGTCCACGATCTCGCAGGAGGTCTGGAGCTCACAACGGTAGTTCTTGGAGCAGGTCAGGCAGCGATGCGTCACCACGTCGTCGCGGAGGCAGATGTCGCCCGGCATGCAGTGGACGCGGCGGTGGCAGGTGAGGCAGCGGTCTGGGTGGTTCGCCAGGATCATCGACATGACCGACTGGCGCGTCCGCTTCGTCGCCTCGGTGTCGGTGGTGACCACCATGCCCTCGGCGACCTGCGCGACACACGAGAGCTGGAGGTTCGTCGGGCGGCCGCCCTCGATCTCGACGATGCAGGTACGGCAGCCGGCGTACGGCTCCAGGCCGTCGATGTAGCAGAGGTTGGTGATCGCGATGCCCTGGTCCTTGATCACCTCCACCAGGCGACGGCCCGGCTCGGCGTCGACCGTGCGGCCATTGATGGTGATCTGGACCACGGTTCCCCCAACCCCACCACGTGCGCGAGGGCGGCGCCCCCGGCGCGTGCGTCAGTCCTGGTTGCGCTTGTCCGAGGTGTGCCGCCCCGGCAGGCGCTGCGGCCCGAATGCGCCGCCACTCCCCGCCACGTCCACGCGCGAACGCGCGGTGGGCATGGCAGTGCGGAGCGGGTTCTCTACCTGCATCTGGCCGTTCGGGTACCGGCCACCCGTCTTGCGGAGATAGTCATGGGACTCGCGGGTGAGCGAGTCGCGGTCGCGGTACATGTTCTCGAAGAGGTAGACCGCGTCGTTGTAGCGTCCGCCGGCCTGGATGGCCTGGTAGGGACACGCCTCCGTGCAGAGGCCGCAGTACATGCAGATGCGGAAGTCGATCTCGTAGCGGTCGATGCGGAGTGTGCCGTCCTCGCGGGGCGACGTCTGGACGAGGATGCAGCCGTCCGGGCAGGCCTGGGCACAGGTGGAACAGCCGGTGCAGCGTTCCTCGAACCACAGGAGGTTCGTGCGTGCGCGCACCGGAACCTCGCGCTGCTGCTCGGGGTAGTTCACCGTGATCGCGGGGCGGAACACATGCTTCAGCGTCAGAAGCATGCCCTTGGCGACGCCGAATCCGTACGCCACGACTGCTCGCTTCCCGTGGCGGGCAGCCTCGCGCTGGTGGCTGCATCCGCCCTGCGCCCGGCAGCATACCGGACGAGTCCGTCGAGAGATACCCGTTCGATTGGAGGGTGTCCCGCTACCGATTCGTGCAGGTTATCACAAGCCGCGAGTGGAGAAACCGCAGGTCGACGCCGGAAGGGCGTCGTCTAGAGGATCGCGTGGACGCTCCAGCCGAGGCCACTCCCGTCCACGGGGTGCGCGACCATCACGGCGAGGATGCGGTTCAGCCACGCGTATCGCTCGGCGCCCGTCTCGAAGCGGGCGAAGCAGCGGAAGTAGAACGGGCGGTCTTCTCCGAGCGGGCCCAGCCCCTCCCGGTGCCCGATCCCCTCGTACCTCAGGTAGATGAGCGCGCCGTCGTCCGTCCTGAGGACGGCGCGGATGTCGTGATCGGTGACGCCGTCCCGACGATGGATGAGGTAGTCGGGCCACGGCTCCAGGACCTCGCCGCGCAGGTGTTCACCCTCGAACGTCCCGCCCGCGGCAGGGGCAACGATTCGCTCGCCGGCGGCCCACTCGCCGACCACGCGGCGCGCGTCGACGTCGTGGAAGCGGACGACGAGCTCGAAAAGAGGTCTCGATTCAAGGTCGGCCACGACGAGTACCCCGCGACCTACGCGCCGAGGGCGGCTTTCGCCGCCTCGTATGCCTCGCGCGTGTCCAGGTCGAGCCCGACGGTCGGGTCGTCGATCGGCACGCGCTCGATGCGCTTCTTCGCGAGGACGCCCCGGAGGCCCTCGGTCGCTTCGCGCGCTTCGATGAGCGCCGGGAGGAGTGCGCCGGACAGCAGGACGGGGTGTCCGCCATGCTCGGCGCCTTCCGCGTCACGGTAGACCGGCTGCGCGGCGTCCGCGCCCGAGGACTGGAGCGCCTCGACGAGACAGCGGATGACCTCGGGGGTGGTGGGCTGGTCGACGTTCTGGACGAGGATGGCGTCGGGCAGCGGCTCGCGCTTCAGGACGCGCGCGCCCGCCGCGAGCGACGTGGCACGGCCCTGCGCCCAGCGCGGGTTGAAGACGAAGGGCATCGCCACGGGGACGGCGCGGCGTATCTGCTGGGCGTGCATCCCGATGACGACGGCGATCCGGTCGACGCCGGCCTCGCGCAGCACCTCGATCTCGTGGCCCAGGAGCGTCGAGTCCCGCCACGGGAGGAGGGCCTTCGCGCGCCCCATCCGCGACGAGGCGCCGGCCGCGAGGACGATGGCAGCCACTCTGAAGTCGGAACGGTTCACGCGCTCGCCCTCGCCTTCCACTGCTCGACGGCCTGCGTGACCGCCGCGGCGGCGAGGACCGAGCAATGCACCTTCGCCTTCGGCAGCCCGCCGACGGCGTCCGCGTAGTCGTCGCGGGTCAGCGTTGCGGCATCCTCGGGAGTCAGGCCGACCACGAGCTCGGTCGCCGCGGAAGAGGTGGCGATCGACGCGGGACATCCGGATGACAGGAACGAGGCACGCGCGACCACGCCGTCCTCGAATTTCAGGAAGATCCGCAGCGAGTCGCCGCAGACGGGGTTCGTCACGAACGCCTCGGCGTCCGCGTCCTCCATCGCCCCCGCGTTGCGTGGGTTCTGGAAGTGGTCGATCAGGACCGCGGAGTAGACATCCGGCGAGAGTCGTTCTGCCATGCGCTCATTGTCGCATGAGCGACTCGAGGGGGCGGAGGCAGCGGAGGCCGTCGAGGGGGGCGCCCTTCGCCATCGCCAGCACGCGGATGCGGCCGAGGCCGCTCATGTCCGTCAGCGTCTCAGCCGCGCGTCGCTCGGCGGCGTACCGCTGGACGTCCGAGGCAGCTCGTTCGCCCGCGACGCGGAGCGCGTCCGCGAGACCGAGGACGGTGAGCGCCTCCGCCTGGGTGGTCAGCGGGGCGGCCTCGAAGCCCGCCGCGGCGGCGGCGAGCGACGTGAAGTCGACGTGGCAGGTGAGGTCGGTGAGGCCCGGCCGGTCGAGGGGGTCCGGCTGGGGACTGTGGCCCCGGAACGCCATGAGCGTCCCCTGGCGGCGCCACGGGGCGTACAGCTCTCGAGCCTCGTACCCGTAGTCGATCGTGAGGATGTACCCGCGCTTAAAGCGGGAGGCGAACCGCGCCATGACGTCGCGCGCGGCGAGGCCGACCTCGGCGGTCGCCCCGTCGCCCGGCCACTGCCCGAGGCGCTCGAAGTACGCCTCGATGGCGTCGGTGCTGAGGTCGCCGTCCACCATCGCGAGGCTCCCCTCCGCTGCGGTCACGTAGACCTCGCGCAGGGCATCGCCCTCGCGGCGCACGAGGTGCACCGGGAGGGCGTCGAAGAACTCGTTCGAGATCATCACGCCCGTGGCCGCGTTCGGACGCGCGAGCCAGTCCCCGGTGAGGGCGTGCTCGGCGAGGAAGCCGCGCGCTTCGATCGCCGCTCGCTGCTGTGCGAGCCGGTGGGGGTGGCCATCGAGGACGGCCGGGCGGGCGGCGGCGAAGCACTCGGGCGCGCGCGCGCGGAGCCAGGTGAGGATGCCGGCCATGAATGCGCCGGACCCGGCGCCGGGCTCGACGAGCGCGAATTCCGTCGGGTGCCCCAGGCGTTCCCAGCACTCAAGGACCTGCCGCGCCCAGAGGTACCCGAAGATCGAGTGCACCTCGGGACTCGTCTCGAAGTCGCCGTGCTCGCCCCAGCGGAGGTCCTCCCGGCTGTAGTAGCCATGCTCGGAATGGCCGAGCGCGAGGCCCATGAACTCGGCGAAGGTGATGCGCCCGCCGCCGGCCTCGATCCGGTCGAGGATGACCGGGAGCAGGGGAGCGCTCTCCGCGGCGAGCGTGAACTCATCCGCGAGCGCGAAGTCGTCGAAGCGCTGGCCGGCGACAGGTTCGGTCACTCGCCCAGTGTGCTGCGGGGGAGCGCCACGCGCGAGGGTGCTTGAAGTGCCGGAAATGCTAGAGGGCGTTCAGGACGGTCAGGCGGTTGCTCACGATCTCGTCGACGTTCCAGCGAATCAGCTCCAGGCCGCGCTCGACATCGTCGACCGTCCACGCGCCGACCCGCCCCGACCGAGCCCGGAGTGCCTCCACGACGCCCGGGCTGCGGAGGAGGGTGTGGCGCACGGTGACGGGCGTGGGGCGGATGCGCTCCGCGTCGACGTCTCGGATGTAGCCGCGCAGCTGCTTCTCGCTGCGGATCGAGTACGCGACGTGAAGCCCGGGGAGCCACTCGCGCAGTCGGTCCGCGATGCGCCAGGCCTCGCAGGTCACGTGGATGTGCGAAAAGTCGTCCAGCTGCAGCGCCAGCGTGCGCGCCAGGTCGGGAGCCGGGTCGCCGAACCAGGACCGCAGGTCGATCACGAACTCCGAGTGCCCCTGCACGGCCTCGAGGATCACCTCCAGCGGCACGCGGTCGACGCCGAACACCGGGCCCCGCGCCCCGAGGAGGAAGCGGCCCACCGGGCGCTCGTGGTGCGCGAACAGCCGGCCGTTCATCACCCAGATGTCCGCCTCGATCGCGTCGACCGAGGGGTGGCGGCTCAGGTGCAGCAGGTCGTGGAAGTTACCGGCTCGGTGGAGAATGCGGGTGAGTGCCATAACGCCTCGTGCTTCCGAGGGCTACGACTCGCCCGACTTCTGGACGTGCCGCCGCAGCGACTTCACCGTCTCGGACACCATCTGGATGTCGCGCGCGCCCGGCCGGTAGTGCACGTACTGCTCGAGGTCGTCGAGCGCGGCGGCGGAGTCCCCGAGCCGCTCGCGGAGCATCCCCCGGTCGCGGATCTCGTCCAGGTCCCACGGGAACAGGACGAGCAGGAGGTCGATGATCCGACCGGCGCGCTCCTCCTCGCCGCGCTGCAGATAGCCCGCCTTCAGGTTGTGCAGCAGTCGCTGGAGCACCTGGCGGGGCTGGAGGCTGGCGAGGTAGTAGTCCTTGAAGGCGATCCGGGAGCCGAAGATGTTGTGGACCAGCGACTGGCAGTCGCTCCGGGTGAGCAGCCGCCCGTACGCGAAGACGTCCAGCAGCAGCTCGTCCTCGTCGGTCTCCGCATCGTCGGGGCGGAAGCGACAGATCACGTGCCCGGGCAGCCCAACCGCCTTCACGTCGAGGCCGACACGCTGGCAGACCTCGGAGTAGACGATCGCGAGACTGACCGGGATTCCCCGTCTCTCGCTCAGGACATAATTGAGGTAGAGGTTGCGCGGATCCTCGTAGTGCTCGGTGTTCCCTCGGAAGCCCAGCTCTCGGTAGAGGAGCTGGTTCACCGTCATGATCGTGCGTCGCGCGTGGTCGCGGACGTTGGAGCGGGAGAGCTGCTGCTCCAGCGTCTCCGCGATGTCCTGCAGCCGCTGCTCGTACGAGTCGATGTCGAGGTCCGGGTACTCGGCGCGCGCGGCGACGAGGGCGGCACGCGCGAGGGGCACCTCCTCGGCCGGACCGGCGGTGACAGTACGGAACGTGTCGAGTGTCTGCTCGAAGGACACGCGATGGCCTAGCGGGGGGGACGCGATCGCGCGGGCGTGAAGCCCTCGAAGCGGATGATCTTCAGCGCCACCACCGTGAGCAGCGCCACCACGCCGAGCACGAGGATGTTCGGGTAGTCCTGCCAGGCCGCGAGCGCCGGCACGAGGAGCAGTCCGACCAGGCCCCCGGCGCGCTTGGAGCGCGTCACCACGGTGAGCGCAATCGCGACGGCCGCGGCCGGCATCGTGGCCTCCGGGACGAGGGCGAGCAGCGCGCCGACGGCGGCAGCGGTGCCGTTGCCGCCGTGAAAGCGCAGGAAGATCGAGTAGTCGTGGCCGAGGACCGCGAGCAGTCCGCACGAGATCGCGACGAAGTCCCCGAAGCCGAGCCAGTACGCGACACCGACGGCCGCCATGCCCTTCCCGACGTCACCCAGCCCGACGACCACCGCCGGAACCGCGCCGACGTTATCCCAGACGTTCATCGTGCCGGGGTTCCCGTTCCCGATGGAGCGGATGTCCCGGCCCGTGGCGAGATACACCACGATGTACGAGGTGGGGATGGCGCCGAGCAGGTAAGCGACCGCAAGCGCGATCGGGAGCGTCACGTGGATCCTCCGGGGGGAGCGGGAGTCGCCCCGATCGTAGCACCGGGCTCGGCTTCATCGTGGGAGCGGCTGTCGCAGCCCCGGGGGACGCCGAGGGTCGGACATGCGGCGACGCCGCGCCCTGCGCAGGACGCGGCGTCGCGGGGGTCTCAATCCCTGAGCGAGGTGGGTTTACGAGACGGTGATCGTCACCATCTCCTCGCCGTCGACCGACACGATCCAGCTGCCGGCCTCCTCGAACGTGAAGTCGAACGAGTCCCCGGCCGCGATCTCCTCGTCGATGGCGCCATCGTCGGTGGTCACAGTGACCGCGTCCTCGCCGTCGTTCTGGAACGTCACCGTCGAGCCGGCCGCGAGGGTGACGGTGTCGGCTGCGGCGCCGTCCATCATCACCCCGTCCGCGGAGATGGTGAGTGTGACGTCCTCAGCGGCACCGTCCTCGGTGGCGGTAGCCGTGGCGGTTTCTGTCATCGTCTCCGTCGCGGTTTCGGTAGCCGTCTCAGTGGCCGTCTCAGTGGCGGTCTCCGTCATCGTCTCCGTGGGCTCGGTCGTCAGTGTGACCTCGGTGTCCGTGCCGTTGTCGGCGCCGTCACCGTTCTCGTCGTCACCGCAGCCGGCAATGAGCGCGACCGTGGCGATGCCGATGCCGAGGCCCAGCGTCACGCGGTTCTTCCAGGTAGATCGGTTCATGCGTTCCCTCGTCTGCAGACCCGCTACCCGGATCGAAGTTATGTGGGGAAACGCTTGGTGGAAGCGCCGAAGCGTGACCGTCCCGGCGCATGAGTAACAGATGCGTTTCAGGCGACGACGCTCAGGAGTGGCGTGTTATGACGCATGCGGGCGAGCCGCCCTCCAGCCGGACCAGCCGCGCGCCTGGGTCCGTCGCGCCGTCCGCGCTCGCCTCCGAGTCCCGCTAGTCGTCGATGGGGGGAGGGGGCGGGGGTGGCGGCGTCGCGGCCCAGGAGGCGTGCGCAGGGGGGGTTGGGGGCTGGGTGGCGGGCTCCGCCTCGAACTGGAACGGTGCCTCAGGCTGGAACGGTGCCTCGGGTTGGGGTTGGGCGGTCGGTTCGTCCTCCCAGTCGCCGCCCATCCCGAAGTCGCGTGCGTCGAGTCCGAACGCCTCGAACGCCAGACGCTCCGCTCGGGCCTTGAGCGCCGCGATGTCGCCGCCTGCCGCACCGACGCCGAAGTTCACTGCAAACGCCGCCAGCCACGACGGGATGTGGAACCACGACCAGGGCGCGTCCTTCACACGGAACGCGCCCACGAGGCCCGGCACCACGTCCTGGAACCGGACGCCGATCTGTCCGAGGTCGATGTCGCCGGGCGATTCGCCCGCATCGATGCGCTCGCGCGCCTGCAGGGCGATGCGACCGAGGACCGCGCCGAGCGCCGCAGCCGCGATGACGAGGACGACCGTACGCAGGCGGCGCAGCATGGGGCCTCCGAGACGTGCTCCGTGGGAATCCGAAGGTAGGAGGCGGCTTCGAGGCGGGTCAACCGGCCGCCCGCGCGAGTCGCGGCATTCGGCGTCTTGGTTCCGTGGCGATGCCGCCCGCGTGCCCGGCGGTAGACTGCCCGGGCGCCTGCGTGAGGCCCTGGATCGGATCGACATGATCGCTCGGCCAGAACACCGACCGGAGCCTCGCTCCGGCCTCTTCTACGGCTGGTGGGTGGTGTTCGCCGCCTTCTTCGCAACCTTCGGATCCGTCACCTTCTTCAATCCCGTGCTCGGCGTGTTCAGCCAGCTGCTCGAGGACGAGTTCGGCTGGACCCGGTCCGACGTTGCCGGTGCGCTCTCGGTGGGAGGCCTCGCCGCCGGCGTGGGTGCGCCGTTCATCGGCAGCATCCTCGACCGCTGGGGAGGACGCTGGGTCGTCGTGGGCTCGGGCATCGCGATGGCGATCTGCGCGGTAATCCTGAGCCAGATGAGCGCGCTCTGGCACCTCCTCTTCTTCTACGCGATCGGCCGCGCCGCTTCGGTCGGGGCGATGAGCCCCGCCGGTTTCGTCGCCACGGCGAACTGGTTCGTGCGCCGGCGCTCGCTGGTGGCGGGCATCGTGGCGGTGGGACCGCGCCTCGGGATGGCGCTCTTCCCGATCGTCGTCGCGGTCGTGATCGACGCCGCGGGCTCGTGGCGTGCGGGCTGGCTCGCCCTCGCCGTGATCGCGCTGGTGGTGGTGGTGCCGTCCCTCCTCTTCATGCGGCGGCGCCCGGAGGACATGGGGCTGCGCCCGGACGGCGACCCCGAGCCCGCGCACGACGAGGAGTCTCTCCCGGCCGCGCCCGAAATCGACTTCACGCTGCGGGAGGCGATCCGGACGCGCGCCTACTGGCTGGTCGGGATCGCGGTGGGACTGGTGATGTTCTGTGGGGGCGCGGTGAACTTCCACCAGATTCCCCACCTCGTGGACCAGGGGCTGCCTCGCACGCAGGCGGCCCTCGTCGTGACCGTCTTCTCCGGGATCGGCGCGTTCGGAGCCTTCTTCGGCGGAGTGCTCGCCCAGCGCTTCACCATGCGCTGGACGATGGTGGTGTCGCTCGCGGGGATGGGTGGGAGCATTCTGCTGCTGATGAACGCGGCGTCGCTGACGGCTGCGCTGACCTACGCGGTCACGTACGGCTCGTTCTTCGGAGTGCTGGTGTCACTCATGCCGGTGGTCTACGCCGACTACTTCGGCCGTCGGGCGATGGGGCGTATCACCGGCTCGATCCAGCCGTTCCAGATGGGCATGAACGCTGCGGGTCCGTTCCTGGTGGGGCTCTGGTTCGACCGGTCCGGGTCGTACGACCTCTCGTTCCTTGCGTTCATGGGCCTGTTCTGGGTGGCGGCGCTCATGCTCGCGCTCGCCTCATACCCGGCGTCGCCGCCCCGGGTGGATGAGCGGCAGGCGGTTGTGCTCGGCTCGAGCTGAAAGCCCTGGCGGCAGCTACCGGCAGAGCCCGAACACGGTCCGCTCCGGGTTCGCGTACCCGTAGTTCCAGAATGCTGCGTACTGCGCTCGCATCGTGTCGAGGAAACCCTCGGCAGCGCTGCACGCCTCCTCGGGTGTCGCGCCGCCCTGGAGGGCGATCAGGTACTCGATCGCAGCGGACCCGTGCATCGTCTGCGGGTACTGCGTCGCGGCGCGTTCGAGGAGGCTCCCCGCGCCAAGCAGGTCATTCAGGCGGAACGCGGCGATTGCGGCGCGGAACGTGGAATACGCATGCAGCTCGGAGCGCCCGTCGCCCTCGCCGATCTCCGCCTTCCAGTCGGGAAGCGTGTTGTTCCCGGCCACGTCGAGGTATGCCTGCTTCGCGTCCGAGTACTCGCCCACGGCGAAGAGCGCGTCGGCATCGTTCACGAGGTGGATGAGGTACGTCGGTGGCCCCTCGACCGTTTCGACGCGGAAGCGCGCGCCGGCCCAGCGGACGATGGTGGTGGACTCGCGCTGGGGGCCAGCGCCGACTGAGCCGACGAGGCCACCCTTCAGGCTGATCACCCCGCCGTCCATCGTGAACTCCTCCAGGGACTCGATGGAGGCCTCTGCCGGCGCGAGGTTCTCGAGGAAGCCGTTGTGGTACGAGGCGACCGTGACGTGGGTGATGCAGGTGTGCGCGCCGCACTCCTCCCACGTCATCGCCACCTCGGGCAGCCCGTCGCTCGTGAGGTCGTCGAGGCTCCGGATGCGCAGCGCGGCCGTCGAGGCGTTCGCGAGGGCGCGCGCGGAGTTGTGGAAGCGGTAGCCCTCGTCCTCGTCCTCGAAGAACCAGAGGTCAGCAGGGTAGGGAGACTCGTCGTCCGCACCGCTGGCGTAGGAGACGAGGAACACGAACTCGTCCTTGCGGTCGCCGTCCAGGTCGAGCATCGCACAGCGCTCCCCGTCCACCGCGGGCGCCATGCCCCACGCATCGACGAGCTCGGGCAGGCAATCCTCGAAGTCGGGTTCGCCACCTGCGAGGTACTCCTCCACGGCCCGTCCGCCGGCGAACGGGTTCTCGGGGAGCGTTGGGACGGCCAGTGGCGTGGGTGTCGGCTCCGGCGTCGTCGTGCCAGAGGCCGAGGCCGTGGGCGTGCCCGTCCCGGTGCCGGTGGTGGCGGAGATGCGGATGCCCTCGCCGCCTCCGCTGCAGGCGGTCGCCGCCGCAAGGGCGGTGAGGGCCACGATGGCCGCGAGATGTCGCTGGAAGGGCCGCACGCGCACGTTCGGACGGTAGCACCGGCCTCCGGCAGGTTCTTCCGGCCGGCGCATCGGACGTGCCGCTGTGGAAAATTGTAATTGCTCAAGCGTGTTGACGGCTTGATGGTTCCGTGGTTACATCATCGCAGTCGGGGTGCAGCGGTGCTGCGGTCCGGCGAGCGGTGGGGGAAAGCCGTGGCTGACTCAGTCGACCCGCGCAAGCTCATCGCCGAAGCGATTGGACCGTTCGCCCTCGTGTTCACCGGGGCGGGGACCGTCGTGCTGGCGTCTGGCAACGCGAACATCGGGCTGATTGAGGTCGCGCTCGCACACGGCCTTGCCATTGCCGTACTGACCTCGGCGCTCGGACACATCTCCGGCGGGCACTTCAACCCCGCGGTGACGGCCGGGTACTGGGTGACGCGACGTATCAGCACGCCGCTCGCGGCCGGGTACGTCCTGGCGCAGGTGGCGGGGGGCATCCTCGGGGCGGTCGCCCTGACGCTGCTCTTCCCCGAGGGGCTGCGTGAAGCCGCCAACCTCGGGACGCCGGTCCTCGGGCCCGGCATCGACTTCGGGAAGGCGGTCGGGATCGAAGTGGTCCTGACGTTCTTCCTCGCGACGGTGTTCTTCGGCTCAGCCGACGACCGCCGGAGCGCGAACGTGGGAGGTCTGGCGATCGGCCTGACCTACGCCATGGGCATCCTCGCCACCGGTCCGTTGACTGGCGGCGTGATGAATCCGGCACGCGCCCTGGGACCGGCGCTGCTGGCAGGCGAGTGGGGCGACCAGCTCGTCTGGTGGATCGGTCCCGTCATCGGCGGCGTGCTCGCCTCGATGGCATACCACTACCTCTTCTCGGAAGAGGCGGAGCTGGGGGCGATGGCGTCCCGGTAGAGGAAGAACAACTCCCGCGTGACCCCGGTGATGGGGGTGGGGCACGCAGTCGTACTGAAGCCGCATCTGTCGAGAATCAGTACCCCCGCCGCACGGCAGATGTTGGTGAGAGAGCGGGCCGCGAGGCCCGCTCTCGCCTTTTCCGCCCCCGGTATCCTCCCTAACAACGGGGGGCCAGCTGTGAGCCTCGAGGACGACCTGCGGCAGATCGAGGAGGAGCGAGCGGCGCTGTACGCCCTCGTCCGCGCCGCGGCGTCGCCGCTGGCGGCCCGTCCGGCCTCGGGCGAGTGGTCCGTGATCGAGAACCTGCGGCACCTGTTGTACGCGGAGGAGCGTCACCTGCTCCGCCGCCTGAAGCCGCGCTTCACCTGGACGGCGATCGGACTGCCGACGCGCGGGATCGTGAAACGTAGCGGCGCGGGCTCAGCGTCCTCCGAGGACCTCGAGGAGGTGCTCGCGGCATGGGACGCCACGCACCAGCGTGCGCTGGCCGCGATCCGCGACGCGCCGGCTGGCTTCGTGCCCGAAGGCCTGGCCGAGGGCAACCTGCGCCATCTGCGCGCTCACGCTCGGACGATCAGGCGGCTGCTGGCTGACCCCTAGCGCACGCCGGTCGATCCGTGGCCGCCGGCTCCTCGTCCGGTCTCGCCGAGGTCCGCGACCTCGGACCACTCAACCGGGGTGAGGCGGCTGACGACGAGCTGCGCCACCCGGTCGCCGTCTGACACGGTGAACGGCGCCGCGCCCGGGAGACAGTAGAGCGTGACCATCAGCTCGCCGCGGTAGTCGGCATCGATCGTCCCGAGGGTAGCCATCACCCCCTTTGCCGAGAGGCCGGAGCGCGGACGGACCTGGACGTCGGCGTCGGCCGGCGCCGCGATCGCGATGCCGCACGGCACCCGCACCGGCATGGTGCCGACCTCAATCGGCGCGTCGAGGCACGCGTGCAGGTCGAAGCCGGACGCGAGGGCGGTCTGGCGGGCGGGGATCCGCGCGCGGGGGGAGAGGCGGCGGAACTGGATCTCGATTGTCTGCTGCATCGGGCGCCGTTCTAGCTCGAGGACTGCACTAACCGTAGGCGCAGGCGGCAGCGGGGACGGTCCTCCGTCCACCGACTTACGCAACAGGCACAAACAGACGACCCCGCCGGGAGGCGGGGTCGTCTGAGTTGGTGACGGGTGGCGGACTACGCGGTCGCCTTCTGGAGGCCCTTGCCCTTCTTCGGGGTCAGGATCTCGACGGGGTAGACCTTCTTCTTGAGCATCTCTCGCGGCGGGTCGATGTAGATCGCGGACCAGCCACAGGACTGCTCGCAGAGACGGCAGCCGACGCACTTCTTCGGGTCGACGGTCGCCATGCCGTAGTAGTCGTGGTGGTTCGGGGTGTCCTGCAGGGACAGCGCCTCGAACGGGCAGATGTTGATGCACAGCTCGCAGCCGGAGCCGATGCAGTTCTCCTCGACGATCTTCGCGAGGGGCAGCTCGCGCCGCGGGAACGTGCGGCAGAGGTCGCCCAGGTCGTCGAGGATCGCCTCGGGAGGACAGACGGCGCCGCAGGCGCCGCAGTCAATGCAGACCTCGGCGTCGATGACGTGGATTTCGTTTCGGAGACCGGAGATCGCCTCGACCGGGCACTTCTTGACGCAGGCCGTGCAGCCGATACAGGTCTCGATGATCTTGTAGGCCAAGGCAGCACCTTCCGGTGGGTCGGGCCTTGTCCAGCGGCGCCATGTGCACAAGTCCGCCGGCGACCCGATGCGCTCCGCGCAACGTACCACCAGCCTCCGCGAGCATCAAGAATCGAGAAGCCGCCTACACCATTCGCCGACCGAGATCGGTCCCGACCGCCTAGCCGGGAAAGCAGGCGACGAGCTGGTTCACGTCCACAGGCGGCTCGAGGATCTCGACCTCGAGGCGGACCGCGTCGTCCGGGTTCATCTCCGGCTCGGGGAGGATGACGATGCGGCTTCGCGGCGCGGCGTCGCGGAGCCGCGAGGCGAACGCGGAGACCCCCACGCCCGCGCCCCCTGCAACCACGACGTCGTACCGCGCCTTGCGAAGCCAGCGCAGCGCGTACTCGGGCTCTGCGCCCACGTCCACGGTCAGGCCCATCTCCTGGAGGATGAGCGTGGCGGCAACAGCCGCGCGGGCGTCCGTCATGATCACCAGCCCTGACCGCGTCGAGGGTCGGTCGCTCCAGGGGACGGGCGCGAACCACGGGTCGAACAACGTCATCGATTGCCGCCTCCATCACAATCTTCGGCCGGACGGCCTCGCTCAGTAGCGAATGACAGGGGCTGACGAGCGTCTGCTGGAGGCGAACAGCGAGGACCGCCCGGTTCACCGAGTCGGTCGCCGAAGGAGCCCGCTGGTAGACTCCCCGCATGACCCTCACCGGCACGCTCCGGGCCATCCAACGCCACGGCTTCCGAGTCCACCCCGGCCGCCTCGCAGAGGCGCCCCGCGTCGACTTCCGTCCGGCGGAGGATGTGAGTGGCGCAGGCGCCCGTGAGCACAGCGTGGAGATCCGAGGCGTCGTCTGCGGGGTCTGCGCTGCGCGGACCGAGGCGGCCCTGGCGGCCGTGCCGGGCGTCGAGTCGGCGACGGTGGACCTCGGCCGCGGTCGAGCCCTCGTTCGCCTCCTCCCGGGAGCGCGGGTCGACGCGACCGCGCTTCAGCGCTCGCTCGAGGGCGTGGTCATCGGAATGGGTGTGCGACGTCGGATCGAGGCCGTCGCCGGGCGCGTCGACCAGCTCGCGGGGAGGACCTCATGGCAGCGAACTTCCAGGTAGGCGGGCACGTCTCCGCAGCGGGCGGCCTGTACCGCGCGCTGGAACGAGCGCAGGAGCGTGAGCTGGAGGCGGTGCAGCTCTTCGTGAGCGCGCCCCAGACCTGGCGCGCCACGAAGCACTCCGACGCCGACGTCGCCAGGTTCCGAGAGGTGCATGCCGAGCTGGGCCTCGGCGAGGTCTGGATCCACAACATCTACCTCGCCAACCTCGCGACGGAGGCGGACGACCAGCTCGAGAAGTCCGTCGGGTCGGTCGTCAACGCGATGCAGATCGCTGAGCGGATCGGCGCGCGCGGGGTCGTCCTCCACACGGGGTCGCACAAGGGCCTGGGGATCGAGTCGGTGCTCGATCAGGTCGTGGGGGCGATCCACACCGTGTTCGACCAGGCCCCCGGCGAAGCCGTGCTCGCGCTCGAGACGATGGCCGGGCAGGGCGGCGCCATCGGCACCTACTTCGAGGAGCTGGGGGCGATCATCGGCGAGGTGAAGTCGCCGCGGCTGAAGACCTGCCTCGACACCGCGCACACCTTCGCGGCGGGCTACGCCATCCACACACCCGACGGCCTCGACGACGCGATGGCCGAGTTCGACCGCCACATCGGCCTCGACCTGCTCGCGGTGATCCACGCGAACGACTCGAAGGTTCCGCTCGGCGGATTCCGCGACCGGCACGAGAACATCGGCGACGGATACATCGGCACCGATGGGTTCGCGACGATGGCCGCACACCCTGCGTTCCAGGGGAAGGCGTGGCTCCTGGAGGTTCCGGGGATGCCTTCGGACGGGTCCCCGAAAGGCGACGGTCCGGACGTCGAGAACGCCGGTCGTCTGAAGGCGATCCGTGACGCCGCGACGGTCCGGAAGGCACCCAGGAAGCAGGCCGCCTCCCGGCGCTGAACTCACGGATGGAGAAGCAACGAGCGAGGCCCCGCAGTCGGGGCCTCTCGTGCGTGTCGGTTGGGGTCGCTACGAGGAGCGCAACGTCCGAGGCGAGCCGGCCATGGTGCGAAACTCGTCCTCCCAGTGGAGGATCTCGCGGATGATGAACTCGGAGACCGCCCCTTCCTGGGTTGGCACGTCCGGGTCATCCTCGAACACCGCCATGATCCGCTTCGCCATGGAGGCATGGTCCATCTCCGGGTCGCCGGCCTCCTCGCGGATCCGCTCCTCGGTGATGATCACCAGGTCACACAGCTCTGAGGGAATGAAACCGCCGAGCTCCTCGCTGACCATCTCCGCGATCCAGTCGGCGCCTTCTTCGAGTGTCTTTCGGTCGAGCGACATCACTGGCCTCTCGCTGCTGCTCACCACCAGGGCGACTTCGGTCAGCCAGAGGGTAAGCAACGGTGAGGCCGTCGCTCCACCCCTCGGCGGCTGATCGGCTGTTCCGGGCGTCGCCTGCGGGCGACCGTCAGGCCGACACCCTAACGTTGACGGGAGGGTTTTGCCGCACGTACGATTCGCGCGTCATCGCACATGTCATCGGGCTGGCCGATGGCGCGCCCTTCGCTCCCCGGGCCGCGCCGGTGCCACCTCTATCGATTGAGGCTACTCATGGCAGGTCCAGCGATGGGCGCGCCCGGACGACCGGGCGCCGGCGCCGCAATGGGGCAGTCGCGCCCCTCCATGCGCAAGGCGCTGGAAGTCTTCCAGTACCGCCACTATCGGTTCCTCTGGGCGTCCTCGACGTTCTCGTTCACGGGCATGCAGATGCAGCAGGTGGCGCGGGCGCTCCTGGCCTGGGAGCTCACCGAGTCCTTCGCGGCCTCCGGGGCGATCGCGCTCTCGTTCGGCCTGCCGATGCTGCTCTTCGCCCTCGTCGGTGGATCGCTCGCCGACCGGATGGAGAAGCGCAACCTGACGCTGATGACGCAGGCCTCCACCGGCCTGCTGGCGTTGCTCACGGCAGTGATGGTGGCGACCGACACCATCACCTTCGAGCTCCTGTTCATCATCGGGCTCGTGCAGGGCACCTTCTTTGCCTTCGGCATGCCCGCGCGCATGCCCCTGATGGCGGAGGTGGTTGGCCCCTCGAACGTGATGAGCGCGATCGCGATGTCGAACGCCGCGATGAACTTCACGCGTCTGTTCGGACCGGCGATCGCGGGTGTCCTCGTTGCCGTCTCGGGCATCGCCCTCGCGTACTTCGTGATGGCGAGCCTGTACGTCTTCTCGACGGCACTTCTGCTGATGGTGCCCACGGGGCTTTCGGCCATCGCCCGCGCTCAGCGCGAGACGGCGAACGGCGGGGCGCCGGCCGGCCCGATGGGACGGCCCAGGCCGCAGGGGAACATGCTCAAGGAGATCGGGGGCGGCCTGCGCTACGTCTGGACGACCCCTCGGCTGCGCCTGCTCATCGGGATGATGTTCATCATCACCCTGTTCGCGATGCCGTACGTCATCCTGCTCGCCGGCTACGTCCAGGAGGACCTCGGCCGGTCGAAGGCCGACTTCGGCTGGCTGCAGTCGATCTCCGGCATCGGCGCGCTGGTCGCCTCGCTGGCGGTCGCGACCCTCACTGACTTTAACCGCAAGCCGATGGTGCAGTGGATCACCGGGATGGCGTCCGGCGTCGGCATGCTGCTGCTCGCCTGGCCGCTCGGCCTCGGCTACGCGGGCGTCATCATCGCGGTGATCGTGCTGGGCGCCGCTACCACGGGGTACCAGACGCTCAACAACACGATGGTCATGGGCGAGTCCGACCCCGAGTACTACGGCCGCGTGATGAGCATCAACATGCTCACCTTCTCCGTGATGCCGCTGATGTCCGCTCCGCTTGGCATCCTCGCGGACATGATCACGGCGGAAGCGACGTTCGCCCTGATGGGCGCCGTGATCGTCGCCATCATGGCCTTCCTCGGCCTCTCGAACGCGGGGTACACCTTCGGCGCCGAGGCACCCCGGGTATTTGAGCCACGCCCGATGCCCAATGGGCCCGCACGTGGGGGACCCCCACCCGGCGGGCCCCCGCAGCCGGACGCAACGCCGGCCGTTGTGGGCGGCGGAGGTGGCGGGGACTAGGCCGATCGGCCGCTCACCATGAGCGAGGGCTCCCGCGAGGGAGCCCTCGGCGCTTGCAGCGGCCATCAGGAGGCTTGCCCTCCGGACGTACCATCCACGACAACGGCCAATACATACGTGGTGGCACCTCGGAGGCTCGTCATGGCCTGGAGAGACGAGTACGAACAGAAGCTGATGTCCTTCGCCGACGCTGCGAAGCTCATTCGCGCCGGGAACATCGTCTACACGCCCATCGGCGGGGACGCGCGCTCCTTCATGCCGGCCGTCTTCAGCCGGATCGCGGAGATCGAGTTCAACGTCCGCGTCCGGGCGTGCGCACCCCAGGCCCAGGACTGGTTCCTGCCGGAGTACTGGAGCCTCCCGATTGAGTTCTCAGTCGAGATCTTCGGCGGCAACCTGTCCCGGTCGGCCCTCGCGGCACGCCGAGCCGACTTCTACCCGCAGCTGTTCTCGAACCAGTTCAACCTGTACGACTCCCGCCGCGACGACCAGGAGCCGATCGACGTCTTCATCGCCCATTGCACGCCCCCCGACGAGGACGGCTACATCACCTTCGGTGGGCTGCCCTGGCACAAGGGTGACTTCACGCGCCGGGCAGACCGCACCATCCTCGAGGTGTCCCCGTGGCTGCCGAACGTTCGGACGACGGAGCGCGTCCACGTCTCCGAGGTCGCGGCGTTCGTGATGACGGAGCTGACCCAGCGCCCGCCCGTCGCCATCACCGTGCCGCCACCGGAGACCGTCACGATCGCGGGGTACGTGAACGAGATCGTGCAGGACGGCGATACGTGCCAGATCGGCGCGGGCCGCACCGCCACGCACCTCGTGCCGTCGGGCGCCTTCGAGGGTAAGCGTGACCTGGGCTGGCACTCGGAGATCACGCCGCTCGGCGTCGTGCCGCTCATGATGTCCGGCGTGATCAACAACTCCCGAAAGACGGTCGACACCGGCATTGGCGTCACTACCACCGTGAACCCCCGGAGCGACGAGGAGCACGACTGGCTCGAGCAGTCAGGACTGCTCGAAACGCGCCCGGTGCGGGAAGTCAACTCCATCGTGAACGTGGCGGCGCAGGAGCGGATGTGCTCGATCAACAACGCCTTCTCCGTGGACCTTACCGGCCAGATCTGCGCTGAGTCGCTGGGGACCGTGGTCTACAACGGCACCGGCGGCCAGCCCGAGTTCCACATCGGCGCGTTCATCGCCCCGAAGGGCAAGGCGATCACGGTCACGCCCTCGGCGGCTGCCGATGGCCTGGTGTCCCGGATCCTCCCGAGGATCGAGGACGGCCAGTACGTCACCGTCCCCCGCTCGTTTGCCGACTACGTGGTGACCGAGCATGGCATCGCCCGTCTCGCCGGGCGGAGCCAGCGGCAGCGCGCCGAGAACCTCATCGCGATCGCGCATCCGGACCACCGCGGTGAGCTGCGCAAGGCGCGGCAGGTCCTCTTCTTCCCGAACGTCGAGCTGGGAGTCGAGGCCCGGGCTGGCGACTGATCCCGCCGGGTGCTACCGGCCCGAGATGTCGCCGGTGTAGACGACTTCGAACGCGGAGCCCGGCACCGACTTCAGCTGGTCCAGGTCTCCGTCGTCCCAGCGTGGGTCCGTGGCGCCGCTCACATACCAGTTCGATCCGTTGTCGGCGACGATGAGGCCGTAGTCGCGCATCGCCTCGAGCAGCACACGGGCGTGCCCCGTGTACCCGCCGAGGTCGAAGTCGGCGCGGAGGCGCAGACGGAGGCCCATTGGCGGCGCGTCGGGGTCGGTGATGCTGCTCGCGAAGTGCGTCGCGGGGTGGATGTACGCCCGCTGCGTCCGGGAGAAGGTCACGCGGAGCGCGTGCTCGACGGCGCCCGACTCCACCTCGTCGTAGCGAGCCAGTCCGGCGAAGATCGGCAGCCCGGCCGCGTCCGCGGAGGTCCACCCGTCCGGCCGTAGCTTGTTCGATCTGAGGTCGAAGGCGGCGCCGGAGCCCGCGTGCCACCCCGCGCCCTGCCGCTCCGCTGCGAAGAGCTCGTACAGCACGCAGTCTCCGTCCTGCACCACGAGGACGTGCGCGTCCGAGCCAGCCTCGACCGGCGCGTCTGGTGGGATCGGGTACGGCCCCGGGTCGCTCTCGTTGTCGTAGTCGAACGTCACCGGCACTCGCGCCTGGTCCCGGGGCACCACGGTCCAGGGGATCCCGTAGTCCGGGTTCTCGCCGAAGTCGGCGTGCAGGAACTGGTTTCCCGCGAGGCCGGCGAGGTAGTCGATGTACCCGTCCGAGTTTGGGTGGACGGGGAGGTCGTCGACGCGCTGCGCCCACGGGTTGTCGTCCGGGAAGAGCGTGCACGAGGTGCCTTCGATGTTGCGTGCGCCGGCACCGGACGTCTGCCCACCCGGCCGGCAGACGACGAGCACCGGGCCCGCCTCCATCACGCCGCCCGGAAACAGCCCGAGGAACGACTGGTTCGCGAACGCGGGTGAGTCCGGCGCGTATCCCCGGAAGCGGCCGTCGCGCGTGATCCAGATCGACGCAGCGCGGCAGCCGAGGGCGTCCGCCGCCGCGACGAGCTGCTGCGGGGTTCCGCCACCCCACCCGACGATCGATACGCCGTCGGGCGCGAGCGCGCCGTCGATGGACCCCGAGGTGAGCTGGGCCTCGACGCTCGTGCCGGGTAGCAGCGCGACCAGGGCGAACGCGACGAGAGCCGCGAAGGTGGGCAGGCGCAGAGCGCGCACGGGTGTCCTCCGGACGACCGGCCGACCCGACGGCGATCCTACCGAGTTGGGCTCCTGGCGCTACTCGGTCGGGTGGATCTGCGCCTGGAACTCCCGCCACTCGCCGGCTGACATGCCGACGTCCTTCGCTGTGACGGTTTCGCCGGCGAGCATCCGGCGAAGGGCCTCCATGCCCTGCTTCGAGATCTGCGTGCTGCCCAGCCGGTAGTCCACGAACGCGGAGTGCGTCATCGGCACCCAGCGTTCGAGGACGTCCGTGAGCACGTCGGCGTAGGCGCGGATCTCGTACTGGGCGTGCGCGTCCGCGCGGAGGCGCAGGAAGTGCATCAGGTTGTGGAGGTCGGTCTTCCAGTACCACTGCGTGTAGAAGTTCAGCGAGAGGTTCATCCGCGCGAGCTCGCGGGCCACCTGCGCCCGGCCGTCGTCGCGTGGCGCGCCGTCCGGACCCTCGTTCAGGAGCTCCTCGTAGTGGGCGTAGGCGCGAAGGGCGTCGTCGCGGAGGATCTCCTGCACGCGCATCGCCTCGGCACGGTCCAGCACCTCGCCGCGGCCCTGCCGGTTCGTCGAGGACTGGATGGCGATGTGCTCTGGGGCGGGGATGTAGAACTCGTTGTCGAGGATCGAGTAGCGCGCGGAATACTCGTTCACGTTTGCGGTGCGGTGCCGGATCCACTGGCGCGCGACGAAGATCGGCAGCTTCACGTGGAGCTTGATCTCGCACATCTCGAACGGCGAGGTGTGCCAGTTCCTCAGCAGGTAATTGATCAGGCCCTGGTCGTCCCGCTGGCGCTTCGTGCCCTTGCCGTACGAGACGCGCGCGGCCTGTACGACTGCCGCGTCGTCCCCCATGTAATCGATCACCCGCACGAAGCCGTGGTCCAGGACGGGGAGCGGCTCGAAGAGGATCTCCTCGAGCGCCTCGACGGTGGCGCGGCGCGTGGGGTGCTGGACGCTACGCGCGTCGTCGATCTCGGCTCGCTGAGCGGCGGTGATCCCGCCGTTCGTGCTCGAGTCGGTGCGGTTCGAGGATTCCATGGTGGTCACGCTACTGCTCCCAGGGTCGGGACGGGGAGCATGGGGCGGGGCGTGAGACCGCGACGTGGTCCTGGGGAGACCGCCGCCCCTCGTCGGGCGGGCTTAGCGCGAGGATAGCGCGGGCGCCGGGCAGCGTCGAAGGTGGGGTGGCACCGAGCGCGGGAGGCGCAGCTAGCGGGAGGTGCGCAGCCCCTGGCGGGCGGCGCGAGCGCGGGCGTGCTCGTTCGGATCCCAGAGCCCGCACTCGGTCTCGACATCCTCGAGGAACGGTCCCACGCAGTCCTGGCCGTCACGCACGATGTGCGAGCAGATCATGGCGTACGGGTCGGTCCGGGACGAATCGATCGTCCGCCGGAGCCACACGCAGTCCACGGCAAGCCTGGGGAGTTGTGCCATCACGCGCGAGCATACGTCGCGCGCCCATCTGTGGCGAACGGCGAGGGGGCGCGAGCGGAACGAGCGGCACCCTGCTTCGCCGGCGCACGCGCCGGCGGTACGATCGACGGACACCGAAGGCGAGCGATGACCTCCGACGCCGACCCCCGCCGCCCCTGGCCCCGCTTCACGCAGAGGCCCGCCATGCCGCCTCGGCAGGCGAGGCCGCACGACCCGTGGCCGCGCTGGGGCTGGTTCCCGCGGGCTGCCCGGACGTGGGCGTTCGCGCCGTCACCCGACCTCGCTGCGCCCGACGTCGCTGTGCCGGAGTCCGCGGCATCGGCTTCCGGGCCCCTGCGGCCGCCGGCCCCGCAGCCGACCGCACAGCCGCAGCGCGAGCCGGAGCCGTGGTCAGCACCTCGCGGCGAGGGTACGCGGGCCAGCCTTCCGCCCGAGACCGGGGCCCGCGAGGAGGTCGCCCGGGCGGAGCTGCTCCCGGTGCGCCGCTCGCCGTCGGTGGCCCTCGTGCCGGTGCGGACGGGGGAGGTCACCCTCTCCGACGTCGCGCGCGCCGTGCGGAAGGCGGCCCCGGCAGCAGCGGTGGTCGGGGCCGCTGCTGCGGCCGCGATGGCGTTGTTTCGGCGCCGATAACTGTTCCGAGAACGTCGCGCTGCCTCGCCGACGTTTCACATCGATTCAACACGCGCGCAACCGGTAGTCAACGAACGCGCCCGAATATGCCGTCGTTCCCCTCGAAGAAGGCGCCAGAACAGGCGTCACCGAGGCGGAACGCGGTGCGGGAGTCCGGTCAGCGAGACGGGCGAGCGCACCAGGCTGACGGACGGAGGCCGCCCATGATCCTCGCGAACGCATGCCCCCGTTGCCGAGGTGCGTTGTCGCACGTGATGGACATCGGTGAGATCTACTACTCGTGTGTCCACTGCGGGCACACCGTCTACGGTTTGCCGCCGTCGGTCAGCGCCGTGCCGGTGGAGTCACGCTGGCAGGGGCGGCAGGCCGAGGATCGCGCGACCGTCCGCCGCCGGCAGATCGCGAAGGAGCGGGCCAGGGCTCGCCGCGCGGCGGCGTAGCCCTCGGACCTGGGGCTGGGCGGGCGTTACCCGTAGCGCTTGAACACGGCGCACGCGTTCTGCCCGCCCATGCCGAACGAGTTCGACATCACGACGTCCAGCTTCGCGTCCACCGCGTGGTTGGGCGTGATGTCCAGGTCGCAGTCCGGGTCCGGCGTCTCGTAGTTGATCGTCGGCGGGACGAACGAGTGGTGCAGCGCGAGGACTGACGCGACGGCCTCGATTCCGCCGGCGCCGGCGATGAGGTGCCCTGTCATCGACTTCGTCGAGGAGATGCGGACCTTTCCGGCCGCCTCCCCGAGCGCCAGCTTGATTGCCTGGGTCTCCGTGCGATCGTTGTACGGCGTGCTCGTGCCGTGAGCGTTCACGTAGTCCATGTCCACCGGCGAGACGCCCGCGTCGGCCATCGCGCGGCGCATCACGAGTGCCTGGCCCTCGGGGTCCGGGGCGGCGTCGTCGGTCGCGTCAAAGGACCAGCCCACGCCGGCCAGCTCGCAGTAGATCCGGGCGCCGCGCGCCTTCGCGTGCTCCTCGGTCTCCAGCATCATCACCCCGGCGCCCTCGCCCATGACGAAGCCGTCCCGGTTCGCATCGAACGGGCGCGAGGCGTGCTCGGGATCCTCGTTGTTCTTCGACAGCGCACCGAGGCGGCCCATCGAGGAGAGCGAGAGCGGCGTCACCATCGCATCCGAGCCGCCGGCGAGGATCGCCTTCGCATGGCCGAGGCGCAGGAGGTTCAGCGCGTGACCAAGTGCATCCGTGCCGGAGGCGCAGGCCGTGTTCACGGTCGTGTTCGGGCCGCGGACGCCGATCTCGCGCCCCAGGCGGCCAGCGCCCATGTGCTGGCCCATCCGCGTCACGATGAACGGGTCCACGTTGCGCGAGCCGCGGTTGAGGTAGACCTCCCACTCCGGGCCCATGTTGAAGGCGTCGCCAGCGGTGGCCATGACCACGCCGATGTCGTCCCGGTTCCCGTCGGTCACCTCGAGCCCCGAGTCGCGGAGCGCCTGGATGCCGGCCGCCAGGGCGAGCTGCGCGAACCGCCCTGTCCGGCGCGCGACCTTGCGGTCGAGGTACTGCTCGACGTCGAAGTCTTTCACCTCACCGGCGATCTGCACCGTGAGGTCGCTCGGGTCGAACGCGGCGATCCGGTGGATGCCGTTGCGGCCAGTCCGGAGGCCCTCGAGGAACTCGGCGGTCGTGTTGCCGATCGGCGTGACGGCCCCCAGTCCGGTGACGACGACGCGGTTGAGCTCTCGAGGCATGCGGTTACTCCGGGGCAGGTGAATGACTCGCGCGAGGTTCACGAGATCGTACCGGGTCAACGCCGAGCGATCCTCCGTCCCAGCTTGACCGGCGCACGGCGATCCTCGATTGTCTGGCCTCGATCGTGTTGCCTCGGTCGCCTGGCCGCACGGACGCCCGTCCGCGTTCGCCTCGGGAGAAGCCGGTGTCCACGCCTGTCATGGGAATGAACCGCAGCTAGCGCTGTCGCTGCGCCGTGCCTCGAGCCGGCGGCGGCAGCGGGTCCCGTTGTTCATCCTGGAGACACCATTGCTTCCAACAATCGAGACGGCGCGGCTGTCGCTGCGCCCGCTTACCCCTCAGATGCTCGGCGCCCTCCTCGCGGGCGACGCCGCACGCTACCGGTCGGCGTTCGGGGCGCCGTACCCGCCGGGCGATCCGTTCCCGCCGCTGACCGAGGACTTCTTCGAGTTCACCCGGGACTGGCTGGACGCTCATCCCGGCGAGGATGCATGGACGTGGTTCGGCATCGACCGCGCACGCGAGCTCGCCGTCGTGAACGGCGGGTTCGGCTTCGGCCCCGACGAGCATGGCGTCGCGACGCTCGGGTATTCGACCTATCCCTCGGAGGAGGGGTGTGGGTACGCGAGCGAGCTGGCGAGGGTGCTCGTGGGGTGGGTGCTCGCTGAGGCCGGCGCCCTGGCCGTCGTCGCGACGATCCCGCCGGGCCACCTCGCCTCGATCCGCGTCGCCGAGCGGGCCGGCCTCAGCCCGGCTGGGACGGCCCACGACGACGAGGTGGGCGAGGTCCTCGTCTATCGCCGGGACCGGTAGCGGCGAGGGGCAGGGCGCGAGCGCGCCCTGCCCCTCGCTCCCGCGTGCGAGAATCGCGCCGTCGACCGGCCTCGTTCACCCGGTCGCGGGAGGGCGCCATGGCGAACCTACCCCTCGAGGGCATCCGCATCCTCGACCTCACCATCTGGCAGCAGGGCACCTACGCCACGACGATGCTGGCGGACATGGGCGCCGACGTGATCAAGATCGAGTCGGAGTCCAACCCGGACCCTGGCCGCGCCCCCCGCGAGGGTGGCGAGCGAAACTGGTACTTCCACTCGCTGAACCGCGGAAAGCGGTCGCTCGTCCTCGACCTCAAGACGGACGCCGGACAGGCCGTGTTCTGGAAGCTCGTCGAGACTGCGGACGTCGTCCACAACAACCTTCGGTACGGCGTCCTCGAACGGCTCGGCGTCACGTTCGACCGCATCCAGTCGGTGAACCCGAAGTGCATCCTCTCGAACGCCTCCGGCTGGGGGCACCGCGGTCCCGACGCCTACCGCGGCGCGATGGACACGCTGGCGCAGGCACGCGGTGGCTTCATGTCCGTCACCGGCGAGGGCGCCGACGGGATGCCGACCATGGCCGGGTTCCCGCAGGCGGACCAGGTCGGGGCGTTCATCTCCGGCTACGCCATCCTCCTGGCGCTCTACCACCGCGACCGCACCGGCGAGGCGCAGGAGGTGAACACCTCGCTCTTCGGCACGCAGCTCGCCCTCCAGTCGTTCGGCATCACGAACTCGATGTGGACGGGCGAGTTCCGAGGGCGCATCGGTCACGAGGAGCGCCGCCCGACGTGGAACCACTTCATGGGCGGCGACGGCAAGTGGTTCATGATCGGTGCGCTGCCGCCAGACAAATGGTGGCGCGAGTTTTGCGAGGTGATGGGCACCCCCGAGCTCTGCGAGGGCGAGTTCGCCACGCACGCGCTCCGCATGAAGCGCAACGCCGAGGTCATCCGTCGCATGGACGAGGTGTTCCTCACCCGCACGCGGGATGAGTGGGTGGCTGACTTCCGCGCCCGGAATCTGCTGGTGGAGCCGGTCGCGGACTACCTCGAGATCGCCGAGGACCCGCAGGCGTGGGCGAACGACTATCTCGTGAAGGTGCCGGACGAGACGGGCAGGGAGTGGCCGATGGTCGGCTCGCCCGTCCACCTCTCGAGGTCGCCCGCCCAGATCCGTCGCCAGGGACCTGAGTTCGGCCAGCACACCGAGGAGGTGCTCCTCGAGGCTGGCTTCTCCTGGGACGAGATCGAGGCGTTCCGCCGACAGGGGGCGTTTGGGACTCCGAAAGCGGGGTAGCCCGCGACCACAACAACATGAAGACGGCCCGCTCATCGAGCGGGCCGTCTTCACAAGCGCGAGGCCTCGAGGCTAGATCGCCGCGATGCTCTGGAGGAACTCCCGGATGTTCAGCGCCAGCGAGGCGGGCTGGTCCGTCGGGACGTGGTGGCCGGCGTCCTCGATGAGCGAGACGCGCGAGCCGGCGACGCGACGATGCAGCCGCTGGATCGCCTCCGGCGTCAGCATGTCCGTGTCCTGGCCGCGGATGATCATCGTTGGGCACTGGACCCGGTCGGCACTGTCCCAGAGGTCGGAAAGCCGTCGCTGGCCGGGGTCCGGCTCCGGGGGACGGATCTGCGGGTCGCGGAACGCCTCGTCGAAGTCCCAGACCAGCCGGCCGTCCTCGTTCATGCGAAGCACGGAGTGCACGCGGCGCTCCAGCTGCTCGACGGAGGCGTACGGCTGGAACGGCCGGAACGCGTCCACCGCCTGGTCGACCGAGTCGAAGCCCTCGCCCGTCAGCAGCAGGCGACGCAGGCCCTCGATGCCGCTGCGGAGCACCTCGGGCGCCGCCTCGACGACTACCAGCGCCGTGACCACCTCGGGGTGCTCGGCGGCGTAGCAGATGGCGAGCGCGCCACCCATCGAGTGGCCGACGAGCGTCAGCGAGCGGAGGCCGATCGCGTCCACGAACGCCTCGAGGTCCTCGAGCTGCGTCGCGCGGGTGTAGTCCATGTCCTCGGCGCGGTCGGACTGGCCGTAGCCCCGCATGTCGAGCGCGATCACGCGGAACTCGCGCGCGAGGTCGGTTGCGACGTCGCTCCACATCTCGGATGTCGAGGCGTACCCGTGCAGCATGAGCAGGGCGTGACGGCTGCGGGAGTCGCCCCATTCGCGATAGTGGAGCTTGAGGTCGTTGACCTCGACGAACTCATCTCGGGGCTTGGAGGGGTTGGCCATCGCTTCTCGCATTCACGCCCACGTCGGAACGGGCGAAGGGAGCGCCTTCGTCGCCGCATGGGCCCGGGGATGGGTGAGCACCGAACGTAGCAATGAGCGGAAATACGCGCTCGTTTTCCGCGACATAATGCGTTGAATCTCGTCAAATCTCTGGGAGATGGCCTCCGGAGGACGTTCGGGTTTCCGAGCTTAGAGGGACGCTGCGATCGCGTTCGCGACCGGGAGGTTGTCCGCGAGCTCGATGAAGTTCTTGCCGCGGTCGTGTGACGCCCAGAGCTTCGTGCCGGCCATGATGAAGACGACGTCTTCCCAGTCCCACGGCCGCGCGACGCATGGGATCTTCGGCCACTCGTCGTCGCCTTCGAGCTCGATACGGTTCCACGACACGCCGCCGTTGGGCGAGCGGAACACCGTGCCGGTCTCGCCCGGTGCGGTCCGCGCCATCGCGACGACGAGGGCGTCTGGCGCGCCGGGCATGATCGCCAGCGAGCCGCCCCAGGAGCGGTCGAGGCCGCCCATCGACTGGAGCCAGGAGAAGCCCTCGTCCTCCGACCGGAAGACGCCGGCGTCGGTGGTGGCGTAGACACGGTCGGCGTGCTCGGGGTGCGCCCACAGTCCGTGGACCTTCGGGTTGAGGCCCTCGCCGCGGCGCGTCCAGGACTTGCCGTTGTCGCGCGTGTGCCACGCGCCCCCGCCACCGAGGCCGACCAGGACGCCCTCCTCGACCTGGGCGACGCCATGCACGACGACGCGGGGCTCGCCTGCGTTGGGGACGAACTGCGTGCCGTGCTTGATGACGTTCATCACGCCCTGGATCTCATCCCAGGTCTCACCCCGGTCGGTCGAGCGATAGAGCTGGCCGTGTGCCGAGCCGACGTACAGGTCGCCGGAGGGAAGCACCGCGACGGACCGAGCGTTCCCGGCCCACCGGTGCTCCCAGCGCTTCCCGTTGTGGACCCAGGCGCCGCCCTCGGGCGATCCGGCGATCGCGAGGCCATCCCGGTAGTCCGCCGAGGTGAACTGGTGTCCTTCGACCGCCCGGTCGGGGTCGCCCCCCGGGATCACGGTCGTGACGCCTCCATCGTGCGCGATGATGATGCCGAGCGGCTCGTACGTGCGGCGACGGATGACCATGGGCTAGGCGTCTTCCCCTCGTGCCGCCCGCACCGCCTCGACGATCGCGGGAAGCGCGACGCCGGACGGGGCGCGGACGACCACCGCCGCCAACGGCGTGAGCGGCGTCTCTTCCGGATTGACCTCGATCAGCGGAACCCCGCGGCCCGCTGCCTGGATCGGGTACTGGGCGGCGGGGTAGACCACCGCCGAGGTGCCGATCGTCATGAAGCAGTCCGCGAGGGCTGTCTCCTCCGCGCAGCGCTGGAGGGCGCTCGGCGGGATCGGCTCCCCGAACATGACCGTATCGCTCTTCACGATGCCGCCACACCCCGGTGACGCGCAATGCGGCGGAAGGTCCGCTTCGTCGACGATGAACTCCGCCTTCGGCCAGCGCGCCTCGCAGCGGGTGCAGCGCATCCAGTAGCGGTTTCCGTGGATCTCGGTGAGCGAGCGCTGGCCGGCGCGGCGGTGGAGGTCGTCGATGTTCTGCGTGATGAGGTGCGCCACCACGCCCATCCGCTCCAGCTCCGCGAGGCCGAGGTGGCCCGGGTTCGGTTGCGCGGCCTCGATGGCGAGGGCGAAGTCGCCGGGTGCGCCGGCCTCCGCGATGCGGCGCTCCCACCAGCGCTTCGGGTCCATCGCGAAGGTGTCGTACTGGTTGAGCGGCGGCTCGCCCTGGATCGTCCAGAGCCCGCCGTCACCTCGGAATGTCGGGATGCCCGACTCCTTGGACATCCCCGCCCCGGCGAGGACGATGGTGTGCCGTGCCCCCGCGAGGATCGCGGCAGCCTCCGCCACCGCCTCGCGGAAGGATCTGTCGTTCGTCGGGTCGGGCGAGGTCACGGGCGGATGGTATCCGCCAGATCGCGGGGAGGGGAGAGCCCGAGGTCCGGGAGCAGGCCGGTGAGAGCGCCAGTCTGGAGGGCGTCTCCCTTAACACTTCGCTCAACGATTCGCGTTCCCCTCACCGCCCGGGCTGCCTACGCTCAGGGTGAGATGAACGGCCGCACCCTCGCCCGCTACGGCACCGTCGCTGCCATCGTCCTCGTGGTGGGCGGGCTGTTCGCCTACCAGCAGCTCGGCCCGTCCACGGACGGCGAGGATGACGCGACGCTGGGTGTGGCCGCCGGCGCCGCGCCTCCGGCACTGGGCGAGCCGGCGCCCGACTTCACGCTCGTCGAGTCGGGAAGCGGCAAGCACGTCTCCCTCTCCGACTTCCGAGGGCAGCCCGTCGTCCTGAACTTCTGGGCCACCTGGTGCGTCCCGTGCCGGACGGAGATGCCGGACCTGCAGACGGCGTACGACAGCGAGGATGTCGTGGTGCTGGCGGTGAACTGGCAGGAGACGGAGTCCGTCGTCCAGGGATTCATCGATGAGTTCGCGCTCAGCTTCCCAACGGTCCTCGACAGCGAGGGCCGGGTACGCGAGCACTACGGCGTCGTCGGCCTGCCCGCGACGTTCTTCATCGACCCGGAGGGCATCCTCCGCGCCCGCAACTTCGGGCCCGTGTACGGCACGCTCCTCCAGGACGGCATCGACGCCGCGCGGTAGCCGCGCCCGCCTACACTCCCGCGATGCAGGTCGACTTCGCCTTCCTCTGTGACGCGGCCGCCGAGAGCGGCGGCAAGATCCACGCCCTCGGCATCGGCTTCGAGCGCATCACGATCCGCCAGCTCCCCGCCGTGCATCCTCGTGCCGTCGCCGTCGTTCGCTTCGCGTTCAACCGCGGCGACCTCGGCGCGCACCCGTTCCGCGTCCGCGTCTCAGACGCCGACGGCCGCGACGTCGGCGTCCCCGTCGAGGGGCAGCTGACGCTCCAGCTCCCCGAGGACGCTGACCGCGGCCGCGCGAACATGGTGGTGGAGCTCGTGCAGCTCGACCTCCGGGTCGCCGGCCCGCACGAGGTCGCGATCACGGTCGGCGGCCGCGAGCTGGCGACCCTCCCGTTCGAGGTACACGTCGCCCAGGGCTGAGGGCTGAGGGCTGAGGGCTGAGGCTGGGCAGCAGAACGCCCTTCCGGTCAGTCCCTGAACACCCCGTGACGGCGGAGGTGCGCGCGCAGCTGGGCCGCGGGGTCGCCGGTGTGGTCGATGAGCTCGGCGCGCCAGCCGTGGGCGCGGGCCCCTGCGACGTTCTCCTCGATGTCGTCGAAGAACAGGATCGACTGGCGCGGGAAGCGGGTTGCCCGCTCGAACGCCTCGAAGATCGCGGGGTCGGGCTTCACCGCGCCGAGGAGGTGGCTCGCGTGCAGGTGCTGTACCCGCCGGAGCGCGTCGCTGGCAGCGAGCACCTGCCCCCAGTGGACGTGGTTCGCGTTCGAGAGCGTCGCCGTGACGTGGCCGGCGGCGTGGATCGCGTCGATGACCTCGGCCACGCCGGGGTAGTCGTCGTACATCCACGCTTCGAGGACGGCACGGACGTCCGCCGGGCTCATGCGCTGGTCGCAGATCGCGGACACGGCCGCGCACCACTCGTCGGGCGTGAGGAGGCCCGACATGTGCTCGACGACCGACTGGCGGATCGCCTCCGCGAACTCCGGCGTGTCGTAGTAGTCGTCCCACCGGACCGTCGTGCGCTCGTGCGCCTCGCGCCACGACCGCACGTGCGCGATGAGCACGCCGCCGACGTCGAACACGACGTTGGTGGTGCCGGGCGGGCGGGTCATGGGTGGTCCGTTCTCATACCGCCCGCGTCGCGCCGGTCTCGCGGAGGGCGGCGATCTCGTCCCAGGTGAAGCCGGCGCCGAGGAGGACCTCCTCGGTGTGCTGGCCCAGCTCGGGGCCGCCGCCCTGCACGGAGGTCGGCGTCGCGCTCATGCGGATGGCCGGTCCGGGCACGCGCATCCTCCCGAGGTTCGGCGTGTCGATCTCCTGCAGGTAGCCGTTCGCCCAGAACTGAGGATGCTCCGCGACGCCGGCGTAGTCGAGCACCGGGGCATTCGGTACGTCCGCTGCCGTCAGGCGCTCGCACCACTCCGTTGCGGCCCGCGTTCGGAAGTGGCGTTCGAGCTCCTCGACCAGCGCGTCCTTGTGCTCGGCGCGATCGAACGGCCCGACGAAGCGCGCGTCCTCGCGGAGGTCGGGACGCTCGAGGGCGTCACACATGCGCTCCCAGAACGCCTGCGTGTTCGCGGCCACCGCGACGTAGTTGCCGTCCGCGCACTCGTAGTGCGTGTAGGTCGCGGCTCGACGCTCCTCGAAGCCGATCTGCTTGCCGGTGCGGAGGAAGCGCGTGATCGGCATCGCCTGCAGCGCCGTCATCGCGCCGATGAGCGACACGTCCACGTGCTGCCCGATGCCGAATCGTTCGCGCGCGACGATGGCGCTGGCGATGCCGGTGGCGAGCAGCATCGCACCGATCTGGTCGGCGAACCCGCCGATGAGCGCGTGGGGCGGCTTCCCGGGGCCGCCCCCTTGCTCCACCATCACGCCGGAGAGCGCCTGCCCGACGTGGTCGTAGCCGGGCCGGTTCCCCCAGGGGCCCAGGCGTCCCCATGACGAGCCGGACGCGAGGATGATGTCTGTTCGGAGTGCACGCAGGTCCTCGTAGCCGAGCCCCCAGCGCTCCATCACGCCGGGCCGGAAGTTCTCGACGACGACGTCGAAGGTCGGGACGAGCCGGCGGACGGCGTCGCGGGCCGCCTCGATGCGCAGGTCCAGCGTGACGCTCTTCTTGCCGCGATTGTGCGCCTCGAAGTAGGCCGAGAAGCCGTCCGGCTGGAGGCCGTTCGCGCGCCCGGGCTCGCCACCGGGCTCCTCGACCTTCACCACCTCGCATCCGAGGTCGCTGAGGAACACCGTCGCCATCGGGCCCTGCTGGTAGCGGGTGAAGTCCAGGACGCGGATGCCGGAGAGCGGGCCGCCCGGCGCGGGGACTGGCTGCGGCGAGGTCTCGGCCATGTGCACCTCCGCGGACTGTTCGGGCGCGAGTGTACGATGCTCGCCACGCGCCGCCGGGCCCCGTTCCCGGCCCCGGTCCCGCGCGGTCGCCCGGCCCGAGGAGGCACGGTGAGCTCACCCCTGATGAACCGCGTTGCCGTCGTCGGTGTCGGCGAAACGGACTACTCGCGCGACTCGGGTCGCTCCGAGATGATGCTCGCCCTCCAGGCGATCCGGGCCGCCCTCGACGATGCCGGGCTGGCCCCGTCCGAGGTGGACGCGCTCATGACGTGGCGCGTCGACAACACCTCGGAGGCGGAGATCGCCGCGAACCTTGGCGTGAGGGATCTCGCGTGGTTCGGTGACATCAACCAGGCGGGGAACGTCGGGGCGGCGCTCGTCGCGCACGCCTCCGCGGCCATCGTCGCTGGCCTCGCGCACGTCGTCGTGATCTATCGCGGCATGAACGGCCGCTCCGGCGCCCGCTACGGCCGCGGCGAGGTGACGGGCCGCCGAGGGCAGGGCGGGAGCGCGTTCACCGAGCCGTTCGGGCTCCTCACCCCGCAGCACGGCCTCGCGATGACGGCGCGCCGGCGCATGCACGAGTTCGGCACCACCTCGCGCCAGTTCGGCCACGTTGCCGTGTCCGAGCGCGAGCACGCCCTGCGGAATCCGCGCGCGACGTTCTACGGCAAGCCCCTGACCATCGAGGACCACCAGGAGTCCCGTCTCGTGGTCGATCCGTTCCACCTGTACGACTGCTGCCTGGAGACGGACGGCGGCGGTGCGATCGTCCTCGTGAGCGCCGAGCGTGCCCGCGACCTCCGTCAGCCGCCGGCGCTGGTGCGCGCTGCGGCGCAGGCCGGCTACGCCCGCGACCGCGCGTTCATCGACACGGCCGCCGCCTCCCTCGCCCCGCGCTTCTGGGCGCAGGCCGAGGTCGCCCCGTCCGAGGTGGACGTGGCGCAGATCTACGACCACTTCGCCCCGTTCGTCGTGTTCGCCCTGGAGGACTACGGGTTCGTCGGACGCGGCGAGGGCGGGCCGTTCGTCGAGGGCGGCGGCATCCGCTGGGAGCGTGGTCGCCTGCCGGTGAACACCTCGGGTGGCCACCTGTCGGAGGCGTACCTCCAGGGGATGAACCAGCTCATCGAGGGCGTGCGGCAGGTACGAGGGCAGTCGACGGCACAGGTCGAGGACTGCCACCTCTCGTTCGTCGACACGGGCATCGGGACCGGTGCTCTGCTGCTGGAGCGTGCGTCATGACGTCAGAGACCCGTCCGCCGTTCCCCCCGCCCGTCCCGACGGAGGACAACCGGGGGTTCTGGGACGCCCTCCGCGAGGGACGCCTCGTCGTGCAGGAGTGCGCCGACTGCGCGCACCTCGTCCACCCGCCCCGACCGATGTGCCCCGAGTGCGGGTCGTTCGAGAAGGGCTGGCGCGAGATGAGCGGCCACGGCGAGGTCTACTCGTACGTGGTCACGCACCAGGCGATCCACCCCTCGTTCAACGGCCACACCCCGTACGCGACCGCCCTCGTGCGCCTCGAGGAAGGTCCGCTCCTCACGACGAACCTCACCGACGTCGCGCACGACGAGATCGCGATCGGGATGCCGGTGCGGGTGGAGTTCGCCGCGATCTCGGACGAGGTCACGCTCCCGCTGTTCCGTCGGGCGTAGCCGAGGACCTCGGCGCCCTCCGGGGCTCGCTTCTCAACCCCGGGTGCTTACGGCGGACGGTACTATGCCGTCCGACCCGCGCAGAGGCGCGCCCCCAACGGTACGAGGAGTGACGCATGGCTGAGATCGACGGCAACACCATCATTGCCCGCGCCCTGAAGACGCAGGGGGTCGAGGCGATGTTCGGCGTCGTGGGCATCCCGGTGACGACGATCGCCGCGGCCGCCCAGAAGGAAGGCATCGAGTACATCGGCATGCGCCACGAGATGCCGGCGAACTACGCCGCGCAGGCCGTCTCGTACCTCGGGACGAGGGGGCGCATCGGGGCCGCGCTCAACGTGTCCGGTCCAGGCGTCCTCAACGCCGTCGGGGCGTACGCCAACGCGTGGTCGAACCGCTGGCCGATGATCCTGCTGGGCGGGTCGTACGAGCAGAACGGGCACATGGCGGGCTTCTTCCAGGAGGCCGACCAGCTCACGCCGCTGCGCCCCTTCTCGAAGTACGCCGAGCGCGCCGAGCGCATCGAGCGGCTGCCGATCTACATCGCAGAGGCGGTGAAGAAGGCGCTCCACGGCGTGCCGGGCCCGTCCTACATCGACCTGCCGGGCGACCTCATCGCCGGGACCGTGGACGAGAACCGGGTGCAGTGGGCGCCCCGCGTGCCGGACCCGAAGCGCACACTGTCCGACCCGGCCGACGTGCGCGCCGCCATCGACGCCCTCAAGACCGCCGAGCAGCCCCTGATCATCTTCGGGAAGGGCGTCGCCGCTGCTCGGGCCGAGCACGAGATCAGGACGTTCGTCGAGAAGACCGGCATCCCCTACCTCGCGATGCCGATGGCGAAGGGCCTGATCCCCGACACGCACGACCAGTCCGCCGCGGCCGCCCGCTCGTTCGTCCTCCAGAACGCGGACCTCGTGTTCCTGGTGGGGGCGCGGTTGAACTGGATGCTCCACTTCGGCCTGCCGCCGCGCTTCAACCCGAACGTGCGCGTGGTGCAGCTCGACTTCAACCCGGAGGAGATCGGCGTCAACGTCCCTACCGAGGTCGGCATGGTCGGCGACGCGAAGGCGACGCTGCAGCAGCTCCTCGACGTCCTGGACGAGGACGGCTGGCAGTTCCCGCAGGACTCGGAGTGGCTCCAGACGGTGCGGTCCGAGGCGCGCCAGAACGCCGAGGCCGTGCAGCACATGATGCAGGAGGAGACGAGCCCGCTCGGCTACTACCGCGCGCTCCGCTCGATCAACGAGGTGCTGCCGCACGACGCGATCTTCGTCGCCGAGGGCGCGAGCACGATGGACATCTCGCGCACGGTCATCGACCAGCACCTGCCTCGCACCCGCCTCGACGCCGGCTCGTTCGGCTCGATGGGCCTCGGCCACGGGTTCGCGATCGGCGCCGCGGTCGCCAACCCGGGCAAGCGCGTGATCTGCCTCCAGGGCGACGGGGCGTTCGGCTTCGCGGGCACCGAGTGCGAGGTGGCCGTCCGCTACAACCTGCCGATCACGTGGATCGTGTTCAACAACGGTGGCATCGGTGGCCACAAGGCCGAGCTGTTCGAGCGCGACCAGAAGCCCGTCGGCGGCATGAGCCTCGACGCGCGCTACGACATCATGATGCAGGGCCTCGGCGGCGCCTCGTTCAACGCGAACAACTCCGAGGAGCTGGACGCGTGTCTGAAGCAGGCGCTCGCCATCAACGGCCCGAGCCTGATCAACGTCCCACTGGACCCGGACGCCCGCCGCAAGCCTCAGAAGTTCGGCTGGCTGACGACCACCCGCGACTAAGACGTTCGCAGCAAGACGGACGGAAGAGGGCGGGGCAACCCGCCCTCTTCGCATTCGGAGACCGGCATGGCTCACGCATACGAGGACACCCTGCGCTGGCAGCCCGGCGATCGGATCACGCTCCGGTACGTCGGGCACTCGGACGCCATCGTGAAGTGGAAGCCGGGGAAGCTCCTCGGCTGGCCGTACGTCGTCGTCGAGGACCGACCGGACCTGCTCGCGCTCTGGATGCCGGTCGGCACCAGGATGAAGCGCATCGACATGGCGGACTGGTCCGAGCTGCCGGACCAGGTGCACGGCGACCACCCGCATGACGAGTACCGACGGGGCGACGTGCTCCGGCTCATGCAGCCGGGCGCGCGGTATTCCGTGTGGTTCCACTGGAAGCCCGAGCCGCCGCACGAGTTCCTCGGGTGGTACGTGAACCTCGACTCGCCGCATGTGCGGACGCCGATCGGGGTCGACACCACCGATGACATCCTCGACATCGTCGTGATGCCGGACTTCCAGTGGTGGTGGAAGGACGAGCACCAGCTCCCGCGCTGGACCAACCTCGAGGTCTACACGGAGGAGGAGGTGCGGCAGTTCTACGTCACCGGCCGCGCCGTCATCGAGGACATCGAGGCGCGCCGGTTCCCCTTCGACGGCTCCTACCTCGACTGGCGGCCCGATCCGGCGTGGCACATCCCAGACGTGCACCCGGACTGGGACCGCTATCCCGGCTACGACATCCCTCTCACGCACTTCCGTCCGCTGCGAGACGTGGCGCACCCGCCGCGACTCGACCTCGGGGAAGGCTGACGAACTCCTGGCTCGTCACCGTCCTGGTCGGGCACTTCACACGTGCCGTCTGCAGGTGTCTATCATGCCGATAATGACGTGCGCCGCCCCGGGGAATGGGCGCGAGCGTCGGTCTGCAGCGCCGGTCTGCGTCGCTCCGGCGAGAGGGGGCATCGATGGTCGCCGAGAAGGCCACCCACGACATCAACCTGCACAACGTCAGCCTGTTCCTGCACGACGAGTTCCACGAGGCGTTCCGGGTGCTCCGGCGCGAGGCGCCGGTGCACTGGAACCCCGGCTCCGCGCGGGCCAACGGGTTCTGGTCGATGACCAAGTACGAGGACATCCTCACCATCTCCCGGAACCCGGAGATCTTCATCTCCTCGAAGGGCATCGCCGGCTCCGGTGAGCGCGAGCCGGACCCGGAGGCCGCGGCCGCCGCGGCCGCGCGTCCGCGCGGCGTGGGCACCTCCAGCATCATCACGATGGACCCGCCGCGGCACGTGAAGATGCGCAGGCTGGTGAACAAGGGCTTCACGCCGCGCGCCGTGAACGCGATGGAGCCGAAGATCCGGCAGATGACACGCGCGATCCTCGACGAGGTCGGGGATCGGAAGTCCGGCGACTTCGTCCTCGAGGTGTCGAGCCGCCTGCCGCTCGCGGTGATCTGTGGCCTGATGGGTCTCCCGCGCGAGTCGTGGGACCTCATGTTCGAGCTTACGAACGCCGCACTGGGCGCCGGGGACCCGGAGTACCAGCAGGCGCAGACAGGTGAGTCCGGCCACACGAACATCGCGAAGGAGACGGCGCGGCGCGGCAACATGCGCATGGCGCAGTACTTCCGCGACGTGATGGACGACCGACGCAAGAACCCCCAGGACGACCTCATCTCGCTGCTCCTGGAGTCCGAGGTGGACGGGGAGAAGCTGACCGAGGGCGAGATCCTCGCCTTCTGCAACCTCCTCGTCATCGCCGGCAACGAGACCACCCGCAACGCGATCTCCGGCGGCATGGTCGTCCTCGACCAGCACCCCGAGGAGCGCGCGAAGCTCCAGTCCGATATGCCGAGGTACATCGAAGGCGCCGTGGAGGAGATCCTGCGCTGGACCTCCCCGCTGCACCACATGACCCGCGAGGCCACGGAGGACTTCGAAGTCCGCGGGCAGCACATCAGCCCGGGCGAGAAGGTCATCATGTGGTACCCCTCGGCCAACCGGGACGAGGACATCTTCACTGACCCGTACCGGTTCGACATCGAGCGGACGCCGAACGACCACCTCGCGTTCGGCATCGGCGAGCACTTCTGCCTCGGCGCCGGGTTTGCCCGCAAGGAGGTCAGGGTGATGTTCGAGGAGCTGTTCGACCGTTACCCGAACATCCGGGTCACCGGCGAACCGGACCGCCTGCGCTCGTCGTTCATCAATGGCATCAAGCACCTCGAGGTCGCCTATCAGTAGGGCGGGACACGAGACGCCGGAACCCATTTCGCTCAGGAAGAGGCCGCGATGCCACGCGAGGTGAGAGTCGACGAGCTGACGTGCGAGCTGCACGGTCGCTGCGCCGAGAACGCGCCGGACGTCTTCAAGCTGGACGCTGACGACGACTGGTCACAGGTGAAGGTGAACCCGGTGCCCGACGCGCTCTTTGAGCAGGTCGAGCGCGCGATCCGCACCTGCCCCCGCCAGGCGATCCGCTGGAAGGACGCCTGAGGGCGCACTCCGCCATCCGGTCCGGACGAAGCCCCCGCGCGAGCGGGGGCTTCTCGTTGGCCGGCGCCCGGTGTCCGGCCCGGAGCAACCCACCGGGACGTTTGTCTCATCCGTGTAACGCGTTCGTCACTGCGAGGCGGGGAGACTCGAGGCGCACACTGGGTCTCTGGGCTCTGGGCTCTGGGCTCTGGGCTCTGCGCTCTGGGCCGTGGGCCCAGGACCACACCTGGAGACAGAGCAGATCGTGGCCCGGAGAGGAATCCCGCGATGTCCCTCGAGTTCTCCGTCCGCGCTCGCGTCCAGCCCGTCGCCGCCGCGGCGCTGCACCCATGGCGCATCCCCGGCGTCCTGGCGGCGGCCGGTGCGTTCATCCTCGGCGTGGGGCTCCTGCTCGGGCCGGGGCCGGGGAGCGACACCGCCGAGGCGCTCGAGAACATCGAGGGCTTCCGCACGCGGTACGTCGTCACGAACGCCGTCGACCTCGTCGGGGTGCTCGTGCTGGTCGCCGGGCTGCTCGCGATCGCGCGGCTCCAGCTCCCCACGCGCGGCAGCCTGCTCGCGCTGCTCGGCGGCGCCGCGACGGCGCTCGGCGGCCTGATGCTCGTGCTGACGCTGGTGCTCCAGTCGGCCGTCGACCCCGCGCTTGCCGAGCGTTACGTCGACGCGGGCGGAGCGGACCGCGCGACGCACCTCGCGGTGGCCGAGGCGATCTTCGACCTGGACGCGGTCGTGTTCGGGGTGGGCTTCCTGCTGACGATGGGCGGCATCGCGCTCATCGCCGCCGCGGCGCTCGCCGGCGGAGCGCCGAGGGCGAACCGCTGGCTGCTCCTCGCCGGCGTCGTGCTCGCCGCGGGCGCCAGCTTCACGGCGCTCCTCGTCCCGTTCGGGGCGCCCGAGGACTACGCGGTGGTCGAGTCCGTGCTGGGGCTCGTCGTCATCGCCTGGCTCGTCGTGTTCGGGACGCTGATCGCCCGGACGCGCGACGTGGCGTAACGCCCCCTCGAGGGCTTCGACCGCATCACGGGCGTCATGACGCGCGGCCCCGCAGGGATTATTCTGGCAGCGATAAGAGAGCGACCCCTCCACCGTGACGGAGGTCGGCGCGAAGCACTCGCGCGAGGCGCTCATCTTCGGAAGAAAGGTACGACGATGGACCTGGCAGACAGCCCCGCGGAGGCCGCGTTCCGCGCCGAGGTGCGCGCGTTCCTGGACCAGCACGCCGACAAGTACCCGAACCGCGGCCGCGGCCTCGAGGAAGGCGAATTCCCCGGCTCGGAGGCGATGAAGCCGTGGCGCGACGCCCTCGTCGCGAAGGGGTGGATCGCCCCCCACTGGCCGAAGGAGTACGGCGGCGCCGGCCTCTCCGCGCAGGAGCAGTTCATCCTCAACGAGGAGTTCGCGGAGGCCGGCGTGAACAACGTCGGCGGGTTCGGCGTGATGATGATCGGCCCGACGCTCATGGTGCACGGCACCGACGAGCAGAAGCAGGAGCACCTCACCAAGATCCTGCACGGCGAGCGCAACTGGGCCCAGGGCTGGTCTGAGCCGGGCGCCGGCTCAGACCTCGCCTCGCTGCAGACGCGCGCGATCCGCGACGGCGACGAGTACATCGTGAACGGGCAGAAGATCTGGACCTCCGGCGCCCACCGCGCCGACTGGATCTACATGCTCGCTCGCACCGACCCGGACGCCCCGAAGCACCGAGGTATCTCGCTGCTGATGTTCGACCTGAAGACGCCGGGCGTCTCCATCCGGCCGCTGATCAACATGGCGGACGGCCACGCCTTCAACGAGGTGTTCTTCGAGGACGTGCGCGTGCCGGTGAAGAACCGCCTGGGCGATGAGAACCGCGGCTGGTACGTGGGCATGACCCTCACCGACTTCGAGCGCTCGGGCATCGGCAACGCCGTCGGCGTGCAGCGCGTCCTCCGAGGGCTGCTGAAGCAGGCGCAGACGCTGCCGGCGGAGCAGACCCAGGCGTCGAAGAAGACGACGTGGAGGCTCGCCTTCGCGGACCGCTGGATCGAGGCGGACGTCGCGCGGCTGTTCAGCTACCTGAACATGACGCTCCAGCTCCGCAACCTGATCCCGAACCATGAAGCGTCGATGTCGAAGCTCTACACCACGGAGCTCAACCAGCGCATCGCCGCGACGACGCTGAAGCTGTTCGGCCTCTACGGCCAGCTGTGGGACAAGGACCGCCCGGAGGCCCTGCGCGGCGCCGCCGCCCGCGGCTACCTCGGCGCCGTCTCCAGCACGATCGCCGGCGGCACCTCGGAGATCCAGCGCAACATCATCGCCACCCGCGGCCTGGGCCTGCCTCGCGGCTAGCGCCCACCTCGACGGCTCCCGATCACAGCACCGCCCCCGGTAAAGCGCCGGGGGCGGTGTGTTGTGTCTGCTCATTGTGGCGACCAACGGCAAACGTATGGGTGCCGCCGGAAGCATCGAGGAGGAAGGTTGCGTACGATTGGCACCTCAATTAGTGGGGTGGCCGATGCTTAAGACGGATCGTACCTACAACGTCGGATACTCAAGGACGAATCTCACCAGCGGGCGCTGTACGTCTTGCTCTATGCCGATGGAGTTCCCTGCACCTCAGACAGTCCAGGAAGACAAAGTCATTGACTGTGCCCATTGTGGCGCACAAGTTCGGTACCGCGACTCTGTCCGCAAGGCACTGCTTGTGATCGACACGGTCGCATGGAGCAACTTCGCATCTGACATCGCAATCTATGACACGTTCGACCTGCGACGAGACGATGTTCAGCTCTACGAAGTCGAGGTTGCAGCCGCGAAGTGGCTCCACTACGAAACCAGACCAAACTCAATGTCTGGTGAACGCTACGTCGCATCTCTGACCTTCAACGAGCCATGGATCAGCGTCAGGATCGACGACACGACCCCGTTCGCGGTGGGGGAACCGCCGGAGGCCGTGGAGGTCACGTGGGTGCAGTATGGCCTCACGAGCGCTTCCGCAGTTCCCGCTTGGCGCCAGTCGCTGTGGGGGTCTGCCACCCTCCTGTCATCGAATCCTGCAGCATCCGTGGTGTTGGCGGCCGCCGGATTCGAGGCATTCTTCCTCGAGACGATGCGGCTGTGGTGGCGCGAGGCAGGTTTGGCCGAAGGGGCCTTTAAGCGCCTAGCCGACAGCAATCCATCCATTGCGCGGCTTGTCGAATGGCTGCCCGCGGCTGTGAATCGCCGTCCACTGCCTGATACGCCGGAAGTCCACGAGCGTTGGCAGAGACTGGTAAACAAGCGACGGAACGACGTCATGCACCGGGCGCAAGTGCATGCCACTTCTGACGAGGCGCGGGAGAGCCTTGCCGCCGCCATCGAGGCTGTGACCTGCGTGGACGAACTGGCTCTTGTGCGCCCGCATGCCTACTACGCGGGCGCGACGGCCTGAGGCGATTAACTACCTGCTCACCCCCACCACCGGCGAGACGCGGATGACCTCCGGCCGCGAGGCGGCGAGGTCGCGCATGGACATCGCGAAGGCCTTCATGTGGTCCGTGGTGTTGTGGGCCTTGAAGGTGTCCTCGTCCGCGTACTCCTCGTACATCCAGAACGCGGTCGGGTCGCCCTCGGTGGTGTGGAGCGTGTAGGCGAGGACGCCCGGTTCCTTCGCGTCGACCTCGGCGACCATCGCCTCGAGGGCGGCCTGCATCTCGGCTTCCTTGCCGGGCTGGGCGGTGAGCTTCGCGAGCACGACGATCATCGGGGCCTCCTGCGGTGCGCCTCGGCGCGCGGGGGCGTCGAGGGCGTTCGGGTGCTTGTGTGCCGGCGGATGGTACGGGGAGGCGTCGAGGGCGTCCCACCGGGCTGGTGATGCGGTACGGGTGGGACGCGCACACCGACCTTCCTCGGGTAGCCTCGCCGGCGGCGCGAGGAAGCGGGGCGGCCTGGGCCGCGGTCAGCCGGCGGCGAAGCCGATCGAGGTCCGCGCGGGCGTCGAGGCGGGCGGGGAGTCCGGGTCGTGGACCGCCTCGGCGACCACCTCGAGGTTCGTGTGCTCGCGGTGGCCCTTCGTGAGGCGTCGGAGTTCCCGGCGCAGCTCGGCGATGTGCGAGGTCTCGCCGTGGGCGCGCTGCGCGTCCCGGTCGCGGTACTGCTCGTAGAGGTAGAACTCGCAGGGGGCGTCCTGGACGCGATGTACGGAGTAGCGCACGACGCCGGGCTCGAGGGCGGCGACGGCCGCGACCATCCGTTCGAGCGCCTCCTGGAGCTGAGGCTCCATCCCGGGCTTGGCCTTCATCCACGTCAGCACCGTGATCATGGTGCGGTCCCCTCTGCCGAGAGCTCCTGTCCCCATTCCTTCTCTCGACCGTAACGTTATAGCAAATGTGATGGAGGCCGTGGGCCCATCGGCGTCGCGAATCACTGACACTTACGTATACGTGAGTATTCGCGAGGTGCAGCGATGGCGCGCCCGCTCCAGCGTCAGCCGCTGTGCAAGACGGGCGCCAGCCGAACGCACCGGGCCGGGTCTGGCCTAGTCGGCGCCGCTCGATCGCGTGGTGACGCCGCGTGTCGGCAGGAGGTGCTGCGCGAGCTCGGCCCCGCCCGGAGCGTCCGGGTCGTCCTTGAACTGCTCCAGGCGCCGGTAGACCTCGGCGGCACCGCGGTGGAAATCGCCCGGGAGGCCCGCCGCCTCGAACGTCGCGGCGATCTCCTCCATCTCGCCCACCCAGCGCCAGGCCTTCGCCGCGGCGCTGCTCAGCCCGGCGGCCTTGCGTTCGAGGTCGGGCTGGGAGCCTGCCCACTCCTGTCGCAGCGCGTCCAGGATCTCCTCGCGCTGCGCGAGCGCGAGGATGTCGGCCAGGAGGGCGGAGGTGCCCTTCGTCCACGCGGCGTAGGCCATCTTGAGCGCGCTGGCCGCGCCCGCGGGGGCGTCGAGGACGATCACGTCGAGCGGGCCGCCCTCGATGAGCCGCGCCACGCGGGCTGCCTCGTCGCCGCTCAGGTAGAGGCGCGTCGTCCCGGGCGACTTCGGCGGGTTGCCGATGATGCCGCCGTCCACGAACTTGCCGCCGATGCTCTCGATGATGCGCTTGCCCTCGCGCGCGGTGTCCGGGCTCACGGCGTTGGCGTCCACGAAGATGCCCTCGAACCCGAGGTTGCGGATGTCCTGCGCCACCTCGAGGGCGGCGTGCGGCGGGCAGATGCTGAGGATGATGTCCGACTGGTTCACGACGCCATTCAGCCAGTGGACGTCCTCGAGGCCCGCCTCGTCGGCGCGGCGGTGGGTCGCCTCGGAACGGTCCTCGCCGGACCAGACCACGCGCCGTCCGGCGCTCACGATCGAGGCGGCGACGGCGGCGCCCATGGAGCCGGGGTGCACCACCCCGATCGTGATCTGGCCGTTGTCGTCGGGCATCGCGCGCTCCTCGGTCTGCTCCACGAGTGTACGCGCGGAGCGCGGAGCTGCCGGGCTGTGTGAAGCGTGTGGGGGTGGCGGTTAGGACGGCAACTGGATCGACGTGTGTTCCGGCGTTGACCCCGGCGTTGAGCTCGGTGTTGAACCCGACCCTGACCCCGACCCTGACCCCGACGTCGGCGGCGCCGTAGGCGAGTCGTCGCGGCCGAACAGCCCTCGCACCCGGCGCCGGAAGTCCTCGCGCTGCCACGCGGCCGAGAACGCCAGGCCCAGCGCACCGAGGATGAGCCAGGCCGCCGCTCGCCACTGCATCCCGGCAGTGAAGTCGTGGAGGGCATCGAGGGCTGCCGAGGCGATCCGTTCACGGACGGGATGTGGGAACGGGCTGTCCGCGTCCACGGTGAAGTCGTGGATGCGGTCCTCGATGTGCGGGGACGCGGTCGCCGCCCACACGGGTACGGTCACGACGAGCGCGAGGGTCGAAGCGATGACGAGGGCAGCGCTCCCCCAGCGGAGCCGTCCGACCCACCCGCGTCCGCCGAGGAACGCGACGGTGAGCACGAGGACGGCGGCGGCGAGTGCCGACCCTCGGGTCAGGCCCATGCGGAGCAGGCGGATGCGGTCACGCTGCTCGGCGAAGTCCGGCGGGGCGTCGTCGTCGGCGCGCGCAGGGTCGGCGAGGGCGGCGCGCCGCTGCTCCTTCGTCCAACGGTCCAGGTCCTCGTCGGTGAAGGAGAGGCCGTCAGCGCGGAAGATCGCGAGCTGGTCGTTGATGTCGTCCATCGTGACGTCCTCGGACGCCGCGAGCTTCCTGCGGAGGTCCTCGTCGGTGAAGTGCCAGCCCTCGCGCTGCAGCGTGGGGACGTCCGACTTCAGCGGCCCGGTGAAGGCGTAGGCGAGGAGGGGGTACTCGGTGAAGTCGATGTGCAGGTCGAGTTCCTCGGAATCGCCGACGAGGAAGGGCAGGAGCCCGTCGACGAAGGAGAAGAACTGCTCGTCCCACCAGTCCGCCGCGCCCTCGACGTCCTCCGCGAGCAGCAGCCGCAGCCCGGCCTCTTCCGGCGGCACGTCCTCGCCGAGGACGCCCGGGGCCGCACCGTCCTCGGAGACTTCTCCGTCCTCGGAGGTCTCGCCCTCGAGGGCTGCGGTGGTGAAGCCGCGGATCAGGCGCTCCGACATGTCGAGGTCCAGCCAGGCGTCCTCGAACCGCGATCGCTCGCCGGGCTCGCTGCCGAACGTGGCGACGAGCGGATCGTGGAGGGTGACGCGCACGTCGAACCCGTCGCTGCGGCCGATCGCGTAGGGGAAGACGCCCTCGATCGCGACCGCCGTGAGCTCACGCATGAAGTCAGGCGGCAGCAGCGTCTGAAGGACCTCGGCGATCCGTGCCCGGGAGGCGTCGTCGGTGGGGAGGTTCGCCGCGCGGAGGTTCGCCGGCAGCTTCTCCTCCTGCTGCTCCAGGTAGTCGTCGACGAAGGCGGGAATGCCCTCCTCGTGGGCGAGGGCGTAGAGGTCGGCGTCATCGGCGCGGTCGAGGAGGAAGTCGGGGTTGAGCACGGTGGCGTCGACGCGCCCGGTCACGAGCGCGACGAGGAACGCCGCGCAGAGCGCGGGCATCAGGAAGACCGCGAGGACGCGCCGCGCGACGATGATGACCCCCTCATCCGCCCGGTCGCGCAGATAGTCGCGCGAACGCCGCTCGAGCGCGAGGGGGCGCGGCCGCTAGGGGGCGTCGATGCCGGCTGCCTTCAGCGCGGGCCGGAGCGCGCGCCGGAGCCTGAGCAGCTCATCGACCATCCATCCGCCGAGCTCCTCGGGCGAGCCGTCCAGCGGCCTCCACGACCGGATGATGCTGCGGAGCTTGCCGCCCGACTCGCCGCCGGGCAGCCACGAGAGATGGTGCGCCATCGCTGCCTCCACGGCATCGCGCCTCGTGGCGACGGCGAACATGAGCGCCTCGGAGTTCCGGTGCTGGAGGGTGAGCTGCGCCGCGGCGCGGGGCACGACCGTGCCAGTGGTGTCAGCCGGGTTGGTGACCAGCCCGAGCTGATAGGCGATGCACCACTGGGCGCTGCCGCCCGTCTGAGCGGACCGCGCGGTCTTGTCGAGCCGGAACCGCTCGCGCAGTTCCGGCTCCCGCGCTGCGAGGACCTCGAGGGCGGCGGCGACGGCTGCACACCCCAGGGCCTCCTGGTCGACGATCACCGGGCGCCTACCACTGCCGGCCGATGCCGCCGCGCTGGCCGTAGAAGCCGACGGGCCAGTTGCGCCCGCCGATCATCGCCGCGTCGATGTCTTCCTTCGACGCGATGCCGTCCTCGACCAGCTTGTCCGCCTCCCGGCGGGCTGCGGCGAAGATGCGGTTCACGATGAAACCGTATGTCCCCGGCATGTCCTTCACGATCGGGACGGTCTTGCGGGCCTTCTCGGCCACCGCCTTGAGTGTGTCCACCGTCTCCTGGCTGGTCTGCGGCGTGTAGATCACCTCGCAGGTCTTCATCACCGGGACGGGATTGAAGAAGTGCATGCCGGCGAACTGCTGCTTGCGCGACTCCAGCACGTCCTTCGCGATCTCCTCGATCACGAAGCCCGAGGTGTTCGAGGCGAAGATCGCCTCCGGCTTCACGATCTCGTCGAGCTCGGCGAAGACCTTCTGCTTCAGGTCCAGCTTCTCCGGGACGGCCTCGATGACGACGTCGCAGTCCGCCAGGCCCCTGACGTCGGTCGTGAAGGAGATCCGCTGCATCGCCTCGAGGCAGGCGTCGAACGGGAGCTTCCCCACCTCGACGGAGCGCTTCATGCCCCACTTAGACTCGAAGATCGAGTCCCGGGTGCTCTCGATGATCTCGTCAGTCAGGTCGCGGATCACCACGTCGAACCCGGCGACTGCCATGACCTGGCCGATACCGCCACCCATCACGCCGCCGCCGAGGATGCCGATCTTCTTCACGTCATCGATCTTCATGGATCGCTCTCTCCTCCCGGGACCCGCCGTCCCGCGGTCACGCTAGCCGGTCGAGGACGGGCGCCCCGCGAGGCGACGACCGCCGCGGCATCTTAGCCGCAGATGCCACGCACCGTGTGGTGCAGGATCTGCATCCCCAGCCGCAAGTTCTCGATGGAGAGGCGCTCGTCGTTCCCGTGCACACGGCCCTGGTCCTCGGGCGCCGTGAGCGTCGGGACGAAGCCGTAGGCAGTGACGCCTCGACGGCGGAAGACGCGCGAGTCCGTGAACCCGGTCGACACGCCCGGGAGGATGATCGCGTCCTCCACGAGGCGCTTCGCCTCGCGTGTCATGATCCCGTAGAGCTCCGTGTCCATCGGTGAAGCCGGCGAGGCCGACCCGAACACGCGCTCGACCTCGACCCTGCCGTCGTCGATCACCTCGGTGATCTCGCGGATGAACTGCTCCGGGTCATACCCGGGAATCAGGCGGACATCGAGCGTTGCCTCGGCGGTGGCCGGGATGACGTTGTGCTTCACGCCGGCCGTCATGGTCGTGAGCGAGATCGAGTTCATCTGCACGGAACGCATCCGCGGGTTGGACTCCGCGATCTCTGCCAGGACGTCCGGGGATGGCTCGCGGTCGAGGATGCCGTTCTCGTGGAGCTGCCGGAAGTACTCCTGCACCTCGGGCGAGGGCTGGAGCGGGCGATCCCAGTCCTGGATGCGCTGGAGCGCGCGTACCAGCCGGTCCGCGGCGTTGTCATCGTGCGGCACCGAGCCGTGACCGGGGCGACCGTGGGCGCGCAGGGTCAGCCAGAGCGGGCCCTTCTCCGCGACACCGATGTTGAACGCGTTGCGTTCCTTGCCGAGCACCTCGGTGGCGCCGCCACCGCCCTCGTTGATCACGTACTCGCAGTCGAAGAGCTCGGGGTGCTCCCTGTCGAGGAACTCCACGCCGTACTCGGACCCGGCTTCCTCGTCCGCCACCGCGATAAAGACCAGGTCGCGGGTGAGCGGGAGGCCTTCCCGCTTGTGGATGAGGAAGGTGACGAGCTCCATGATGCCCATCCCCTTCATGTCCTGCGCGCCACGGCCCCAGATGTAGCCGTCGTGGATCTCTCCGGCGAGTGGCTCCACGGTCCAGTGTTGACGTTCGAACGGCACGACGTCCGTGTGGTTGAGCAGGATCAGCGGCTTCCCGCGCGATCCGTCACCGGGAAGTCGCGCCACCAGTGTCTGACGCGTCTCATCCCCGTTAGGGGTATAGGTCTCCCAGCGGATGCCTTCCGCATCGAGGATGCGGCCGAGCCACTCGACGGCGCGGGTCTCATTGCCGGGAGGGTTTACGGTGTCGACGCGGATGTAGTCGGAGAGCCACTCCGTGGCCTGCCTGGTCCAGGCCTCCCAGTCGATGCTCGGCTCGCTCATCCCACTGCCTCCCCCGCTGCACGCTCGTGGCGCCCGCGATGTGCCGGGCTCGTCCCCGCTCAGGCGTCGCTACCGGACGCCGTCCCACGCCTCTTTGAACACCTCGATCGCTTCGATGTGGTCGGCGGGTGTGCGATGACCTCGCCCCAGCGTGCTCACGCTGAGGTGTGTGACGCCGGCCTCCAGCCAGCGGTGCGCGAGGTCCACGTCCCGGGGGACGTCGCCGGACAGCCGCAGCGTGGGGTTCACGCCGATGTCCCGCGGATCCCGGCCGGACTCCTCGGCGGCGTGGTGCACCTTCGCCAGCGGGATCGGCAGGTCAGCCGGGTCGCGCAGCTGGGGGAACCAGCCGTCCGCGAGGCGTCCGACGCGCTCCAGGACGGAGTCGACGGATCCGCCCATCCAGATCGGGATCCGGCGGGGTGGGCGCGGTTGAATGCCGGCGAGCGGGATCCGGTCGAACCGGCCCTCGAAGTCGACCACGGAATCCTCGAAGAGCCGGCGGAGGAGGCCAACCTGTTCCTCGATGCGACGCCCGCGCGTGTGGAAGTCCTGCCCCAGCGCCTCGTACTCGACCCGGTTCCAGCCGATCCCCACGCCGAGTCGGAACCGGCCTTTCGAGAGCACCTGCAGGTCGGCCGCTTGCTTCGCGACCAGCGCCGTCTGGCGCTGCGGCAAGATCACGATCCCCGCCACCAGCTCCATGAACGTGGTGACGGCGGCGAGGTGGGCGAAGAGCACGAACGGATCCGTGAACCCCGTCTCGTGGTCGTACGGGCCGGTGAAGCCGCCGGGCCGATCACGGGATGCGCCAACCACGTGGTCGTAGGCGACGTAGTGGTCATAGCCGGCGCCTTCGGCGGCCTGCGCGTGCGCTCGGATCGCGACCGGGTCGCCACTCAGGTCGTTGTGCGGAAACACGACGCCGATGCGCACGGGGACCTCGCTCAGTCACGCCCTGGGTGTGTGGGCGCAGGTTGCGGGCCCCACGTTCGCGATCCCGGCTCAGCGTGTCAACTTGTCTTCCCTGACGGCCCCGTCCGCCAGCCTGCCGCCCCGCAGGCTGATAGATTCGCCACGTGCCCGCGCGATCGATGCTCGTGCTGTTCCTCGGGGTCGTCGGCGTCTCGTGGGCGGCGCCGCTGATCCGCCTCGCGCTCGACGAGGGGGCCCCCGCCCTCGCGATCGCCGCCGTCCGGCTCTCCATCGCCGCCCCGGTGATGGTCGGCGTGGCGGCGGCCTCCGGCACCGGCGACCTCCGAGCACTGCGGCGAGGGCAGGCGGGGCTCCTCGTCCTCTCGGGGGTGGCGCTGGCGGCGCACTTCGCGCTGTGGGTTGCCTCGCTGGAGCGCACCTCGATCGCGGCCAGCGTGGTGCTGGTGACGGCGCAGCCGATCTTCGTCAGCCTCGGCGCGTGGGTGTTCCTCCGCGAGCGCCCGACGAGGCGCGTCATGGCCGGCACCGCCATCGCACTCGCTGGCGGGGCGATCCTCGTGAGCGACGACGGGGGCGACCTCGGCACTCAGTGGGGGAACCTGCTGGCGCTGCTCGGGGCAGGGGCAGTGAGTGTCTACGTCGTCGTCGGACGGCACGCCCGCCAGGCGCTCTCGTTCACCTCGTACACCTCGGTCGTCTACGCCGTCGCCGCGCTCGGGTTGCTCGCGGGGACGCTCGCGACGGGGACACCCGTCGTGGGACTGGGTGGCGAGGTGTACCTCTACATCGCCGCGATGGCGGTGGTCTCGCATCTCATCGGACATAATGCGATCAACTTCGCCCTCGCGACCGTGCCGGCCGCCGTCGTCGCCGTCGCCATCCTCGGCGAACCGGCGATCGCGATCCTGATCGCCGGGCTGGTCACGGACGAGGTACCTACACTGCTCGAACTGCTCGGCGGCGCGACCGTGCTGGTCGGCGTGTACGTCGCGCTCCGAGGCGCTCGGAAGACCGCGCGCCCGTCGCCGGTCGCGGCCTGACTCGACTCCGGGAGGGGACATATGCCACCACTGCCCACGAATGGCCCGCTGCAGGGGATCCGGGTGCTGGACCTCACGTGGGTGCTCTCCGGACCGTTCTGCACCCTCACCCTGTGCGACCTCGGCGCAGACGTGATCAAGGTCGAGCGGCCGCCGTATGGCGACGTCTCGAGGACGACCGGGCCGATCATCGACGGCGAGTCGGGGTACTTCTTCTCCGTGAACCGGGGCAAGCGCTCGATCGCGCTCGACCTCACCTCGGCGGCGGGCAAGGAGCTGTTCCTCCGCCTGGTCCGCGAGGCGGACGTGGTGGTGGAGAACTTCACGCCCGGCAAGATGGAGGCGCTCGGCCTCGGCTACCCGCAGCTGTCCGAGGTGAACCCGCGCCTGGTCTATGCCGCGATCTCCGGGTACGGCCAGACCGGACCGATGCGCCAGAAGCCGGCCCTTGACGTGATCGTGCAGGGGGCCGGCGGCGTCATGTCCGTGACTGGCTACCCCGACGGAGACCCGGCGCGTCCCGGGCTCTCGCTTGGCGACGTGGCCGCGGGTCTCTACTGCGCGATCGGCGTCCTCGCGGCGCTGCAGGAGCGGGAGCGTTCCGGCCAGGGGCAGATGGTGGACATCTCCATGCTCGACTGCCAGATCGCGATCCAGGAGAACGCGTACATGCGGTACCACCTGACGAAGGAGGAGCCGGTCCGCCTCGGGACGCGGCACCCCTCGGCCGTGCCGTTCCAGGCGTTCCCCACGTCCGACGGCTGGATGGTGCTGGCGCTGGCGTGGAGCGTGCCGAACCAGTGGGCGCTGCTCTGCTCCGAGCTCGGCGTCCCGGAGCTCATCGACGACGAGCGTTTCCACTCGGCGGCGGCGCGGTCGAGGAACCACGCGGAGCTGGAGCCGCTGCTGAAGGCGGCGTTCAAGCAGCGGACGACGGCTGAGTGGGTCGCCGCGCTCGACCAGTACGGGATCCCCTGCGGTCCGCTGAACACGATCGCCGAGGCTGCGGCGATGGAGCAGGTCGCGGTGCGCGAGATGCTGCCCGAGGTGGCGCACAAAGCCTTCGGTCCGGTGCGCCTGGCGAACAGCCCACTGAAGCTCTCCCGCACGCCGGCGGGGATCCGGGGTACCTCCCCCGACATGGGCCAGCACAGCCGCGAGGTGCTTCGCGAGGTCCTCGGCGTCGACGCGAGCGCCCTCGACGACCTGGTCGCGCGGCAGGTGGTCTGGGAAGAGCGGCCCGAGGTGGAGCTGGGCTAACGGCGCATTAGCGCCGGCGGCCGGGGACGCCGAACCGCGGCCGGATGCGTCGGCGGAAGGCGTAGAGGATGAGTACCAGCAGGGCGCCGGCTGCGATCAGCGAGACCGAGATGATCGTGCGGAGGCGCGTGTCCTCCTCGGTGAAGCGATCCTCGAGGATCTCCTTGGGGTTGCCGATCGCGAGGCGCTGCAGGTCGAACGTGTTGATCTGAGTCGCGGACTGGAGCAGCGCGACGTTGCCGTCCAGGGAACGTCCCACGATCGCGTCGGCCGCCCAGCCGAGCGCGATCGCGTCGGTGCCACTCACGGACAGCAGGGCGCGCCCTGGCGCCCACGGCACCTCGACCTCCTGGATCGCGCCGATGCGCGACGAGTCCAGGATCTCGGTCAGCGTGCCTTCCTCCTCCACGAGCGCGCGCGAGCCACCCTCGCGGAGGACGAGCGGGAGGATCCGGTCCAGCTCCTGCCCGAGCGGCGTGTTCGACGGCACGCCGATGGCGATCACGTGGTTGTCGCCGAGCGTCTCGGGCGTCGCTTCCAGGACACTCTGGACCGTGAACACGTTCTGAGCGCCGAAGGCGCGGCCCAGGGCCACCATCGTGAGCATGCCGGCCCGGAGGGCGTCTCGGTCGAGGGCGTTCACCACGATGATCGTGTCGCGGATGCCGCGGAGGCCGGCGAACGGGTAGGGCAGGGCGCCGAGGTTGGATCCGGTCGCCTCGCCTCCGGCCTGGGGCAGTCGGATCGCCGAGTCGTCGTGGATGGTGAGCCAGAGGCGTTCCGGCGCCGGCGACTCGCAGGGGGCGAGCACCAGGGACTCCTCGAAGTACAGGTTCGCCCGCAGTGTCACGGTGTTCGGGCCGATGCGGAGGGTGTCCCACGGCAGGTCGACGCGGTATGAGACGCGGTGCGACTCTTCCTCCTTGATGAGGACCGTCGCGATCGTCTCGCCGTTGAGGTCCACGATGATGTTCGAGCGCCGGGGGTCGAGCCCGTCCGGGTAGGAGAGCACGAGGTCCATCTGCCCGGTGGAGTCCGGTGCCGCGGCGGGGGCGCTGAACGCGACCGACACCGTGCCGGCCTGACCCTGCACGGTGCTCTCGCTGGTGCCGGCATCGAGGAACGTGAAGGTCTGCTGGAACGCCGGCGTCACCGGGGGGATGACGGGCTCGAGCAGCACCGCTTCAGGGCCGGCGAGGAGGGCCGACGGCTCGTCGAGCGTCAGCGCGTCCACGCCGCGCTGGACGGCGACGTCGGTCTCACCGGTGACGAGGAGCACCTGGTACAGGTCGTTCCACGGCGACTGCACGAGGGCGAGGTACCCCGAGTCCTCCCGAAGCTCGACCCCGGTTCGTTCGAACGAGTTCGTCTGGCGGTTGTAGGCGGCCTCGGTATCCCTCAACGCGACGAGCGTGAGCGGATTCCGCTGAGGCGTGCCGATCAGGATGACCTGGTGCCGTTCGAGCTCCTCGGGGGTCAGCGTGTTCACGCGGCGGACGCGGACCAGGTCCAGCTCGAAGAAGACGCGCGCCGCGAGGCCGGTCGCGATCTGGTACGCCGCCGTGAGGTCATCGCCGGTCGGGTTGTCAGGGATGCCGATGATCACCGGCGCCACGATCGGATAGCCCGGGCGGAAGAACGGGTAGGGGTACTGCGAGAGGTTGGGGTCATCGAGGCGCGGGATCGGCGGATCGTTCGCGAAGTCCATCTCGAAGAAGGTGCTCCCGAGGATCGTCGCGAACAGGGCTGCACCGGCGGAAGACTCGCAGAACAGGCCGGTGGTCATGTTGAACGTGAAGGTGAGCTTGTTGAAGTCCTCCTCGATGAGGTCCGCCGGTACGGGGATGTCGTAGCTCCCGCCGGTGATGTTCGTCTGGTCGAGCTGGATCGCGAGCAATGGACGGTCGTTGAAGGCCACCGCGACGGCGGACTGCTCGGGGTCGAGGAGGTTCGAATGGGTGAGGTCGACGACGATGCGTGACCCGCCGCCGATCTCGTAGTCGCCGGATCCGGAGAAGAAGAAGTCGAGCTGGGCGGCGGCGCCGAAGGCGGCGGAGTCCCCGAAGCCGAGGTCGTCGAGCGTCGTAATGCGCTCGGGAGCCTCCTTGACCGCCTGCTTGTCCTCGGGCTCGGTCTGAGCGCGGACGGAATCGGTGGCCCCCGCGAGGGTGACGATCGCGGTGGCGGTGACGATCAACGCCCCAGCCCACCACCGCCGAGCCCGCGACCGCTGAGCCTTCACCTCACGGAACGTAACACTTCGTCGCATTACGGCGACCTCGCGGCCGTCCGCATTTACCGATACTCAACCGCCGCTATTCGATGCCTGTTTGCGGCTATTCCGGGCGCTAGCGGATTCCGAACCAGCGGGCGAGGAGGCTGCGGTAGTCCTCGCTCTCGAGGTAGTCCTCGAGCGAGTCGTTGACGTCGTTGATGAGGCCGCCGTTGGTGCTCGCCGCGGCGAATCCGTAGTGCTCGCCTGTCTCGATCACCTCGGTGACGGAGATGTCGGTGTCGAGCGTCGAGCGATAGCCGCTGATCGTCAGGTCGGAGAGGACGCCGTCGACCTCCGAAGCGCCGAGGGCGAGGAACATCGACTCGGTGTCCTCGAACGGTACGCCCGTGGCGTCGGCCGGCAGGTTTGCCCGCAGGTACTCCTCGGACGTGGTGCCCACCTTCACCCCGATGCGGTCCCCTCCGAGCTGGTCGAGTCGCTGGAACGTCTGCTCGTCGACGGTCCGGACCGCGAGGGACTGGCTGGCGTCGAGGTACGAGCGGGAGAAGAGGGCCTCGGTGCTCCGGGCCTCGGTGATCGTGATGGCGGCCGCGGCGAGGTCGCACTCGCCGGAGGCGGGCCGCTGCCAGATGCCGTCGAACGGCACCGGCTTCACCTCGAGTTCCAGGTCCAGGTCCTCGGCGATGTGCCGCACGATCTCGATGTCCGAGCCGAGCCAGTCGCCGTTTGGGGACTGGAACGCGAAGGGGTACTTCGGGGCGTCGACGCAGATCGTCAGTTCGCCGTCGGACACGAGCTGTGCTGGGCCCGCGTCGATCGTGGTCGCAGTTGACGCAGGCGGTTTGCCGTCCCCGCCTTCGGATTCGCCCTCATCGTTGCCGTCGTCGCAGCCGGCGCCGAGCGCAAGCAGTGCGACGCCGATCCCCAGCCAGGCAGCAGACCGAACCCGCATCGCCGACCCCTTCCCGACACGTGCGCGAAGGACCGAGAGCCACCCAAGCCGCTACGCCAGATCCGGGGGCGAGCGGTCAATGGTACCCGGAGATTGTGTCGGGAACATGTGCAGGGGGTTTACGAATCCGCTATAGTGCGAACGCCTTGTGAAAAAAGGTGCAATCAAACCTGCCGAGCTGCCCTTGTGGCTGCGGTAGAATCGGCGTTCCCCTTTCGACGGGGTGACGCCACACGAACAGAGGATCCCTCCGTGAGCCCGTCGCATTCTTCGATGCCGAACCCCCACCTGACCGCTCCGGTCGCGGGTGTCGCCGCCTCGAAGTCAGGCGCCAAGCCCCCGTCCGGCCGCCACCGCGACCTCGGCTACCTGGTCAGCCCCGAGGACTTCCATGACGCCTGTGGTACCGGCTTCATCGCGGAGACCACGGGGACGCGCAGCCGGCGCGTCGTGGAGTTGGCGATCAGGGCGGTGGGCGCGCTGACGCACCGTGGCGCCGTGAACGCGGACCCGCTGACGGGAGACGGCTGCGGGATCACGATCCAGATCCCGTTCGAGCTTCTGCAGGATTCCCTCCAGGCGATGGGCGCCAGTGTCTCCGCTGACGACCTCGCCGTGGGGATGGTCTTCCTGCCGCACGCTGAGTCGAGCCGGCCGCGCGCCCGCGAGGTGATCGAGGAAGAGTGTCGCCGCGCCGGAGTCGAGGTCATCGGCTGGCGCGTGGTGCCGACCGATCCATCCGTCCTCGGTCCGCAGGCGATCGAGTCGCTTCCGGGATTCGAGCAGCTCCTCCTCCGCCGCCCGGCGGACCAGCAGGGGCCGCAGTTCGACCGCTCGCTCTACGTCGCGCGCCGTCGCGCGGAGCACCGCTTCCAGGGCGAGGGCCTCGACGACTGCTACGTGGTCTCGATGTCGTCCACCACGGTCGTCTACAAGGGCATGATGATCGCGCCGGCGCTGGCGGACTTCTACCCGGACCTGAAGGACCAGCGCGTCGTCTCCTCGATCGCCCTGTACCACCAGCGGTTCGCCACCAACACGCTCCCGTCCTGGGAGCTCGCGCAGCCGTTCCGGATGACCGCGCACAACGGCGAGTTCAATACCCTGCTCGGCAACCGCAACTGGATGCTGGCCCGCGAACCGGAGCTCGCATCGCCGGTCTGGGGCGACGACATCGATGACCTCAAGCCCGTCGTCCGCCCGATCGGCTCGGACACCGCCTCCTTCGACGAGGTGCTCGAGCTCCTGGTGCTGTCCGGCCGTGACCTCCTGCACTCGGTGATGATGCTGATCCCGCAGGCGTGGGAGAACATGCCCAACCTGGATGCCTCGCTGCGGGCGTTCTACGAGTACCACGCCTGCCTGACCGAGCCGTGGGACGGTCCGGCGTCCATCGCCGTGACGAACGGCGTGCAGGTGGCGGCGATCATGGACCGCAACGGCCTCCGTCCCGCCCGCTACCAGGTGACGCGCGACGGCCTCGTCGTGATGGGCTCCGAGGTGGGCCTCGTCGAGATCGCCCCGGGGGACATCGCCGAGTCCGGCCGCCTGGGCCCCGGCGAGATGATCGCTGTCGACACCGTCCGGCGGCAGTTCCTGCACAACGACGAGATCAAGGGCGAGGTTGCCTCGCGCCGTCCGTACGGCTCGTGGGTGCGTCGCAACCTCCTGTCGCTCCGCACCGACACGTCGAACGGCCACTCGACCACGTACGGCGCCGAGCACGACCTCGACACGCTCCAGCAGCTCCACGGCTACACGCACGAGGAGCTGGAGTACATCATCAGGCCGATGGCGGAGGACGGTAAGGAAGCCGTCGGCTCCATGGGCGACGACACGCCCCTGTCCGTCCTGCAGGACGAGCCGCGCCTGCTCTACACCTACTTCAAGCAGCGCTTCGCGCAGGTGACGAACCCCGCGATCGACTCCGTCCGCGAGGAGATCGTGATGTCCCTCGACACGCTGCTCGGCCGGCGGCGGTCGATGCTCGAGTCCGTGCCGGAGGCCGCGCGCCTGTTGCACCTCACGAGCCCGCTGCTCGACGACTCAGAGCTTTCTGCGATCAAGCGGATGCAGAACGAGGACGTCAAGGTCGCGACGCTGCACGCTCGCTTCCGCGTCGACGACGGCCCGGCCGCGCTGGAGCGCGCCATCGATGACCTCTGCGCGGCCGCCGTGATCGCGGCGGACGAAGGCCACACGGTGCTCGTGATCAGCGACCGCCTCGTCGACCGCGAGTGGGCGCCGATCCCGATGCTCCTCGCGGTGTCCTCGGTGCACCACCACCTGATCCGCCAGGGCCGTCGCATGAAGACGAGCCTGATCGCGGAGGCGGGCGACGCCCGTGACGTGCACCACTTCGCGTCGCTGATCGCGTTCGGCGCCAGCGCCGTGAACCCGTACCTCGCGCTCGCGACGCTCCGGGGCGCCCATGCCAGGGGCGACTTCGGCGACGACCGGGTGGAGGAAGTCGTCAAGCACTACGCGAAGGCGGTGGACACCGGCATCCTCAAGATCATGTCCAAGATGGGCATCTCCGCCGTGTCCTCCTACCACGGTGCACAGATCTTCGAGGCGCTCGGCATCGGCCAGGACGTCGTCGACAAGTCCTTCACCGGCACCACCTGTCGCATCGGCGGCATCGGCTACGAGCACATCGGTGCGGACGTGTACGCCCGGCACCAGAAGGCGTTCCCACGGACTAACGCGCTTGCGCACGGCGGCTGGTACAAGTTCCGCCGTGACGGCGAGTACCACGCCTACAACCCCTCGATGTGGCGCGCACTCCACAGCCTCGCCCAGTCCGGTCTCGACCACGTCGGCGACGAGGCAGGCGATGCGGCCTATCGCGAGTACCTGGAGGTCCTGGGGAACGCGCCGGCTGGCGCGCTGCGCGACCTGCTGAAGTTCGCCTCCGACCGTGAGCCGATCGACATCTCAGAGGTCGAGCCGGTCGAGAACATCACCCGCCGCTTCGTGACGGGCGCCATGTCGCTCGGCGCGCTCTCACCGGAGGCCCACGAGGACATCGCCCGCGCGATGAACCGCCTCGGCGGCCGCTCCAACACCGGCGAGGGCGGCGAGGATCCCCGGCGTTACAACCCCGATGGGGACAAGCGTGACGCCAACTCGAAGATCAAGCAGGTCGCGTCCGGCCGCTTCGGCGTGACCCCGGCCTACCTGGTCGCGGCCGAGGAGCTGGAGATCAAGATCTCGCAGGGTTCAAAGCCCGGCGAGGGCGGCCAGCTTCCGGGCGCGAAGGTGAACCCGTACATCGCGACCCTGCGGCACGTGATGCCCGGGACGCCGTTGATCTCGCCGCCCCCGCACCACGACATCTACTCCATCGAGGACATCGCCCAGCTCATCTACGACCTGAAGACGGTGAACTCGAACGCACGCGTCTGCGTGAAGCTCGTCTCCACGGAGGGCGTGGGAGTCGTCGCCGCCGGCGTGGCGAAGGCGTACGCGGACATCATCCAGATCTCCGGCGCCGAGGGCGGTACGGGCGCAAGCCCGCTCTCGTCAGTGAAGTACGCCGGGTCGCCGTGGGAGATCGGGCTCGCCGAGACCCACCAGGCGCTCGTGATGAACCGCCTGCGCGGCCGTGTCACCCTGCGAGCGGACGGCGGGATGCGCTCCGGCCGGGATGTGCTCGTAGCCGCGATGCTGGGCGCCGAGCAGTACGGCTTCGGCACCACCGCGATGATCGCCGTGGGCTGCAAGATGGCGCGGCAGTGCCACCTGAACACGTGTCCGGTCGGCGTCGCGACCCAGCGCGAGGACCTGCGCGCGAAGTACTTCGGCACGCCGGAGATGCTGGTCACCTACCTCACCCACATCGCGCGCCATGTGCGGGAGATCCTCGCGAGCCTCGGTTACCGGAGCGTGGACGAGGTCATCGGACGCGCCGACCTGCTCCAGCAGGTCGAGGGTGACACCTCGCACCGATGGCACCGCCTGGACCTCTCGCGGATCATCAAGCCGGTGGACCCTGAGAACCGCGAGCCGCACCGCCGCATCGTCGCGCGTAACGACCGGCCCGACTGGAAGCGGCTGGACGACGAGATCCTGCTTGAGGCGAAGGACAACATCGACTCCGGGAAGCAGGTCTCCCTCTCGTACGGCGTGAAGAACACCGACCGCACGGTCGGCGGCCGCCTCTCGGGCGTCGTCGCCGAGCGGTACGGCGACACCGGCCTCTCCTACGGCACGATCGACCTGACCTTCCGCGGCTCCGCCGGGCAGTCGTTCGGCGCCTTCCTGTCGCGAGGCGTCCGCCTCACTCTCACCGGCGAGGCGAACGACTACGTCGGCAAGGGCATGTCGGGTGGCGAGATCATCATCCGCCCGCCCTCGGAGACCAACTTCGACCGCGTGCCGGCGGTCCTCGTCGGCAACACGGTGCTGTACGGCGCGACCGGCGGGAACCTGTTCGTCGCCGGCGCGGCGGGCGAGCGGTTTGCCGTCCGCAACTCCGGCGCCCGCGCGGTCGTCGAGGGGATCGGGGACCACGGCTGCGAGTACATGACGGACGGCGTCGTCGTGGTGCTCGGTGACACCGGGCGCAACTTTGGCGCCGGCATGTCGAACGGCGTGGCGTACATCCTCGACGAGCGGGGTGACTTCCGCGCCCGCGTGAACCAGGAGCTCGTCGGGCTCTCGCAGGTGACCGACCCCGAGGACATCGAGCTCCTCGAGGCGCTCGTCCGCCGGCACGTCGACGTGACGGACTCGAAGCGCGCGAAGGCGCTTCTCGCGGACTGGCGGCTCGCCCTGCCGAAGTTCTGGAAGGTCGCGCCGAAGGTCAGCCCGACCGAGGAGGGCGCCCAGACCGTCGTGCGGCGGCACCTCGAGGTGCTGGCGCGCTTCAAGCCCGTCGCCGCTCGCTAGCCGGACGTTCGAGCGATGCAGAACGGGCCGCCCGAGAGGGCGGCCCGTTTCGCTGGCGCTGCTCCGCGTCAGGCCGGCGCTACGCGGAGTACCTCAGTGCTTCCGCCACCGCGACGCGCGACGCGCTGCGGGCAGGGATGAGCGTCATGATCGCTGTCGCGACGTAGGCGATCCCCACGATGACGAGGATCGTCGTCACCGGGTAGGAGAAGTCCACGGACTGGCCGTTCGTGAAGTCCGGCGACGTCATCAGGTTGTATGACAGTGCCCCGCCCAGGATGAGCCCCATTCCGATCCCGGTGACGGCGATGAACGACGACTCGAGGAAGAACGAGATCGCGACGAGCCGGCGAGAGTAGCCGATGGCCCGCAGCATCCCGATCTGCTGACGTCGCTCCGCGACCGTGCGGAAGGCGATCACCCCGAGCGCCGCGATGCCGACCACGAGGCCGAGGCTCATGAACGCGATGAACAGGTTGGAGAAGGCGTTCTGCTGCGCCGTCACGTCGTCCAGCAGCTGCCGCAGCGAGTCCGCCTGGACCCCCTGCTCCAGCAGAGTCGACTCGATCCCCTGGGCGACCTCGATCGCTCGATCGCTGCCGCCGACGGCGTCCACGAAGTAGGTCCGCGTCGGGCTTTCCAGGACCTCGCTCGCGGTCGCCTCCGGGATGATCATCGAGACCCACTCCAGGACGATGCCGCTGGTGACGGCGGAGTCGACGACGCCGATGACGCGCAAGGTGCGTTCCTCGCCGGTCTCCTCGTCTCTGATGGTGACGGGGATCGGCTGCCAGGGGGCGTCCTCCAGGTCGCCCACCGATCCCTCGATGCTGAAGAAGTCGTCCGGGTCCATGAAGTTCGAGGTCTGGGTGAACTCGAACACCTGCTCGTTGACGATCGCCACATCCGGCTCGGTCGCGAGCGCCTGCATTACCGCCCGGGCGTCCGGGTAGCCGTCCGCCGTCGTTGCGAAGGCGAAGTCGGAGGCGGCGACGAAGCTCGGGTCGATGCCGCCGATGGCGTAGGTGTGGAACTCGTCGTCCTCGTCCGCAGGCTTCACGTCGGTGGAACCGGACACCATGCGGCCCGTCGCGGCGATGTTCGCCTCCACGTCGTACCCGGCGGCGGCGAGCGCGGAGTCCAGGCTCTCGATCGGGTTGTTCGGGTTGGTCGTCACGTGTACGTCGAACCCGCCGAGCGCGCGCTCGCCGAGGAACAACTGCGTGAAGTTGTGGTTCAGCGTGGCCATGACCACGAGGCTGAACATGACCAGGGTGAACATCGCGAGCGTCATGCCGGTACGGAACTTCGCCGCGAGCGGGTAGGACACCGCTGTGCGGACCGCCGGGGTGATGCCGCGGAGCACATGCCGCAGCACGCCCAGCGCGCCCAGGAGCCGGTCCGCGTTGAAGATCACGAACAGCGTGCTCGCCGCCGTGATGCAGACACCCGAGACGAAGAACATCTCGATGTTGCCGGTGATCGGCTCGTGCCCGAGCCCGACAAGGCCGAAGAGACCATCGAGCGGGTCCGTGAAGCCGTCGCCCGCGTCGGAGATGAGCGAGAACGGCAGCGGCAGGAGCCAGTACCAGATCGTGAGCGCCGAGATGATCGCGAACGTCGGACGCGGGGGCGCGCCGAAGTAGACCGCGAGCATCGCCGCGGCAAGGAGCATGAGCGTGGTACCGGCGGTATAGGCGAACGCCTGCCCGGCCACCCAGCCTCCCCACCACGTCGCCAGCGCGCCGACGATCAGCATCAGCACGGCCCATCCGCCGCTGGTCCGGTGGCGGTCCGCCCAGCCCTTCGTCTTGAGGAGGAAGAACGCGACGGTCGCGACCACGCTGAACACGATCCACCAGGCCACCAGGCCGATCAGCCGCAGGCTGCTGCGTGGGCGTCCGAACTGGCGGAGGCCCCACACGAAGCCGGCGATGACCAGCCCGGCTGCGACCAGCGGGATGCCGAAGAACGCCAGGCTGAAGACGGCCGCGAAGAAGAGCATCACGCACACGAGCGCGACGATGGCGACCCAGGTCATGTACCAGGCTGCGCCTACCGTGGCGAAGACCAGCCCCATCGCCGAGGTGTCTCGGCCTTTCAGCGGCTCCGGCTCCGGGATGTCCCGGATCGCCCGCACGATGTTCAGGTTGGCCGACCGCCAGGAGGCGATGGCGACCGTCAGGAACGTGATCACCAGGCCGAGGCAGTAGGAGATCACGAACCCGACCGGGCTCACGTGGAAGGTGATCCCGAGGCCGAAGTCCTCTGCCACGCTGCCGAGGACGGCGATCAGCCCCCAGGCCACACCCAGCCCGAGGACCGCGCCCACGAAGGCGGACCCGATGTTGTAGGCCATGCCCTCCGCGATGAAGGACTCCGTGAGGTGGAGTCGCTTCATGCCGACGGCCCTCGCCATGCCCATCTCGCCCCGGCGCTCAGCAGCGAGCATGACGAAGGTCAGGAAGATCAGCATGATGCCGGCGGCGATGGAGAAGAGGCCGAACACCAGGAAGAACGTGACGAAGATCGATCCGGCCAGCTCCGCGAAGGCGACGAGCTCCGACTTGCTGGTCGCGACCTGCAGCGGGAGCCCTTGCTCCTCGATCGCGGTCTCGAAGCGGTCGCGCAGTTCATCGCTCAGGTCGACGGTGTCGCGCACGCCGCCAGTCGCCGAGACGATGATCAGGTTCGGGTGTGCGTCGGTCTCGTCGACGATGGAACGCAGGGTCTCCAGCGTGACAACGACGCCTCCGCCGCCCTGCTGTCCACCGCCGGTCTGCGAGGAGAGGGCATTGTCGCGGACGACGCCGGCGACCCGGAAGTCATACGCGCCACCCTGGTAGCGGATGCTCACCGTCCCGCCGGTCGACACGTCGATCTCGTCGGCGAGGTCCTGGGAGACATACGCCTCGTTCGTCCCGAGGTCGGCGGCGGACAGTGTCTCGCCGGAGGGCGCGACGAGGCCGTTGAGCCCGTCGATCGTCGCTGGGTCGACGCCCACGAGGAGCGCCTGAGGCTCGGAGAGCCTCGCGTCCGGGTTGATGGCGGGGATCGGGAGCTGCGTGAGCCCCGTGACGGCGTCCACGTCGGCGTCGCCGGCGCCGATCTGCTGGACCGCCGCGACGTGCGCATCGGTCATCCGTTCGCCGGGTTGGCCGAGGTCGGAGTCGAAGACGACGACGAGGTCGGCCTCGCCCAGCTCGTCGTAGATCGTGTTCGTGACGGAGTAGCCGACAGTGTCACCGGTGGCGAATGCGGCGCTGATGATCAGCGTGGAGAGCATGAGCCCGATGACGATGAGGACGGTCTGCGTCTTCCGTCGAGCGAGGTTGCGGAGGCCCATCTTCACGAGCAGCGGGTTGCGCCACCCGATCCAGCCCAGCACGGCAAAGATGCCGGCCACCATGGCCAGCAGGGCAATGAGGATGTTGGTGAGGGGGATCCCGAAGAGGCTATCCACGCGCGGCCGCCGTACCGGCGCCGGCGGGCACCTCCTCACGCTCGATGAGCCCGTCGCGCATGTGCACGATGCGGTGGCAGCGCTCGGCGATCCCGGGGTCGTGCGTCACGATGACGAACGTCTGGTTCTGCTCGCGGTTGAGCTGCTGCATCAGCGACATAATCTCGTCCGCCGTGTGGGAGTCGAGGTCACCGGTGGGCTCGTCCGCCCAGATGATCGCCGGATCGTTCACGAGCGCCCGGGCAATGGTGACGCGCTGGCGCTGGCCCCCCGAGAGCTGCGCGGGCTTGTGGCCTGCCCATGCCCCCAGCCCGACGCGGTCCAGCATCGCCTTCGCGCGCTGTCGCGCCTCGGAGGGTGCGGTGCCGGAGACGAGCAGTGGAAGTTCGACGTTCTCGACGGCGCTCAGCACGGGGAGGAGGTTGTAGAACTGGAAGATGAAGCCCATGCGCTTCGCGCGGTACTCGGTCTTCCGGTCGTCGTTGAGGCTCGCCAGGTCGGTCCCCTCGATCAGGATCCGCCCCGCGGTGACGTCGTCGATGCCGGACACGCAGTTGAGGAACGTGGTCTTGCCGCAGCCGGACGGCCCCATGATCGCGAGCATCTCGCCGGCGGGCACGTCGATCGTGATGCCACGGAGCGCCTGAACTTCCACCTCTCCGGTGTGGTACGTCTTGACCAGATTTGAGACCTGGATAATGGGTTCAGGCATGACAATCCCTTCCCCGCCGTTAGCGGACGCGATCGGGCGCGTTTAGACAGCCCTTACTACCTGAATACTCCCGCAGGTTGCAGTCAACCGGCGCACAGATCGCGCGGGAGCGGCGTTCACGAGCGATTGTGTCGCGTGGCGCCCGCCTGTGCTGTCTCTCCTGCGAGGGATTTGCGGCCAGATCATGGATGGATCGTGTCCATCGGGTCATATCGATCAGCGCGGGTCGTGTCGACCCGGGCATCTCGGGAGTCCACCCGGCTGCGTCGAGCCTTCAGCCCGCCCGCCGTTACACTCGTCGCTGCCCCGTTCGCGCGCTGCGAACCCAGCCCGGCGCGCCGGGAGGGGGACTGTGAGGATGCCGTGGCCTTCGGTCTGTTGCTGATCGTGATCGGCCTCCTGCTGCTCGTCGACTCGCTCAACCTCATCGAAGGCGTGGGGTTCGAGGAGCTGTGGCCGGTCCTCCTCATCGCCGTCGGCGTTGCGATCATCTACGACCGCGTGCGGCGATCCTGGCGGCGGCGCTAGCGCCGTGACGTCTCGCCTGCGCGACGTCCTCGGCCTGACGGTGGGCCTCTACCTGATCGCGGTAGGTGCCCTCTTCGCGCTCGACTCGACGGGGGCGCGACACATCGGGGTGGGTGGACTCATCGAGGGTGCCTTCGGGCTGGCGCTGGTCGCGCTGGGGATCCTCTCATGGCTCGCTGCGATGCGGGCGCGCCGGTTCACGCGCCGCCTGTCGAGGGCGTTCGGGCACGTCCGTTCGGCCGGCGAGTGGCGGCTGGACGACGCAGTGGTCCGCACGGTCATCGGCGATATCCACCTCGACCTGCGCCACGCCGAGCTGCCCGAGGGCGAGACCGAGCTGACGCTGCTTTGCTGGCTCGGCACCGTGCAGGTGCAGGTCCCCGCCCACGTGGGCCTGGACGTGGAGGCGCAGACCTTCGTGGGGACCGTCGACGTCCTCGGGGTGCGCGAGGAAGGCCTCATCCGCGACATCGACGTCCGGACCGAGGACTACGAGACCTCGCGACATCGACTCAAGCTGCGGCTCTCGACGGTCATCGGGGAGCTGTTGGTGGTACGTTCTGAGCGATGAGCGACACCGGACTCCACGATCCGAAGCAGCCGCCGCGGCTCCAGTCGCTGGACTTGGCCGCGCTGGGCGTGAGCGCTGACGGCGCAGCCCTGGCGTGCGATATCGACGATCCCGACTGCGAGGTGCCGGCCCTGCCGGTGTCCTCACGGCCCGCGGAGCACACGAACCCTGCAGACCGGCCGGAGCACGCGGGTCGCACCGACGATCCGCGCGCCTAGCTCGGCTTTCGCGCCTTGAGGACGACCAGCGGCAGCGGCTCCGCCGAGATCGTCGGATGACGCTCCTCGACGACCTCGAATCCGCGCCGGATGAAGGCGCGGTGCGTGTCACGGTCGAGGTGGCAGCCGTCAGCGACATAACCCCAGAGCGGATTCACCAGCGCCTGGGCGGCAGCCTTCCAGCCTGAGCCCGAACGCACGTGTTCGAAGATGCGGAGCTGGCCCCCCGGTCGCAGGACGCGCCACGCCTCGTCGACGGCTGCCGGCAGGTCCGGCACCGAGCAGAGCACCAGCGTGGTCGCGTACGCGTCGAACGAGGCGCTCTCGAACGGGAGGGCGGTGGCGTCGGCCAGGAGCAGTCCGACCTCGGCGCGAGGCGCGGGGAGGGAAGCGCGGGCGTGCCTGAGCATGTGCGGGTTGTAGTCGACGGCGGTCACCCGAGCGCCGAGACCGTAGTGCTCGAAGTTCGTGCCCGGGCCGCAGCCCACCTCCAGCACCTCGCCCTCGAGGTCACCGACGAGGTCGGCTCGGATGCCGGCGGTGGCGGCCCGCTGCCGTTGGTCGATGCGTGGGTAGACCCACGCGAACCATCGCTGTCTCAGCGCCGACGTGGTGCTCACGCCGCACCTCCACACGCGGGGCAATCGACGTCCGGACGCGCCGTCTCGACCTCGAAGCGTCCGAGGAGCGCGCGCAGCAGCCCGAGCGGCAGGCCGATGACGGCGCACCGGCAGCCCTCGAACCGCTCGACCGGAGCGAACGCCCCGTCCTGGATCGCGTAGCCGCCCGCCTTGTCGAAGGGCGATCCCGTCGCCACGAACGCGTCGATCTCGTCGTCGGAGTAGTCGCGCATCTGGACGAGCGTCGTGACGTGACCCGACTCGATGCGCCCCTCGCCCGCGACAGCGACGCCCGTGATGACTTCGTGCGGCCGTCCCCGCAGCGAGCGCAGCATCGCGCGCGCCGCTCCGGCATCCTCGGGCTTGCCGAGCATGTGCCCGTCGAGGGCGACGATCGTGTCGCTTCCGATCACCAGCGCGCCGGGGTGATCCGCCGCGACGGCCTCCGCCTTGCGTCGGGCCAGCGACTCGGCGGCCGCGCGCGGATCGGTCTCCTCCGTCGACTCGTCGACGCGGGAGTGCACGACCTCGAACGCCAGCCCGAGGGCGGCGAGCAGCTCGCGGCGGCGTGGCGAGGAAGACGCGAGGATGATCCGGGTCACGAATACAGGCTAGCGGTCGAGGACGGTCACGTTCTCGATGTGCTGGGTGTGCGGAAACATGTCGACGGGCTGGACCTCGCGGAGGGTGAACCCTCCGTCGACGAACATGCGCAGGTCGCGGGCGAGCGTGCCGGGGTCGCAGGAGACGTAGACCACGCGCCGCGCGTCCGATTCGATGATCGCCTCCACGACGCCCGGGAAGAGGCCACTGCGGGGCGGGTCGATGACCACGACGTCGGGCGACGGCGTCATGCCCGGGAGCGTGTGCTCCACCTTCCCGACCACCCGTGTCACGTTCGAGAACGGCGCGAGGTTCACCTCGGCGTCGTCGCCGGCGGCCGCGGACTCCTCGATCGTCACGACGTGCTCGACGCTGCCGGCGAGCTGGGCCGCGAACGTGCCGACGCCGGCGTAGGCGTCCACGACGACCCTCGCGTCCGCCTCGAGGACGTGTCGGACGACCAGCGCCACCAGGCGCTCCGCCTGCACGGTGTTCACCTGGAAGAACGCCGGGCCGGACACGCGGTAGTCGACGCCGTTCAGCCGCTCCGAGTAGTGCGTCTGGCCGCTCGCCAGCCGGGCGTGCGAGCCGGGCCGCCACTGGAGGCGCGGCTGCACCATCTCCTCGCCGGTGTTCACGCCGACGCGCACCGAGAGCTGTCGCGCCTGCATCGTGCGGTCCTGCGCCGTCCGCAGCACCTCGTTCACGCGCGGGTGTGCGATGAGGCATTCCTCGACGCGCATGAACCGGTGCGTGCCGCGCTGCATGAAGCCGATCTGCCCGTCGCGGCGGACGGTGAAGCGGTTGTGGTTGCGGTACCCCCAGGGCTCGTCCATGCCCAGCATGGGGCGCACCAGCTGCTCGACCTCGCCGGCCGAGAACTTCCCGATCCGCTGCAGCTGGTCGCGCACGATGCCGGTCTTCAGCTCGAGCTGGCGCGCGTACGCGATGTGCTGGAGCTGGCAGCCGCCGCACTTGCCGAAGTAGCGGCACTCCGCCGCGACGCGGTCCTCGGACGCTTCGAGGACGAGTACCGCCGTCGCCTCGATGTACGACGGGCGGTCGTCCGTGATCTCGGCGATCACGCGCTCGCCGGGGATCGCGTACTCCACGAACACGACGCGCCCGTCCGGTGCGTGCCCGACGGCCTTCCCGCCCGACGCGAAGCCGGTGAGGGTCACCTCGACCGGCCTGAGCGGGCGGTTCACGTCGTGCTTCGCCTTGCGGCTGTGCGCGGTCGGCACCGGCTCGGGGACGACGGCGGCGGGGATGGCGGGCGTGGGGATGGTCATGCATCCATCGTACGGAACGCCGCGCCTAGGGGATGGCCGTCCTCGGGATGGCGGACGGGGGATGAGGATAGGATGCGACGGACCGAGCACCGGGAAGGACCGATCGCATGCCGGCTCGCACGCCACGTTCAAGCTCGGCTCCGTCGAAGGAGCTTGTCGCGCTCGCCCGGGCCTACGTTGGCCTCCCGACCGGGTCGTTCAACGAGCGCCGCGTCTACGACTTCCTCCGGGCGTTCGCAGAGCAGCGAGGGCTCGCCTATCGCGAGGACGCCGTCGGCAACGCGGTGATCGAGTACCGGCGCGGACGGAAGTCCACCCCGCTCGTCCTCGGCGCGCACACGGACCACCCCGGGTTCGTCGTCACGAAGGTGAGCGGCCGGCGGCTCGAGCTGGAGTTCCGAGGCGGCGTCCCCGGCAACTACGGCAGGCGCGAGCCGCTCCGCATCTACGCCGCGGACCCCTCGGTCGACCGGGGTGACTCCACCGCCACGATCACGTCGGCGGTGCTCTCGGGCGCGCCGAACCGGTGGGCCAAGCGGATCACCGGCGCGAAGGCGCTGCTCGCACCCGGGGCGACCGCCGAGGTGGGCGACCTCGCGCTGTGGGACGTGGAGGCGGCCCGCGTGCGCGGACCGATCCTCCATGCCCGCTCCTGTGACGACCTGGGCGGCGGACTCGCGATCCTCTGGGCGTTCGACCAGCTCGTGCGTCAGCAGCCGAGCGCACACGTCATCGGGCTGTTCACGCGCGCGGAGGAGGTCGGGCTCGTCGGCGCGGTCGCCGTCACGACGACCGCCCTCCTGCCGCCCGACGGGCTCCTCGTGGCGGTCGAGTGCTCCTCGATGGCAGGGGGACGGGCGGTGCAGGGCGACGGCCCGATCATCCGCGTGGGCGACGCGCAGCACATCTTCTCGCCGCGGATCAGCATGTGGATGCACCGGGTCGCCCTGGAGCTGCAGCAGGCAGACCCGACGTTCCGCTTCCAGCGAAAGCTGATGGACGGCGGCACCACCGAGGCGACCGCGTACGACCTCCTCGGCTACGAGAGCGGCGCGGCCTGCCTCGCGCTGGGCAACTACCACAACATGGGCCCCGACGACCGCATCGCCGCGGAGACGATCCACCTCGGCGACGTGGAGGGACTGGCGCGCCTGTTCGTGGCGATGGGCCAGAACACGCGCCGCGTGGGAGAGGTGCACGCGGCCGCGGTGCAGCGCTGGCGCGGCATCGCCAGGGACGCGGCGAAACGGCTCAGGGACGGCCGCTGAGGGGCGCCCTGGCTACTCCGTGAAGGGCGAGGGGACGAGCGTCAGGAACAGGACGACCACGGCGAGCACGAAGAAGATCTGCACGCCGAGCCGGAGACTGCGGAACCACTCCCAGAGCTTCATCCGGCACACCTCCTATGCCACGGGTACCGAGTCGATCATCTTCAGCATCTCCGGGACGACGACGTTCGAGCGGGTCGCCGCCGCGGCGTGGTCGTCACCCGGCAGCTCGGTCACCCTGAGGTTCGGGTTCAGCTCGCGCGCACGGAGGGCGCCCGCGTGCGGGGCGTCCTCGGTCCCGACGTAGAGCAGGATCGGCTGCTTCGCCACGCGGACCGCCTGCTCCGCTCCACCCCAGTTGGCCGTGCTGATGCGGCAGGCCTCGAGCGCCTCGACGTCGTGGCGGCCGGCGTCGAAGGCGGCCTTCACGGCGGCGTTCCGCTTCAGGGCGCCCTCGTAGTATTCGCGGAAGGGCTGGTTCCGCATCGCCGCGCGGTTCGGGTCGAACATCGGCTGGGCGCCGCCGATCGTGTACGTGAGGAAGCGCTGGGGCGCGTAGATGAGCGAGCTGAGCCCGATCATGCCGCCCATCGAATAGCCGAGGTAGTGCGCCTGGCGCACGTCGTTCGCGTCAAGCACCGCGGCGACGTCAAGGACGCGGGTGCGGACGTCATACGCCTCGACGTCGTGCGGCTTGTCGGAGCGACCATGGCCGCGGGCGTCCATGAGCAGGATTCGGAAGCGGTCCCTCAGCGCGTCGACGAACCCACGTTCACGCCAGGACTCGAGGTCGGCCAGGAAGCCGTGGTGCATCACGATCGCCGGAGCGCCGGAAGTGCCTTCCACCTCGAAGTAGATCTTCACGCCTTCGTTCTCTGCGTACGGCATCTGGCGTTCCTCCTCGCGTGCTCCGGTGTTCTACCACGTTGGGGTGGGGGGATGGGCGGAATCGAGTGGCCCAGCGGCAGGGCGACACCGTGCCGGCAACGAAGACGCCTTGCTGCGCAGGCAGCAAGGCGTCTTCAAGTTCGTCGTGGACCGGTCTCGGGCTCCCCGTCCGCGCGGCGGAGCCGGGAGGCCCGGTACGCCAGGCGCTAGTCGCCGAGGGCCGGGATGTTCCTCAGCTCGGCGATGATCTCCTTGATCTGCGCTTCCTCGTCCGGGTTCGTCGGATCGGCGGCGAAGTTCACCTGCGTGTTGATGCCCGCGAACTTCTCGCGCATCTTCGCCGGCATCTCGTCCCACGTCCCGATGACGCAGAACTCCTCCATCATCTCGTCGGTGATGAGGCCGACCATGTCGTCCCACTTGCCCTCGATGGAGAGGCGGTGGAGCTGCGCGGCCTCGTCGGCCCAGCCGTGGAGCTTCATGACGTTCCCGTAGGAGCGGGTCGAGGCGTAGAAGGAGATCTGCCGGCGGCTGCGCTCCTTCGCCTTCGCCACTTCCTCCTCGGTGCGGCCGGTGACGATGAAGCCGCCCCCGCGCACCTGGACCTTTGAGGGGTCCTTGCCCGCGCGACGCGCGCCCTCGTGCACGGCGGGGATCAGCACCTCGCGGATGTACTTGAAGGTGCTGAAGCCGTGGATGGCGATGCCATCACAGACCTCGCCGGCGAGGCGGGCGTTGAACGGGTTCACCGCGGAGATGACGATGGGGATGTCCGGGTGCTCGATCGGGCCCGGGTTGAAGAACGGGCTCGTGAGCTTGTACTGGTAGTACTCGCCCTCGTAGTTCGGCTTCGTGCCGTTCTGCCAGGAGTCCCAGATGGCGCGCATGCAGTTGATGTAGTCGCGGAGGCGCGGGCCGGGCGGCGCCCACGGCACCGAGAACCGGCGCTCGTTGTGGCCCTTCACCTGCGTGCCGAGGCCGAGCACGAAGCGGCCGCCGGAGTACGCCGAGAGGTCCCACGCGATGTTCGCGGTGATGTGCGGCACGCGCGGGAACGCGATCGCCACGGACGTGCCGAATCGCATCCGCTCGGTGTGCTCGGCGACGAGGACCATCGGCAGGAACGGATTGTGCTGCGTCTCGCCGACGGCCACGATGTCGTAGCCGAGTTCCTCGAGCTTCTTCGCGCGTTCGGGCACGGTCTTGAGATCGGTCCCGATCCCCGTCCCCACGGTCATCGGCATGGCTGTTCCTCCTGGACGTGCGCTGGGTGACTGACTGGTCGTGACGTCTCGCGCCGCCGGCGTACCTCCACGATCCGCGTTCGGGCTGCGAGCCGCGCGGATGGTAGCACCGAGCCCGGTCCGGACGGGCCCGCGCGTACGCTACGTGACGCGGACCCCGTATGTGAGGACGCTGACCGAGAGGTGCTCTCGGATGACGGCGGCCCGGGCGTCCGGGTACTGGCGCAGGTGCGCCGCATATCCTGCCTCGATGATGCGCACGAGGGTGGCCTGGTCGACGGCGCCGGCAGGGACGTGGAGCTGGAGCACGACCCGCTGCTCCTCCCGCGCGAACGCGAGGTCAGAGCCCAGCCGCGGCGGTGACGCCTCGTCGATGATGCGCACGAGCGCCTCGACGACTGACCAGAGCTCGGGCACGTCGGGACGCACGAGCGTGGCGACGGCCTCCGGGTCTGCCGGGACGCCGAGCCGCTGACGCAGGCCGAGCCGCTGGTCTTCGCGCAGCCAGTGGCGGATCAGGAGGTAGATCGCCACCGCGACGACGACGCTGCCGGGCAACCAGAGGATGAACCCGGCGAGGCCCTGGTCGGCGATGCGGCTCAGCTCCCACGGGTCGGGGGTCTGCGCAAAGCGCTCGTAGATCGGGCCGCTGGAGAACACCCAGACGGCTGCCGGGAACTTCGGGAACACGAACGGTAGCACGAGGTAGCCGAGCCCGGCGAGGTACGGCAGCCGCTCGCGCTCCGGTCCTGGACCGATGAGGGGCCACCAGTAGAACACCGCCGTCGCGAACCACACGGTGCGGATCGCCGCCTGGCCGAGCGCCCCTGCCTCGACGTGGTCGACGACCCCCTGGCTGTGGGTGAGCCACGCGGCCGCGGCCAGCATGATTGCGCCCACCCACGGCGCGCTCGCCGCCCGCTCGACGAGGCGTCGCGCGAGCCCTCGTCCCTCTGAGCGCCATCGCGGCGTGCCGAGCAGGAGGAGCGGCACGGCACCGAGCGTGATGAACATGTACTGCATCGACCGACCGCTCAGGAGCACCTGCGCGAGGTGCCCCACCGGCCAGTCGAGCGTTGCGATGAGGAGGGCCGTGGCCCCGACGAGGTACCGGCGCGACCGGCCGGAGACTCGTGCGCCTCGGACGCGCGCGAGCAGGAGGACGACCGCGGCCGGTGCCAGCGCGGCCAGCAGCGTGCCGGCGTGGAACGCGGGCTGCCACGACCAGGACGCGGGGACGGACGGCCACCAGGCGATGGGCATGCTCAACGACTTCCAGCGGCGGCGGGGGGACGGCGATGCCGTCCTCCCATGCTACCGGGGCGGCGCGCCATGGGCGCGGGACGCAGATTCCGGCCGGCCTCCCCGATCCGAGGGGCAGCGCACTAGTCCGCGCTCTCGGAGCGCTCGAGGACGCTCCACACGGCCTCCTCGGTCGTGTGGTCCACGCGACCCTCTCGCAGGAGGCGCACGATGAGGCGGGAGTCGTGGCCCTGGTTGCGCAGGTGCGTGCGGAGGGCCTGTACCCGCGCGTCAGCGCCGAGGCAGACCGCGAGGATCAGCTCCCACTCGAGAGGCGTGCAGAGCACGCCGGTACCGTGGACCTCCACCCGTACGCGGGCATCCCAGAGCGACGGGATGTCCCGGGGCGAGAGCGATTCGTACGGGCCGTGGAATACCGGGTCGCCGAAGACGAACACCGGGACGTCGTGGCGCATGAAGTGGAGGCGGTTGGCCGCGAGGTGCCGGCCCTGGCCCCAGTCCGACGGGATTCCGAGCATCTCGCCCAGGGCGATGATGGTCGGCTCGCTGGTCATGAACTCGAGGTTGGGGGAGTGCGCGTCCACACCCTGGAGGCGGATGGCCGTCGCGCCGATGAGCGCCCAGGGCGCGTCCGATGCCGCTTCCTCGATCACGCGCACGAGGGGCCCCAGCACCTGGTCCTGGTGCGCGATCGGGTCCCATCCCGGATCAAACGTCACTCGTGCCGCGTCCCATCGATGCGCCTGCGTGGGCGCATTCTCGTCGGGCCGAGCCTGACCGCTGGCGCGAACAGATTCGGCCAGCAGAGCATACGTGCGGGCGCTGTTACATGCCTCCCGTGATGGCGTGCTGCAGGGTGGGATAATCCACCGAGGGTGCCTGATGACTGTCCACGAGCACGATTCCGGGAGGATTGACGGCCCCTTCGATGTCTCGTTCCGTCCGCTCGAGGAGGGCGACCTCCCGGCGCTCATGCGCTGGCTCGCCGATCCGGAGGTGGTCGCGTTCTATGGCGATCCACCGGGGACGGTCGACGAGGCGCGCCGAGACTACGTCGATCCGGACGCCGGGGGCCCGGTGCACCGGTACGTCATCGAGTGGGACGAGCCGGGACGCGGACGCCGGGACGTCGGCGAGATCCAGTGGCACCACCCCTACCACGACCCATCGACGCACTGGAGCGCCGGCGTGGACATCCTTGTCGGGGAGGCGGACGCTCGCGGCCGCGGCTTGGGCATCGAGGCGATCAGGGTCATGCTGGCCTACCTCTTCGAGGTGCGCCGCGTGCACCGGGTCCTGATCGACCCGGAGGCCGGCAACGCGCGGGCGATCCACGTCTACCAGCGGGCCGGGTTCCGCCTCGATGGCGTCGTGCGCCACGGGGCGTTCGAGCACGGCGAGTACGTCGACACGCAGTACCTCACCGCGCTCGAGGACGAATGGCCGGCGATCCGCGCCCGCTGGGAGGCGGAGCGCGGCCCGATCCGGTTGGGGTGACGTCGTCCCGGTCAGGAGGCGCCCCGATAGGCGATTGTCACGCTTGCCGTGTGATCCTCCTGGCATGGCAAACGAGGTCGACCTCGACGTCCTCAGGTTCAGCGCGGGCGAGGAGTTCACGATGCTCGCCCGCGTGGCGATCGCCGCGCTCGGCGGGGCGGTGATTGGGTTCGAGCGACGGCAGGCCGGCAAGAGCGCGGGGATGCGCACGCTGATGCTGGTCGCGATGGGGGCCGCGCTCTTCACGCTCGTCTCGATCTTCGGGTTTGAGGGACACGACCCCAGCCGCGTGGCCTCGGGAATCGTCGCGGGCGTGGGGTTTCTCGGCGCTGGGGCGATCCTGCGCGACGGCACCTCGATCCGTGGACTCACCACGGCCGCCTCGGTGTGGGTGGCGGCGGCGGCCGGCGCGGCGGCCGGGGCGGGCCTCTACCTCGTGGCGATCGGCACCTCCGTCCTCGCGACGCTCGTGATGTGGCTCTGGCCGCACGACGTCCCGGAGTTCGTCGCCCCGGATCCGGACGAGGACGGGGATCCCGCGACCACCCCACGGACCGCGCAGGAAGCACGCTCGTGACGTCCCCATCCTCGGGCGCGTCAGTCTGATCTCAATGCAACGTTCACACCGAGTGAACGCCAGGTGCCGCTCACGATTCAGTCCGCCGGCCTCCACCCCACCAAAGGCCGAGTTCACCGCCCCGCCACCGCCTCCCGAGTGACGGGCGGTCTTGTTTCACGGTGCGTGCGTGGTGCCGAGCCGTAAAGAAGTGTCAGAACCCTTCGCTGCGGCGGGCCAGACGGCGAACGCATCGCCGGTCTTGAAGGTTCTACTCATCGAGGTAACTCGGGGACGCCTTGAGAGGTGTTGCATGAGGTTGCGAGGGGTATCGCACACGCTCACCGCGCTCGGTATCGCGGGAGTGACATTCGCCATGACGGCTTTACCGCTGGCGGCGCAGACCGGTGTGAGTGCGGTCAATGATGCCGCGACGGTGAGCGAGGACGCGTCGGTCACGATCAACGTCCTGACGAACGACACGGGAAGCGGTCTGACGCTCCAGTCGGTGACCGATCCGCCGCACGGAACAGCGGTCATCTCCGGCGGAGTGGTGGTCTACACGCCGGACGCGAACTACCACGGCACGGACACCTTCGGGTACGTCGTGACCGACGGGACCACGTCGGTTGGCGCAGCGGTGACCATGACCGTCACGCCGGTGAACGACGCCCCCGTCGCGACGGCCGATGCGGCGACTGTGAAGTCGGGCGCCACGAAGGCCATCGACGTGCTGGCGAACGACACGGACGTGGACGGAGACGTCCTCACCGTCGAGCTGCAGTCGAGCCCGTCGCACGGCACGGCCACCGTCGACCCTGCAACGAAGAAGGTCACGTACGTCCCGACCTCCGGATACACCGGGTCGGACTCGTTCACGTACCGCGCCTCGGACGGCGCGGCAGTCAGCAACACGGTCAGCGTCCTCATCACCGTCAAGGCCGACTCAGCCCCCGATGGGGGAATCAAGCTGAACCCACGGGTTGAGGCGACCTGCGCTGCTAACCCCGACGATTCGCGCATCCAGGGCCTCTGCGGCGTGTACCGGAACCTCGACATGCCCCCCTGGGCCCGAGGCAAGATCGGCGTCGTGATCCTGAAGCTCGCGCCGAAGCCATCGACCACCGACCGGGTGCTCGAAGTCTGCGACTCGGCGACGTCCGAGCACGTGCAGTGGCTGTGCTCGCTCTACCGCGAGGACGAGTTGCCGCCCGGCATCCAGAAGCTCGTGGGTAAGCGGATCATCGCCGTCGCGGATGGGGGCGACGACTTCAAGGACCGCGACCGCGCCGACCACGATCGCGACAAGCGTGGCCACGACCGCGACGATCACAACAAGCGCGACAAGAAGGATCGCTGACGGGACGCGGTGAAGAGGCCCACGCCGCCGACCACCCCAGCCGCTCTCCCTCTACACGAGAGGCCCCCGCTCAGCGGGGGCCTCTTCGTACCTCGCGGGCGGGCAGCCTCCGAGGTCCGCCTGGAGTGGCGGCGAGTGAACGTAGGCCGTTCATCGCCGTCTGCCAAGAGGGGCGTTCCTGACAGATCGCGGCGCGGGTGTGGGCGCGGACATTCGGCCTACTGGAACACGATCACGCCGCGGCCGTTCTCGCCGCGCTCCAGGGCCGCGAACCCGTCGTTGATGCGCTCCAGCGGGTACCGGCGCTCGATGATCTCGTCGACCTTGAGGACGCTGGACAGGTAGAGGCCGACGATCGTGCGGAACGTCTCGTGCGGACTCGCGCTGCCGTAGTAGGCGCCGACGATCCGCTTCTGCCTGCGCACGAGGTCGACGAGATCGATGCCGGCACGGTCGCCGAGTGGCGCGAGCCCGGCGATCACGGCCACGCCGTTCTTGCCCAGGCAGTCCACCGCCTGCTGTGTCGTGCCGGTGCTGCCATACGTATCGAAGGCGTAGTCCACGCCACCGCCCGTGAGAGCGCGGATCGCCTCCACCGGATCGATCGAGGACGCGTCGACGCGGTCGGTGGCGCCGAAGCGCGCGGCGTACTCAAGCTTCGACTCCGAGACGTCGACGGCGATGATGCGCCCGGCGTTGAGGATCCTCGCCGCCTGGATCGCCTGCAGGCCGACGCCGCCCGCGCCGAAGACCGCGACGGAGACGCCCGGGCGGATGCCGGGTGCGTTCACCACGGTGCCGTATCCCGTGGGCACGGAGCAGCCCATCAGCGCTGCAACGTCCATCGGGATGTCGTCCGGGATCGGGAAGCAGGCCTGGGCCGGGACCACGCTGTAGTCCGCGAAGACGCCGATCTTTGACATCTGGAAGACCTCGGCGCCCGTGCTGTCGCGCAGGCGGGTCGTCCCGTCGAACTGTCGGGGACCGGTGAGGGCGTTCGTGTCGCAGAGCTGGGGGTGGCCGGACCGGCACTGGCTGCAGTGGCCACAGTTCGAGACGAAGGACAGGATGCAGCGGTCGCCCGGACGGAGGTTCGTCACCCCCGGCCCCACGGCCTCGACCGTCCCGGCTCCCTCGTGCCCGAGCACGCAGGGGAGGGGGACGACGGCGCTGCCGTGGATGACGTGATGGTCGGAAGCGCAGACGCCCGCGGCGCCCATCCGGACGAGGACTTCGCCCGCGCGCGGCCCCTCTGCCTCCAGCGTCTCGATGGTCAGGCCGCGTTCCACGGAGCGGAGCACGGCGGCATGTACGACGGTCATTTCGACCCCTCCCTCGCTCATCGCGGACTCTAACGGACGTGATGAATAGCTGCGGACCCCGTGACCTCGAGGGTTTCAGCGGCGCCCGTTTAGCGCATTGCAATTTCGCAAAGCAGGGATAACGGAGGACTAGGAGAGACTTAGCGAGGGATCGTCCGATCTTGAGCAAGGTGATCGTCTGGCTCTCCCCGGATACCTCCGAGAGCGCCCATGAGCCCCGTCCCGAGTGGTGGCGCCGTGTCAGTTCGGCTGGAAACATGCCCCCCAATGCGGCGGCAACTGCTCAATCCCCTGCTGGAGATCATGACTCCGTTCGCTCGCGGCGCGCGGCTTGGCGCGTACGTCGCTGGCGCGACGCTCGCGCTCTCGGTCCTTGGCGCGGTCGTCGTCCTCGCGACCCAGCCCGTGCCGGACGCCCATGCCACCGTCGCCTCCGACGCCCGCACGATCCCTCCCGAACGCGGCGAGCGGACGGTGCGGGCGAAGATCGCGGTCGAGATCGATCCCGCCCTCCTCGAGGCGTCGCGACGCTGGCAGGCCGATCACGCCACACCGCTCGAACTCTCGCGGGCAGCGAGCTCCGAGACCCCCCCGGCGAGCACGCCGGCCGCCGACGCTGCCGCACCGGCAGCCACCACCGCCCCCACCATCATCCCGGTCCCCGCTCCCGTCATCCTCGCCGACGAAGCCCTCCGCGAGGCCGTCGCCTCGTACTTCCCCGACCAGGTGGATTACGCCCTCGCCATCGTCATGTGTGAGTCGGCCGGCAACGCTCGCGCGGTCTCGCCGAGCGGCTACTACGGCCTCTGGCAGTTCGACCTCGGGACATGGGCATCCGTGGGCGGCGTCGGGTACCCGAGCGACGCCTCCGTTGACGAGCAGATGATGCGCGCACGGATGCTGTACGACGCGCGCGGCTGGTCACCCTGGGGCTGCGCCTAGCCGGTCACCCGGGGTTGCCACCCGAGGCCTGGCCGAGCTCGGGGTGAGCCCGGCTGACGGCTCCCCAAGCGTTCAGTCCTCGTCCGGGCGCACCAGCAGCACCGCCGCTCGCTCGCTCTCACGCGTGACGCGGTCCGCGACCGACCCGAGCAGCAACCGCCCCAGCCCGCCGCGGCCATGCGTCGCCATCACGATGAGGTCGATCTCGAGGCGGTCGGCGGCCGCGAGGATCGCGTCCGCCGCGTCGCCGTCGAGTACCTCCACGCCGAGCTTCGACAGGCCCCGCTCGCGCAGGCGGGCCGCCGCCGCGCGCAGCGCATCGCCGGCCGCCACGCGCTCCTCGGTGGCGATGCGGCGGGCATCCTCCGCGGAGAGGGTGGCGGTCGGCGGGGCGCCGGTCGGCATGCTCGCCGCGAGGAGGTCCGCCTCGGAGTCCACGGCCCGCGCGAGGATGAGCTCGGCGTCGAGCGCCCGAGCCAGCCCCTCCGCCCAGGGCAGGGCCGCCTCGGACACCTCGGACCCGTCGAGGGGCAACAGGAGCCGCCTGAGGGCCGCTGGAGACGCCTCCGCGGCCTCCGGGGCCGCCTCCGAGGATGGACAGAGCAGGATGGGGGTCTCGCGCGCCTCGCGGGTGAGCTGCTCGGCCACCGAACCCAGGACATAACGGCGGAGCCCGCCCTGGCCGCGCGATGTGAGGACGACCAGGTCGGCGTCCAGTTCGTCCGCCGCCTCGACGAGCGCGTCGCCGACATCGTCGGCATGGAGCACCAGCGAGCCGGCGGACTGGACGCCTCGCGACTCCAGCTCGGCCACGACCTCGGCGAGGTGGGGCTCGGCCTCGAGCGGGTTGGCAGCCGCCTCGGCGCGGCCCTCCGGGCTCACGTACCTGTCCCACTCGTCCTCATCGAGGTCCTGCGGTCGCGCGCCTGCCGCGTGTGAGACGCGGACGACCAGCACCTCCGACCCGCACGCAGCGGCGAGGGCGGCGGCTCGAGGCAGCGCGGCGCGGGCGAGCGGGGAACCATCGTCGGCCAGGATGATGCGTTCGAACATGCGGGCCTCCTCGAGATCGGCGGTCTGACTGCTCCCACCCTAGTCCACACGGCGCGCCGGCGTCGGACGGGCGTCTCGGACGGCGACCACGAGGGAAGGCGAGGGATCGACGGCCCAAAACGCGCGTGCTACTACGCGTGTTGTCGATGGAGCTGGTGGGCGGGAAGAAGGGTCGGGCAGCATGGACCTGTACGAGGTGCTGAAGTACCTGCACATCGCGTGCGCGGTGCTCTGGCTGGGCGGTGCCGCGGGCATCGTGGTGCTGGGGATGCGACTGGTCCGCGTTGGCACCGCGATCGAGGTCGCGAGCGTGGTGCGGCAGGTGGAGTGGTTCGGGAAGCGCTACTTCACCCCGCTGAGCCTGCTGGTGTTGCTCTTCGGCATCGGCATGGTCGCGGACAGCGACGGCATCGAGTTCAGCCAGCTGTGGGTGGTCCTCGGGCTCGCCGGCATTGTCTCGACGATCACGATCGGCGTCGGGTTCCTCACGCCGCGCGGCAAGCGCATTGCCGCGGCGATCGAGGAGCACGGTCCAGAGCACGCGTCGATCCGACCAATGGTGAGCAACCTGCTCGCGGTGGCGCGGGTGGACACGGTGATCCTGTTCCTCATCGTCCTGGACATGGTGGCCAAGCCGGGCCTGTAGCGGCGTGCCGGCGGCCGAACACCTGCGCCGTGGCTAGCTCTCGCAGAGCTCCGAGGCCCTGAACCCGGACGTGAACCGCGAGTCGCCCACCGCGACCAGGCGTCCCGACGGGTCGACCTCCACCAGCGCGAACCAGCGGTGGCGGTTCGCGATGCAGCTCGTGTCATCGGCGACGCGCGCTGAGACGGTCGTCCTCAGGAGGTAGTAGTCGCCGTCGATCCAGTAGGCGTCGGAGTCGGCCGAGAGCTCGGCCGGGCCGTCCTCGTAGCGGTCGCGGAAGTAGTCGAGCACGCCGAGCAGCGTCTCGTGCGCCTCGGACGCGGCGAGCGCGTCCAGCTCGCTGGACGTGGGATCCGCCCACTCCTCCGGGAACGCCGCGAGCAGGTCAACCAGTCCGTCGAGGAAGGTGCCGGCCGGGCTCGCATCCTGCTCGCCGCGGTCGACCTGAGCGCCCCCGCTGCCGCCCTCGTCACACGGGAGCGGGGGCAGCGCGAAGACATCCTCGCCCTGGATGGTGTCCTCCAGCGCGAGGGAGTTCCTCGCCAGCGTCTCCTGCACCAGCGCGTCGTAGCTCCGGAGGTTGCAGCTGCGCGCCTCGGCCGAAGGTGAGTCGCCGACGTAGGACTCGATGAGCCGCGCGATGCCCCCGCCGAGCGGGAGGACGCCGCACTGATACGTGATGCGGCCCGGAGGTGCGCAGACGTCGTCGAACGTGAGCCGATCGAGGGGGAACGGCCGGACGGCCGGTTCGCGGACCGCGGCCGCCGGCGTGGGCGTTGTGCTGGGCGTGGCGCTCGGCGTCGAGGCGGTCACCGGGAGCGGCGTCGAGGTCGGCGTGGGCGTCGACACCTCCCCGGTCGCGCCGGGCGTGGCGGCCGTGGTGAGGTCGGGCGTCGCCGTCGCGGCGACGGCCCCATCGGTGGTCGCGGAGGCGCCGGCGGCGTCCCCGCCGCCCGCGATTGCGACCAGCGCGACGCCGATGACGGCCGCGGACGCGACGATCGCGGTGGGGATGTCCCGCCGCAGAATGCGCAGCGTCAGCCAGACGAGGTCCGTCCGGCGGAGGGCGGTGACGGCGAGGGCGAGCGCGGCGGCCGCAACGACGGCCCAGCCGGAGCGCAGGCCACCCGGGATCCAGCCCGGGGAGCCGTCGGTGCCCACGGCGAGCGCGACCGCCAGCACGACGCCGGCGAGGGCGAAGGCGATGCCGAGCAGCCCCAGCAGCACCCCGCCCGAGGACGGGAGCCAGAGCGGGGCGGTCTGGAATGCGGCACGCCAGCCGCCCGGCAGCGGTGGCAGTTCGTCGTCGGCCGAAGCCGGGTCTGGAGGGCTAACCAACCACCACCGTCGCAGTTCCTAGGGGCGGCACAGCATAGCAACGGATCGCGCCACGGTCGGGCGTCCGGGGTCCCCAATTCGGCGGCCGGAAGGTGGAATCTCGCGTCGCCGGACCTCGGGCGTCCGTGGAGCCGCTGAGGCTCAGCCGATGTCGGCGTTGAACGTGTTGCACGCCTCCATGTCGCCGGTCTGGTAGCCGACGAGGAACCACCGCTGTCGCTGCTCGGCGGAGCCGTGCGTCCACGTCTCCGGCGTCACCTCGCCCTGGAAGCGCTCCTGGATGCGGTCGTCGCCGACGGCGGCGGCAGCGTCGAGGCCGGCGGCGATGTCCGCGTCCGTGAGGCGTTCGATGAACGAGGTGCTCGTTGCGTGGTGCGCCCAGATCCCGGCGAAGCAGTCCGCCTGCAGCTCCGTGCGGACAGCGTTGCTGCCGGGGCCGGTGGCGCTGCCCTCCTGCGCGAGGATGCCGATGAGGTTCTGGACGTGGTGCCCGTACTCGTGCGACACGACGTACGCCTCGGCGAACGGGCCGCCCTGGGCGCCGAACCGCGACTGGAGGTCCTCGAAGAACGAGAGGTCGAGGTACACGCCCTGGTCGGGCGGGCAGTAGAACGGCCCGACGGCGCTCGAGGCGACCCCGCACGCGGTGCTGGTCTGGCCGGTGAAGATCTCCGTGACGGCGAACTGGTAGCCGGCGTTGCGCCGCTCGAACTCGCCGTCCCAGAACTCCTGGACGCTGTTCACGATCGCGACGATGCGGCAGTCCTGCCGCTCGTTGGCGTCGGCTCCGGTCTGGCACTCCTCCGCGAGGTCGCCGAACCCGCCGCCGGTGTCGGTGAACGTCGTGCCGGCGCCGTCACCGCCGATCGCGCCGCTGAGCAGCAGCACGATCAGCACGATCACGCCGACGATCCCCCCACCCCCGCCGAGGGCGAGCGGGATGCCTCCGGCCCCGCCGATGCCGCGCGCGCCTCGGCGGTCCCGCACCTGCGACGTGTCCAGTCGAGCGCTTCGCCTGAACCTCACGGTTCACGCCTTCCGTGGTCGTCGAGCCCCGCTCAGTCGGTGTGCAGTGTCTCACCGGCAGGGCAGAGCTGGCTCTAGCGGGCCTCGTACTGCGCGCCGTCCTCGGCGACGGCGGTGCGAGGCACCACCTCGCGGTCGAGCCGGTCGCCCGAGGCGGTCACGCTCCGTGTCGAGGTCGTACCGCGCCTGGAGGTTCATCCAGAACTGCTCGGACGTGCCGAAGTAGCGTGCCCGCCGCAGCGCGGTGTCCGCCGAGACGCCCCGCGTGCCATGCACGATCTCGTTGATCCGGCGCGGCGGCACGCTGATGTCCTTCGCCAGCCGGTACTGGCTCAGCCCCATCGGCTCGAGGAACTCCTCGGCGAGCACTTCGCCGGGGTGCACCGGAGCCAGCTTCTTCGTCGCCATTCCGGTCCTATGGCGCGACGCGTCCCGTGCGAACTGGCGTATTCGATGAAGATGAGCGCTCTAGCTCGACCAAGATCATGGGTGCTGCCGGTCCGGCCCATGCGAGTGACTTGAGTTCGGTAACGGCGGCGTCGAACGAGTGGTCGTCCACCCCGATGACCGTCACGTCGATGTCCGCTCGTGAGTAGCGCAGGACAGCGGTTCCGACCACGGATCGAAGTGTGCCCGCTTCCGCTCGGACGAAGCAGATGCCCCGGTCGTCCATAGGAACCCCAGCAAGCGGGGGCACCTTGCTTGCTAGTTGGGGAGCGAGTTCCGGGTGATGCACCTGTACGAACTCAAGTGCGTTGAACGATGAGTAAGATCTTTGCATCTGGCCTCCCCCCGGAGGATCTACCAGATCCCTACGCCGCCCGCAGCCATCGATAGACCTCGTCGTTCGTAAGGAATCCGCACCGCTCCGAGAGCCCGCTGCGGACGAACGTGGGCCTTCCGATCTGTCTGACAAAATCAGCTCGGCGGTGGTCTTCGGCCACGATGTTGAAGGCCTCACCACGTCCTCCGCTTAGAAGGACATCGTTGAAGCGGAGGAGGCCTGAGTAGATCGGTGTGGAATGTTCAATCTCGAACGCGGCAAAGAGCGTAGCTGTCGATGCTACGAGCCAGAGGACGTCGATCTGAGCGATAGCAGGCTCCGCACCCGGTGCTAGTGCTGGCGGGTGTGTGGAAGGGCTGAACTCTGGCGCGACCGTCCAATCCAACCGAGTTCGGTCACCAACCGGCACCCAGACATCGAAGCCACGGCGCGCTCCAATGCTGCCAATGATTGTCTGCACTTGCTGATGAGTCAGGAGCGGAATGGCAGAATCGGAGCCGCTCACTGTCTCGTCGAGGATCGACCACCCGAGATACGCCTCGACGGAATGCCGACCTGCCTGCGCGAGGTAGAGCTGTGGCCCCTGTTCTGCATCGAGAATCTGAGCCTTTCGCTGCCCATCTACCGCGACCGGACTCGCCCGAACTAGGCCGCGGAAGGCGTTCCACGGAAGGAGGAGCGGCTGAGGCGACCGATCCCAGAGGAAGGCCAAGAAGGCCACGCCGCTGGTGTCGAGTCGAGCAAGGTCCACTTCTCGCAGCCCGTAGAACCCTCGTCCTCCCGGGTGCACCTTCGAGTACCGCAGGTAGATGACCGGCCCGCTGTCCCCGATCTGTGCCAGCGACTGGCTACCACCGAGCAGCCGGACACTCCCGTAGCGGTCGCGGAGCGCGTCCAGAGCCTGCAGACGGTTCACCTACGGCTTGCCCGCCCCTAACTACACCCACTCGTCGCGCCGCAGTTCATGCATCACTAGAGGGGCGTTCAGGGACGTCAACGGACGTCTCATTTAGATTCAGTAGGGCACTTGCCCGGCCAGGATCGTCAAGGGTTGCGCACCGGAGTGTCCCTCTAGTGTCCCCCGGCGCGAGATGCCCAAGCAGGTCCGGCGCGGATGCTCAGGTGGGCGCGAGCAGGACCAGTCGGGACGCGGCTCGCGAGTCCAATGCATCGTCCACTGGTGTTCGTTTCGGTTCACCACCATGCAAGATCGTCCACTATCGGCCAGGTTCGGAACTTCCCGTGCGGCTGGGCGCCACCAGGTCTTCGCGAACTCTCGGGGCCAGTGCGCGGAAGAAACACACCGGAGTCGCGGGGATCCTTTGGGCGGCGAGGCTACGGTCCGATAGGTCAGATTGAATCCGTTGAGCCGCTGTTGACGAGAATGCGCGACCATAGAGCAGTAGGTGCATCCGGAGACAGCCATGCGACAGGGGCGGATAGGGCGACTCGCGCTGGCAGTGGGGACGCCGATCCTGGCTGTCGGGGTGATAACCGCCGTGCTGCACCTGGTGCGGATCGTGGTCTGGGTCCCCAACCTCACGATGACCTACCTCGTCGCGGTGCTGGCGATCGCGATCACACTGGGGAGCCGCGCATCCATCGTCGCCTCGGTGGCCTCGTTCATCGCGTTCGACTTCTTCTTCATTGAGCCGCTGCACACGTGGACGGTCGCCGATCCTGAGGAGTGGGTGTCGCTGGCGACGCTCTTGGGCGCGGGCATCGTCACCGGACAGCTCGCCGAGCTGGCGCGCCGCCGGGCAGCCGAAGCGGCGCTGGGCGAGCGCGACGCTCGCGTCCTCTTCGATGTCGTGCGACTGGTGAACGAGCTTGAGCTCGATGCCGCGCTGCACGCCGTCGCGGAGCGACTCCAGGAAGCTCTTGGTGCCCGGGCGGTCTGGATCAACGTTGGCGGGATCGGCGGGGCGCCGGTCAACGCCGGAGCCGGCGGAGCCGGGGCGCTGGCGTTCGCTCGTACCGCCGACAGCGAAGGCGCGCGCCTGCTACGAGGGTCGGGAAGCGGTCCGACGCGCTGGATCGGCGTGCGTCGAGGTCTGACCCCCAAGCTCAGTCGGCGGTCTGAGCGCTACGACCATTTCGTGGTACGAATCGAAAGCGAAGGCCGGGACCTGGGCCGGATCGTCGTCGTGAACGAACACGCGCGATCGACCTTTGACGCGGCGGACGAGCGGCTGTTGCTCGCCGCGGGCTCGCAGCTCGGGCGTGCTGCCGAGCGCCGCCAGTTGCAGCGTGAGGCGACTGAGGCCGAGGTGCTCCGCCGCACCGACGAGTTGCGCAGCGCGATGCTCAACGCCGTCTCCCACGATCTTCGCACGCCGCTGTCCTCGATCGTCGCGGCAGCGGAGAGCCTGCAGTCCGAGGACATCGATTGGACGCCTGACGAGCGCGAGGAGTTCGCGGAGTCGATCGAGACCGAGGCCCGGCGCGTCGACCAGATGGTCTCGCACCTGCTCGACCTGTCGCGCATCGAAGCAGGCGCCCTGCGCGTGGACGCGCAGTGGCGCGACCTGGGCGAGGTGTTGGAGGACACGGTCTCGCGGCTGCGTCCATTGGCACGCCATCACGCGCTCACTCTGGACGTTTCCGCCGACCTCCCGCCCCTGCGGTTCGATGCCGTTGCGATCGGCGAGGTGCTCACGAACCTGATCGAGAACGCCATTCGTCACACGCCGCCGGGCAGCCGCATCGTGGTCGCCGCGCATGCACTTGACGGGACGGTCGAGGTCGAGGTCCGGGACGACGGCCCGGGGCTCTCGCCAGAGGCGCTGGCGCACCTCTTCGAGCCCTTCGCTCGCGGCACGCGCGGGCGCGTACACACGCAGGGCAGCGGGCTCGGGCTGGCTGTGGCGAAAGGGCTGGTGGAGGCACATGGCGGCGCCATCCAGGCCCGGAACCAGCCGGGCGGCGGCGCGTGCTTCCGCTTCACGGTCCCGCGCGACCGAGTGCATGAGGCGCCGCCCCCTGCCGTCACACAGGAGATGCGATGACCGCCGAAGGTGCGCGCATCCTCGTGGTCGACGACGAACCACCGATCCTGCGGGTGGTGGCGCGCAACCTCGATCATCGCGGCTTCAAGGTTGATACCGCGAGCACCGGCCGCGAGGCGCTCGATGCATTCCGCCGGCGCCGGCCCGACGTGCTGGTGCTCGACCTCGGCCTTCCCGACATGGACGGTGTGGAGATCATCCGCGCGGTCCGCGAGGCAGCGGCGACGCCTGTCATCGTGCTGTCCGCGCGCGACGCCGAGCGAGACAAGGTGGAGGCGCTCGACGCCGGCGCCGACGACTACGTCTCCAAGCCGTTCGGGATCGAAGAGCTGCTGGCGCGTATTCGCGTCGCGCTCCGTCATTCGGCCGCCAATACCAGTGGCACCCAGGCGACCTTCCGGTCGGGCGAGCTCACGGTCGACTTCGAGCGGCGCGTCGTCGAGGTCGCTGGTGGGCCCGTACACCTCACCCCCACCGAGTACGAGCTGCTCAAGGTGTTCATCGCGCGCCGCGACCGCGTGCTCACGGACCGCATGCTCCTGCAGGCGGTGTGGGGGCCGGAGTACGGCTCGGAGGACCACTACCTCCACGTCTACGTCGCGCGCCTTCGGAAGAAGCTCGAACCCGACCCAAGCGCGCCCCGCCACCTCCTTACCGAACCCGGCGCCGGGTACCGCTTCGTAACGTCGGACGACCGCTAAATGGCCACCCGTTGGTATTGAGCGGCTGTTGAGGCCGTTGGTCCGCTCGTTCAGGAGTCGTTGAGCAGGTTCGCCAGACGATCTCTCCGCGCACATTCGCGCAGGGGGATCGTCATGAACCGCAAGGTGCTACTGGTCGAGGATGAAGAGCCGCTGTGTCGCGTCGTCGCGCGGAACCTGACCGCGCGCGGGCACGAGGTGGCAATCGCGGGCACCGCCGCAGCGGCACTTGCCGAGCTCGCCGCCGGCGACTTCGACCTGATGCTGCTCGACATCGACCTGCCCGACCGGACGGGATGGGAGGTCGTCCGCGAACTGCGGGCGAGCGGTCGCGACGTGCCGTTCGTGGTCGTGTCGGCCGTCCGCATCAATCCGGAGCAACTGGCGGAGTTCGAACCGCTCGCCTATCTCCCCAAGCCATTCCCGCTGGACGCGCTGCTGCGCATCGTGACCGGGCTCGATTCGCCACCAGAATCAGACGACGAGCCTGCCGATGAAGCGGACGCCCCAGCGCCCGGAAGCCTCGACGAATACGACCGGCAGGTCGAAGCGGCGCGTCGCGCGGCCACCATGCCGGACCTCCTGCAGTCCGAGTTTGAGCAACGCTTTGCCGAGCTGGCGGCACACGTGATCGTCCCCGCCATGAACGAGATCGAGGGTGAGCTGGTCGACCGCGGGCATCGCGCTGAACTGGTCGAAGAGCGGCACGCGAGCGCCCCAACCTGGAGAAGCGCGCTGGTCGCGCTCACGGTGATCCCGGGCGACTGGGATGAGACTGAGGTGTCCTGGCCCCGGATCAGTTTCGTCAGCAACGCGGAGCGCCAGTTGGTTGAGGTCCACAGCTGGATCGCTCGCCCGGGCGGAGACGCCGAGGGGCGGCGGCGCTCCACCCTCACGGTCGATGAACTGACGCGGGAGGTACTCGACCGCGAACTCCGGACGTTCGTCGATGAGGTGTTCGGCGGGCCGCCGACGGCCGATGACAGGGAGCGTCGAGATGGCTGACCTCCTTGCCGTCCTGATCGTTGCGGGCTGCTTCGCGGTCGCTGGAGGCTTCGCCCTGCTCTGCGACTACCTGTCAGGAGACCGGGCATGACCTTCGAACTCTGGCTGGGCGTGGTTATGGCCGTCATCGGTGCCGCGTACCTCGTGGCCGCGTTCCTGTGGCCAGAGCGGTTCTAGGAGCACGCGATGTCTCCCGTTGATCTTGTCCAGCTCGCGCTGTTGCTCGGTTCAGTCGTGCTCCTCGCGAGACCGCTCGGCAGCTACATTGCCGCGGTCTTCGAGGGCCGTGACACGCGGGCAGCGGTGGTCCTCGGCCCGGTCGAACGCGGCATCTATCGCGCTGCAGGCATCAATGCTGCGGGCGAGCAGGGATGGAAGCGCTACGCGCTGAGCCTGCTGGTCTTCAACTTCGCGGGGTTCCTGCTGCTCTACGCGATCCTGCGGACGCAGCAGTGGCTGCCGCTGAACCCGCAGGACCTTCCCGCGCTTCCCTGGCATACCGCGATGAACGCGGCGATCTCCTTCATGACCAACACGAACTGGCAGTCCTACGGCGGGGAGACGACGATGTCGTACTTCTCCCAGGCCGTGGGCCTCACGGTGCAGAACTTCGTCTCCGCCGCCACCGGGATCGCGGTGGCCGCCGCGCTCATCCGAGGATTCGCGCGGCGACGGGCCGGCACGATCGGCAACTTCTGGGTCGACCTCGTCCGCACCACGCTCTACATCCTGCTGCCGCTGTCGATCTTGGTCATGGTCATCCTCGTAGCGCGCGGCGTGCCGCAGAACTTCGACGCGTACGTCGAGGTGACGACGCTCGAAGGACAGACGCAGGTGATTGCGCAGGGGGCAGTCGCGAGTCAGGAGGGGATCAAGCAGATCGGCACGAACGGCGGCGGCTTCTTCAACGCCAATTCGGCGCACCCCTACGAGAACCCGACGCCCTTCACGAACTACCTCGAGCTGCTGTGCATGCTCTCGGTGACCGGCGCGCTCACCTACGCGTTCGGGAAGATGGTGGGCAACACACGCCAGGGCTGGGCGATCCTCGCGACGATGGTCGTGCTGTTCGTAGCGGCAACGCTGCTGGTCACCGCCGCCGAACGCGCGCCGAACCCCGCGCTCGCGGGTCTCGGCATCGAGCAGTCGGCCGGCAACATGGAGGGCAAGGAGGCGCGCTTCGGCGTCCCCGCGTCGGCGCTCTGGGGCGTCACTACCACCGCCACTTCCTCAGGCCCGGTCAACGCAATGCACGACTCCTTCAACGCGATCAGTGGCGTGGCGCTCCTCGGCCTGATGCAGATGGGCGAGGTGGTGTTCGGCGGCGTCGGCGTGGGGCTCACGGGCATGCTGCTCTTCGCGGTCCTCACCGTCTTCCTTGCCGGACTCATGGTCGGACGGACGCCGGAGTTCCTGGGCAAGAAGATCGAGGCGTACGAGGTCAAGATGGCCGCGCTGCCGTTGCTGATCTTCCCGCTCTTCCTGCTCGGGCTAACCGCGCTCGCCGTCGCCAGCGGGCAGGCCTTCGACAGCCTGAACAACACCGGCCCCCATGGCTTCAGCGAGGTCCTCTACGCGTTCTCGTCCGGCACCGGGAACAACGGCTCTGCCTTCGCCGGCTTCGGCGCGGACACGCCGTTCTTCAACACGACGATCGGCCTCGCGATGCTAGCGGGCCGCTTTCTGATCGCGATCGTGCCGCCACTCGCGCTCGCCGGTGCGCTGGCCGCGAAGCAACCGGTGCCGGCCGGCCCGGGCACCTTCCCGACCACCGGCCCGCTCTGGGTTGGCTTGTTGGTCAGCGTGGTGCTGATCGTCGGCCTGCTGACGTTCTTCCCCGCCCTCGCGCTCGGTCCCATCGCGGAGCACCTGCTCGAGGAGGGCGTGGTCTTTGGAGCCGCATCATGAGCCAGCAGCCCTCGCCTGAGCGTCCCACGCGCACCGTCCCCGCCCGCGACGACGACCCCACGCGTGGCCTCGCCGCGCCGACGCGGCGCACCGCCGAGACCGACACCATGAAGGAGTCGGCCTCTCGCCGTCGCCAGGGCGCGAGCCCGTGGACGTGGCCGCTGGTGCGACGCGCGGCCGTCGACGCTGTGCGCAAGCTGCACCCGCGGAAGATGGCCGGGAACCCGGTGATGCTCGCCGTCGAGCTCGGCAGTGTGCTGGTCACCGTTGCCGCCGTCCGCGCGGCCCTCGATGGCGGCGACACCGGCTTCACCGTGCAGATCGCCGCTTGGCTGTGGTTCACCGTGCTCTTCGCGAACTTCGCCGAGGCGATCGCCGAGGCGCGCGGACGCGCACAGGCCGACTCGCTGCGGACGACCTCACAGGACGTCCCGGCGCGCCGGCTCTCCGGCGGCGCCGAGGAGCAACTCACCTCGAACCAGCTCCGACGGGGCGATGTCGTAGAGGTGCGCGAGGGCGAGATCATCCCGGGCGATGGTGAGGTGATCGGGGGCGTCGCCTACGTGAACGAAGCCGCCATCACCGGCGAGTCCGCCCCGGTGCTCAAGGAGCCGGGCACCGACATCCGCAGCGCCGTCACCGGCGGTACGCAAGTGGTCTCGGACTCGCTCCGCATCCGCATCACCGCGAACCCGGGCGAGACCTTCCTCGACCGCATGATCGCCCTCGTCGAGGGCGCACAGCGCCAGAAGACACCGAACGAGATCGCGCTCTCGATCCTGCTGGCGGCACTCAGCCTGATCTTCCTGATCGTGGTGGTGACGCTGCAGCCGTTCTCCGCGTACGCCGGCGAAACGGTGAGCGTCGTCGTGCTGGCGGCGCTGCTCGTGACGCTGCTGCCCACGACGATCGGTGCGCTGCTCTCGGCGATCGGCATTGCCGGCATGGACCGCGTGACTCGCTTCAACGTCCTCGCGATGTCCGGGCGCGCGGTGGAGGCAGCGGGCGACGTGGACGTCCTGCTGCTCGACAAGACCGGCACCATCACCTACGGCAACCGCCTGGCGGATGCCATCATCCCCGTGGACGGCGCCGAGGAGCGCACGGCGCTGGAGGCGGCGCTGTACTCCTCGCTTGGCGACGAGACGCCGGAGGGCCGCAGCATCGCCGCCTTCGCGCGGCAGCGGCTCGTCGAGCTCGGTGGTGACGGAGCCGTCCCGGCCGAGACACCCGCCGGCGCCGAGGTGATCCCGTTCTCCGCCGAGACGCGCACGAGCGGGCTTCTGTTTAACGGGCGTACGTGGTTGAAGGGCGCGGTCGACTCAGTGGCCTCGCGGCTGGGCGCCGAACCGTCCGCGGAAGTGAACGAGCACCAGGAACGCATTGCCCGCCTCGGCGGAACGCCGCTGCTGATCGCCGAGGGCGGGCGAGCGGTGGGGATGATCTACCTCAAGGACACGGTGAAGCCCGGCATGCGCGAGCGGTTCGCCGAGCTGCGGCAGATGGGGATCCGCACAGTGATGGTCACGGGCGACCACCGCACGACGGCGGCGACGATCGCGGCCGAGGCCGGCGTCGACGACTTCATCGCTGAGGCGAAGCCGGAGGACAAGATCACCGCGATCCGCCGGTACCAGGGGGAGGGCCGGCTGGTGGCGATGACCGGCGACGGCACGAACGACGCTCCGGCGCTCGCCCAGGCGGACGTGGGCCTCGCCATGAACTCGGGCACCGCCGCCGCGCGCGAGGCGGCGAACATGGTCGACCTCGACTCCGACCCGACGAAGCTGATCGAGGTCGTGCGTATCGGCAAGCAGCTGCTGATGACGCGAGGCGCGATCACGACCTTCTCGATCGCCAACGACGTGGCGAAATACTTCGCGATCCTGCCCGCGGCTTTCGCGATTGCCTACCCGCAGCTCAACGCCATGAACGTTATGCGGCTCGCGAGCCCGGAGAGCGCGATCCTCTCGGCGGTGATCTTCAACGCCCTGGTCATCGTCTCGCTGATCCCGCTGGCGCTGCGCGGCGTCGCCTACCGGCCGGCGCCGGCGGCCACGCTCCTCATGCGGAACCTCGCGATCTACGGCCTCGGCGGCCTCGTCGCGCCGTTCGTTGGCATCAAGCTCATCGACCTCGCCGTCTCGGCGATCGGCCTGGCGTAGGGGGCATCATGACGACCATGACCGACACACTGCACACCGTACGGACCGCGGTCGTCACGCTGCTGTTGCTCGCGCTGTTCACCGGCGTCGCCTTTCCCCTCGTCACCTTTGCGGGCGCGCAGCTGGTGGCGCCGGACGGCGCAGGGGGCAGCCTCGTACGGGACGCCGGCGGCAACGTGGTTGGCTCGAGCCTGATCGGCCAACGCTTCGAGTCGCCCAAGTACTTCTGGGGACGCCCCTCTGCCGTCGGCTACGACGCGGGCACCTCAGGAGGCTCCAACTACGGACCGACGAGCGCCGACCTCCGCGCGGAGGTCGAGGCGCGCGCGGCGACGGTGCGTGAAGCGCACGGCCTCGCAGCCGGCGCGCCGGTACCGGCGGAACTTGTAACCGCCTCCGCGAGCGGCCTCGACCCGCACATCTCACCGGAGACCGCGCGTTTCCAGGTGGAGCGGGTCGCCACCGCACGCGGGCTCGCAGTCGAGGCAGTGCGTGACCTCGTCGAAGCGCAGGTGGAGGGACGCACGCTCGGAGTCCTCGGTGAGGCGCGGGTGAACGTGCTCATGCTCAACCTGGCGCTGGACGAGCTCGATGGCCGCGACTGACATCGGCGCTCGCGAACCCGGGCGGCCCTCACCCGAGGTGATGCTCGCGCGCGCCAGGCGCGAGGAATCTGCTGCGCGCGGTCGCCTGCGCGTCTACCTCGGCATGGCCCCGGGCGTCGGCAAGACATATGCCATGCTGTTGGAAGGGCGCCGCCGCCGCGACGCGGGCGAAGTTGTGGTGGCCGCGTTCGTCGAGACGCACGGCCGCGCCGCGACGGCCGAGGCGGTGGGCGACCTCGAAGTTATCCCCCGGCAGGCGATCGCCTATCGCGGCACAACCGTCGAGGAGATGGACGTGGACGCCGTGCTTGCGCGGCGGCCGCAGGTTGCGCTCGTCGACGAGCTGGCGCACACGAACGCGCCCGGCTCCCGCCACGAGAAGCGCTGGCAGGACGTGCACGACCTGCTGGACGCCGGCATCAACGTGATCAGCACCGTGAACATCCAGCACCTCGAAAGCCTGGCCGACGTCGTCGAGCACATCACCGGGGCGCCTGTCCGAGAGCGCATTCCCGACCAGGTGGTGGACGACGCCGACGAACTCGACGTCGTCGACCTGTCGCCACGCGCGCTCCGCGAACGCCTCGAGCAGGGCGTGGTGTACCCGCCTGACCGCGCCGAGAGCGCGCTGCGCAGCTTCTTCCGCGAGGGCAACCTCACCGCGCTTCGGGAGCTGGCCCTGCGCAAGGTCTCGACGGAAGTCGAGCGTGATCTCCAGGCCTACATGCTCGAACACGCGATCGAAGCGTCGTGGCCAGCGTCCGAGCGTGTCCTCGCCGTCGTCGGGGACCAGGAAGACGGGGCGCGGGTGGTGCGCCGGGCGGCTCGGCTGGGGCGCGCGCTCCAGGCGGATCTGCTCGTCCTGTTGCTCCTGCGCGAGGGGCATCCCGTGACCGAGGTGCTGGCCGACGCGCGACGCCTCGCGACTGATCTTGGCGGGCGCGTGATCGAGTGCCCGCGATCCGAATTCGAGGGGCGCCTCAAGCAGTTGCTCGAGGATGAAAACGTCGGCCATGTGGTCGCCCAGCGGTCCGACCGCGGCAGGTGGCGAGAGCTCCTGCAACCGTCGCTCGCCAACCGGCTGGGGCGGCTGGTGGGAGACGCCAACCTGCACCTGGTTCCGCCTCAGACGGGGCATTCGTAGATCTCCGACCGCACCGGCCAACCGGGCACTGGCCGGTTTACCGACGCGTTAGGCAGGGGGTAGCCATGGAGAAGGGTGCGCCCTCGGTTGGCAGCCGAGGGCGAGTTCAGACCGACGACGGGCTGATCTGGAAGCGGCGCCGCTCCGCAACCGCGACGGCCGAGGAGTTCGTCGACGCGAGGACCTTATTCATCCAGATCCACGAGGATGCCGAATGGAATCCGTGGGTGTTGGACGACCGCGCACCGGAGATCGAACGGGCCGTGGCGGTGATGCGGGAGTGGCAGCGCGCCGAACCCGGATTCCGTCTGCGTCAGCTCGACGAAGTAAAAGCAGAGTGGGCTCAAGAGGACGAAGCACGCGCCGCGCAGATCGCAGAAGAGCGGCAAGCGCGAGAGCGTCGGAAAGCCGACTACGACCCCGCACTAGCTGTACTGAGCCATGAGGTTGGTGACGCGAGTGATGGGTGGGAGTCCTCCGAGCGCGGTGTGGCCGCGGTGGTGATTGTATTCATGGAGCCAGCGACCGAGCGCCT